>OGJH01000068.1_pt1 | contig 124680 bp, 110 predicted proteins | sample 1572021 | NCBI WGS metagenome assembly OGJH01 (sample SAMEA2582098, study PRJEB24529) | metagenome | biome: Human gut stool | place: China | collected 2011
GACTGTAAATCTGTTAGCAGTGCTTTCGGTGGTTCGAATCCACCTTCCCCCACCAGAAAAAAGCACTTGCTTTCGCAAGTGCTTTTTTCAACGAAATCCACCCTTTCGGGTGGGTGAAATACCGCTTCGCGGTGTGATATACGCCTGCGGTGTGTGAAATCGCTGCGGCGGTGGCTGGATTTCATATCACTTTCTGCGAAGCAGAAAATATCACAAACGCGCGAGCGTTTCTTTCATAGTTTGCGCCAGCAAAATATTTCACAAAGGCTATTCGCGTGCCCCATCTATAACAGCCTATTAACATAAATCCGCCCAAATCCTGCCAGTGATGACCGGCAGGATTTTTCTTTCTGGCTTGATTCGTGAATAGGAATTGCGAAAATGGTCGTACTTCGCTATAATAGAAAAGAACGCATGCTTAAGCACGGGCGTCCTCCAGCACGCTCCATGCGCTTTCCGCAAGAAAGCGGGCGGCGGGGAGCAGAACGGAAGAGTCCGGACAGAACGCGGCGCTGTGCAGGCCCACCGGGCTGCCGACGCCGAGCAGGGCGCAGCAGATCGGGACCTCGCTTCCGTAGCAGGCGAAGTCCTCGGAGATCATCTGCGGCTCGATCTGCACGCAGCCGTTTTTGCCGAACACGGAGACGGCGGCGCGCTCCATTGCCGCTGCAAGCCCGGCATCGTTGCACAGGGCGGGCGTTCCGTCCGTCCAGCCGACTGCTGCGGTGCAGCCCCACGCGGCCGCAATACCGGTCGTGAGGGCCTCCAGCCGCGCCTTTGCCTGGGCCCGCGTCCGTGCGGAGAACGTGCGGATCGTCCCGAGCAGGATACAGCGGTCCGGAATGACATTGTTGCAGGTCCCGGCCTGAATGCATGTCACGGCCGTGACGGCTGGCTCTGCCTGTGGCAGGTCGTTGGCGCGGAGCGTTGTGAGGGCCGAAGCCAGCGCAGCGCCCGCGGGGATGGGATTGCAGGCCCGCTCTGGTGCGGAGCCGTGGCCGCCGCGCCCCGTGACGGTGATCTCGAAGCTGTCCACGGCGGAGAGGATCGCGCCGGACCGGATGCCGAGCTGCCCCTGCGCCAGACCGGGCCAGACGTGCAGCGCCAGCATGCCCGCCATCGGAACGCGGCGGAACAGACCCTGCTCCAGCACCCGCATGGCGCCCGTTGCGGCCTCCTCTGCGGGCTGGAACAGGAACAGGACGTTCCCGGCCAGCTGCTCCCGCCGCGCTGCAAGCAGGCGGGCTGCGCCGAGCAGGGCGGCCATATGGACATCATGTCCGCAGGCGTGCATGACGCCGGGAACGCGGGAGGAAAATTCCGCTCCGGTGCGCTCCGTGATTGGCAGGGCGTCCAGATCGGCGCGCAGGCCGACGGTGGGGCCGGGCAGGGCGCCGCGCAGGAGCGCGGCAGTGCCGGTCGGCAGACCGAGCGGGACCGGCTCGAGGCAGAGAGCCTCCAGCTCCTGGCGGACGAGCCGGGTGGTCCGGTGCTCCTGCCACGAAAGCTCCGGGTCTTCGTGGAGCTGCGTGCGGAGCTTATGCAGGTGCGCCTGCAGTGCCGCATCTTCGGGCGGTGAAATGATGTATGACATGAATGATTCCTTTCCGCACACCGGCTGTGCCGGGTGCATGGGCGGAGTAAAATTTCAGGAAGGCGGCACTTGAGGTGAGTAACTACTATATTCTGACGAACCTGCTCTCGGACGATGAGCGCCGGGTGATCACCAGCATCGTCCGGCATATCGAGCTTGGCGGGAACAAGGTCGGCATTCAGCAGATCGCAAGCGAAAACTATGTTTCAACGGCTTTTATCATGAAGCTGTGCAAGCGGCTGGGCTTTGCGGGCTACAGCGAACTCTATTACAATCTGGCGCAGTCCAGCGGCGAGGGCCACCGCTCCAGCGATCCGGACCCGCTGTGCGGCCTTATCGACTGCTATACGCCGGAGCAGGCCGAGCAGTTCTGCAAAATGCTGATGCAGTACAAGGAACGCAAGATCTTCGTCGTCGGCGAGGGCTTTGCCGAGGAGGTCGCCAACTACATCGTCAAGCGGCTTGCCATCTGCGGCTTCATGGTGTTCAACCACGTCCACTTCTATGACTACATGCTCTTCCGCGAGGAGGCAAAACGCCAGATCACGAGCAACGTGGAGTCCTCACTCATCATCGCCATCTCGCAGAGCGGCGAGACGGAGGCCATCATCAACGACGTGCGCGAGGCGGAGAGCAAGGGCTTTTCCGCCATCTGCTTCACGCGCCGCTCGGATTCCAAGCTGGCGCGAATGTCGGACCTGACGTTCCTCGTCGACGCCTCCAACCAGACGCTCATCAGCGCCGTGCCGAATCAGTTTTTCGGCAAGGTCATCCTCGCGTTCGAGGAGCTGATGGGGCGGCTTTTCCGATAAGAAGATGCATATGTTTCATTTGAGCCGCTGCGGTGCGCCGCAGCGGCTCTTTGCGTCATTCCGGTGTGCGGGGACTGCACTGCGAATTCGCCGGAGCATTCCGGGAACAGAAGGTCCTCTGCTGCGAGATTGCCACGTCGCTTCGCTCCTCGCAATGACAAATCTATGGCCTTTTCCGTGCGCTCAATAGGGCGCGTGGTTGTTTTCCGGTTCGCCGGTCTCGTGCAGGCGCGGGTAGTCTGCGACCGTGAGTACGCCGAGGGACTTTGCATAGGCGCTGACGGCTTCGTGATAGTGGCGGCCGGTCGGCTTCCAGTCGATCTGCCCGGCAATGGCTCCGGTGTCATTGCCGCCGGAGGCCATATAGGCGCTGACCGTGACGCTGAGGCGCTCGTCCGGCGCAATGGGCGTACCGTCCGGCCGCGTGACAGAGAGAACCTTCTGCCCGCCGGGGCGGGTATGGTCCACTGCGGCGTGGAAGCCGGAGAAGGCGATGGCAGCATTATTGCCGAAGCGCTCCGGCTCATAGACGGCCTCGAGCAGGGCATGGAGCTGCGCGCCTGTGATGATCCCGGTGAACATTTCGTCGTCGAATGCGGCGCAGTAGAGCAGCTCCTCGCGCGTGATCTCACCCGGAAGCAGCTCGCCGCAGGCGCTGGTCGTGTTCATGTAGGACAGCTCCGTCTGCCCGCCGAAGCGCAGACAGTCGGCCAGAAAATCGCCGAGCTTCGACTCGTGGGCCAGCGTCATGCGCCAGCGCTCGTTCAGGGACCCGAGGGGCTCCCGGAAATACGGCTCGAACGGGTCGGTGACGGAGCGGATATACCGGGTGATCTCCGGATCGGCCTGTCCGTTCGGGTCCGTCTGCACGACGGCGCAGCTGCGGTCCAGAATGCGGTGCGATGCGGCGTCCAGCGTCAGGCGGACATGCGCAATGCTGGCTCCGCCAAACCCGGCCTTGACGACGCAGGCTCCGTTCCGGACCTGCGCGCAGTCGCCGGGGATGTGCCCGCCGATCCAGACGTCCGCAGCGGGCGAGGTGTCGATCAGCTCCGGCAGCTCACCCGTGAGCGTGCCGTCCGCCGCCTGATAAAACGGCATGTGCGTCAGCACGACGACGACGTCCGCGCCCGCGGCGCGCATTGCCGGGATATGGCGCGCGGCTGCTTCGGCGGCGGAGGTCATTTCAAACGGGGCAAACGCGCTTTTCTCCACCATGTAGGGCGTGTATTCCGTCGTGAGGCCGAGCACGCCGATGCGAATGCCGCAGCGCTCGAGCAGGACCCACGGCTTCGTGCCGGGGACGGGCGCACCATCCGCTTTCCGGCGCACATTGGCGCAGAGGACCGGGAAGGGACAGGCGCTGATGCAGCTGTCCAGAAAGGCTGGGCCGCGGTCAAATTCGTGGTTGCCGAGCGTCATGACGTCCGTTTTGCTGCGGATCATGGCGCCGACGAGCGGCAGGCCGGGCCAATAGTTCGTGCTGAAGGCATCGCCCGCATCCAGCAGGAGCGTTCCCGCTGGATTCTGCGCGCGCAGCTTTGCGATCTCGGCGGAAAAGGCCGGGAAGCCGATGTCCTCGCGGGAGGGACGGATGCGGCCGGAGAAATCGGCATGGCAGAGCAGGTCGAGGACGATCTCTCCCATGGCGCTCATCCCTTCAGGCCGCCGCGCGACACGCCGGTGACGATGCTCTTGCGGCAGAAGATGAACAGCAGGATCATCGGCACCACGACGATGGTCGAGGCGGCCATCAGGCGCTCATAGCGGATGCCGCTGGAGGTCATGAAGGCGTAAAGGCCGAACGGCAGCGTGCGGACCTCCTTCGTGTTCGTGGCGATGACGGTCCACAGGAAGGAGTTCCAGCAGGCAATGGCGTCAAGCAGACCGATCGTCACGAGGGCCGGTCGGGACATAGGCACCATGACGCGCCAGAGGTAGCGCCAGTTGCTCGCGCCGTCGACGCGGGCGGAATAATAGAGGCTGTCCGGAATGGCCAGGAAGAAATTCCGGAGGATGTAGGTGTAGAAGATGCTGGAGGTGAACGGCAGGATCAGCGCGATGAGCGTGTCGTTCAGCCCGAGCTTCACGATGGTCGTGTAGTTCGTGATGATGAGCATCTCGAACGGGATCATCATCAGCGAAAGCAGCAGGGAGAACAGCAGGTCGCGCCCCGGAAATTTCAGCCGGGAGAAGGCGAAGGCTGCAAGAATGGTCGTGAACATGGTGCAGGCAACGCAGACGATGGTCACGAGCAGGGAGTTGCAGAAATAACGCAGGAACGGGGCCTTCTCAAAGGCGTAGACATAGTTTTCAAATACAAGCTCCTTCGGCCAGAACGTCGGGGGAGTCGTGTTGACCTCGGCGGCCGTTTTCAGCGAGGAGATGATCATCCAGAAGAACGGCAGCACCATGATGAGCGCACCGAGGATCAGAACGAGATAGGCAAAGGATTTTTTGGCAGTTTTCATGGCGGTACCTCAATAATTCTTCCACTTGCGCTGGATGAAGAGCTGCAGCATGGTGAAGATCAGAACGATGACGAACAGCACGACGGCGCTGGCCGCAGCCGGGCCGAGCTGCCACTGCTTGTAGAACATGTCGAACAGATAGTATACGACGGTATACAGCGAGTAGGCCGAGCCGGGATTGCCATTGAACAGCGGGAACAGCTCCGAGAAGACCTTCGAAGCCGAAATGACGTTCACGATCATCGTCAGGCCCAGCGTCGGGGCGAGCAGCGGCACGGTGATGCGGCGGAAAATGCGCCCGGAGGACGCACCGTCGATGCGCGCGGCCGTGTAATACTGCGGGTTGATGTTCTGGAAGCCGGAGAGCAGCAGAATGATCGTGAACGGCAGCATGCTCCAGATGCCGTAGATGATGAGGGCAGCAAGATTGTAGTGCGGGTCGTTCAGCCAGTTCACAGGGGAAACGCCGAACAGTGACAGCGCATAGTTGATCAGGCCATAATCGTAGTTGAACATCCACTTCCACACGAGGCCGACTGCCGTGACGGACGTGACCATCGGCAGAAAGTAGCACGTCTGGAACAGGCCCTGCAGCTTTGTGCACGAGTTGAGCAGCGAGGCGAGGAACAGAGACAGCACCGTGACGATCGGCACGACGAACAGAACGTACAGCGCCGTATTGCGCAGGCCGTTGAGGAAATTCGCGTCATGAAAGATCTCGGCGTAGTTCCCGAGACCGATGCCGGAGAATTCGCCGGTCATCAGGCTGTAGTCCTGCCGGAACGACAGCAGAATGACATTGATGAACGGATAGACGGTGAAGACCAGAAGACCGATGAGAAACGGGAGCAGGAACAGCCCCGGCTCCGCAAAGGTGCGGAAGGTCACGCGCTCGCCGTCTGCGCGCGTGCGCAGCTTGCGGCGGCTCATAAGTACCGCACCCCCGTCTTGGCGTCAAACAGGAACACGCCGCGCTTTTTCAGGCCGACGGCCAGCTCCGTGCCGGGCAGAATTTCCAGCTCGGCCGGGACAAGACCGCGCAGTTCGGCGGGGCCGGCCTGCAGGCGGACAAGCTCGTCCTTGCCGAGGGAGTAACGCTCCAGCACGGTCGTGCGGAAGGCGGGCGTATCACCCTGCGGCAGGATGCTCTCGGCGCGGACGGCCAGAACGATCTCCTGCCCCTCTGCAAGGCCGTCCGGCAGCACCAGCGCAGCGGGAATGCCGCCGTCCAGCACAAGGCGGCCGTTCTGCACAATGCCGTGCAGCTGGTTGATGGGAGGCGTGCCGAGGAAGTCCGCAGCAAAGAGGTTGACCGGGTTTTCATAGAGACCGCGGGCGGTGTCCTCCTGCTGGAGCACGCCGTCACGCAGCAGGACGACGCGGTCGGCGATGCTGCTGGCCTCCTCCTGATCGTGCGTGACAAAGACGGTCGTGATGCCGGCCTCACGCTGGATGCGGCGGATCTCCTCGCGCATCTCCACGCGGAGCTTGGCGTCGAGGTTGGACAGCGGCTCGTCGAGCAGCAGCACGTCCGGCCGTTTGGACAGGGCGCGCGCAATGGCGACGCGCTGCTGCTGGCCGCCGGAGAGCTCCGCGGGCTTGCGCTTGAGATACGGGGTGATGTGCACCATCTCCGCCAGCTCCTCGGCGCGGCGGATGCGCTCCTTCTTGGGGATGCGCTGAATTTCCATCGGGAAGCAGATGTTCTGCAGGACCGTCATGTGGGGATAGAGCGCGTAGTTCTGGAAGACAAGGCCGATGCCGCGCTTCTCCGGCGGCAGGCTCGTCACGTCGCGGTCGTCAAAGAAAATGCTGCCGCCGCTCACGGGGAGAATGCCGGAGATCATATTCAGCGTTGTGGTCTTGCCGCAGCCGCTCGGACCGAGCAGGGCGATGAGCTTGCCGCTTTCCAGTGTGATGGAAAGGTCGTTTACGGCAACGGTGTCGCCGAAACGCTTGGTCAGATGTTCGAGTTTGATCTGCATGTCCGTATCACCTCAATATTTCGAAAATGGGTGCGCCGTCAACATCGGGCATCGTCAGCCCGAGCATGGCGGCCATGGTGGGCGCTTCGTCGACCATGGAGCGGCTGCCGTGCACCGTGCCGGGCCGCACATCCGGTCCGGCGGCGAAGAACGTTGTGACCTCCTCGCGGGCCGGGCTGCCGCCGTGAGTCGCCACGCCGGTCTTCTTGTCGCCCGGCTGACAGCTGCGCCAGAGCGTGTCACCGTCCGGGTACTCGCCGAACGCAATGGGAAGACTGCTCTCCACAACAAAGTCGAACGGGCCGGACAGGCCGTAGCGCGCCTGCGCCTCGGCGGCGTCCAGCACCATGCTGAGCTGTACGTCCGGGTCATGCCGCAGGGCCTCGAGCGCCTCGCGCACGCGTGCCATCAGTGCAGCATCGTCCGGGTCGCGCACCTCGATGAGGGCGGCAAGGCCGGTGGAGTGACAGACGGCGTCAAACGAGGTGATCTTTCCGTCCGCATCGACGGTCAGAAGGCCGAGACGGCGGAAGTAGACGTTCATCAGGAAGGCATCGCGGATATCGGTCTGGCCGTGGTCGCCGAGGACGATGATGTTCGTCTCGTCCAGCGTGCCCTTGCGGCGCAGGCATTCCAGAATAGCGCCGAGCTGCTCATCGTGCATGCGCAGCTGCGTCTCGGCCTGCTCACTTTCCACGCCGTAGGTGTGCCGGGCGGAGTCGAGGTCGCACATCTTCACAAGCATGATGTCCGGCTGCGGGCCGTCCTCCAGAATGTCGAGCGCCAGCGCCATGGTGAACAGGTCAAGGCTGCGCGTCGGTCCCATCAGGTAGCGGCCGTGTTTATAGAAGTAACGATCCATCAGGTTTGCAGTGGCCGTGTGCTCCAGCCATTGCTGGGGCTGGTAGCCCTGATAGCTGTATGGAACGATCATCGGCATATTCATGGTATAGTCCGCGCCGCCGGAAACGGGCCAGCTCAGAGAGCAGGTCGTCAGGCCGTTCTCGCGGGCGATGTCCAGCAGCGTTTTGCCGCGGACATCGGACTTCATGCAGTACCACGGCGCGTCAAGATGGCCGCCGCGGGTCATTTTTTCATTGTGCACGATCCCATGCCGCCCGGCATAGGTGCCGGTCAGGATCGAGGTATGGCAGGTGTAGGTCAGAGCCGGGAGCACCGGCTCGATCTTTTCGACGAGCGCACCGCGCTCCAGAAGCTGCGCGAAGTGCGGCATGCGGCGCATGCGCGCGACGTCGGAGGCACAGAGGGCATCGATACAGAATACAAGGACTTTCGACATAGGTTCTCCTTCCTGTTGGAACGGCGGCGGGTGTGGGCCCGGCCGGAATGCGCTGGTCTGCGTACAGGCGGACGTCCGCCGGGACGTCCGCCTGTTGGAATGGGCGGTATTTACTTTGCGAGAGCTTCGCGGCAGGCTGCCTCAAAGGCCGCATAGGCGGTGTCGGCGTCGCTGACATTGAGGGCAACGCTCTGGACCATCTTGTCGATCTCGGTGCGCATGGCCGCTGCGCCGGGGACGCTGGCCAGCATGCCGATGTCGTCGGCTTCCTCGGTCAGGGCCTTGACGGCGATGTTCGTCTCGGCGAACTGCTGGAACTCGGCGCTCTCGCGGGCTTCCTTATAGATGGGGACGGTGCCGAAGGCCTCGGCCCACTGCACGATGTTCTCGGTGGACGTGAGGAACTTCAGGAACATATAGGCGCCGCGGGCGTGATCCTCATCGGTGCTGAGGCAGGCAAAGTTGTTGCCCCAGGAGGAGATGTAGCGGACGGGGCCTTCCTGCGGGATGGGCACGCAGCCGATCTCGAAGGCATCGTTTACGGCCAGCTCGACATAGCTGACACCGGCGCTCGAGCCGATGTAGGAGGCGACGGCCTGGCTGCCGAACGGGCCGGAGAAGAAGACGTCCTCGCCGACAAGGCGGAAGTCGCCGGACTTCACAAGGTCTGCAAACCAGTTGAGCTTTTCCTTGGCGATGGTCTCGTCGATGGCATAGTTGCCGTCCTCGTCGATGTAGCCGCTGCCGGCCTGCATGATGAGGCACTGATAGGTGTCCACGAGGGAGTCGGTGCCGAAGCCGGGGATGCCTTCCTTCTCGTGAATGATTTTACTGCATTCTGCGAGCTCTGTCCAGGTCTTCGGGGCTTCCAGACCGTATTTGTCGAACATGGTCTTGTTGTAGAACAGGACCTCGCCCGCCGTAGTGCACGGGAAAACATAGATGCCGTCGCCCCACTGGGTGATCTCGCTGTACTGACCGGCAGGAACGTTGTCCTTGAAGTTCGGGATGCCGATCTCCGGGTCGTTGATGTAAACGGACAGGTCGACAAGGCGGCCCTCGTTCAGATAGTTGACGGCGTCAGACGGATACATGTTCACAAGGTCAGGGCCGGTGCCGTTGCGGACCGCCTGCATGGTCTTGCTGTCGATCTCGCTGTACGGCTGCTGCTCGGCGACGAGCTCGTACTCGTCCTGCGAGGCATTGAAGGCGGCTGCAAGCTCGAGGAACTTCTCTTCGTGCTGGTCGGTGTAGGCGTGCCAGTAGACGATCTTCGTTTTCTCGGTCTTTGCGGGCTTCGTGTCTTCGGTGGTCTTGCTGTCATCGGTGGTCTGCGAGGCTCCGGTACTGGCGCCCGAAGCGTCCGTCTTTCCTGCGCTGCATGCCGCGAACAGGCTCGCGACCATGACCAGAGCAAGCAGAAGGGCAAGAATGCGTGCTTTCATGTGTTTTCTCCTCCATTGTCTCGTGTTTTTATCGGAACGTCGGATGACGCTCACTGCTCAGGAAATGGTGTCCAGAAATGCGGCAAGCTCCGCAAGCGTGTGGACGCACCAGGTATATTCCGGCTCGTGGATGCCCGGATAGGGGTCGATCCAGAGCGTCTGCCCGCCGATGGCAGAAATGGGCATCAGATCATTGAAGGCGTGGTCTCCGATGCTGATCAGGGCCTCCGGCCGCGCCAGCAGCGCAGGGTCAAGAGCCTGCAGGCTCGCGATCATGCCGTAGGGCTTGTTCGCACTGCTGCAGATCTCGCGGAACGCTCCGGCAAAGCCGAGCTGCCGCAGGAATTCCCGCACGGTCTCTTCGTAGGAATTGCTCAGCAGGACGACACGGCAGCGCTGCTCCAGCCGCATGATGGCCTCATAAAGCCCGCGGTCACCGTGCATCCCGGCCTGCTCCATCTGCAGGCGGGTCAGGCGATAGACCTCATTGGCGCGGTCGCCGTCCAGACAGCCGAGCGCATCGCCAAGGTAGGCCAGAACGGCCCACGCATCGCCGAGATAGACCACATCGTCTGCCTGCAGCGCTTCGGCATAGGTCATGCCGGGCAGCACCCGCTTCCGCAGGGCCTGCACAAGCTCCGGCACGGTGGCGGCCTCTGCATGTCCGCGGCGGTAGAAACGGTTCATGTCCAGCTCACGCCCGGCGAAGATCGCCTCTGCCAGCCGGACAAGGTCCGCCTCCAGCGGCTCGGCCCACGTCCCGGCAACAAGCGTCCGCAGATAGCCGCGGTGAAAGACGCTGTTCTGATAAATGGTTCCGTCGAGATCGAAGATGACGATCCGGTTTTGCATGGCGGGCCTCCCTTTGTGCGGCGGTTGGCAGGCTCGTGCGGATGATCCGGACCGCGCCCCTGCTGCCGTAACTTGATTATATCACAGGTTTGGCCGAAAAATTTTTTCGTTTGCGTGAAAATATGTCTTTTCGTCAGAAAAGCTCGGAAAAACATGAAAAAAAGACGATTTTACATGAAATTTATGCGGATTTAACACGAAGCCGGCTGGAATGAAAAAGAAAAGCACTTGTCAGAAGCACGCCGTGCCGTTATACTGGAAATAGAAACCAGGTGCGCACCGCGCACGAAAGGAGAACAACGATGCTGCTGATCCGCAACGCAAATATCAAGACCATGGCCGGGCCGGACCTGAAAAACGGCTGCCTGCTCCTCGAAAACGGGAAAATCGCCGCCGTCGGCCAGACGGTCGACGCGCCGGAGGGCGTTGAGACTCTCGATGCGCAGGGCCGCCTGCTCACGCCCGGCTGCGTGGAGGCGCACTGCCATATCGGCCTCGACAACGAGGGCATGCGCTGGGAGGGCATGGATTATAATGAGATCGTCGAGCCGCTGACGCCGCAGCTGCGCGCCATCGACTCCATCAATCCGCAGGACGAGGCCTTCGGGCTGGCCCTGCGCGGCGGCGTGACGACGGCCTGCACCGGACCCGGCAGCGCAAACGTCGTCGGCGGCACGTTCGCCATCGTAAAGCTGGCAGGAAAGCGCGTCGACCGGATGATTCTGCGCGCGCCCGCCGCGATGAAGTGCGCCTTCGGCGAGAATCCCAAGGGCTGCTACGGCCACGACAAGCGCCAGAGCCCCATGACGCGCATGGCGGTCGCCGCCCTGCTGCGCGAGCTGCTGCTGCGCACGCTCCGCTACCGCGACGACAAGGCGGCGGGCAAGAATCCGGCGTTTGACATGAAGCTCGAGGCCATGCTGCCCGTGGTCAACGGCGAGATCCCGCTCAAGTGCCACGCCCACCGCGCGGATGATATCCTGACGGCCGTGCGCATCGCGCGCGAGTTTGACCTGAAGCTCACGCTGGACCACTGTACGGACGGCGAGCTGATCGCCGATGAGCTGGCAAAGGAGCAGGTCCCGGTCTTCGTCGGACCGTCGTTCGGCGGCAAGACGAAGGTCGAGCTGCGCAACAAGAGCTTCACAACGGCGGGCACGCTGTACCGCGCGGGCCTGACGGTCAGCATCATCACGGATGCGCCGGTCATTCCGCTGCAGTATCTGCCGCTGGCGGCAGGGCTGGCGGCTTCGGCCGGTCTGCCGATGGAGGAGGCGTGGCGCGCCATCACCATCAACCCGGCCCGCAGCCTCGGCATCGATGCGCGTGTCGGCAGTCTTGAGCCGGGCAAGGATGCGGACCTCGTACTCTGGACGGCGGACCCGCTTACGACGATCGGCGGCGAGGCGTGGATGACGTTTGTGAACGGCGAGGTCGTGTACCGCGCGGAGTAAGAGAATATAAATCGTAAAAAATCCAGCCAAGGTGGGATCACTCCCAACCCTGGCTGGATCATTTTTATGCGTTCAGGGCCGTATCCCTGCGCTTACTTCAGCGCAGCCAGACGGGCCGTGATGGCGGCAAACTGGGCGCGCGTCGCGCTCTCACGCGGGGCGAGCTCGTTGTTGCCCATGCCGAGGATGATGCCGTTGCCGACAGCCCAGGTCATGGGCTCAGTGGCATAGCTCTGCACGCTGGAGGCATCAGTGAAGCTGCTCAGATCGCCGGTCGTCGTCGTGTCCATGTTCTGGGAGGCGGCGAAGCGATAGAGCATCGTGACCATTTCCTCGCGGGTGACGTCGTCATCCGGACGGAACAGGCCCTTGTCGTCGCCGATGACAACCTTGGCCTCCTGTGCCCATGCGACGGCGTCAGCATACCAGTCATCCTTGAGGTCGGGGAAGGTGCTCGTGCCGGTGACGGCCGGGCTGCCCGCCTGACGGTACAGGACGGTGGCGACCATGGCGCGGCTCAGCGCGGCTTCCGGACGGAACGTGCCATCGCCGAAGCCGACGAACAGGCCGTTGACCAGAGCGAAGTGGACGCTCTCGGCGTACCAGGCGTTTGCATCGAGGTCGGTGTACTGCTCGCAGGGATCCTCTTCCACAAGCTCGACCTTCACGCAGCGCTCGGTCAGGTCCAGCGGCAGCTTGCCGTTGTTGGCCTTGCCGATGGCGCGCAGAGCTTCGATGGCGCTGATGTTGTCAACGGGAGCCTCGTTCACGTTCTGCACGGGAGTCTTGTTCTCAAAGACGGAGCCGGGCAGGGTGGCGCAGTACTCGTTGACGGCAACGCGGTAGGTCTTCGTGTTGTCCTTGATGTCGACGACGGTGCCGTCATCGAGCACGATGGACACGACGGTGCGGGCACCGCGGACCGGTCGGCCGTTTTCATCCTTGCCGTCCGGCTCTGCCGTGTACTTTACGACCATGCCGGAGAACTGATCGCCATAGTTGCTGTTCTTGAAGGAATTCTCCACGGTAGCGGCAAGCTCCGCGCCGGTGAGGTCATAGGTGTAGAGGCGGTTGCCGAACGGGGTGATGGCATAGATATCGCCGACGGTGACGGTGCGGGTCGTCTCACCCTCGTTGGCCAGAAGGTCGCAGCGGATGCCGCCGCTGTTCGTGAAGGCGACGACGGTGTTGAGCTCCTTCGTAGCCTCGAGCATCAGGCCGGCCAGCCAGTTGCCCGCGATGGTGCTGCTGCTGTTGCCGATGGGTGCACGGCGGGTGATGCTCTGGTCTGCAACGCCGAGGACCTCGGACATGTCGTCCTTCACCGCATCCCAGGAGGCATGGCTGATGGCGAGAACGGTCGGGTCGAGCTTCGTGTTGCCCTCGGTGTCAAAGAGGTTCTGGGTGTTGTCGCGGCCGGTGGTGTTCACATAGCTCGGGTTCACGACCGTGACTTCCTTCGTCTCGGTGTTGAACTGGATCTTGGCGTTGGCATAGCCCTTCGCCTGGCAGTTGCCCTGGATGTAGGCCACGCCGTTGTCGGCGACGCCGTAGGAAACGCTGTGGGAGTGGCCGCCGACGACGAGGTCGACAAGCTCGGAGTTGACGCTGTTTGCAAGGCCGCGCGGGCTGGCGTGCGCCACAACGACGACGACGTCAGGGTTCTCGGCTGCAACGATGGACTCGATCTTCGCATTGAGCTTCTCAATGCTCGGGTCGATGTCATACGGGGCGATCTTGGCGGTCATGATATCCATGGAGTAGTCGGGGATGTAGCCGACAAGCGCGACCTTCACACCGGCCTTGTCAACGATGACATAGTCCTTGACAAAGGAGGCGCGGTTCGTCGTACCTGCATCATAGAGATTATAGGCCAGAACGGGGATATTGCTGTCGCCCTTGAACTCACCGATCTCATAGGCGGGCATGGTGCCGTCCTCATCGGCGGCATAGGCCTTGACGTCCCAGTCGAACTCGTGGTTGCCGAGCGAGACTGCGTCATAGCCCATGGCGTCGAAGGCGGCGCGCAGAGCGTTGCCGTAGGTCAGGTTCGAAACGGGAGTGCCCTGATAGATGTCGCCGCCGTCAAGCAGGAGAACGGCATCGTTTTCGGCATTGGCACGGGCCTCGTTCACGACATTGGCGATGTAGGCCATGCGGTACTGGAACGTGGACTCGTTGCCGGAGGATGTGTCGACAAGGTAGCCGTGCACGTCGGTGGTCTCAAAGACCTCAATGGTCTTCACGGGATTTGCTTCTGCGTGGACGGTCCATTTCGTTTCACGGCCCGGGGTGATGTCCTTGCCCTCGGCGGTCATTTCCTTGATGTATTCGCCAATGATGAGGGGCACGGAGCCGCCGACGTTGTTGAAGCGCTCGGAGATGGTGGCATCCCACAGAACCTCGTCGCTGCTGGAGGTGATGCCGGTGGAGGCAAACCAGCCGTAGGCGTCGGAGTCCTTCGTCGCGCTCAGACGGTAGGAGCTGAGGCAGGCGTAGATCGTGTCGTCATCCTTCACGGCCGTGCCGTCCGCGTAGGTGATGTTCTGCACGCGCTGGTTGTCGGGATTGCCGACATAGACGTCGTAGTTCACGCCGTAGAACGTGTCGCAGCCGAAACCGCCGCCGCCAAGCTGACCGTCGTCTTTGACACGGTAGTTCTGTGCCGTGTGCTGCATCCAGCTCTTGAGCTGGGCGCCGGTCATCCGGATCATGTAGAGCGTGTTGTTGTCGTACTGATACAGGGAGTAGCAGTCGCGCAGGCTGATGTCGCCGGAGGTTGCGCCGTCGGCCAGCAGGGAGCTGACGCTCCAGCCGCGCTTTGCGACCGGCGTCGTCATGGAGATGACGTGCTCCTTCGTCGGGTCGATGTTGTTGTCGGTGCAGGCGGCCCAGATCTGTGCCTTGTGGACGAGATCATAGGAATCGCTCTGCGTGAGGTAGTAGTTGGAGATGGTGTCCCAGGTGCCGGAGACCGTGCCGATCTTCTTGTTGACGAAGGCATCGGAGCGCTCGAAGAGCGGAGTGATGAGGTCCTTCAGACCGTCGTAGTTGGGGTCGCCGGACTTGAAATCCGGGCTGGGGACGCGGATGTCCCTGCCGTTCTCGTCCTTGCCGAGGGCAGAGTTCAGAGGATGCATGGTGGACTCGGCTGCGGTAACGGTGACCTTGCCGTCGGCGCCCTTCGTGAGGGTGAGGACGGTCTCACCGAGGGTGGAGCCGCCGCCGTTCATAACGAGGACGTTCTCGCCGTTCTTGTTCTGCAGGGTAACGGCGTTTCTCTGATGGTTGTGGCCGGTCAGCAGCATGTCAACGCCGGTGGTATGCGTTGCAAAGTAGCCGCCTTGGTTCTCCTGATTGTAGATGTCAGGATTGCCCTCGCCGCTGTGCATGGCGACGATGATGTAGTCGCACTTCTCCTGCATTTCCTTGCCATAGTAGTTTTCCCACTCATAGACATAGGACTTTTCGGTGTTGTCGGGATGGCCGAACGTGCAGCCCTCATAGTGGCTGGCGACGTCCCAGTTCGCGTTGTTCATGTTCTCGAAGCCCAGCAGACCGATGGTGAAGGTCGTGCCGTCCTCGAACTTGTAGGTGAAGGTCTTGTACGGGGAGAACACGGATTCGTTCGTCTCCGTCTCCACGACGTTCGAGCAGATGACGTCGACGGGCTGACCGGCGACGGCCTTGTCCGTGGAGGTCAGCAGATTGTAGTAGTTCCACTGAATCTGCGGCGCATAGTTGAACTCGTGGTTGCCCAGCACAAAGGCATCATAGCCAATGTAGCGCAGCGCAGTCGCCATGGGGCTGTTTTCGCCGCCCTCCTGGAGAATGTTGTAGCTGCTCAGCGCGCTTCCCTGCAGAATGTCGCCAACATCGATAAGAATGCTGTCGTCCACGTCGGCGCGGCGCTCTGCGACGAGCTTCGCCGCCTGCAGGAAGTTGTTGCTCAGGGCACTGTTCGTGTAGGAGTTCCAGTCGTATGCACGGCCGTGCATATCGGTGGTCGTCAGGATGCTGACGGTGATCGAATCGGACTTCGCCTCGAAGACGTCATCCGCGACCGGGGCATTCGTGTGGCCTTCGGCTGCGTAGGACGCGTAGACCGAGGTCAGCTTGGTCTCTGCCGCGCCTGCCGGGATGACTGCCACGGAAAGAACGAGGCAGACCACGAGCAGAAGCGAGAGAAGACGCTTTGCAATGTGTTTCATTTCAAGACTCCTTTGTTTGTAGTTGCAGCTGCGCTGCACGTTTTGGAAATCGTGACAAAAATCCACCATTCATCACAGGTTCCGTCGGCAATATTCTAACACTTTGTAAAGAAATTGTAAAGGAAGCGGGGAGACCTGAGGGAAAAATTGGGAGAACTGACAAGGAAGTCTTGTTACGGGAAGCTGATTTTCTCTTTGTGAAAAACAGCAAAAACTGCGCAAAGCGCCGCTGTCGCAACGTTTTCCTGCATTTTTTGCAGCAAAGGGAGCCACAGCGTGTCCGGCGGGATTTTGACAGAAAAAACAGGAAAATTCTGGACAATATGCTGCATATGCAATATAAAAAACGTGCTGTCCTGCTAAGGACAGCACGAAAAACGCTTTTCGGCATTTTGACCATATGTATAAAACTCTACATGGAATCGCTGCGAAAACGGGCACGATTCAGCCCAGCGCGATGTCCAGAATCATCATCACGCTGAAGCCGACGGCGAAAAAGATCGTGCCGATGTTCGAATGCTTGCCCTCGGACATCTCGGGGATCAGCTCCTCCACGACGACATAGAGCATTGCGCCTGCCGCAAAGCTCAGAAAATACGGCAGGGCAGGGGCGACGAAGCGCGCCGCCAGCACGGTCAGCACCGCGCCGACCGGCTCGACGATGCCGGAGAGCACGCCGCCTGCAAACGCGCGCATGCGGCTGTGTCCCTCCGCGCGCAGCGGCAGAGAGATGATGGCGCCCTCCGGAAAATTCTGGATGGCGATGCCGAGCGAGAGCGCCAGCGCTCCGGCGGCGGAGATCTGGGCCGTTCCGGTCAGGTATCCGGCGTAGACGACGCCGACGGCCATGCCCTCCGGGATGTTGTGCAGTGTGACCGCGAGCAGCATCATGGTCGTCCGCTGCAGCTGCGTGCGCGGGCCCTCGGCCTGACCGGCGTTGCGGTGCAGGTGGGGGATGACGCGGTCGAGCAGCAGCAGGAAGGCCACGCCGATCCAGAAGCCGACGGCGGCGGGCAGGAACGAAAGACGGCCGAGCGCGGCAGACTGATCAATGGCCGGGATGAGCAGGCTCCAGACGGAGGCCGCGACCATCACACCGGCGGCAAAGCCGGTCAGGGCGCGCTGCAGCCGGTCGCCGAGCGCTTTGCGAAGGAAGAACACGCAGGCCGCGCCGAGCGTGGTGCCGAGAAACGGGATGAGGATCCCATAGAATGTTGTCATAGACGCCTCCTATTACGGTTAGTATATACTAACCACATGGTAGCATAAATCGCTGCAGGATGCAAGCCGGAAATCTCAAAAAAATGCCCGCCGCATCCGCGGCGGGCTGGCTCAAATCAGATCGTGCCGGTGATCTGCAGGGTGACCGTGCCGGGGCGGACTGTCCAAACGCCGGTCTCGGGGTCCTGCACGGCCGAAGCGGCCGGGACAGTGATTGCGGCGGGCACGGTCCGGAACAGACCGGTCGCCGTGTCGTAGGTGTAGTTGGCCGGAAGCCAGGTGTCGCCGTTATAGGTGACGGCGATGCCGCGCAGGATCGGATCGAAGCGGTCCGTGACGGTGACGCCGGCTGCGGCATCAGCATCCGCGCTTCCGTAGTTTTCGATCGTGAACGTGTAGGTGAGCGTGCCGCTGTCGCTGACGCGGACCGGCTCAAGGGCCTTGACGATGCGAAGCTCTGCCGCTGCCGCCGCCGGGAGCGTCTCCGCCGCCGTGACGGCATCCGTCAGCCCGCCGCCGGTGACGGTCACGGTGTTCTCGATCGTGCCCTCTGCCGAGGGATCGGCAAAGGCATTGACGCGGGTCGTATAGACCAGCGTGCTTACGCCGCCTGCTGGAACGGTGACGCCCTCGATGCGGATGCCGTTTGCCAGTACCGTGACGGCCGGGGCCGTCTGCAGCACGCCGTTCATGAAATAGCGGAGCGTCCCTGCCTGATACGTCAGCGGCGTGAGCTGCACCGTGCCGCCCGTGGCAGGAAAGTTCGTCGTGCCGAGCGTGTCGGTCACGGTCAGCCCGGTCAGCGCCGCCGCACCGGTGCTGCGCAGCTGGACGACATAGGTCACAAGGTCGCCGGTGCGGTAGCTCTCTGCGGCTGCCGTTTTCGAGGCGGTCAGGACCTGCACGAGCTCGCCCGTGACGATGTTGGAGTTGACGGTGCCGCCGTTGTAGGTCAGCGTGGCCTGATTCGTAAAGGTTGCCATAGTATTTCTTCTTTCCGGAGAGCACATCGCCATCCTTCGACAGCATATGCCGAAGGAGGGCGATCGGGAACCCGGCTCAGCGCCGCAGCCAGCCTGCGGGCAGCTCCGTGAGCGGGGCCGGGAACGAGACGCGCGCGCCGATCTCGGCAAAGCGCTCTGCCAGCGGCGCGGGGATGCGGCCGTCGGGGTCCGGGCTGAGGTTCAGCATGAAATTGGCGTGGCTGGCGAAGCACTGCTCCATGAGGCCGAGCGCCCAGTCGGCGCTCTTCGGCTCCTTTTCGTCGTCGCGGTAGAACCACGTCCGCGTCAGCTTCTGGCACAGTGCGCCGGGACCGGCAAAGCCGGGCGTCAGCTCCTGCCCGGCGCCGTTTTCGAAGAAGACGACGTCCGTGCCGGAGATGCCCTCCGTGCAGCCGATATTCATGAGCAGGCAGTTCGGCTGCAGGCGCTTGACGAGGGCATCGACTTCCTCGAACGGCAGCTCGCGGTAGGACGGGCCGCCCCACGGGGCGTTCCAGCCGTCTATAATTAAATAAGGTATTTCGCCGTAGTTTGTCAGCAGCTCCGTGATCTGCCCGAGCACGAGCTCGCGCTGCGCAGGGGGAAAGGAGCGCCGCCCGATCCCGGCCGTCAGGTCGAGCACGGAGAAGTACAGGCCTGCCTGCAGACCGGCTGCGCGGAAGGCCCGCAGGAATTCCGCGACGATGTCCGTCCGGACCGTGGCCTGCGCGACGCTGTGGTTCCCAAATTCGGACGGCCAGAGTGCGAAGCCCTCGTGGTGCTTTGCCGTCAGGACGGCAAAGCGGCAGCCTGCGCTTTTGGCGATCTGCACCCAGCGATCGCAGTCCGGCGCGCGGGGCGCCCAGTCAGATTCGGGGAAGGGATAACGGCGCGGCTCCCCGCCGTTTTCCAGATCGAATTCCCAGTCGATGATGTCGGGGTTTGCGTGGAACTGCACGGCGGCACTGTTCCAGTGGATAAACGTGCCAAGCCGGAGGTTGATGAAGTCGCGCTGAAGCGCACAGAGATGGTCCATTCGCGGGCCCGCCTTTCCAATTTTCTATGGGATGATTATACGGGCAAAGCAGGCGTTCGTCAAGCCTCTGCGCGGCGCTGCGCGAAGCGCCGCTGCAGAAGATGCATGTCGTGGAAGTAGATGGGGACGAGGAAGCAGTCGGCCAGCAGCCATGCGGCGGGGTTTGCAAGGCAGATGGCGGTGTAGCCGATCCAGCGCACGACGGCAAAGCCGACAAAGCAGCGGGCAATCGTCTCAAACACCCCTGCAAACACGGCCTGCTGCGTGAAGCCGACGCCCTGAATGAGGAATCGGAGCACGTTGACAAGCGTCAGCAGGAAATAGCAGCTGGCGTTCCACACCAGAAACTGCTGCGCCAGCAGACCAATCTGGTTCCGGACGGCGGCGCTCTCCGCAGAGTCGAGGAACAGCAGCGACAGCTTGCCGCCGAAGAGGGCAAGAACGCCGAGGCCGAGGGCGGAATAGGCGAACATCAGCAGCACGCAGGCGCGCACGCCGCGGTGAATGCGGTCGAGCTTCATTGCGCCATAGTTCTGCCCGCCGTAGACGGCCATGGTCGTGCCTGCGGCGTCGAACGGGCAGGTGAAGAGCTGGCTGACCTTGTTTGCTGCGGTGACGGCTGCGATGGAGACCGCGCCGAGGCCATTCACGGCCGTCTGCACGACGATGGTGCCGATGGCGGTGACGGAATACTGCAGGCCCATCGGCACGCCGATGGCAAACAGCCGCGTGATATGTGTGCGGCTCGGCCGCAGCTCACCGGGGCGAAAACGCAGAACGGGATAGCGCTTTCCCATGATGGCCAGACACAGCAGGCCGGAGATGGCCTGCGAGATCACGGTCGCCCATGCCGGGCCCTCCACGCCCATGCCGAGCACGGCGACGGCCAGCAGGTCGAGCGCAACGTTCAGCAGGGAGGAGAGAACGAGAAAATAGATCGGGGTCCGGGAGTCTCCGAGCGAGCGGATGACGCCGGAGACGAGATTATAAAGGATGATGGCGGGGATGCCGAGGAAAATGACGAAGATGTAGTCGTAGGCATACCGGAAAATATTGTCCGGCGTGTTCATCCAGCGCAGCACGGGCGTGCACAGCAGTGCCGTGGCCACGGTGAGCACCACGGCGAACGCAGCCGAGAGCCAGATGCTGTTTGCCACAAAGCGGCGCAGCTCCGCCTCGTCGCCCTCGCCGAATTTCTGCGCCACGGGGATGACGAAGCCGTTGCAGATGCCGATGCAGAAGCCGAGCACCAGAAAATTGACGGAGCTCGTCGAGCCGACGCCCGCAAGCGCGTCCATGCCGAGAAAACGGCCGACGACGAGTGTGTCTACCATATTATATAGTTGTTGGAACAGCAGGCCACCAAGCAGCGGCAGCAGAAAGCCGATGACCAGCCGCGTGGGGGAGCCGGTCGTCAGGTTCCGGGATGCGGTTTTTGCCATAAGAGTCCCTCCGGAGTCCATAGAAATTTCAATTTCAAAAAACGTCTGCATTGTATTCTCTGACCGAAAAAAATACAATCCGCAACCTTCTGATTTTTTCGCGCAATTCGGGGCCGGAATCCGTCAGAATGTACAAAAACAGGATTTTTCCCTGAAAAATGGACGAATGGGCGGAAAAATCGGGCAAAAAAAGCCCGGCTTTCGGGAAGCCGGACGAAAAAATCAGGGGATATTCCAAAGAAATGCATTGACGCGGAAGAAAAAATGTGGTAAAATCAATACCCAATGCTGTGAAGTGCGGCGCAGGCCAACCTCCACCTCATGGTCAGATTATACCACAGACCGCGCCGCACGGCAAGGGACTAAAATGAAAAAAACAGCAACTGACCCACGCGTGTCATTGCTGAGACAGCGCACGAAACGACGACAGAAAGGCGTGATCAAGCAAATGCAAGTCAAGGACGTGAACTATGGCAAGACCGTTCGCAAGAGCTATGCCAAGTATCAGGAGATCCTGCAGATGCCCAACCTGCTGAAGATCCAGAAGGACTCCTACGACTGGTTCCTGCGGGAGGGCCTGCATGAGGTCTTCCGCGATGTGGCCGCCATCAGCGACTACACCGGCAACCTCGAGCTGTCCTTCCTGGACTACTCCCTCGACGAGAAGCCCAAGTACACCATTGAAGAGTGCAAGGAGCGCGACGCCACCTACGCGAAGCCGATCAAGGTCCGCGTGCGCCTGCTCAACAAGCAGTCCGGCGAGATCAAGGATCAGGAGATCTTCATGGGCGATTTCCCGCTCATGACCAACGGCGGCACGTTCGTCATCAACGGTGCAGAGCGTGTCATCGTCTCCCAGATCGTCCGCAGTCCCGGCATGTACTTCGGCGATACCGTGGATAAGGCCGACCAGCACATCTATACCGCAACGGTCATCCCGTACCGCGGCGCATGGCTGGAATATGAGACCGACCTGCAGGACGTGTTCTACGTCCGTATTGATAAGAACCGCAAGCTCCCCATCACCTGCCTCATCCGTGCTCTCGGCGTGGAGACCGACGCGCAGATTTTGGAGCTGTTCGGCGAGGATCCCCGCATCGTCGCCACGCTGGAGCGCGACCCGTGCAAGACCCGCGAGGACAGCCTCCTCGAGATCTACCGCCGTCTGCGCCCGGGCGAGCCGCCCACGGTCGACAACGCCGCGGCCTATCTCGACGCGCTGTTCTTCGATCCGCGCCGCTACGACGTCTCCCGTGTCGGCCGCTACAAGTTCAATAAGAAGATGGACATCTGGACCCGCCTGAGCGGTCAGGAGCTGGCCGAGCCGGTCGCTGACCCGCTGACGGGCGAGATCCTTGCCATGCCGGGCACTGTCCTGACCCGTGCACAGGCACAGGCCCTGTCGGCCCGCGGCGTGTGCGACGCCGTCATCCACGTCGGCGACAAGGACCACAAGGTCTTCTCGAACTACATGGTCGACATGAAGAACTTCGTGGACTTCGACCCGGAGCAGTACGGAATCCACGAGAAGGTCTGCCGCAAGGTCCTGTTCGAGATGCTCGAGCAGCTCAAGGGTGCGGCTCCCGAGGCTTGGGAGGATGCCATTGAGGAGCGCCGCGATGAGCTCATTCCGAAGCACATCACGCGCGACGATATCCTCGCCACCATCAACTATCTCAACTGCGTCGTCATCGGCGCGGGCACGACGGACGACATCGACCACCTCGGCAACCGCCGCCTGCGCTGCGTGGGCGAGCTGCTGCAGAATCAGTTCCGCGTCGGCTTCACCCGCCTCGAGCGCGTCATCCGCGAGCGCATGACCGTGCAGGATCTCGACACCGTCACGCCGCAGAGCCTCATCAACATCCGCCCGGTCACGGCGGTCATCAAGGAATTCTTCGGCTCCTCGCCGCTGTCCCAGTTCATGGATCAGAACAACCCGCTGGCAGAGCTGACGCACAAGCGCCGCCTGTCTGCCCTCGGCCCCGGCGGCCTGAGCCGTGAGCGCGCTTCCTTCGATGTCCGAGACGTCCACTACAGCCACTACGGCCGTATGTGCCCGATCGAGACGCCGGAAGGTCCGAACATCGGCCTGATCAACTATCTGGCGAGTTACGCCCAGATCAATGAATACGGCTTCGTCGAAGCGCCGTACCGCAAGGTCGAGCGCGTCTACGACGAAAACGGTAAATATGTCGGCTCTCGCGTGACGGACGAAGTGGAATACATGTCCGCCGACGTCGAGGACGATTATCATATCGCGCAGGCAAAGGAGCCGGTCGACGAGAACGGCATGCTCCTCAACGAGCGCATCACCTGCCGCCACCGCGACGAGATCATCGCCGTCGATCGCGAGGTCATCGACTATATCGACGTCTCGCCGAAGATGATGACCTCCATCGCAACGGCCTTCATCCCCTTCCTGCAGAACGACGACGCGAACCGTGCCCTTATGGGCGCGAACATGCAGCGTCAGGCCGTGCCGCTGATGGTCACGGAGGCCCCGATCGTCGCTACCGGCGTCGAGCAGAAGTGCGCCGTGGACTCTGAGGTCTGCATCAAGGCCGAGGGCGACGGCGTCGTTACCCGCGTCTCCGCCGACGGCGTGAGCGTCCGCTATGACGACGGCAGCGTCCGCGACTACACCCTGACGAAGTTCGCCCGCTCCAACCAAGGCACCTGCGTCAACCAGCGCCCGATCGTCGCGGTCGGTGAGCGTGTGACGACGGAGCAGGTCCTGGCCGACGGCCCCGCCTGCTCGCAGGGCGAGATCGCACTGGGCAAGAACGTGCTTGTCGGCTTCGTCACCTGGGAAGGCTATAACTACGAGGACGCCATCCTGCTCAATGAGCGCCTGGTGCGCGAGGACGTCTTTACGTCCATTCATATTGAAGAATACGAGACCGAGTCCCGCGACACGAAGCTCGGGCCGGAAGAGATCACCCGCGATATCCCGAACGTCGGCGAGGACACCCTCAAGGACCTCGACGAGAACGGCGTCATCCGCATCGGTGCAGAGGTCAAGTCCGGCGATTATCTCGTCGGCAAGGTCACCCCGAAGGGCGAGACCGAGCTGACGGCTGAGGAGCGCCTGCTGCGCGCCATTTTCGGCGAAAAGGCCCGCGAGGTCCGCGATACCTCCCTGAAGGTCCCGCACGGCGAGTCCGGCATCATCGTGGACGTCAAGGTCTTCACCCGCCAGAACGGCGACGAGATGGCCCCCGGCGTCAACAAGATCGTCCGCGTCTATATCGCACAGAAGCGTAAAATTTCCGTCGGCGATAAGATGGCCGGCCGCCACGGCAACAAGGGCGTCGTTTCCCGCATCCTCCCGGAGGAGGATATGCCGTTCCTGCCGGACGGCACGCCGCTGGATATCGCACTGAACCCGCTGGGCGTTCCGTCCCGTATGAACATCGGACAGGTCCTGGAGGTCCACCTTGGCTACGCCGCCCACGCCCTCGGCTGGAAGGTCGCAACGCCGATCTTCGACGGCGCGAACGAGAAGGACATCCGCGAGACTCTGAAGCTGGCAGGCCTCCGCGAGGACGGCAAGACGGTCCTGTATGACGGCCGCACCGGCGAGCCGTTCGATAACCTTGTCACGGTCGGCTATCCGTATTACCTCAAGCTCCATCATCTGGTCGATGATAAGATCCATGCCCGTTCCACCGGCCCGTACAGCATGGTCACGCAGCAGCCGCTCGGCGGCAAGGCACAGTTCGGCGGCCAGCGCTTCGGCGAAATGGAAGTCTGGGCCCTCGAGGCCTACGGTGCAGCCCACACGCTGCAGGAGATCCTGACCGTGAAGTCCGACGACGTGACCGGCCGTGTCAAGACGTACGAAGCCATCGTCAAGGGCCACAACGTGCCGAAGCCCGGCGTTCCGGAGTCCTTCAAGGTCCTTGTCAAGGAGCTGCAGGCCCTGTGCCTCGACGTTCGCGTGCTCGACGATCAGGGTGAGGAGATCGAGCTGCGGGAGGATGACGATGATGATGAGATCGTCTACACCGACTCCGGCCGCGAGAATCTGGTCACCGATGAGAACGAGGTGCTCTCCTCCGGCTACGGCATCGATGCCGACAGCGAGGCGAAGCAGGGCCTCGACGCTCTGGAAAAGATCATCGGCATCGACGATGACGAGGAAGAGGAAGACCCCGAGCCGGAGTGCCCGTATGACATCTCCGATGCGCCCGAGGACGAAGAATAAGGAGGAGGCAGACGATGAGCAATAAAACCTTCAGCGCGATCAAAATCGGCATTGCTTCTCCGGAAATGATCCGCGACTGGTCTTACGGCGAGGTCAAAAAGCCGGAGACCATCAACTACCGCACCCTGAAGCCCGAGCGCGACGGCCTGTACTGCGAGCGCATCTTCGGACCGACGAAGGACTGGGAGTGCCACTGCGGCAAGTATAAGAAGATCCGCTTCAAGGGTAAGATCTGCGATCGCTGCGGCGTCGAGGTCACCCGGAGCAAGGTGCGCCGCGAGCGTATGGGCCACATCGAGCTGGCCGCGCCGTGCAGCCACATCTGGTATTTCAAGGGCATCCCTTCCCGCATGGGCCTGCTGCTGGACATCAGCCCGCGCATTCTGGAGAAGGTCCTGTATTTTGCCAACTATATCGTCACGGATCCCGGCGACACGCCCCTGAGCAAGTGCCAGATCCTGACGGAAAAAGAATACCGCGACATGCGCGAAAAGTATGAGAACGATTTCGAGGCCGGTATGGGCGCCGAGTCCGTGCAGAAGCTGCTGGCCGAGATCGATCTCGAGGCCCTGTGCAGCCAGCTCCGCAGCGAGCTCGTCAACGCCAGCGGCCAGAAGAAGCTGCGCATCATCAAGCGGCTCGAGGTCGCCGAGGCCTTCCGCGCCTCCGGCAACAAGCCCGAGTGGATGATCATGAATGTCCTGCCGGTCATCCCGCCGGACATCCGCCCGATGGTCCAGCTCGACGGCGGCCGTTTCGCAACGTCCGACCTCAATGACCTCTACCGCCGCGTTATCAACCGCAACAACCGCCTCAAGCGCCTCATCCAGCTCAATGCGCCGGATATCATTATCCGCAACGAAAAGCGCATGCTGCAGGAGGCCGTGGACGCCCTCATCGACAACGGCCGCCGCGGCCGCGCTGTCACCGGTGCGAACAACCGTGCGCTGAAGTCCCTGTCCGACATGCTCAAGGGCAAGCAGGGCCGCTTCCGCCAGAACCTGCTGGGCAAGCGCGTCGACTATTCCGGCCGTTCTGTTATTGTCGTCGGCCCGGAGCTGAAGCTCTATCAGTGCGGCGTGCCGAAGGAAATGGCCATTGAGCTGTTCCGCCCGTTTGTCATGAAGAAGCTCGTCGAGGACGGTGTTGCCAACAACATCAAGAGCGCCAAGAAGAAGATCGACAAGGGCGAGCCCGAGGTCTGGGATGCCCTCGAGGACATCATCAAGGACCGCCCCGTCATGCTCAACCGTGCGCCGACGCTGCACCGCCTCGGCATTCAGGCCTTTGAGCCGGTGCTGGTCGAGGGCCGCGCCCTGAAGCTGCACCCGCTGTGCTGCACCGCCTTCAACGCCGACTTCGACGGCGACCAGATGGCAATCCACGTCCCGCTGTCGGCAGAGGCCCAGGCAGAGGCCCGCGTGCTGATGCTCTCCGCAAACAACCTGCTGCGCCCGCAGGACGGCAAGCCCGTCACCGTGCCGACGCAGGATATGATCCTCGGTACCTACTACCTGACCTATGTCCGTCTGGGCAAGGAGGAGAAGGGTGCGGAGCAGGTCTTTGTGACCGATGCGGGTGACTTCGACCTTCCCGTGAACCAGCTCGTCGACGGCGACCTTGTGGAAGCCGCGGTCGAGAAGGCCGAGAACGAGAAGAAGCGCGCCCCGTCCTATCTGCCGCTGCATGCCTATTCCAGCGTCGATGAGGCCATCACGGCCTATGCCGATGGCTGCATCGGCCTGCATGCGCCCATCCGCGTGCGCTACGGCAAGGAGATCGACGGCGTGATGCAGTACCGCATCATCACGGCGACGGTCGGCCGCCTGATCTTCAACGAGCCGATCCCGCAGGACCTTGGCTTCGTGGACCGCAGCGATCCCGCGCATCTGTTCGACCTTGAGGTCAGCTTCCTCGTTGGCAAGAAGAAACTCGGCGTCATCATCGACAAGTGCATCCGCCGTCACGGCTTCACCATCGCCACCGAGATGCTTGATCGCGTCAAGGCCCTCGGCTACAAGTACTCCACGAAGGGCGCCATCACCGTCTCCATCGCCGATATGGCCATCCCGGAGAAGAAGTACGCTCTCATCGAAGAGGCCGAGAAGCAGACAGTCAAGATCGACCGCCAGTACAAGCGCGGCTTCCTCACGAACGACGAGCGCTATCGCCTCGTTGTCCACCAGTGGGAGCAGACGATCAAGGACGTCACCGGCGCTCTGCAGGAGAACCTTGACCGCTTCAACCCGATCTATATGATGGCCGACTCCGGCGCCCGCGGCAGCATGAACCAGATCCGTCAGCTCGCCGGTATGCGCGGCTTGATGGCAGATACGAACGGCCGCACGATCGAGATTCCGATTAAGGCAAACTTCCGTGAAGGCCTTTCCGCTCTGGAATACTTCATCTCCTCCCGAGGCGCCCGTAAGGGCCTGACCGACACTGCGCTGCGTACCGCCGACTCCGGCTACCTGACGCGCCGTCTGGTCGACGTCTCGCAGGAGGTCATCATCCGCATCCCCGACTGCGGCACAACGCATGGCATCCACCTGTCCGAGGTCGTGGAAAAGGGCCAGGTCATCGAGTCCTTCGGCTCCCGCATCCATGGCCGCTTCCCGGTGCATGATATCGTCGATCCGGAGACGGGCGAGGTGCTCATCCCGAACAACCGCATGATGCATGAGGACGATGCCAAGATGCTCGAGGCACACGGCATTCACTCCGTCTATGCCCGTACCGTGCTCGGCTGCCGCGCCCGCAGCGGCGTCTGCGCCAAGTGCTACGGCATGAACCTTGCAACGTCCGAGCTTGTGAACCTCGGCGAGGCGGTCGGCATCATCGCCGCCCAGTCCATCGGCGAGCCGGGCACGCAGCTGACCATGCGTACCTTCCACACCGGCGGCGTTGCCGGCGACGATATCACGCAGGGCCTTCCGCGAGTCGAAGAGCTCTTCGAGGCCAGAAAGCCGAAGAAGATGGCGGCCATTGCCGAGATCGACGGCGTCGTCGAGATCGACGAGAGCCACCGCAGCGCGCTGCGCGACATCACGATCACCGCGGACGACGGCGAGGTCAAGCTCTATCAGGTCCCGTATTCCGTCGGCCTGAAGGTCGAGCAGGGAAAGCGTGTGCGCAAGGGCGAGCCCATCACCGACGGCGCGCTCAACCCGCATGATGTGCTGCGCATTTCCGGTGTCGAGGCCGTGCAGGAATATCTGACGCAGGGCGTTCTGGCCGTGTACCGCCAGCAGGGTGTTGACATTAACGACAAGCACATTGAGGTCATCATCCGTCAGATGATGCGCAAGGTGCGCGTCGAGGATCCCGGCGACACCACGCTCCTGAGCGGCACCGTCGTGGATGTCTACGAGTTCGAGGACGCCAATGCCGTTGTGCAGGCGCGCATCGATGCGGGCGAGACGGACCTCCGTCTGGCCACGGATTCCCTCATCCTCATGGGTATCACGAAGGCGTCCCTTGCCACGGAGTCCTTCCTGTCCGCAGCCTCCTTCCAGGAGACGACGAAGGTCCTGACCGAAGCCGCTATCAAGGGCAAGGTAGACCATCTGGTCGGCCTGAAGGAGAACGTCATCATCGGCAAGCTCATCCCCGCCGGTTCCGGCCTCGATATCTACCGCGATTTCGAGCCGACCAACTGGCCGGAGTCCTCTGTGACCCAGAGCATGATCGATAACGAGCAGAAGTAAATAAAATTCCCGCGCCATTGCGGCTTCGGCCTCCGCCGGACCGCGTGGTGCAGCTGAAAAGCCAATCAGCCCGTGCAGTGGATCGCTGCACGGGCTTTTTGCACGTCCAAATGCCTCGCAGAGTTCGCCGCCCGCAGGCGGCGAATGAAGTAAGATCATTTTCTCCGGCGGCGTGTACGTCGGAGAAAATACCGCTCAGTCCGCCAGTGTGCGAATTGTCCGCCCTTGGCGGGCGATTCGTGCGCGCAGCGGACTGCAAGCCTTTTGCCGGAAAAGCCCGAAGGGGTTTCCCGGCAGTTGAGCCCGTGCAGTGGATCGCTGTACGGGCCTTTTTGTGCGCCTTGGGGCTTGTTACCATAATATAGGCAAACATATGTTCAAAAATTCGGTTTTCGCGGGTTTATGGGAAAAATTTCCGGAAAAATCTCGGGCAGAATCCGAAAAAGTGATTGCATTTTTGGGGCAGGAATAGTATACTACAAGCGAAGTGGAGCGAAATGGATGAAATGTGAGCAAAATGGAGCGGAGGTGAGGGAATGTTCGGCAAATACAAGCACACGCTTGACCCCAAGGGACGGCTGTTCGTTCCCGCCAAGCTGCGCGAGGAGCTCGGCAGCGCGTTCTATGTTGCCCGTTCACTGGACCCCTGCCTGACGGTCTATACCGAGGAGGAGTGGCAGCGCATCGTCGAGCGCAGCAAGGCTGCGCCGTCGTCCAAGGCCCGCGGCCTGCGCACGTTCTTTGCCAACGTCGTCCGCTGTGAGCCGGACAAGCAGGGCCGCTTCCTGCTGCCGGACGATCTCCGCAAGTATGCCGGGATCCAGCAGGAGGTCTATTTCCTCGGGCAGGCCGGCCGCGCTGAGATCTGGGCGGCAGAGCGCTACGAGGAGGAAGAGGCCAATGTCTCCGCCGAGGAGCTGGCCGCACTGATGGAAGAGATCGGGATCTGATGGAATTTCAACATAAATCCGTATTGCTGCAGGAGTGCATTGACGCGCTGAACATCCGCCCGGACGGGATCTACCTCGACGGGACGCTCGGCGGCGCCGGGCATTCCAGTCAGATCGCCCGCCGCCTGACGGAGGGTGGGCGTCTCATCGGCGTGGACCGCGACCGCACGGCGCTGGCCGCCGCAAAGGAGCGCTTGGCCCCCTATGCCGACCGCGTGACGCTCGTGCATTCCAATTTTGCGGAGATCGACGCGATCCTCGATTCCCTTGGCATTCCGGCCGTGGACGGCATGCTGTTCGACCTCGGCGTTTCGTCGCCGCAGCTCGACGATGCTTCGCGCGGCTTTTCCTACATGGCGGACGCCCCGCTCGATATGCGTATGGATAAGGACGACGCGCTCACGGCGGGGGCGGTCGTCAACACCTGGCCGCAGGGCGAGCTGCGCCGCATTCTCTATGATTACGGCGAGGAGCGCTATGCACCGCAGATCGCGGCGGCCATCTGCCGGGCGCGTGAGAAAGCGCCCATCGAAACGACGCTGGAGCTGGTGGACATCATCCGCTCGGCCATGCCCGCGCAGGCGCTGCGCGAAAAGCAGCACCCCGCAAAGAGAAGCTTTCAGGCCATCCGCATCGCCGTGAACGATGAGCTCGGCGCCGTCAGCCGCATGATGCAGGCTGCGGTCGGCCGCCTCAATCCCGGCGGCAGACTGGCCGTCATCACCTTCCATTCGCTCGAGGACCGCATCGTCAAGAGCGAGATGCAGCAGGCGGCGCGCGGCTGCACCTGCCCGCCGGAATTCCCGGTGTGCGTCTGCGGCAAAAAGCCGCTCGTGAAGCTCGTTACGCGCAAGCCTATCGTCTCCAGCCCTGCGGAGCTGGAGGAAAATCCCCGCGCCCGGAGCGCAAAGCTCCGCGTTGCGGAAAAACTTTGACAGAAAGGATGAGCCACCATGGCAGACCCTTATCGCAGCAACGGCTCGGCGGCCTATGATGTCCGCCGCCGGAATACCGCACAGCCTCTGGAGCAGCCGGAGCGTCTGCCGGACGCGCCTGCGCGGCACAAGCCGGCGCGCCATGTCCGTGCACGTCTGGGTATCTCGCCCCTGACGGCGCTCGGCGCGGCCGCCGCCGTACTGATGCTTGCTCTGGTGGTGTTCAGCTATATCCGCCTCTATGAGGCGCGCAGCGATGTCGGCAAGCTGCAGACGCAGCTCAGCACGCTGGAGGAGCAGCAGGCCAGACTGCAGTCGCAGTATGACAATGCCCTCGATCTCGAGCAGATCGAAAAGCGCGCCAAGGAGCTTGGCATGCGCCAGCCGGGCAGCTCGCAGATCATCTATGTGCAGGTCGATGCGGACGATACGACGGAGGTCTATGCCGCGCCTGCGGAGAAGAATGTGTTCGTCCGCGTGATCGACGCATTCCGCAGCGCCTTTACGGACGCCATCAACTACTTCTCCTGAGCCTGCCGCAGAATTTCGGGAGGGACGGCCATTTCAGGCATGGTCCCGCCGCCCGATTCATATCGTATACAGAGCATGGGCGGTGAGTGAGAATTGCCGCCCATCTTTTTTCCACTGTTTTGCCCCGGGAGGGAATACTATGAAGCAGCAACCGCAGAGAAGACGCCGCCGCGCGCCGAAGCGCGAGGAGGTCTCGACGACCCATGTGCGCAAGGGCATCTTTTGCCTGATGATCCTGCTGGGTGTCGTCAGCTTTTGCGCCGTGGCGGGCATGCTCGTGAAGCTCATGCTCGTCGACCACGATTATTATGAGGCAAAGGCCATCCGCAACCAGACCCGCAGCACGAGCGTCACCGCCTCGCGCGGCACGATCTATGACCGCAACGGCAATGTGCTGGCGGCCTCGTCGAGCGTGGAGAATGTTTTCCTCGACCCGCTGGAGCTGTCGCAGAACAAGGTCGACGTCCCGGCGCTGGCAAAGAAGCTCGCGGCCGTGCTCGATCTGGATGCGGGCTGGATCGAGGAGCAGGCCGCCGATACGAGCCTGCGCTACAAGGTCATCAAGCGCCGCCAGGCGCAGGAGGTCTGCGACAAGGTCCGCGAGATCATTGCGGAGGATAAGATCATCGGCGTGCATCTCGAGCCGGATTCGCAGCGCTACTATCCCTATCACGATGTCGCGGCGCAGATCATCGGCTTTACGAACACCGAGAACGTCGGCTCCGAGGGGCTGGAGGCCTATTATAATGACGAGCTGCAGGGCACGGCCGGAGCCGTCATCACGACGAAGGGCAACTACGAGACGCAGATGCTCTATTCCTATGAGAAGTATTATCAGGCGTCCGACGGCGACAGCATCCACCTGACGCTCGACACGACGGTGCAGTATTATCTGCAGAAGCAGATGCAGGACGCCGTGGACCGCTATGACGTGCTCAACGGCGCGTTCGGCATCGTTATGAACTGCAAAACGGGCGAGATCGTCGCCATGTGCACGCTCGGCAGCTATGACCCGAACGATTATCAGGAAATTTATGACGAGGACCTGCGCACACAGATCGAAGAGCTTTACACCAAGGCGGAAAAGCAGCCCGAAAATTCCACGGCCCGCACGGAGGCCTTCAACGCCTATAACGCCGCCGTGCGCGACGCCCGCCTGAAGCAGTGGCGCAACCGCTGCGTCTCCGACGGCTATGAACCTGGCTCGACGTTCAAGATCCTCACGCTGGCGGCGGCGCTCGATTCCGGCGCAGTCACGACGGCCGATACGTTCTACTGCGGCGGCTCCGAGAAGATCGAGGGCCGCGAGCAGATCCTCAACTGCTGGAACCATGCCGGCCACGGCAGCGAGACCACGGCGCAGGCCCTGCAGAAATCCTGCAACATCGCCTTCGCCCACATCGGCCTGCGGACGGGCGGCGGCACGCTGTATGACTACTGCCGCGCCTTCGGCCTGATGGAGCAGACGGGCATCGACCTGCCAGGCGAGGCCTCCGGCGTGTTCCACACGCGCGAGCGCCTGGCCAACACCGCCTCCTACGGCACGAGCTACCTCATCGCAACGTCGTTCGGCCAGACCATCAAGCCGACGCCCATCCAGCTCGTCACGGCTATTTCCGCCGTGGTGAACGGCGGCTACCTGCTCGAGCCCTATGTCGTCTCGGAGATCGTCGACTCCGAGGGCAACGTCGTGCAGCAGAACGCCCGCACCGTCGTGCGGCAGGTCATCTCCGAGGAGACGTCCGCCACGATGCGGCAGATCATTGAGTCCGTCGTCACGGAGGGCACGGCAAAGAACGGCAGCGTCGTCGGCTACCGCATCGGCGGCAAGACCGGCACGGCCGAAAAGACCGACCAGACCGATTCGAACGGTCAGCAGACGAACGACAAGATCGTCTCGTTTGTCGGCATTGCGCCGATGGACGATCCGGAGTATGTGGTACTCATCGCACTTGATACGCCGAACCCCGCCACCGGCACCTATATCTCCGGCGGCGTTATGGCCGCGCCGACCGTCGCCCGCGTGATGGAGGATATTCTGCCCTATCTCGGCGTCGAGCCGGATTATTCCGAGGTGGATATGTCCCGCGTGACGGTCCGCATGCCGAATCTGGCCGGGAAGACCGAGTCCGAGGCGGCTGCCATTCTGGAGGAAGATCACCTGAACTACAAGATCATCGGCGACGGCGACAAGATCGTCAGCCAGATCCCGGCCCACGGCCGTGAGCTGCCCGGCAATTCGACCGTGCTGCTCTATACGGACGATTCCATGCCGACCGACGAGGTCGAGGTGCCGAATCTGACGGGTATGACCGTGGCGCAGGCCAGCACGACGCTGTCCCAGCTCGGGCTCTATCTGCAGGCCAAGGGCACGGATTCGAATGCATGGTACGTCGTGGTGACAAAGCAGGACATCGACGCCGGAACAAAGGTCCCGCGCGGCACGATGATCGCCGTCACATTCACGGATACGACCGCACTGGATTAAAGAAGGTTGAATGCAATGAAATTACACGAGCTTTTGCAGGGCATCGAGGTGCTCGAACAGAACGCCGACCCGGAGCTGGAGCTGACGGGCGTGAGCTATGATTCCCGCTCGACCGCGCCCGGCGAGCTGTTTGCCGCCATTTCGGGCTATGCCACGGACGGCCACCGCTTCATTCCCGCCGCCCTTGCGCGCGGCGCGGCCTGCGTGCTGTGCGAGCACGACATGCCGGAGCACACGCCGTGGGTGCGCGTGCGCGATGCGCGCGCGGCGCTGGCGCAGCTCGGCTGCAACTGGTTCGGCCATCCGGCGGAGCGCCTGTGCATGATCGGCGTGACGGGGACGAACGGCAAGACGACCGTGACCTGCCTTGTCAAGCATGTGCTCGAGCAGACGCTCGGCGCGAAGGTCGGCCTCATCGGCACGATCGAAAACCGCATCGGCGACACCGTCGTCCCCACGGAGCGCACGACGCCCGAGAGCTTTGCCCTGCAGGGCCTGCTGCGGCAGATGCTCGATGCGGGCTGCACGCATGTGGTGATGGAGGTCTCGTCCCATGCGCTGGCGCTGCACCGCGTGGACGGCATCCCGTTCACGGTCGGTGCGTTCACGAACCTGACGGAGGACCACCTCGATTTCCATAAGACCATGGAGGCCTACGGAGCTGCCAAGGCCCGCCTGTTCCGGCTTTGCCGGACGGGTGTGCTCAATGCGGACGATCCGGCTTACCGGACCATGCTGCAGGGCGCGGCCTGTGCGCTGCTGCTCGTCGGCACCGGGAAGGACGCCGCGCTGCGCGCAGAGCAGGTGCAGCTTGCGCCGGATCATGTGGCGATGGACGTGCGGGAAGGGGAGAAGGCGGCACATGTCCGCATCGGCATCCCCGGCCGCTTCACGGTCTCGAACGCGCTTCTGACGCTCGGCATTGCCCGCGCCCTCGGCATTGGGCTGGAGGACGCCTGCCGCGCGCTCGGCACGGCGGCGGGCGTAAAGGGCCGCATCGAGGTCGTGCCCACGCCGGGCCGCGATTACACCGTTCTCATCGACTATGCCCACACGCCGGACGGACTGGAGAACATTCTCCGTTCCGTGCGCGACTTCTGCCGCGGCCGCCTCATTGTGCTGTTCGGCTGCGGCGGCGACCGCGACCGGACAAAGCGCCCCATCATGGGCGAGATCGCCGCGCGGCTGGCCGACGTGCTCGTTGTGACGTCGGATAACCCCCGCACGGAGGAGCCGATGGCCATCATCCGCGAGATCCTTGCCGGGATCCCGCAGACGGAGAAGCCCGTCTATGTGGAGGAGAACCGCCGCAGGGCCATCCGCATGACCTTGCGTTTCGCGCAAAAAGATGATATGATAGTGCTCGCCGGAAAAGGACATGAGACTTATCAGGTCCTCGGTACGGAAAAAATTCACTTTGACGAGCGCGAGGAAGTCGCCGCTTGTCTGCAAGAGGAAGACCATGAGCAATAAGACCCTGACGCTCGGGCAGGCCGCCGCGTGGTGCGGCGGTCAGATCGCCCCCGAGCTGGAAGAACGGCCGTTTTTCGGCGCAAATTTTGATTCTCGCCTGATCCGGCCCGGCGAGCTGTTCGCAGCCCTGCCCGGCGCGCGCGACGGCCATGACTTTGCGGCCTCCGCGCTGGAGCGCGGCGCGGCTGCCGTGCTGGCCAGCCGCCCGGTGGACGGTCCTGCGATCTATGTCGAAGACACGTCCCGCGCCCTGCGTGACATCGCCCGCGGCTACCGCGAGAGCCTGCCGTGCCGCTGCGTCGGCATCACGGGAAGCGTCGGCAAGACGACGACGAAGGAAATGATCGCCGCCGTCCTGCGCACGGCACTGCACACGCAGTGGACGGAAAAGAATTATAACAATGAGATCGGCCTGCCGGTCAGCGTCCTGCGGCTGAAGCCGGACTGCGAGGCGGCCGTGCTCGAGATGGGAATGAACCACTTCGGCGAGCTGTCCGTGCTCACGCGCATCGCGCAGCCGGACCTGGCCGTGATCACGAACATCGGCACGATGCACATCGAAAATCTCGGCTCGCGAGAGGGCATCCTCCGCGCCAAGCTTGAGATCCTCGAGGGCCTGCGTCCCGGCGGACGCGTGATCTTCAACGGGGACGACGCCCTGCTGCGGCCGCTGGCCGCGCGGTATCACGCCGTGTGCTTCGGCCTGTCCGAGGGCTGCGACGTGCGCGCCTCCCGCGTGTGCGAATCGGCAGAGGGAAGCAAATTTACGGTCCACGCCTTCGGAAAGAGCTTTGAGGCCGCACTGAGCGTGCCGGGCCTGCACAATGTGCTCGACGCGCTGGCGGCTGCGGCCGTCGGATTGCTGCTTGGGCTGAGCCCGGAGCAGATCGCAGAAGGCCTGCGGTCCTATGCGCCGCTGCGGCAGCGGGTCAGCCATGCGGCGGGCATGACGATCATTGACGACTGCTACAACGCCGGGCCCGAGTCCATGCGCGCCGCGCTGCGGGTGCTGGCAGGCACGCCGACGGAGGGCCGCCGCATCGCTGTACTCGGTGGTATGCTGGAGTTGGGCGATTTTGCGCCGGAGCTCCATGCCGGGGTCGGCCGCGAGGCCGCAAAGACGGCGGATCTGCTGCTGGCCTACGGCCCGTGCAGCGAATGCTATGTGCAGGGCGCGCACGAGGCGGGCCTTGCCGGGGCACGGGCCTTTGCCACGCACGATGCGCTCGTCGCTGCGCTGGAGGAGACCTGCCGCGCAGGAGACACGCTGCTGTTCAAGGGCAGCCACGGCATGCATATGGAGCAGGTGCTTGCGCACTTTTTGAAAACGAAAGAACATATGGGGGAATGAAAAATGGAACCTACGCTGATCTGGATCCTTGTTTCGGTGCTGGGCGGCTTCGTTCTGGCGCTGCTGCTCGGCCGGGGGCTTGTTCCGGCGCTGCGCGCGCTGAAGGCGGGCCAGTCCATCCGGGAAGTCGGCCCGAAGTGGCATCAGGGCAAGGCGGGCACGCCGACCATGGGCGGCATCGTCTTTATTCTGTCGTCGCTTTTGTGCATCGTCACCGGCTGGCATGCCATGCGCGAGACCGGCGACTATAAACACCTGCTTGTGCTGGCGCTGGCGCTGATGTTCGGCCTGATCGGCTTTGCCGATGACTTCATCAAGGTGAAGAAAAAGCGCAATCTCGGCCTGACGGGCCTGCAGAAGCTCGTTCTGCAGGTGCTGGCGGCCTGCCTGTTCCTCGCCGGCATGCATTTTACGAATGCCCTGACGTATGATCTCTATATCCCGTTTGTCCGGGAGCCGCTCGTCCACATCCCGCCGCTGGTCTATCTGGCGCTGTCCGTGTTCATCATCGTCGGCTGCGTCAACGCCGTCAACCTGACGGACGGCATCGACGGCCTTGCCACGGGCGTGACGCTTCCCGTGATGCTGTTCTTCACGCTCGTGTCCATGACGGCGAAGCAGTGGGGCCTTGCCACGTTCCCGGCGACGCTTGTCGGCGCGCTCGGCGGCTTCCTGTTCTATAATTTCTACCCCGCCAAGACGTTTATGGGCGACACCGGCTCGCTGTATCTCGGCGGCGCGGTGTGCGGCCTTGCCTATGCGCTCGATATGCCGCTCGTGCTGCTGTTCGTGGGCCTCATCTACATCATTGAGACGCTGTCCGATATCCTGCAGGTGAGCTACTTCAAGCTGACGCATGGCAAGCGCATCTTCAAGATGGCCCCGATCCATCATCATTTTGAAATGTGCGGCTGGTCGGAGAAAAAAATCTGGGTGGTCTTCGTCTCCGTCACCGTGATCATGTGCGTGATCGCCTGGTTCGGCGTGCGCATCTGGTTCTGATCTGATTTCTGCACGCTATCCCGCGGAGAGGAGGTGCGGCCATGTCCCACAGAGAAAAGCAACTGAAAAAGAGCGCGGTGCGTGTTGTGGAGAGCGATCTCGGCGTCATTGACCTGCCGTACCTGCTGCTGACGCTGCTGCTGGTGGCCATCGGCCTGCTGGTGCTGTTCTCCGCAAGCTATGCCCGCGCTTATTACGAGACGAAAAACGCAGCCTCAGTCTTCGTGAATCAGCTCATTTTTGCCGTGATGGGCATCGGTGTGATGTGGCTCATCAGCCGCGTGCCATATGAATGGTATCAGAAGCTGTCGCTCCTGATCCTGGCTGCGTCCATCGGCCTGCTGGTCCTCGTGCCGTTCATCGGCACGGAGAGCGGCGGCGCGACGCGCTGGCTCGACTTCGGCTTCGTGAGCTTCCAGCCGTCCGAGATTGCAAAATTCGGCGTCATCTGCTCGTTTGCGGCCATTATGGCGGCGCACACGCGGGATATGAAGACGATCCGCTACGGTGTGGCGCCCTATGTCGTGATCCTCGGCATCATCGCCGTGCTGCTCTACCTCGAACCGCACATGTCTGCGACGCTCATCATTCTGGCACTCGGCTTTATCCTCATGACGCTCGGCGGTACGGACTGGAAGTATTTGGTCGGTCTTGTTATTCTGGGCTGCCTGCTCGTTGCCGTTTATCTTCTGACGAAGGGCTACACCGGCGGACGCATCAGCGCATGGCTGCACCCGGAGAACGACCCGCTCGACAAGGGCCTGCAGGTGCTGCAGTCGCAGTATGCCATCGGCTCCGGCGGCCTGCTGGGCCTCGGCTTCGGCCGCGGCCGCCAGAAGTATCTCTACCTGCCGGAGGAGCATAACGACTATATCTTCGCCATTGCGTGCGAGGAGCTGGGCTTTGTAGGAGCCATCGGCATCCTCATCCTGTTCGCTCTGCTCATCATCCGCGGCTACTGGATCGCCATGCATGCGCGCGACCGCTTCTCCATGCTGCTGGCCGCAGGCCTGACGACGCTTCTGGCCCTGCAGGTGTTCCTGAACGTCGCCGTTGTGACGAATCTTCTGCCCTCCACGGGCATTTCGCTGCCGTTCTTCTCCTATGGCGGAACCGCGCTCATCATGCAGCTCGCCGAAAACGGCATCGTGCTGAATGTGTCGCGCAGCATTACCCAAAGTCCCAGATAAGTCAAAGGAGGCAGGCCCATGAAGGCCGTATTCACCTGCGGCGGAACGGGCGGACACATCAATCCCGCCCTTGCCGTTGCGCGCGTGCTGCTCGAGCGCCGTCCGGACAGCGAGATCCTGTTTGTCGGCGCGGAGGACGGCATGGAGGCCACTCTGGTCCCGCGCGAGGGCTTCCGGCTCGAAACGCTGCAGATCTCCAGCTATATGCGCAGCCTGAAGCCGAGCGCCATCCGGCATAACGTCAGGGCTGCGCTCTCCATCCGCCGCGCACTGAAAAAGGCGGACCGCATCATCCGCGATTTCCAGCCGGACGTCATCCTCGGCACGGGCGGCTATGCCAGCTATCCGATGCTCCACGAGGGCGCGCGCCTCGGCATTCCCACGGCCGTGCACGAGTCAAACGCCGTGCCGGGCCTCGCCACAAAAATGGTGGCCGACAAGGTCGACCGCATCCTGGTGAGTTTCGCGGACAGCCGCTCGGCCTACCGCGACCCGTCCCGTGTTATCGCGGTCGGTATGCCCGTACGGGAGGAGTTCGTCTTCACCCGCCGCGCCGACGCCCGCCGCGCTCTCGGCCTCGACGAGAAGACGCCGATGATCGTCTCTGCCTGGGGCAGTCTCGGCGCGCGCGAAATGAACAAGAAGATCGCGCAGTTCATGAAGCTCGAATGCGAGCAGGACTGCTGGCGGCATATCCATGCGACCGGCTCGTTCGGCTGGCGCTGGATGCCGGACTATGTGAAGGAGCAGGGAGTCGAGCTGGAAAAGCACCCGCTCATCACGATGCAGGAATATATCTATAACATGCCGGAGCTTATGGCGGCGGCCGATGTGGTCATCAGCCGCGCCGGAGCCTCGACACTCAACGAGATCGCCGCAGCGGGCACGCCGTGCATCATCGTCCCGTCGCCGAATGTGACGAACGATCATCAGGAGAAAAACGCCCGCATCCTCGAGCAGCACGGCGCGGCCGTCGTACTGCATGAGAACCACTGCGACGGCGAGCTGCTGTTCCGCACGACGCAGGAGCTGCTGGCCGACGCCCCGCGCCGCGCTGCCATGCGCAGGGCGCTGCAGGAGCTGGCGGTCGTCGATTCCGCGTCCCGCATCTGTGATATCATTCTGAATCTGGCTAAAACACACAAATCCTGACCGCCGCATAGGATGGGGCATCTTCCCATCCGGAGGTCGGTCATGGACATATTCTGCATCCGCGGCGGAACGCCGCTGCACGGTCGCATTGCGCTGCACGGCGCAAAAAATGCCGCGCTGCCGCTGCTGGCTGCCACGCTGGCGACCGGCGCGCGCTGCGAGCTTCACGATTGCCCGGATATTTCCGACGTCACGGCTGCCTGCGCCATTCTGCGCCACCTTGGCTGCGCGGTGGAGCAGCACGGCGGGATCGTTGCAGTCGATGCCGGCTCCGCATGCCGGTCAGATATTCCGGCAGAACTCATGCGGAAAATGCGCGCTGCCGTCCTGTTCCTCGGGCCGCTGCTCGCGCGCTTCGGCACGGCGGAGCTGAGCCTGCCCGGCGGCTGCGTGCTCGGCGCGCGGCCGATCGATCTGCACCTGCGCGGCCTGCGCCGGATGGGTGCGGAGATCACGCTTGACGGCGAGCATATTTCGGCCCGGACCGACGGCCTTCACGGCTGCACGGTCGCACTGCCGCTTCCAAGCGTCGGCGCAACGGAGAATCTCATCCTTGCGGCGCTCGGCTGCCGGGGAACACTGACGCTGTGCAACGCCGCGCGTGAGCCGGAGATCGGCGACCTGATCGCCTTCCTGCGCGCCTGCGGCGCAGACATCCGCGGCGAGGGGAGCCTGCTGCGCATCCGCGGCGGCGTTCCGCTCACCGGCGCATGCCACACGGTCCTGCCGGACCGCATGGAGGCGGCGACGTATCTGGCCGCGGCTGCCGCAACGCGCGGCGACGTGACGCTCACGAATGTCCGGCCGGAGCACCTGACGGCTGTTCTGGCTGTGCTCGAGCGCGCGGGCTGCACGCTCACGCAGCAAAACGGCATGCTCCGCCTGCGGTGCAGCCGCCTGCGGGCGGCGGGGCCGATCCGCACCGCGCCGTATGACGGCTTTCCGACGGATGCGCAGGCGCCCCTGATGGCCGCCATGGCCGTTGCGGAGGGCGTGACGGTATTTGAAGAAAATCTGTTTGAGGACCGCTTCCGCCATGTCCCGGCCCTGCGGGCGCTTGGTGCGCACATCCATGCCGCGCGGCGCTACGCCGTTGTGACGGGCGTGCGGGAGCTGCACGGTGCAAGCATGACGGCAACGGACCTGCGCGGCGGGGCTGCGATGGTCATCGGAGCGCTCTGCGCCCGCGGCGAGAGCGAGCTTGCCGGGACTGCGCACCTGAAGCGCGGCTATGCGGAGCTCGTTCCGACGCTGCGTGCCTGCGGCGCGGACATTACAGAACGCTGACAAGACCCACGGAGGGGTGGACACCATGGAACACGAGAAAAACGAGCCGCGGCGCAGGCCGCCGGAGCGAAATTCCCGCGCAGCACAGGCTGCGCAGCAGCGCCGTGACCAGCGGCGCGAGCAGGCGCATCTGGAGGAGCTGCGTCAGAAGCAGCGCAAGCGCGCGCGGCACCGCACGCGCCGCCGGATCAATCCCGGCGTCTGGAAGCGTATTCTCATCATGGCGGCGGTCGTTGCTGCCGTCGTGCTGAGCATGGTGCTGTTCTTCCGCGTGCGCTCCGTGGAGGTGACGGGCTCGGCATATTATACTGCCGACGAGATCCGCGCCGCCTGCGGCGTGGCTCAGGGCGACAACCTGCTCACGCTCTCCCGTGCGCGCATCGCCGGGAATATCATGGCGGAGCTGCCCTATGTCAGCACGGTGCAGGTCACGCGCCGCCTGCCGGACACGCTGGAGCTGACCGTGACGGAATATGACGTCACCTATGCGGCGCAGGGCGCGGACGGTGCTTCCTATCTTATCACGGCGGACGGCAAGATCACGGAAAAGATCGACGAGACCGCCGCGCGCGGCCACATCGCCGTGACGGGCCTGCAGCTCGCCGACCCGGTCGTCGGCCAGCAGCTCACAGTCGCCGGGGACGATGACGTCGCCGCGCAGGGCCAGCACGACGCGCTGTGCGCGCTGCTGCAGGCGCTCGAGGAGGCTGGGCTTACGAAGAAGGCCGCGTCCGTCGCCGTGCCGAGCTCCTATGAGCTCTCGTTCTGGTACGGCGATCAGTACGAGGTCAAGCTGGGAAATTCCGAGAATCTCCCCTATAAGCTGGCCTATCTTGAAAAGGTGCTCGAAAGCCTCGCGGATTACCAGACCGGTACGATCGATCTGTCCTTCAGCGAGGGAAGCGAGGCCAGATTCACCCCGAAGCAGTGAAAACGATACGGAAAATGTAAATTATTTTCTGAAATCCGAGAAAGTCTATTGACCTGCGGACCATTCCACGATAAAATAAAACGGTATAAATCTGCATATATTATGTACGGCGCGCCGCGCCCGAACAGTGGATACATAGGAGGAGATTGTCAATGTCTGAAACTTACACAGATAAGGTCGTAAATATCAAAGTGATCGGTGTCGGCGGCGCCGGCAACAACGTTGTCAACCGGATGATCACCAGCGGCATCGGCGGAGTCGAATTCGTCGTTGTGAACACGGATCGTCAGGATCTCAATAAGTCCAAGTGCGATAACAAGCTGCAGATCGGTGAGAAGCTGACGGGCGGCATGGGCGCAGGCTCCAAGCCCGACATCGGCAAGAAGTCCGCCGAGGAGAGCCGCGCGGCCATCTCCAAGTGCCTTGAGGGCGCAGACATGGTCTTCATCACCGCCGGTATGGGCGGTGGCACCGGCACGGGCGCAGCCCCGATCATTGCGGATCTCGCACATGAGGCCGGCATCCTGACCGTCGGTGTCGTGACGAAGCCCTTCAAGTTCGAGGGTGCAAACCGCATGAAGCAGGCAGAGTCCGGCATCGCCGCCCTGTCCGATAAGGTCGACTCCCTCATCATCATCCCGAACGACCGTCTGAAGTACGTTACGGATCAGAAGATCACGTTCGCCAACGCATTCGGCATCGCAGACGATGTGCTGAAGCAGGCCGTGACCTCCATCTCCGAGCTCGTCGGCTACTCCGACCGCGTCATCATCAACCTCGACTTTGCGGACGTTTCCTCCATCATGAAGAACGCTGGCCGCGCACACATGGGCGTCGGCATTGCCTCCGGCCGCGAGAAGGCTGAGCAGGCCGCCATGGCCGCCGTCGCCAGCCCCCTGCTGGAGACCTCCATCAACGGTGCAACGGGCGTCCTGATTAACGTGACGGGCGCTGCGGACCTCGGCCTCGACGACGTCGAGACTGCCGCAAACATTGTTATGGAAGCTGCGAACCCCGAGGCGAACATCATCTTCGGCGCGACGTTCTCCGAGGACTTCGAGGACGAGATGCGCGTGACGGTCATCGCAACCGGCTTTGACGAGAAGAAGCCGGAGTCGAAGGGAATCTATTCCTCCTCGAAGCCGGCCGCGGGCAGCAAGCAGCAGAGCATTCCCGCAGATGCCGCTTCGGACATCAACGACATCGACGAGATCTTCAAGATCTTCAACAAGTAAAAAACGCTCTGATCTCCCCCGGCGCAAAGCACCGGGGGAGATTTCTGCGCAATTTGCCGTAAATATCCGCAGAATGCGGTTTACTTTCACAATATAGTGTGTTAAAATAAAGATATCCAAATATCCGGAGGTGTTATCCCATGGACAGCAGGAACAAACGCTCAGATAAAAACAGCGAGCTGTATCGCGCGATCACCGCGCTGGATTCGCTCGATGACTGCTATGATTTTCTCGTCGACCTGTGCACACAGCCGGAGCTGAAGGCCATGGAGCAGCGCTATGAGGTCGCCCGCATGCTTGATCGCGGCATGATCTACAGCGACATCCTCGCCGAGACGAGCGCCAGCTCCGCAACCATCAGCCGCGTGAACCGCTGCCTGACGGGCGGTACGGGCGGCTATGAGCGCGCTTTTGCAAAAGTCGATGCGGAGGAAAAGAAATGAGCCCCGAAGCAAGGGAACCCTATGAAACGCTCGCGGGCGCGTATGACGGGCTGACGACCGATGTGGACTATGCCGCCGTGCTGCAGTTTTTCGAGACCGTCCTGCAGCGCGCGGGGCATTCGCCAAAGACCGTGCTGGACCTTGCCTGCGGCACCGGCTCTATGTCCGTGCTGTTGGCGGAGCGCGGCTATCGCGTCACCGGTGCGGATATTTCCGAGGAAATGCTGACGGCCGCCGCACAGAAGGCTGCAGCCATGGCGGAAAACCCGCCGTTCTTCATTTGCCAGCCCATGCAGCGTCTGACCCTGCCGGAGCCTGTGGAGGCCATTGTGTGCCTCCTGGACAGCCTGAACTATCTGACGGAGCCGGAGGATTGCCGCAAGACGTTTCACCGCGTCTGGCGCGCGCTGCGGCCCGGCGGCATGTTCTTTTTCGACATCAACACGCCACAAAAGCTGCGCGGGCTGGACGGACAGGTCTTCCTCGATGAGAATGACGAGTCCTACTGCGTCTGGCGCGCGGAATTTGACGAAGAAGAGAACTGCTGCTACTATGGCATCGATCTGTTCCGCCGCAGGGGTGCACTGTGGGCGCGCAGCTTTGAGCAGCACTGTGAATATGCCTATGACCCGGACACGCTGGAGCAGTGGCTCCGCGAGGCGGGCTTTGCGCGTGTAGAGTGCTTCGGCGACCGCACGCTGACGCCGCCCGGTCCGGACGAGCAGCGCATGTATTTTGCCGCATGGAAGGAGTAACTGCAATGCAGGATCATATTGTTCGCGCCATCACGAAGGATGGCTTTCTGAAGGCGACGGCCATCTGCTCCACGGGGATCGCGGAGCGCGCCCGCCAGATCCACCACACCACGCCCACGGCCACAGCCGCGCTCGGCCGCGTTCTGACGGCTGCCTCGATGATGGGCAACATGCAGAAGGTCGAAAACGGCACGCTGACGCTGCAGATCAAGGGCGGCGGCCCGCTTGGGACGCTGCTGGCCGTTTCGGATGCCGAGGGCAATGTCCGCGGCTATGTGCAGAATCCCGGCATCACGCTGCTGGAGAAGTATGCGGGCAAGCTGGATGTCGGCGCTGCCGTCGGCACGGACGGCATGCTCACGGTCATCCGTGATCTGCAGATGAAGGAACCCTACGTCGGCTCCGTCGCGCTCGTCTCCGGCGAGATCGGCGATGATGTGACGGCATACTTTGCCCAGAGCGAGCAGACGCCGACGGCCTGTGCGCTCGGTGTGCTCGTCGGCCGCGACCAGACGGTCAGCGTAGCGGGCGGCTATCTCATCCAGCTGCTGCCGGATGCGCCGGACGCCCTCATCGACCGGCTCGAGGCCGGTATCCGCGCCGCAGGCGCCGTGACGCCCATGCTCTCCGAGGGGCTGACGCCGGAGGCCATGCTGCGCCGCGTGCTGGACGGCTTCGAGCTGGAGTTCCTCGAGAATACGCCGGTGAGCTATCGCTGCTACTGCTCGCGCGAGCGCGTGACCTCGACGCTCATTGCCATCGGCCGCAAAGACCTCGAGGAGATCGTCGCGGAAGGAAAGCCCATCAATCTCGAGTGCCAGTTCTGTGATCAGGTCTATACCTTCACGCCGGAGGAGATCTCGGACCTCTTGAAAGAGATTTGAAGAAACTTGAAATAAATCGAAAAAAGTGCTTGACAAAATGGGGACCCGCGTGTATAATAAGACCCGTCGCTGATGAGTGATCGCCACTCGGAAGGACGCAGGGGAGCATAGCTCAGCTGGGAGAGCACATGCCTTACAAGCATGGGGTCACAGGTTCGAGCCCTGTTGTTCCCACCATTATCTGGCCCGGTGGTGCAGTCGGTTAGCACGCCAGCCTGTCACGCTGGAGGTCGACGGTTCGAGTCCGTTCCGGGTCGCCATTTTTAAAGCATCTGAGCCGAGTTTAACTCGGCTCAACATGCCTCTGTAGCTCAGTAGGTAGAGCAGCGGACTGAAAATCCGCGTGTCGTTGGTTCAACTCCGACCGGAGGCACCAGATGCGGGTGTAGCTCATCTGGTAGAGCGCCACCTTGCCAAGGTGGAGGTAGCGAGTTCGAGCCTCGTCACCCGCTCCATTCGTTAACTGAAGGAACGCACCCCGCGTTCCTTTTTTACAAGATAACTTCATATGGTGCCGTGGCCAAGTGGTAAGGCAAGGGTCTGCAAAACCCTGACTCCCCAGTTCAAATCTGGGCGGCACCTCCAAAAAAGAAAGACACGTTGATGCGTGTCTTTCTTTTTTGGTGTCAGTGTATCGAAAGCCCTGCAGAACGCAGTCGGAAGTGTATGGCATCCCATCGCCCCAAAGGCCCGAAGGGACTTTTTTTGACAAGCTGAAAAGAGCCGCCCTCGGTGGGCGGCTCTTTGGATAGATCGGGGATCAGAACTCTGCGGGGTTCTTTGCGGCAGCTTCTGTCTCGGCGGCAGCGGCGGCCTTGGACTTGCGGACGGCGTCGCGGATGAAGAAGACGGCCTCCAGAATGCTGAAGACAAAGGCGATGCCAAGGTCCTTCAGAACGCTGGTTCGGATTTCCGCCTCCGTCAGGAAATCGGGAACGGATGCCAGGGCATCGCGGAACGCGATATCGTAGGTTTCCTTGAACGCATCAAAGATCTCCTTTGCCAGACCGAAATATTCGGCGGCGACGATCATCAGCATGGTGAACACGACGGCGAGAATCGCGCCGTGCACGGTGTTCTTCCGGCCGGAAAACAGGCCATAGCCGAAGTAACCGGCGGCCATGCCGACCAGCGCGCTGATCCACGCAATATAGCCGAGCTGCAGCAAGCCGAAATGGACCAGGCCACCGGCGGCGGAGAAGAGCAGCGCGCCGAGCACACCGAGGGCGATGTTTTCGCGGCGCTTCACCGGAAGCTCCGCAGGGTTGACATAGGGTTCTGTCATGGGAGGTACCTCTCTTTCTTTTCTGTAAGCCCATTCTACCATGCCGGGCAGGAGAAAGCAAGAAGTAGTTATTCCTCCGTCGGCACGATGGAGCAGCTGTCCGTGATGCCATAGGTGGCGAGCAGGCGCTTTGTGCCCTTGTCCGTTACCGGGCGAAGCAGGCGCAGGTGCTTTGCGCCCCCGGCACGCAGCGGGCAGATCGCCTCGCCCAGAAGCTGCGCCGCCAGCCCGCAGCCGCGGTGCTCCGGCAGCAGGGCCAGATGCAGCAGCGCGCCCTCATCGCCGTCCAGGCGGCGCGTGGCGACCATCCCGGCGGGAGTATCGCGCAGCATGGCGATGCGAACGCGGTCGCCCGGCTCCGTCTGCGGGCAGCCAAGCGCGGCCAGCAGGGGAGCGTCCTCCGGAGCTACGTCGCGATACCACATATTGAAATCCAGATAGCGGCTGCCGCGCCACCAGTTCTGGCGGCCGAGCGTCGAGAGCTCCGGCGTCAGGTGCGTAGCGTCGTTCAGCGAGATCAGCTCATAGCTGCCGTTTTCCCAGTGCAGCTCCGTGACGGCCGTGTTCTCGCTGTGGCTGACGCCTTCGTCCTGCCCGGGAAAGAACAGCTCTATCAGCGCGCCGCGCAGGACCATGCCGTGAGAGAAAATGGCGATGGACTGCCCTTCGTGACGGCGGACGACGTCGTCCAGCCCGGCAAGGAAGCGGTGTGCATATTGCAGGAAGCACTCCGCGCCCTCCACATACCAATGGTAGGAATCGTGAGAGAAGGCGTGCAGCTGCGCGGGATAACGTCGCTCCAACTCGCCAAACGGCGTGTCCTCCCACGGGCCGAGGCCGACCTCGCGGAAGCGCGCGTCGCGGTGGAGCGGCAGGCCCTTCTGCCGGTAGATGGCCGTCGCCGTCAGGCAGGTGCGCTTCAGATCGCTGGCATAGACCGCGTCGACGGGGATGCCTGCAAAGCGCTGCGCCAGCGCCGCGATCTGGCGGCGGCCGTTCGGCGTCACGCAGGAATCATATTGGCCGTGGATGCGGCGGAAGACATTGCCCTCCGCCTCCGCGTGCCGGATCAGGTAGATTGTTGTCATAGTCTGTTCCTCTCTGTGCATGGGATTTTCCTTCAGTATAGCACAGCAATTCAAAAATGAAAAGTGACAGACGGTCAAAAAACTGTCGGCCAAAAGCTTCGGAGGGGAAGAAAAGCAGGAATGGAAACCGTCAGGGCCTCCCTTCTCGTTCCATCACTCCCCGCAGCGGGAAAAACTGCAAGATAATATTTCAAAATTTCATTTTTGCAATTTCGAAAGCAGCTTGGCAAAAAGCTGAAGTGTTTTTTTGCGCAGGCGCGGGCATGCTAACCGTGCAGAAAAGCGTGAAGGGAGGAAGAACGATGCAGGTACGATCCTTTTTGCTGACGCTCGGCCTCGGCATGGCCGCAGGCGGCACGGTAGCGCTGATGCTGCCGCGGCAGTCCGGCGTGCGCCGGGAGGCGCAGAAGGCCGCCGATGCCGTGGAGCAGACCATCACGGATGCGGTGCAGAAACTGAAGCCCTGACGGCCCGATGCTGCGGAGGACCTCCGCAGCATTTTTTATCGCGGCGTGCAGCAGGACTTGCGGGAACGGAAAAACCATGCTATAATTATGGCAGAATCTCTGCAAAAAAGACCTGCGGCCAATTTTAGGCAGCAGGTCTGCAGCTTATCCCAAAGGTCCTTTCGGACTTTTTCGCCCAGCCGTTTGCAAAAGTGTAAAATAGAATTATTATTTTGCATTTTTTTGCCGCTGCGGCGGGTGAAGGAACGCGAAAGGACACCCTGACGGTTTCCGTTCCTTCTTTCCTTCCCCCGATTTCCGGTCCTCAAGCATGATTGCGGCACAGAGCGTCTGTGCCTAAATAAAATTTCAGAAAAGAAAAGGAGACGAAGATGAAGCATTCGCTGACCTCCGGCTCGATCTGGCGCGGTATGCTGTTTTTTGCCCTGCCCATCCTGCTCGGAAACATTTTCCAACAGCTCTACAACACAGCTGACGCCTTTATCGTCGGCCGCTTTCTGGATAAGAACGCCTATGCCGCCGTCAGCTCCTCCGGCAGTCTGATTTTCCTGCTGGTCGGCTTTTTCAACGGCATTGCCGTCGGCGCAGGCGTTGTCATCGCACGCTATTACGGCGCGAAGGATACGGAAAAGCTCCAGACGGCCGTCCATACGACGCTGGCCTTCGGCCTGACGGCGGGCATCGTGCTGACGGTGCTCGGCATGACGCTCACGCCGCAGCTGCTGCGCCTCATGAAGACGGATGCGGACGTACTGCCGAACTCTATCGACTATTTCCGGATGTATTTTGCGGGCTCCATAGCCATCGTCATGTATAACCTCTGCGTTGGCATCCTGCAGGCCGTGGGAGACAGCCGCCACCCGCTGTATTACCTGATCCTGTCGTCCCTTGTGAACATCGCGCTCGATCTGCTGTTTGTCGGTGTGTTCCATTGGGGGGTCTGGTCTGCCGCACTGGCCACAAGCATCTCGCAGTTCGTGAGCCTCGGCCTTTGCATCTTCCGCCTGTGCCACTATGACACGGTCTACCGTGTGTGCCTGCGCAAGATTCGCTTCCATCTGCCCATGCTCAAGCAGGTTATCCACTTCGGTCTACCCTCCGGCGTGCAGAATTCCATCATCGCCTTTGCAAACGTCATCGTGCAGAGCAACATCAACGCCTTCGGCTCGAACGCCATGGCGGGCTGCGGCACCTATGCCAAGCTCGAGGGCTTTGCCTTCCTTCCCATCACCTGCTTTACGATGGCGCTGACGACCTTCGTCAGCCAGAACCTCGGTGCACATCAGTATGAGCGCGTGAAGAAGGGCGTGCGCTTCGGCATCGTCTGCTCCACAACGCTGGCCGAGTGCATCGGCGTGGTGCTATTCCTGCTGGCAGAGCCGCTCGTGGCCATTTTCCAGAACGACCCCGCCGTCATTGAGATCGGCGTGCGGCAGGCCCATGTGGAGGCGCTGTTCTTCTGCTTCCTGGCCTTTGCCCACTGCATCGCGGGCATTATGCGCGGCGCTGGCAAGCCGATGGTGCCGATGTTCATCATGCTTGCCATCTGGTGTGTGCTGCGCGTGGCCTATATCTCCATCGTCGTGCCGCTTGTGGCCAAAATCGACGTCATCTTCACGGCCTATCCGCTCACCTGGGGCGTGAGCTGTATCATTTTCCTCATCTACTTCCTTAAATCCGACTGGCTGCATAACTACGACCGGCTGGAGCAGAAAAAGGCGCTGCTGTAACACAATTTCAAACCGGCCGTCCGGGTTTTCCGGGCGGCCGGTTTTACCGAGAAAAGCCCCCACCGGCGCAGCCGGTGGGGGTGGTTTCTACAACGAAAAAGCAGCCCTTGCGAACAAGGACTGCTTTTGGAGCTACTGGCCGGACTCGAACCGGCGACCTGCTGATTACGAATCAGCTGCTCTACCAACTGAGCCACAGTAGCATGGCGCGATTTGCGTGAATTATTGTACTTCATTTTGCGGAATTTGTCAAGCCATATTTTTGCTATTTCAGAAAATTCAATTTCTGGGCCGTTCTTGTGAAAGCTGCACAGCATTGTGTCTCTGCATGACGGATTCTTCGTCGGTTTTTGAGATTGACTTTGAATAAAAATTGATATAGAATGTATATAAATTCAAGCGATAAAGCGGACACGTTCCGCCGGAACATGAAGGAGAATGAAAGCATGAAAAAATGGATCGTCCTGACGCTGGCCCTTGCGCTGGCGCTGTCTCTGTTTGCGGGCTGCGGCAAGAGCGCAGACGCAGATGAAACCGATTATGCATCCATGTCCATCGAGGAGCTGAAGCCCCTGCTGAAGACGGTCACGGACGGCAAGCTGACCGTCGCGACCAGCCCGGACTTCGCGCCGTATGAATTCTATTCCATCGATGAGAACGAGAATCCGACGCTTGTGGGCTTCGACATTGCGCTTGCGCAGTACATCGCTGATTACCTCGGTCTGGAGCTTGAGATCATCCCCATGGACTTCGACGGCACGCTCAGCGAGCTCAGCGCGAAGAAGGCCGACCTTGCGCTCTCCGGTTACTCTCCCGATCCCACCCGTGAGGACAAGATGGACTTCTCGGATATCTACTATGTCGGCGGCCAGTCGTTTGTGACTGTGCAGGACAAGGCGGATTCCTTCTCCATGCTGGCCGACGCCAACAAGGCGGAGTACCAGATCGGCGCGCAGCTCGGCTCCATTCAGGCCGACCTCGCCAAGGAGAACACGCCGGACGCCGATATCGTGGAGCTCTCGAAGGTCACGGACATCATTGCCGAGCTGCTGAGCGGCAAGCTGGACGGCGCGTTCATCGAGACGGTCGTTGCCGAGGCCTATGCCAAGAACTATCCGGAGCTGTGTGTCAAGTTCGCGGTCCCCTATGAGCAGGAGGGCTCCGTCGTCGGTGTGAGCAAGGACAATGGCGCACTGCTGGCAGCCGTGAATCTCGCCATTGCCGCCGCCAAGGAGGACGGCTCCATGGACAAGTTCGTCGCCGAGGCCAACACGCTCGCCGAGGGCAATACCTACGAAGGTCTGCTGGATAATCAGGGGTAAGCACGCATCTGAAAGAGTAAGGAAATCGCAGACTTCTCCCGCCGGAACGGCGAGAGAAGTCTGCACGTTTGTTGAAATTATAAAGGAGGGATCCCCCTTTGCTTTCTGTCAATGGCTTCCGCGCCGCCCTAAAATATCTGACCATGTTCAAGGAGGGCATGATCTGCACCGTCTCGCTGTCGTTCCTGACGGTCGTGTTTGGCTTTCTGCTGGCTCTCGTTCTGGCGTTGATGCGTATGAGCCGCATCAAGCCTCTGAGCATTTTCGCTTCCATCTATGTGGAGGTGTTCCGCGCGACACCGATGCTGGTGCAGCTGTTTATCATCTACTACATTGTGTTCGGCGGTGTGAATCTGCCATCGTTCAAGCTGTTCGGCTTCATTCGCTTTGAGCGCTTTCTGCCGGGCGTCATTTCGCTGGCGCTGAACTCCGCTGCCTACCTCAGCGAGATCATCCGCGCCGGTATCCAGAGCATCGACCCCGGCCAGTCGGAGGCCGCCCGCAGCCTCGGCCTGACGCGCCGCCAGACGCTGCAGTCCATCGTGCTGCCGCAGGCCATCAAGAACATCCTCCCGGCCATCGCCAATGAGTTCGTGACGATCATCAAGGAGTCGTCCATCTGCTATACCATCGGCGTGCAGGAGATCATGTCCGCAGTGAACTCCGTGAAGTCCGCGACGTTCTCCATTGGCGAGCCGCTGATCATCGCTGCCTGCGTGTATTTCTGCCTGACGTTCCCGACGTCGAAGATCATCCAGTATTTCGAAAGGAGAATGAGCCGTGGCGACCGCAGATAATGTCATCATCTCCGTGCAGAATCTCTGCAAGTATTTCAAAAAGGACGCCATCCGCGCGCTGGACGGCATCTCCGTCGATATCCGGCAGGGCGATGTCATCGCGGCCATCGGCCCCTCCGGCTCCGGCAAGAGCACGTTCCTGCGCAGCCTGAACCTGCTGGAAACGCCGACGAGCGGATCTATCCTGTTCCACGGCGTCGATATCACGCAGAAAAAGGTCAACATCGACCAGCTGCGCCAGAAGATGGGCATGGTCTTCCAGCATTTCAACCTCTTCCCGCACCGGACGATTCTGCAAAACATGACCCTGGCACCGGAAAAGGTGCTCCGTGTGCCGCACGAGGCCGCGTCGGAAAAGGCTCTGCAGCTGCTGCGCCGCGTCGGCCTCGAGGACCGTGCCGACGCCTATCCCATCCAGCTCTCCGGCGGCCAGAAGCAGCGTGTGGCCATCGTGCGCGCGCTCATGATGGAGCCGGAGGTCATGCTGTTCGACGAGCCGACATCCGCGCTCGACCCCGAGATGGTCGGCGAGGTGCTCGACGTCATGAAGGAGCTGGCGCACACCGGCATGACCATGGTCGTCGTCACGCATGAGATGGGCTTTGCCCGCGAGGTCGGAAACCGCGTACTCTTCCTCGATCAGGGCAAGCTCGTCGAGGAGGGCACGCCGGAGCAGATCTTCGGCGCGCCGAAAAACCCGCGGCTTCAGGAATTTTTGGCAAAAGTGCTTTGAGTTTCAAAAAACGGGATCGCCTCGTCGGCGGTCCCGTTTTCTGTATCAGGTATGCTCCTGCCCGGCGCGGTAGACGCTCGGGGAGCAGCCCTCGCTGGCGGCAAACACGCGCGAGAAATAGAGCGCGTCCGGGTAGCCGACGGACCACGCGATCTCGGAGATATGCATTGTCGTGCCGCGCAGCAGGGTGCGCGCCGTTTTCAGCCGGGTCTCCCGCAGCAGGGCGGTGGGGGAGCGGCCGAAGCGCTGCATGAAGCCGCGGTAGAGCCAGCTGCGGCTCACCCCGGCAAAGGCGGCGATGTCGTCGACGGTGATGGGCTCGGCGTAGTTGTTCTCGATATAGGCCGCCGCGCGGTCGATGACGTCTCCGCGGTCCTCTGGGCCTTCCCGTCCCTCGATGAGCTTGCCGAGCAGCAGGTAGGCATAGCCCAGCATCTGCGTCCGGCTCCACGCGGACTGGCCGCGCGCCTCGTAGATCGCCGTGATGTAGCGCTGGAACGTCCGCCCAAAGTCGATGTGCAGCACGGGCGCGTCCGGGCGCAGGTCCGTGCGCGCCAGCAGGGCGGCGGCATCCGGCCCGCTGAAGCCGAGCCAGTAGTATTCCCACGGCGATTCCGTGTCTGCCTCGTAGCTCACCACGACATTCGGCCAGACGAGAAAGACCTCACCCGCGCGCACGGGGAAGGCCCGCCCGGCCGCCGTGAACGTCCCGCGGCCGGAGACAACGTAGTGGATGAGATAGTGATCCCGCACGCCCGCGCCCCAGCGGTAGCCGGGTGTGCATTGCTGAAACCCGACATTTTTTACCGACAGCGGCAGAGCGGCGCCGTCGGATTTATAGGAATTCTTGAAGTAAACTGCCATGATACCCGCCTCCCGTACCAGAATACCACAAAAGGCAACAAATTTCCATATCAGCGCTTGAAAATTCCATTGCATCCGCAACATATTTCCCTAAAATAGAGATATCGGTAATAAAAAGCGAACAAAAAGAAATCACAGAAAGGTGCGTCATCCAGATGTACGAATCTCTTAAGAAGCGCTTTACAGAGCAGTTCGGCACGAAGCCCGGCTTCGTATTCTCCGCACCCGGCCGCACGGAGATCGGCGGCAACCACACGGACCATCAGCACGGCTGCGTGCTGGCGGGCGCCGTGAACCTCGACACCGTGGCGGCCGTCGCCCGCAGCGAGCGCGGCGCGATCCGCGTGCTGTCCGAGGGCTATCCCCTCTGCGAGGTCTCCCTGTCGGAGCTGGAGGCCGTCCCCGCCGAGGCGGGCACGACGAAGGCCCTCATCCGCGGCATTGCCGCGCGGTTCGCCGCGCTGGGCCATGCGCCCGTGGCCTTTGACGCCTATGTGACTTCCACGGTGCTGCCGGGCAGCGGCCTGTCGTCCTCGGCGGCGTTCGAGGTCCTTATCGGTGTGATCCTGAACCACCTCGGCAGCTGCGGCCTGACGGCCCCGGAGATCGCGCAGGTCGGCCAGTATGCCGAAAACGTCTACTTCGGCAAGCCCTGCGGCCTGATGGATCAGACGGCCTCCGCCGTCGGCAACATCATCGGCATCGACTTTGCCGATCCGGCCCATCCGAAGATCCAGCCCGTCGCCTTTGACTTCGCGTCCTGCGGCTACAGCCTGTGCATCATCGATTCCGGCGCGAGCCACAGCGACCTGACGGACTGCTACGCCGCCATCACGAACGAGCTGAAGGCCGTGTGCAGCGTGTTCGGCAAGGAGGCCCTGCGCGATGTGCCGGAGGACGAGTTCTACGCCCGCCTCGGCGAGGTGCGGCAGGCGGCAGGGGACCGCGCCGTGCTGCGCGCGATCCATGTCTATGAGGACAACAAGCGCGTTCGTCTGCAGCTGCGTGCACTCGAAAACGACAATTTTCCCGCCTTCCTTGAGTACGTCAAGGAATCCGGCGATTCGTCGTGGATGTATCTGCAGAATGTGATCCCCGAGGGCCGCACGGCCCGTCAGGAGGTCGCGTTCGCGCTGGCGCTGGCCAAGCACCTGCTGGGCGGCCATGGCGCATGCCGCGTGCACGGCGGCGGCTTTGCGGGCACCATTCAGGCCTTCGTGCCGAATGAGCAGCTCGAGGAATTCCGCGGCGGCATCGAGGCTGTCCTGGGCGAGGGCAGCTGCCATGTGCTGTCCATCCGCCCGGAGGGCGGCATTCTGGCGGAGGTGTGCAGCCATGATTGACGCCTGCATCGCCGGCCTGCTCCGCTATGCGGAGGATACCGGCCTCATCGAGGCGGACGACCGTCTCTGGGCGCGCAACCGTCTGCTTGAGGCCCTGCAGCTCGACGGCTGCGACCCAAACTGCGCCCCGGCGGAGCTGCCGCTGGCAGACCTGCTCCGCGAACTGACGGAGGACGCCGTTTCCCGCGGCGTTGCACAGGATAATTCCGTGGCGCGCGACCTGTTTGATACGAAGCTGATGGGCGTGCTGACGCCTGCGCCGCATGAGGTGCGGGCCAAATTCCGCAGCCTGTATGCCGTTTCGCCGGAGCAGGCGACGGACTGGTTCTACGCCTTCAGCCAGAACACGAATTATATCCGCCGCGACCGCATCGCGCGCGATCAGAAGTGGGTCTACGAGAGCGCCTACGGTCCGCTGGACATCACGATCAACCTCTCCAAGCCGGAGAAGGACCCGCGCGCCATTGCGGCGGCCAAGCTCGCGCCGCAGTCCGGCTATCCCAAGTGCGCTCTCTGCGCCGAAAACGAGGGCTATGCCGGACGGATGAACCACCCGGCCCGCCAGAATCACCGTGTCATTCCCGTGACGATCAACGGCAGCGGCTGGTATCTGCAGTATTCGCCGTATGTCTATTATAACGAGCACTGCATCGTCTTCAACGGCACGCATACGCCGATGAAGATCGACCGCGCGGCCTTCCGCAAGCTGCTGGACTTCGTCGGCCAGTTCCCGCACTACTTTGTCGGCTCGAACGCCGACCTGCCCATCGTCGGCGGCTCCATCCTGAGCCACGATCATTTCCAGGGTGGGCACTACACATTTGCCATGGAGCGCGCGCCTGTCGAGGAGCCTGTCCGCTTCCGCGGCTTTGACGATATCCGCGCAGGCATCGTCAAGTGGCCGATGTCCGTTCTGCGCCTGACCGGCCCGGACAGCGACCGCCTTGTGGAGCTGGCCGACCGTATCCTGCGCGCATGGCGCGGCTACACGGACGAGAGTGCCTTCGTCTTTGCCGAGACGGACGGCGAGCCGCACAACACCATCACACCCATTGCCCGCCGCCGCGGCGTAGACTATGAGCTGGACCTCGTCCTGCGCAATAACATCACAACGCCGGAGCATCCGCTCGGCGTGTTCCACCCGCATGCGGCCCTGCACCATATCAAAAAAGAGAACATCGGCCTCATCGAGGTCATGGGCCTTGCCGTTCTGCCCGCCCGCCTGAAGGGCGAGCTGGCCGCACTGGAGCAGGCCATCCTGTCCGGCGCGGACATCCGCGCAGACGAGACCCTCGGCAAGCATGCTGACTGGGTCGAAGAGCTGAAAACGCGTTACACGTTCACACCGGAAAACACGGCGGACATTCTGCGCCGGGAGGTCGGCGCAGTGTTTGCGCAGGTGCTGGAAGACGCGGGCGTCTTCAAACGAAATGAAGCCGGGCGGGCGGCATTCCGCCGCTTCCTCGGCACTGCAGATCAGGAGGGATCGTTATGAAAATTCTGGTAACCGGCGGCGCGGGCTTCATCGGCAGCCACACCTGCGTCGAGCTGCTTGAGGCGGGCCACGACGTCGTCATTCTGGACGACCTGTCCAATGCGTCCGGTACGGTCATCGACAAGATCGAGACCATCACGGGCAAGCGCCCCGCGTTCTATCAGGCGGATGCGAAGGACCGCGCCGTCCTGCATGAGATCTTCACGGCGCACCGCATCGATGCCGTCGTGCATTTTGCGGGCTTCAAGGCGGTCGGCGAGAGCTGCCATATCCCGCTGGCCTATTACCGCAATAATCTGGATTCCACGCTGGCCCTGCTCGAGGAAATGGCGCAGGCGGGCTGCACGCGCTTCGTGTTCTCGTCCTCCGCGACGGTCTATGGCCCGGACAACGCCATCCCCTATGTCGAGACGATGCCCACCTATGTCGCAACGAACCCCTACGGCTGGACGAAGGTCATGATCGAGCAGATCCTGCGCGACTACTGCACCGCAACGCCGGGCTTCACGGCCGTGCTGCTGCGCTACTTCAACCCCATCGGCGGCCATCCCTCAGGCTTGCTCGGCGACGATCCGAACGGTATCCCGAACAACCTCATGCCCTATATCGCCCGCGTGGCGGCCGGTCAGCTGGACAAGCTGACGATCTTCGGCGACGACTATCCCACACCGGACGGCACCTGCCGCCGCGACTATCTGCATGTCGTCGATCTGGCCAAGGGCCATCTCAAGGCCATCGACTATGCCATGGAGCACACGGGCGCGGAGGCCTTCAACTTGGGCACCGGCCACGCCGTGAGCGTGCTGGAGCTGGTCAACACGTTTATGGAGGCCACGGGCGTAAATGTGCCCTATGTCATCGGCCCGCGCCGTGAGGGCGACCTGCCCCAGATGTGGGCGGACACGCACAAAGCGGAGACCGTCCTCGGTTGGAAGGCCGAGAAGACCGTGGCCGATATGTGCCGCGACAGCTGGAACTTCGTCTGCAGCGTGAAGAAGCAGTAATGTCCGGTCAGGAATCGGAATAACAAAACAGCCGTCTCATTACGAGATGGCTGTTTTTGCTGTCTGCATCTCGTCGATCCCGGCGGCGCAGTCGTGCGGGATCGGCTTCCAGTCCACATGGGAAAACAGCGCGATGACCGTGCTGATGCGGCCGATGACGTCGAACAGCGGGAACGTCACGGCAAACCAGAGCTTCCGGTACCACGGCAGGGCGGGCATATGCTGCCGCTCCGTCAGGAAGACATAGAGTGCGATGACCGCATTCCGCAGCCAGCGCTTTCCGAAGCCGGCGGCCCACGCCAGCAGTGCCGCGCCGACCACGCCGAAGCTCTCCTTTGTGAACAGCCACAGTGCAAGGGCGCACAGCAGACGGGCGGCGTAGGTGAAGATGCTCCACAGCGCGCGGGGGCAGACGAGCAGGAACATGTCGTAGGACATGAAAGCCGTCGGGGCGTCGTGCGACGTGAACACATGCTTCCACAGCGGCCAGCCCGTCTCGGCAAAGGCCTGCAGGTGACCCTTTGCCCAGCGGATGCGCTGGCGCAGCGCGATGCGCAGGGAGACGGGCTGCTCGTCATAGAACACGGCTGCATCGCAGTAGGAGATGGGATAGCCTGCAGCGACGGCGTCAGCCGTAAAGGCGCGGTCCTCCGTCAGCGAGGTGTAGTGCCAGCCGTTTTTGACCAGCTCAGAGGCGAACAGGAAGCCCGTGCCCTGAATGCGCGTGGCCAGCCCGAACACGGAGCGGGCGCGGTGTTCCATGCGCACGGTGCGCAGCCAGTGCAGGGCATAGGAGGCGGAGATCCAGTTGTCGCCGAAATTTTTGCTGGCACGGCAGGACGTTACGATGCGCTCGCCTGCGTCAAAGGCCTCGTTCATGCGCGAGACATAGTCACGGTTGAGCAGATTGTCTGCGTCAAATACAAAATAGCCCTCAAAGGCATCCGTTCCGTAGTCCCGCGCGATGCAGGAGAACAGATATTCCAGCGCGTAGCCCTTTGTGCGGTGGTCTGGGTCGCAGCGCTCATAGCAGACCGCGCCGCCGCTGCGCGCCGCCTGCGCCGTCCCGTCCGTGCAGTTGTCGGCCACGACAAAGACCGTGAGCAGCTCCGATGGGTAGTCCTGCAGGCGGATGCTCTCGAGCAGACGGCCGATGACGGCCTCTTCGTTGCGGGCTGCAATGACGATGGCATAGCGGTGCTGCCGCCGTGCGGGTGCAAAGCGCCGTGTGGCGAACAGACCGACGATGGCGTAGACGGTATAATAGCAGCTCATCGCGCCGAGCAGGGCGCCGATGGCGGCAAAAATTTTGGGCAGCAGATGCAGCATAGGCGGCACTTCCTCTTTCGAACTCAAAATGCACGCCTGATTATAGCACAGAAGGTCGAAAAAGGAAATGCTGCCCGGATTAAGATTTTATGAACGTTAGATGTGTTGACGCAGTGCCGCAAGAGCCTTTTTCTCGATGCGGGAGATCTGCACCTGCGAAACGCCGAGAATTTTGGCCGTTTTGTCCTGCGTCAGGCCGTGAAAATAGCGCAGGCGGATGACCATCTGCTCGCGGTCGGTGAGCTGGGCGATCGCCTCGCGCAGCGCAATGCGTTCCAATATTTTCTCCTCCATTTCTCCCTCGGTCAGGACGTCCTCCAGCGCAAAGCCGTCCTCGCCGGAGCGCCGCTGCAGGGACTCCGTCGCGCAGGTGGCTGTCTCGGCTACGGCGATGTCCTCCGGCTGCAGGGCCGTGGCCTCGCTCAGCTCTGCCAGCGTTGGCTCGCGGCCGAGCGTGCCGGTCAGCCGCTGACGCGCGGTGCGGATGAGGGCGGCGCGTTCCTTCAGGCTGCGGCTGACCTTGATGGTGCCGTCGTCCCGCAGAAAGCGGCGGATCTCGCCCGCGATCTTCGGCACGGCATAGGTGGAAAACTGCGTGCCGTAGCTCAGGTCGAACCCGGCCACGGCCTTGAGAAAGCCGAGGCAGCCGAGCTGATACAGGTCGTCCGGGTCGACGCCGCGCCCGAAAAATCGCCGCGCGACGGACCAAACGAGGCCGGAATTCGCCTGAATCAGCGCCTCTCCCGCCTCGCGGTCTCCGTCGCGGGCGCGGATGAGCAGCTCCTCCTGATTCATTTTTTTCCACCCCGGCGTACAATCCGGCGCTTCATATGGACGGTCGTACCCTTGCCGGGCACGGAGCTGATGCGGAACTCGGTCATAAAGCTTTCCATGATGGTAATGCCCATGCCGGAGCGCTCCTCTCCACCGGTCGTGAACATGGGACGGCAGGCCTGCTCAAGGTCCGCGATGCCGCAGCCGCGGTCCTTGACCATAATGTCCAGCACATTGTCCGGCAGCAGCCGTGCCCGCAGGATGACCGGCCCGATCGTCTCGGGGTAGGCGTGGACGATGCAGTTCGTCACGGCCTCGGACACGGCCGTCTTGATGTCGCCCAGCTCGTCGAGCGTCGGGTCGAGCTGCGCGGCAAAGCAGGCAATGGCAGAGCGCGCAAAGGCCTCATTGGCCGAGCGGCTGGGAAATTCCAGATTCATGTAGTTTTCGCTCTTCATCGGTTGCATTCCTCCCTGATCTCCGTGATTTTTTCGATGCCCGCCGCGCGCAGCACCTTATAGGGCTGGGGCGGGATGTTCTGCAGCAGCAGGCGGCCCTGCAGCGTGTTCATGCGGCGCAGTGTATGGATGACCACGGCGATCCCGCTGGAATCCATGAATGTCACATCGCGGAAGTCCAGAATGCAGCGAAGGGGAAGGTAGAGATCGATCTTGGCTGACAGCGCCTGCATGATTTCCCGGGCGGCATGGTGGTCGATCTCGCCCCGCAGAGCGATCGTCAGCTGCCTGTCCTGCACATAGCTCGTCAGATTCATTGGTATGGTTCGCCTCCAGCAAAAAAAATAACGCACACGGAACCCGTGTGCGTTTAGTATAAAGCACTGCCCGCGCGCCGTTTGTCGAAGCGGATGCGCGGGCGGCAAAAATTACGGAGAACGAGCAATCAACACAGAACGATTACTCAGCAGAGATTGACAAATCAAAGGAGGATCCAACTAAGATACAAACCAGTAGTTGCGTGCCGTGTGTACGGCCTGCAGGGAGTCGTCACGGTAATTTGGCTCGAGACCCTCGACCAGCAGGTCAACGGTCTCGACCTCCGGCAGGGCGCTCAGCGAAGCGACGATCTCGCGCACGGCCATGCGCTCCTGCTCGGCCGTGCGGCAGCCTTCGAGAAATTCGGCTGTCAGGTCGAGCGTGCATACGCCGCCTGCCAGCTTGAGGGACAGAATTTTCGTGCCCTGCGGGATGGAGTTTTCCAGCCCGTTTTCGCCCTCGAGCGCCAGCAGGGCCTCCAGCACACACTGCACGCTGCTGGTGCCCTCGGCGAGCGTGAGCTGCATCGGCACCTGCGCCAGCAGCGGCATCGTGTCGCAGGTCAGGCTGAGCGTGACGTCCAGCGTTCCGTCCAGTGCAGGCACATAGATCATGCGCTCGTCGCGTGCAAGGCCGTTCTCCAGCTCCAGCACATACAGCCGCTCCACGGGCGCGCCCGCGATCCAGAGATCCACGGTCTGGATCTGCGGCAGCTCTGTCAGAGAATTCACAATGGCGTAGACGGCCAGCCGCTCCGTGTTCCAGCTGCGCGGCATCCCCGTCAGGAACTGCGAGGAGAGATCGACGGTGCAAACGCCGTTTTCTACACTGACGCTGCGCAGTGCCGTGCCCTCGGGAATGGCGCTCTCGCTTTCCGGCAGGGCCAGCAGGCGGCGCACGATCTCTGCGGGCCGGTCGGCCGCATTCATGGCGGCGACGGTCTGCGTTTCGCGCACGAGGTAGCGCTGCGCCTCGTCCGGCACATAGAGCACGAGCTCCTCCTCCTGCTCCTCCATGCCGTTGTCGCGCAGCAGGATATCCTTGGCGGCCAGCACATCGGCCGCGCCGTCGCCGCTGCGCAGAATGCTCACGCGCTGCACACCGGGCAGCTGCAGGAGCGTCCGGGCAAGGCAGGCGTTGAGAATGGTGCGGTCGAGGCTCCGGCACGGTATGCCGGAAAAGACCAGCTCCGCCGTGCCCTCGGTCAGGCCAATGGACTCCAGCGCCCAGTCTGCGGGCAGGGGAGTGCGCAGCTCCGGCGAGGCGGGCCCCTTCAGGTATTGCAGCACGACGGTACGCAGACCGGCGTCTGGCTCGAGCGGCGCGGCCTCGGCGCGGATCACGCCGTCCTCGCCGCCGAAGGCGACCTCAGCGCAGCGGTAGTAGAAGGAAAACGGGGCGTCCGCCTGCTCTGCGGGCGCGGTGGTGCAGGCGCACAGCAGCACAAGCGGGAGCAGCAAAAGCAGCAGGCGTCTCATGTCTCGTCCTCCTCCAGATCAAAATGCGGGAACCGCACGGTGAAGATCGTGCCGCCGCCCGGCCGGGCCTGCACAGTGATGGTGCCGTAGCTGCGCTCGACCATGTCGTGCACGATGGAAAGGCCCAGCCCGGCGCCGCCCGCGGCGCGGGAGCGTGCCTTGTCCACGCGGTAAAAACGCTCGAAAATATGCTCCATGGACTCCGGCGGGATGCCTGCACCGCTGTCCTCGACGCGCAGCTCCACCTGATCGCCCGCCCGGCGGACGGACACGCCGACCCAGCCGTCCTGCCGGTTGTATTTGATAGCATTTTCCGTTAGATTGAATACGATCTGATACAGATCGTCCTCCACAGTCATGACGCTGCAGTCCGGCTCGAACGTTGTGTCGATGCCGATGCCGCGCAGCCGCGCCAGCGGCAGCAGCATGCGCACGACCTTGCGCACGACGGGCGCGGCATCGAGGATCTCGCGCTCCTCTTCCACGCTGCTGTCGAGCTTTGTGAGCGTCAGGAGCTTCTGCGTCAGGCGGCCGAGACGGTCTGCCTCGCGGCCAATGTCGCCGATGAACTCGCGCTGCGTCTCGGGGTCCATCTCGTTTTGCAGGATGGAGTCGGACAGCAGCTTGATGGAGGCCAGCGGCGTTTTCAGCTCGTGGGACGCGTCGGAGACGAACTGCCGCCGCCGCGCCTCGGAGCTTTCCAGCCTTGCGGCCAGCTCATTGAAGGCCCGGCTCAGGCGCTCGACCTCGTCGTGCCCGCGGACGGGCGACTGCTGGGAATAGTCGCCCTCGCGCATGCGGCCGACCTGATTCAGAATGGCGCGCATGCGCCGCGAGAATGCGGCCGAGAAGAACAGGGAGAACAGCACGACGCCGCCCTCCAGCGCAAACGAAATGCGCAGAATGTTGCGCTCCAGCGCGGCGATCAGCTCGCCCTGATCCGTGTCGTACGACATGAGATACACGGCCCCCAGCGTTTTGCCGCCGCGTATGAGCGGAACGGCGGCGTGGCTCTCCACGGCGCCGTCGGCATAGCGGGCGAAAAAGACGTCGCTGCCCTCCAGCGCCGTGATAAGCTCCGGAAACAGCAGCGTCTTTCCCTCGGCATTGCCGGTGGTCAGAGAATCGTATACGGCAACGCCCGCAGCGTCAGTCACGACGGTGCGGGTGGTGTGCAGCTCCTCCATGGAATTTACGGCCTGGGCGGCCCGGCCTGCGGAAAGCTCGTCGAGCTGCAGCAGGGCATTGCTCAGCAGCTGCGCCTTGCTCTCAAGCGAATCGGCCTGCGCGTGGAACGTCACACTGCGGATGGTCGTCGAGGCATAGAGGTTCAGCAGGAACAGGGCGGCCGCCGTGATGAGGATGTAGGCGGCGGCATAGCGAAGCTGTGAGCTGGCAGGCAGAAAGCTGCGGTGTTTACGCTTTGAAATAGTACCCAACTCCCCACTTTGTCATGATGTATTCCGGTTCGGCCGGAACGGTCTCCAGTTTTTCACGGATGCGGCGGATGTGGACGTCCACCGTGCGGATATCGCTGCGGTACTCATAGCTCCAGATGAGGTCAAGCAGATTTTCACGGGAGTAGACGCGGTTCGGGTTGCGGATGAGCAGCTCGACAAGGTCAAACTCGCGCGCCGTCAGCTCGACGGGCTTGCCGTCCTTATAGACGTTGCGCTCCTGCGTGTCGACAGTCAGGCTGCCCGCCGTGATGCGGTTGTTCTGGTTCTCCAGTCCGCCGCTGCGGCGCAGCAGGGCGCGGATGCGCGCCTTCAGCTCCAGAATGTTGAAGGGCTTTGTCAGATAATCGTCCGCGCCGTGCTCAAAGCCAAGCAGCTTGTCCATGTCCTCTGTGCGGGCAGTGAGCATGATAATGGGAACGTCCGAAAATTCCCGGATGGTGCGGCAGGCGGTCAGCCCGTCGACCTCCGGCATCATGACGTCCAGCACGATGAGCCGGATGTCCGGATCGCGCGCCAGCTCGATGGCCTCACGGCCGTTGCTGCCGGTGACGACCTGATAGCCGTCGTTCTGCAGGTTGAAGCGAATGCCCTTGACCAGCAGCTCTTCATCATCTACGACCAGTATTTTCATGGTTCTTCCTCCACCGTGACCAGTTCGCGGAGCTTTTCCAGCTTGCCCTCGCCGATGCCCTCGACCGCAATGAGCTCGTCCACGCTGCGGAAGGGGCCATGCGCCTCGCGGTAATCCACGATGCGCTGTGCAGCACCTCGCCAATGCCGGGAAGCGTTGTCAGCTCCTGCGCCGTGGCGCGGTTGAGATCGAGCGGACCCGGCTCCGTGGGCGGCTGCGTTGCGGCCTCCGTCGGCGCTGCCGTCGATTTCTCTGTCGGAGCGGAAGCCGCCGGGACGGACGGCAGGGCAGACTCCGTCTGTGCGGGGATGGTGCGCGCCGTGCGCACCGTAACGCCGTCCGTATGCTGTGTCCAGCGCGCCACGCCAAAGCCCAGACAGAAGGCAAGAAAGACGGCCGCCAGGGTGATGACCCAGTTCCAACGCGGTTTCTGCTCCATTTTCGCTCTGCTCCGTTGACATAATCCGGATTTTTGTTATAATGTGTCTGTCGGACCGGCATACGGTATTCCGCGCGGCCTGTCCATCCTCATTATATCACACAGTTCCGCCCTGCGGCAATGCCGCCGCGGCGTTTTTGGAGGAGAATATGAAAAAAAGACTTTTGTCCGGGCTGGTCCTGCTGGCCCTGCTGCAGTGCCTGATGCTCCCGGCCTTCGCGGAGCCGACGGACGCACCGGCCGATCCCACGGAGCCGTCCGCCTCGGAGACCGCGGCCGATCCCACGGATGCGCCGACCGACGGCACGGAACCGAGTACAACGGATGCGACGGAGCCGAGCGCGGCAGACGCCACCGAGCCGGAGGCCACTGCGCCTGCCGAAAACGGCAGGACTCCCGCCGCTGTGACGGATGAGACGCCGCCCGCGCTGAACGATTTCGGCCAGTATCTCGATACCACGGTGCAGGCCAAGGCGGCGGCGCTTGTGGAGCTGAACAGCGATACGCTCGTCTATGGCATGAATCTGGACGAAAAGGTCTATCCCGCCAGCCTGACGAAGATCATGACGTGTATGCTGGCGCTGGAGCATGGAAACCTCGACGACATCGTGACGGTCAGCCATGAGGCTCTGCAGGATCTGAATGCAGCGGGCAGCTCCGCCGGCCTGCTCGAGGGCGAGCAGCTGTCTCTGCGCGAGCTGCTGTACTGCGTGATGATCTCGTCGGCAAACGAGGCCTGCAACGTTGTGGCGGAGTACATCGCAGGGGATATCCCATCTTTCGTGGCGCTCATGAACGCGCAGGCGGCGGCCCTCGGCATGACAGGCACGCATTTTGCCAATGCCCACGGCCTGCATGACGAGAATCACTACACCACCGTGCGCGACCTCGTTACGCTGGCGCGCTGGGCCTGGCAGAGTGAGCAGTTCCGGGAATTCTCCACGCAGACATCCCACACGGTGCCTGCGACGAACAAGTCCGAGGAGCGCGTGCTCCGCACGACGAACTATCTGACGAGCGGTCAGACCGTCGGAAAGTATTACTACGACAAGGCGCGCGGCATCAAGACCGGCTTCACGACCCCTGCGGGCGGCTGCCTCATCTCCACGGCGGAGAGTGGTTCGCTGCATTTCCTCAGCGTCGTCTGCGGCTGCGAGACGCTGCAGAACGACGACGGCACGGAGACGGACCAGCGCTTCACGGAGACGAAGCGGCTGTTCGAATACGGCTTCAATCATTTGAACAGTGTACAGGTGCTGGCGGACACGGCCCTTGTGGACATGCCGCAGGTGCTGTATGCCGAGGGGCGCGACAGCGTTGTCGTGCGCGCGAAGGACAACATCTCCGTTCTGCTGCCGGACAGCTGCGATACCTCCGGCATTACGCTGACCGTGCAGTATGATTCCGAAGCGCCGCTCGAGGCGCCGCTTGAGGCCGAGACGAAGGTCGGTACCGTCAGTGCCGTGCTGGACGGCAAGGTGCTTGCGACCTGCGACCTCGTGACGCTGACGGCCGTGATGCGCTCCACGCCGAAATACGTCGCCAAGCAGACCGAAAGCGTGCTGGCGAAGATCTGGAAGGGCATGTGGCGGCTGTGGTTCGTGACCGTGCCGGTGCTGCTGGCGCTGGTGTTCTGGCTCATCGTTGCCATCCTGCGCTCCGTCAATCGCCGCCGCGCGAAGAAGCGCGCCATGCGCGCGCGCCGTCCGGGAGCCCGTCAGGGCAGGGAGGACCGCCGTGGATGAGCTCAATGTCCTGCGCATGTCCTGCGAGGGCTGCACGGGCTGCGGCCTTGCCGCCACGCGCCACAGCGTCGTGTTCGGCGTCGGACCATGCCCCTCGCCCGTCGTCTTCATCGGGGAAGGCCCCGGCCAGCAGGAGGACCTGCGCGGCGAGCCATTCGTCGGCCCGGCCGGGCAGCTGCTCGACGACATGCTGTCTATCATCGACCTCGGGCGGCACAACTGCTATATCTGCAATATCGTCAAATGCCGCCCGCCCGGAAACCGCGATCCGCAGCCGCAGGAGCAGGACGCCTGCTTCGGCTGGCTCGAGCGGCAGCTCCGGCTGCTGCAGCCGAGCATCATCGTCTGCCTCGGGCGCATTGCGGCCATGCGGCTCATCCGGCCGGATTTCCGCATCACGCGGGAGCATGGCCAGTGGTTCGAGCGGAACGGCGTGCGCTATCTTGCCATGTATCATCCCTCCGCTCTGCTGCGGGACCCGGCGCGCCGCCCGGAGACATACACGGACCTGCTGACGCTGCGCGAGGCCGTGCGGACGCTCGGCCCGCTGCCGAATGCCTGAACCCGTACCGCCCCGCCGGATTTTTTTCGCGGCGGGGCGCTCTTTTTTGCGGAAAACGGTTGTAATTTTTGTAATAATTTGTTACCATAGAGAAAAAGATGAAGGGAACTGCCTATGAAACTGATCTCGTGGAACGTCAACGGCATCCGCGCCTGCCTGCAGAAGGGCTTTGAGGACGCCTTCCGGACGCTGAACGCCGATTTCTTCTGCCTGCAGGAGACGAAGGCGCAGCCGCTTCAGGTCGAGCTGGATCTGCCGGGCTACCGGCAGTACTGGTATTCCGCGGAGAAAAAGGGCTACTCCGGCACGGCGATCTTTGCCCGGTACGAGCCGCTCGCCGTGACCTACGGCGTCGGCGTGGAGGAGCTGGACCACGAGGGGCGGCTCATCACGCTGGAATATCCGAACTGCTTTATCGCAACGTGCTACACGCCCAACGCGCAGGACGGATTAAAGCGCCTTGACCACCGCATGGCCTGGGACGATGCGTTCCGCGCCTATCTCGTCTCGCTCGACCGGCAGAAGCCGGTGATCGTCTGTGGCGACCTGAATGTGGCGCATCAGGAGATCGATCTGAAGAACCCCGGCCCGAACCGCGGCAACGCGGGCTTCTCGGACGAGGAGCGCGGCAAGTTCACCGAGCTGCTGCAGGCCGGGTTCACGGATACGTTCCGCTACCGCAATCCCGACCTCACGGGCGCGTATTCGTGGTGGAGCTACCGCTTCCACGCGCGGGAGAAGAACGCGGGCTGGCGCATCGACTATTTTCTTGTGTCCGACCGCCTGCGCGAGTCCGTTGCGGCCGCACCCATTTATCAGGAAATTTACGGCTCCGACCACTGTCCGGTCGGCCTGGAGCTGGATCTGGAGGTATCTGCATGAAAAAGCAACGCATCATTCGCTGTCTCAGCGCGCTCCTGTGCTTGTGCCTGCTGGCAGGGTTTGCCCCTGCGGCCATGGCCTATTCGAATGTCAGCGACTGGGCAAAGTCCGAGGTCGCGGAGATGGAGGCGCTCGGCCTGCTGCCGGACTGCCTGCTGAAGGCCGACCTTTCTGCCAACATCACGCGCGGCGAGATGTGCAAAATGGCCGTCGAGGTCTATGAGAACCTGATGAACGTGGAGGCATCCTGCGCCAGTGGGGCCAGGTATTTCACGGACACGCAGGAGATGGAGATCAACTTCGCCTTTGAGCAGGGCATCATCAACGGCTACGAGGACCAGACGTTCCGCCCGAATGAGCCGCTGAGCCGTCAGGACTTCTTCAAGATCACCTATAACCTGATGACGCGCGCGCTGTTCTGGAAGGACGAGAGCGTCGAGCCGTCCGACCTTTCCCAGTTTACGGACGCAGCCTCCGTCAGCGACTATGCGCTCGAGCCGACGCAGTATATGGTCGCGCTCGGCGTGGTGCGCGGCACCGGCACGGCCCTTGAGCCGAAGGGCACGACGGAGCGGCAGGCGGCCATCGCCATGTTCCGCCGCGCGTATTACATTGTCAGCGAGTGGCTGCGCAAAAATGATGATATGCCGGTCGATCCGGACCCGGATGACGACGGCGGCTACAGCGGTATCCCGGCGTGGGCCGTTGCAGAGTTCTCTGAGGTCGTGAAGCTCGGCATCATCCCCTCGAGTCTCGACAATGCCGACCTGAGCAAGCCCATCTCCCGCGCCCAGATGTGCTCCATCGCCATGCTGGCCTATAACGGCCTGATGGGCACGGAATATACGCCGTCCGGCACGGCGCACTTCACGGACACGAACGATCCGGACGTGAACGCGGCCTATGAGCTCAAGATCGTGCAGGGCTACGGTGACGGCCGCTTCGGCCCGAACGATACGCTGACGCGCGAACAGTTCTTTAAAATTTCGTGCAACTTCATGCAGACCGTCGGCTATCCGACGGAGCAGAATCCGCGCGTGAACCGCTATTCCCTCAGCGAATTCTCCGACCTGAAGCAGCTTGCCGAGTGGGCGAAAACGCCGACGCGCCTGCTGTGCTACATCGGCGCGGTCAAGGGCAGCGACGGCAAGCTCCTGCCGCAGTCGTCCACCAGCAGTCTGGAGGCGCTTGTGATCTTCCTGCGCTGCTATAAGTTCACCACATCGTGGGACGGCACGATCGAGCAGCCCTCGCTGGCGGACGATCTGGTGGCCTACGCGCTGACGTTCGAGGGCTATGACTACGTCTACGGCGGCACGACGCCCGCGGGCTTCGACTGCTCCGGCTTCGTGCAGTATGTCTACCGCCACTTCGGCTTCAACATCACGCGCACGGCGACGTCGCAGTATTATAACGACGGCGAGCATGTCAGCCGCAGCGAGCTGATGCCGGGCGACCTCGTGTTCTTCGGCTCCGGCGGTGAGATCACGCATGTCGGCATTTACATCGGCGGCGGACGCTTCATCCATGCGGCCAATCCGCGCAAGGGCGTCATCATCAGCTCCCTGAGCGAGAGCTATTACAACGCCCGCTACTTCGGCGCGAACCGCATCATTTTTGAATGAACCATACGATCAAACATATAAAGCAGGCGTGTCATGTTTGGCACGCCTGCTTTTTACGGTGGCATAATAGCATGGGAAAGATCGTATTGTGCGAAACTGCATAGATAATGACTGTTATATTGCGCAATTTTGGAGAAAATATTTTAATCTGTACCTCTTGACAAAATTCAAAATGGTGGTATCATGGGGTCAAAAGAGGTTAGCACTCAACAAGAGAGAGTGCTAAAGAAGCTCCGGCGAATGCGTCGGATGCTTCTTGAAACCCCTCGGCGGAATTCGCCGCCGGAGAGGAGAATGAGGTTATGAACACGAATCAGTATACGCAGAAAACACTGGAGGCCCTGCAGAGTGCGCAGACGATCGCAGCGGCGCATCAGAATCAGCAGATCGAGCAGGCTCACCTGCTTCTGGCTCTGCTGCAGCAGGACGGTGGGCTCATCCCGCAGCTGCTGAAGAAAATGGGCGTGAGTGTCGAGAGTCTGACGGCTGCGGCGCAGGCGGCTGTGGAAAAGCTGCCGGGCGTCAGCGGTTCCGGCCGGGATGCCGACAAATTCTATATTTCCCGCGGCATGGACAGCCTGATGGCTGAGGCCGAGCGCACGGCGCAGGGCATGCGGGACGAATACGTCTCCGTGGAGCACCTGTTCCTTGCCATGCTCGACACGGCCGACGAGACCGTCGCGCCGCTGTTTGCGGACTATCGCATCCGCAAGGAGGACTGCCTGAAGACCCTGCAGGCCATCCGCGGCAGCAGCCGCGTGACGACGGACAGCCCGGAGGACACCTATGAGGCGCTGCAGAAATACGGCACCGATCTGGTGAAGAACGCCCGCGAAAAGAAGACGGACCCGGTCATCGGCCGTGACGACGAGATCCGAAACGTCATCCGCATCCTGTCGCGCAAGTCGAAGAACAACCCCGTGCTCATCGGCGAGCCGGGCGTCGGCAAGACGGCCATTGCCGAAGGACTGGCGCAGCGGATCGTCCGCGGCGACGTGCCGAAGTCCCTGCAGGACAAGACGATCTTCTCGCTGGACATGGGCGCGCTCATCGCGGGCGCAAAGTACCGCGGCGAATTTGAAGAGCGTCTGAAGGCCGTCCTGAACGAAGTGAAGAACTCCGAGGGCCGCATCATCCTGTTCATCGATGAGCTGCACACCATCGTCGGCGCAGGCAAGACCGAGGGCAGCATGGACGCGGGCAACCTGCTCAAGCCGATGCTGGCGCGCGGCGAGCTGCACTGCATCGGCGCAACGACGCTCGATGAATACCGCAAGTATATCGAAAAGGACCCTGCGCTGGAGCGCCGTTTCCAGACCGTGCTCGTCAAGGAGCCGTCCGTCGAGGACACCATCGCCATCCTGCGTGGCCTGGAGGAGCGCTACGAGGTCTTCCACGGCGTGAAGATCACGGACCCCGCCATTATCGCGGCGGCCACGCTGTCTGACCGCTATATCACGGACCGCTTCCTGCCGGACAAGGCCATTGACCTTATCGATGAGGCCTGTGCCATGATCCGCACGGAGATGGATTCCATGCCGACGGAGCTGGACGTTATCCGCCGCAAGATCATCCAGATGGAGATCGAAGAGGCTGCGCTGAAGAACGAGACCGACGAGCTCTCGCAGGGCCGTCTGACGGAGCTGCGAAAGGAGCTGGCCGAGCAGCGCGATAAGTTCAACGCCATGAAGGCCCAGTGGGAAAACGAGAAGAATGCCATCGGCAAGGTCCAGCAGCTGCGTGAGCAGATCGAAAAGCTCGGTGCGCAGATCGAGCAGGCAGAGCAGAGCTATGACCTCGAGACGGCCGCCCGTCTGAAGTACGGCGAGCTGCCTGAGCTGAAGAAGCAGCTGGCGCAGGAAGAGGCGCTGGCGCAGAACGCCAAGCAGAGCAACCTCCTGCGCGACAAGGTCACGGAGGAGGAGATCGCAAAGATCGTCGAGCGCTGGACCGGCATCCCGGTCGCAAAGCTCGTCGAGGGCGAGCGCGAAAAGCTCCTGCATCTGGACGAGCAGCTGCATAAGCGCGTCGTGGGTCAGGATGAAGCCGTCCGCTCCGTCTCGGAGGCCATCCTCCGCAGCCGCGCCGGCATTCAGGACCCGAACCGCCCGCTCGGCTCGTTCCTGTTCCTCGGCCCGACGGGCGTCGGCAAGACCGAGCTCGCCAAGGCGCTGGCAGAGGCGCTGTTTGACGATGAGAAGAACCTCGTCCGCATCGATATGTCCGAATACATGGAGAAGTTCTCCGTGACGCGCCTGATCGGCGCGCCTCCCGGATACGTCGGCTATGACGAGGGCGGCCAGCTCACCGAGGCCGTGCGCCGCAAGCCGTACAGCGTCGTGCTGTTCGACGAGGTCGAAAAGGCCCATCCCGACGTCTTCAACATCCTGCTGCAGGTGCTTGACGACGGCCGTATCACCGATTCGCAGGGCCGCACCGTCGACTTCAAGAATACGATCCTGATCCTGACGAGCAACCTCGGCTCGGAGTATCTGCTGAACGGCATTACCGACAACGGCGAGATCTCCGAGGAGGCCCGTTCGCAGGTCGAGCAGCTGCTGAAGCGTTCGTTCCGCCCCGAGTTCCTGAACCGTCTGGACGAGATCGTCTTCTATAAGCCGCTGACGAAGGAAAATATCGTCAAGATCATCGATCTGCAGATGGATGCGCTCAATGCACGTCTGGCTGACAAGCAGCTGCGCTGCGAGCTGACGCCGGAGGCCAAGCAGTTCATCATCGACGCTGCTTATGACCCGCAGTACGGTGCGCGTCCGCTCCGCCGCTATCTGCAGCACACAGTCGAGACGCTGCTGGCCCGCCGCATCGTCGAGGGCAATGTGTCGCCCGGCGCGACGCTCCGCGTCGAGGTGCGGGACGACGCCCTGCAGGTCGTCTGAGTGAATTCCAAACAGCCGGGGAGTGGTTCTTCGCTTCCCGGCTGTTTTTTACAAAAATGAAAAACAGGACTTGACAATCCTGTCGGAGTATGTTACTATTTTAGGGCTGATGCAAAGCCTGCCCACGCGGGTGTAGTATAACGGCTAGTACAACAGCCTTCCAAGCTGTGGGCGTGGGTTCGATTCCCATCACTCGCTCCAAATGCGCCAGTAGCTCATCTGGATAGAGCAACTGCCTTCTAAGCAGTAGGTAGGGGGTTCGAGTCCCTCCTGGCGTACCAGCGCAGGGATGCATCAGCTGCCACAAAGATCGGGTCGAAATATGGTGGGTGTAGCGTAGTTGGTTAACGCGTCAGATTGTGGCTCTGAAGATCGAGGGTTCGAGTCCCTTCACTCACCCCATTTTCCCCCGCGCCGGGGCTTGGCACACGCCGGATATTGGGATGTCGCCAAGTGGTAAGGCACCAGACTTTGACTCTGGCATTCGTAGGTTCGAGTCCTGCCATCCCAGCCATCGTCGGAGCAAAGTCACTTTGCTCCGAATTTTTTGCATTATGACCCGCTAGCTCAGTTGGCAGAGCAATTGCCTTTTAAGCAATGGGTCTGGAGTTCGAATCTCCAGCGGGTCACCACGACCGGCAAACGCCTGATGACGTTTGCCGGTTTTTTGACCTTTCGATGACCCTGAAACGGGGGAATCATTGAATTAACACATTACGAATACGATAACTCACTGTTTTTGCTTGCAATTTGCCGAGTCCTGTGACATGCTGTCCGCGGTGCTACCAGTACCCCGGTAGGCGGTTTCCCTCGAATCCATTCGGGGGTGATAAACTTCTTCTTGCTCCCGATCGAAAGAGAGGGGGTGACAGGCATGGTTACATGGGGAGAATCCTTTCAATTCTGCATGGTCATACTTGCGGTCATTGCCCTGATTTATCAGGACAACAATAAGAAGAGATAATCGCCGCCTCCCCAAAGGAACGATTATCTCTTCGTAGCTATTTGGGGAGCCGACCTACTGGCAGCACCCTTTTGTACCTATACTATACTCCAGTTTTGCTTTTTTGTCAAGCGCTCCGCCGGAAGACGGAGCGCTTTTCTCTGTCTTACATTTTTGCGGCCAGCTTGAAGACCTCGTTGGAGCGGCCGATGAGGATGATGTGGTCGCCCTCACGGAAGCGGTAATCCGGGCCGACGTTCGGGTTGATCTCGTTGTCATGCTTGACGGCGATGATGTTGATCTGATATTTGCGGCGGACATTCAGGCCGGACAGCGTCTGACCGATCCATGCGGCCTGAATGGGAAGCTCATAGATGGAATAGTCTGCTGTCAAGGGAATGAAATCAAAGATGTTGTCCGCATTGTAGCGCACGGCGAGCTTTTCGGCGATCTCGCGCTCCGGGCAGACGATCTCATCCGCACCGATCTTGCGCAGGAGGTCTGCCTGAATGTCCTGCTTGGCCTTCGAGACGATCATGCGCGCGCCGAACTGCTTGAGCAGGGACGTGACGACAAGCGAGGCCTGGAAGTCCTCGCCGATGGTGACGAAGCAAATGTCGAAATTGTCGACACCGAGCGCCTTGATGATGGTATCGTTCGTGCAGTCACAGATGTTTGAGTCCGTGAAGCGGCCGGAGAGCGCTTCGATGATGGCGGGATTTTTGTCGACGATCATGACGTCGTTGCCGAGCGCCTGCATTTTGCTGGCCAGATGGCGGCCGGTACGGCCCATGCCGATGATGAGAACAGATTTCATGAGATGGTTCCTTTCTCTGATTATCCGATGAGGATCTTGCCGGTGGGACGATCCAGCGGCGGCTCGGAGCGGCGCTCCGAGAACAGCAGAACGAAGCTCAGACCACCGATACGCCCGGCGTACATGAGCAGAATGAGAATGACACGGCTCGCGGAGCTGAGCTGCGGCGTCAGCCCGAGCGACAGACCGACCGTCGCAATGGCGGAGACGACTTCGAACGTGACGGCCTTCAGACCGAAGGGCTCGATGGCGCAGATGGCCAGAATGGCCGTCAGGCTCATGCCGAGATAGATGAGCAGAATGGAGCTGGCCTGCCGGAGCGTTTCGCGCTCAATGGACATGCGGAAGGTGTTGACACGCATGCGGCCGCGCGCCGAGGCCAGCGCACTGAGCACCAGAACAGCCAGCGTCGTCGTCTTGATGCCGCCTGCCGTGGAGCCGGGACTGCCGCCGATGAGCATAAGGAAGTCCGTCAGCAGGTTGCCGGAGTCGGACAGCTTGGACAGGTCCACGGTGTTGAAGCCTGCCGTGCGCGGTGTGACGGCCTGGAAGAACGAGGCGAGGAGCTTTTCCGGGATGGAGAGGTCCGCCATGGAGGCGTTCCACTCAAAGCCGAGGAGCAGCAGCCAGCCGCCGAACAGCAGAATGCCGGATGCCGTCAGAACGAGCTTACTGTGCAGCTGCAGGCGCTTCCAGCGGAAGCGGCAGCGGACAAGATCACGCCAGACGAGGAAGCCGAGGCCACCAATGATGATGAGCATACAGATCGTCAGGCTCACAAGCGGATCGGACACATAGGCTGTCAGGGAAGAAAACGGCGCGCGCATGCCCATGAGGTCGAAGCCTGCATTGCAGAAGGCGGAGATGGCGTGGAACACGGCGGCGTAGATGCCGCGCAGAACGCCAAATTCCGGGATAAACCGGATGGCAAGCAATGCGGCACCCGCAAATTCGAACACGAACGTAAAGGGAATGATCTTGCGGATGAGCGCCGCCGTACCGTCGAGCGTGATGTTGCCCGCAGACTGCATAAGGACCTTGCGGTCATAAAGGCCGAGGCGTTTGCCGAGCAGCATGGACGTCAGCGTGATGAAGGTCATGAAGCCGAGACCGCCGAGCTGGATGAGCGTGAGGATCACGAGCTGGCCGAAGACCGTCCAGCTGGTGAACGTGTCGCGGACGACGAGACCCGTCACGCAGGTTGCACTCGTTGAGGTGAACAGGGCGTCGAGGAACCCGGCAGGTTCCCCGCGTGAGGCGATGGGGAGCATCAGCAGCCCTGCGCCGGCCAGAATGACCAGCAGGAACCCGACCGCGATGAGACGCGAGGGGGTCAGGTGCATTTTTTTCAAATGAGGATCGCTTCCTTCCGACCGGCCTTCGTGCAGATGGGCCGGTGTTGCTTTCTCAGACAGTATAGCGGATTTGGAGCGAAAACGCAACTGTGATTTTTGACACGAAATTGTGTGAATTATTTTTGAAAATTCAAGAAAAACAGTTGAATTTTGGGGTCGATTGTCATAGAATATTGGTCGGCAGTGTTTTGGAGAGCATACTGCCGCGAAAATCTCTTCTCCGCAGGAGCACCATGCTGAACGTTGTCCTTGTTGCGCCGGAGATCCCGCAGAACACCGGCAATATTGCCCGCACCTGCGCCGCAACCGGCTCCGTGCTGCATCTTATCCGGCCGCTGGGCTTCGATATCTCCGAGCGGGCCGTGCGCCGCGCCGGGCTGGATTACTGGCATCTGGTCGATGTGCGCGTATACGACGATCTCGAGGACTTCTATGCGAAAAACACCGTTGCCCAGCAGCGGCTGTTCTCCACGAAGGCGCCGCGCTCCTACTGCGATGTCTCCTATGACGACGGGTGCTACCTGTTCTTCGGCCGGGAGACGAAGGGCCTGCCGGAGCCGTTCCTCGAGGCCCATTATGACGACTGCGTCCGCATCCCCATCCGCGAGGAGGCACGCAGCCTGAATCTCAGCAATTCCGTTGCCATTGGCGTGTTTGAAGCGCTGCGGCAATTGAATTTCCCGCACCTGCGGGACTATGGAAAGATGAAAGTGTGAATTCTGCGTATCGCAAGTCTATCAGGAGGTCAATTATGAACTACAACAAGAAATCCGTTGAAGACATCGATGTCAAGGGCAAGCGCGTGCTTTGCCGCTGCGATTTCAACGTCCCAACCAAGGAAGGCAAGATCACGAGCGACAAGCGCATCGTCGCTGCCATGCCGACCATTGAGTACCTTGTCAACCACGGCGCCCGCGTCATCCTCTGCTCCCATATGGGCAAGCCGAAGGGCGAGTGGAAGCCCGAGCTGTCCCTGCAGGTCGTTGCGGACCGCCTGAGCGAGCTGCTCGGCAAGCCCGTCGTGATGGCCAAGGACGTCGTCGGTGAGGATGCCAAGGCCAAGGCCGCTGCCCTGAAGGACGGCGACGTGATGCTGCTGGAGAACGTCCGCTTCATGAAGGACGAGACGAAGAACGATCCCGAGCTGTCCAAGGAGCTGGCTTCTCTGGCGGAGATCTTTGTGAACGATGCATTCGGCACGGCGCACCGCGCCCATTCCTCCACGGCCGGCGTGGCGGACTATCTGCCCGCTGTCTGCGGCTTCCTCGTGGAGAAGGAAGTGTCCATCATGGGCAAGGCTCTGGCCGATCCGACCCGTCCGTTTGTTGCCATCCTCGGCGGTGCGAAGGTCTCCGATAAGCTGAACGTCATCAACAACCTCCTCGAGAAGGTCGACACCCTCATCATCGGCGGCGGCATGGCCTACACCTTCCTTGCCGCGAAGGGCTACTCCGTCGGCAAGTCTCTGCTCGACAACGAGAAGATCGACTACTGCCGCGACATGATGGCCAAGGCCGAGGCCAAGGGCGTTAAGCTGCTGCTGCCGGTCGACACCGTCGTCGCTGCGGACTTCCCGAACCCGATCGACGCGGACATCGCCGTGAAGACCGTTGCCGCGAATGCCATTCCCGACGACATGGAAGGCCTTGACATCGGCGAAGAGACCCGCAAGCTCTTTGCGGGCGCCGTCAAGAGCGCCAAGACCGTCGTCTGGAACGGCCCGATGGGCGTGTTTGAGAATCCGACGCTTGCACAGGGCACCATCGCCGTGGCACAGGCTCTGGCCGATTCCGATGCCGTGACCATCGTCGGCGGCGGCGACTCCGCGGCTGCCTGCGAGCAGCTCGGCTTTGCCGATCAGATCACGCACATCTCCACGGGCGGCGGCGCTTCTCTGGAGTTCCTTGAGGGCCTCGAGCTGCCGGGCATCGCCTGCCTGCAGGATCGCTGAGCGGGAGCGCGGAATGAACAGAAAATATCGCAAGACGCTCATCGCCGGCAACTGGAAGATGAATAAAACGCCGACGCAGACGAAGGCGTTCATGACCGAGCTGAAGGGCCTGCTGCCGAAGGGCCGCTGGTGTGATATCGCGCTGTGCGTCCCGGCTGTGTGCATCCCGGCCGCAGTCCGCGCCATGCGCGAGACACGCGTGGCCATCGGTGCAGAGAACTGCAATGCGCATACCTCCGGTGCCTATACCGGCGAGATCGCCGCGGATATGCTCGTTGATGCAGGGTGCAAATATGTCATCCTCGGTCACTCCGAGCGCCGCGCCATGGGCGAGACGGATGCGGACGTGAATGCAAAGCTTCATACGGCGCTGGATGCGGGCCTGATCCCGATCGTCTGCTGCGGCGAGACGCTTGCACAGCGGGAATCCGGCGTGACGGAGGAATGGATCACCATGCAGATCAAGCTGGCGCTGGCCGGTGTGCCGGAGGAGAAGATCCGCCGCATCGTCATCGCCTATGAGCCCATCTGGGCCATCGGCACCGGCGAGACCGCAACGCCGGAGCAGGCCGAGGAGGTCTGCCAGCACATCCGCACCATCATCCGCAAGCGCTTCGGCTCGAAGAATGCCCGCGCGATGACCATCCTCTACGGCGGCTCCATGAACGAAAAGAACGCCTTTGAGCTGCTGGCCCAGCCGGATATTGACGGCGGCCTGATCGGCGGCGCATCTCTCGTGCCGGAGAAGTTCGTCCGCATCATCGAGGATGCCAACCAGCCCGTCGGCTGAGAAGCAAAATAAATTCTAAGCGGGGTTCGGTCATCCGGACCCCGCGTGATTTTTGAAAGGGAGACAGTATGGAACGCATTCCCATCGTCATCGATACCGACCCCGGAATCGACGACTTTTTCTGCCTTGCGCTGGCCTGCGCCTATTCAGACCGCCTGGACCTGCGCGCCGTGACCACCATGGGCGGCAACAATCACACGGATGTGACGACGCAAAACGCGCTGAATATCCTATCCCTGTTCCGGACGGATGTCCCGGTGGCCCGGGGCGCGGACCGCTATCTCGAGGCGGAGTTCGGCGCGCCTGCGGCGAAGTGCCACGGTTCCAACGGCGTGGGCAATCTCGTTCTGCTGCAGTCCGACAGGACGCCGGACGATCTGCCCGCGTGGGACAAGCTCTATGAGATCGCAAAGGCCGCGCAGGGCGAGCTCGTCCTCGTGACGGTCGCGCCGCTGACGAATATCGCGCTGGCCCTGCAGAAGCATCCGGACCTGCCGCACTGGATCAAAAAGATCGTGATGATGGGCGGCAGCATCGGCCGCGGCAACATCACGCCCTATGTCGAGGCGAACGCGGGCCACGACCCGGCCGCCACGAAGCTCGTCTTTGAGAGCGGCATTCCCATCGATATGGTCGGCCTGAGCATCACGCTCGGCTGCCCCATCCGGCCGGATGTGTTCGAGCGCTATATCCCGGCGCAGCGGGGCGGCTTTCGGGAGATCATGGAGGCGCTCATCCGCTTCCGCAGCGGCGAGGCCATGCACGATGCCGTCGCCATCTCCACACTGCTGGACGACCGGCTGATGACGTGGCAGACCGGTGAGATCACCGTGGAGCTGGCTCCGCCGGAGCGCAGCGGCCAGACCGTGCTGCATCCGTCGGAACATGCCGACATGCGCGCCGCCGTGGCCGTGGATACGGACCGCTATGACGCCATTATCGGCGGTATGCTGCAGCGTCTGGAGAAGAGGCTGCGGAACTGAATACGGCATTTTTCCGCCGCAGAGATGCGTTCTCTGCGGCGGCCTTTTTGCGTTTGAAGCTATATTATAGAAAAAGATACCTTGACAGGCGAAGTATCTTGTGCTATAGTAGACTCACAAAGGCTGCCGGATGCGGCAGCGGGAAGGAGGCTGGAGTCCCTTGTATATTGCGGGAGACCTGATCCGCGGCCATACGGAGACCATCATTCTGGCGCGCCTGATGCAGCGCGACAGCTACGGCTACGAGATCAATAAAACGGTCCGGGAGCTGTCCGGCGGGCGCTACGAGCTGAAGGAGGCCACGCTCTACACCGCGTTCAAGCGGTTGGAGGAGACCGGGCAGATCATGTCCTATTGGGGCAGCGAGGCTACGGGCGCCCGGCGGCGCTATTATCGCATCACCCCGGCCGGACGCATGGCCTACCAGGAGCAGGTCAGCGTCTGGGAGGCCACAAAAGAGATCATTGATCGGCTGATCGCCATGGAGGAAGAGTCATGAGAGAACAATTAAGGCAGGAGGTGCTGCGCCGCTTTGCGGGCGCACCGGACACGCAGCAGGCGCGCGATCTGCGCGATGAGATCCTGAGCAATACCCTGCAGCGGTATGACGATCTGCTTGCCGGGGGAAAATCGGAGCAGGAGGCCTATGCCAGCGCGCTCGAGAGCGTCGGCGATGTGGAGGAGCTGCTTTCCAGCCTGCCGCGCGCTGCGCAGGCCGAGCCTGTACGGGAAGCGCAGCCAAAGGCCGAAGCGCCGGAAAAGGAGCCGCATTCCCGCGGCATGCGTATCGCCTGCGCCATTGTGTGGCCGTGCTCGGCCCTGCTGGCTGTGGCCATCGGCTGGTATGGCTCGTGGGGCTATGCCTGGGCGGTGTTCCCGCTTGCAGCGGCGTTGCTGCATGTGGCCGAAAGCGTGATCCTGCTGGCGCGCGGCCGCCGCGCGGGCTGGCGGCTCGTGGACGGCCTGCTGCGGCTGTGCATCTGCGTGCTCTATGCCGTCCTAACGGCTGCAACGGGCAAGTGGATCGTGACCTGGCTCGTGTTTCCGATAGGCGCGGCGCTCGGCGGCGTGCTGAGCAGCGTGCGGACTCTGGTGGAGGGTGTATAAGATGAAAGCAAAAGCTATTGTAAAGATCTGTATCTGCGGCACGATTGCGCTGGTGCTGGCCAGCATGCTGGTCAGTCTGCTGGCGCTCCCCAGAGTGCTGGACTGGAAGATTGGGGACCTGTCTCTCCACTGGATCGACGACCACGGCAGCGACGAGGGCTATACCGTCGGCGAGGCCTCCGTTTCGGGCGAGGTGCGTGAGCTGGACGTCAGCTGGCTCTCCGGCAGCGTGACAGTGGAGCTGACGGACGGCGACGCCGTGACGCTCCGCGAAGAGCCGCAGCCCGAGAGCAGTGATGCCCGTATGCGCTGGAAGCTGAAGGACGGGAAATTAACGGTTTATTCGCAGAAAAGCGGCCTGACGATCCCGACGCGAGCCAAGCAGCTGACCGTCGGCATCCCGGCCAGCCGGGCGGCAAAGCTGCAGAAGCTCAGCCTCGACCTCAGCGCAGCCACGGCTTCACTCCCGGCACTGACGCTCCGTGAGCTGGAACTGGACAGCGTCTCCGGCAGCGTGACCCTGATGGGAGGCAGCTATGAGAACCTGGACTTCGACAGCACGAGCGGTGATCTGACGGTGACGGATGCTGCAGTCGGTGAGCTTTCGGCCGACACGACGTCCGGCTCGCTCACGCTGGACGGCGCGTTTGAAACGATCGACTTTGACACCACGAGCGGCGCGCTGCACCTGACGACCTCTATCCTGCCGCAGGACATCAGCTGTGACACGGTCAGCGGCGGTGTGATGCTGACGCTCCCGGAAAACGGTGGCTTCTCGGCTACGCTGGACAGCGTGAGCGGCGATCTGACAGTCGACGGCTTTGCGGGCAGCCTGCACAGGGATGAGTTCGTTTACGGGCAGGGCGGCCCTGCCTATGAATTTGACAGCGTGAGCGGTGATGTCCATATCCGCTGCGCCTGATCGGAGGGAAGCCCATGAAACGTTGGCTCGCCCTGCTGCTGATCGCTGCCGTACTGCTCGCCTCCGGGTGCACGGCTGCGCGGCAGGACCGGCTGTATCTCTACGGCGAATTCCATGCGAACGACGAGCTGCTGCAGCGGGAGCTTGCGCTCTGGAAGGGCTATTATGAGGACGGCATGCGCGATCTGTTTGTCGAGCTGCCGTATTATACGGCCCAGTACCTGAACCGCTGGATGCAGGCAGATAATGACAGAATTCTCAGGGAGGTCTATACCGACTGGAAGGGCAGCGCGTCCTATCACCAGAATGTGCTGGACTTTTATCGCGGCATCAAGGAGGCCTGCCCCGAGACCGTTTTCCACGGGACGGACGTCGGCCACCAGTATAATTCGACCGGCTACCGCTATCTGAGGCTGCTGCGCAGCGAGGGAAAGCGCGATACGGAGGAATACCGCCTTGCCAGCGAGAACATCGATCAGGGGCTGGAATTTTACCGCACGCAGGACGGAGAATTCCGTGAGAACGCCATGACGCAGAACCTGCTGCGGGAATATCGTGCGCTGGGCGGCGGTTCTGTCATGGGGATCTATGGCGCTTACCACACGTCGATGACCAGTGACGACGGCGTGCAGACCATGGCAAGCCGTCTGACGGAGGCGCTCGGCGACAGCGTGATCTTCTACGACCTCCGCGAGGAGTAAAAATGGGGCTGCCGGAGAGGCGCACTCCGAAAGGAAGTGCGCCTCTGTTATATTCGCCTGACGGCGAGCGATATTGTCCTTTGGACAGTGATATTATGCTTCGCATCGTGATATTGCCTGCGGCAGTTTGACCGGCGAATATAATATCACAAAAGCCATGCGGCTTTTATATCACTTTCCGAAAAGGAAAATATCACACCGGGCAAAGCCCGGAATATCACTTTAGTCCATTGTCCATAGGCACAGCATGAAGCCTCTCCTGACGGCAGCCCCAAAATAAAATCAAATTTTCGCGTGCTCCAATTCCAGGAGCGCGCGCTTTTTTTCCACGCCTCCGGCGTAGCCGGTCAGGCTGCCATCCGCGCCGATGACCCGGTGGCAGGGAATGAGGATCGAGATCGGGTTGTGCCCGACCGCCCCGCCGACAGCCTGCGCGGACAGGTGCGCGAGCCCGCGCTGCGCGGCCAGCTGCTGCGCGATTGCGCCATAGGTCGTCGTTTCGCCATAGGGGATCGTCAGCAGAATGTCCCATACCGCGCGGCGGAACGGCGAACCGCTCGGGTGGAGCGGCGGCAGAGCTGCAGGGCGCTGCCCGGTGAAGTAGCCTTCCAGCCAGCGCCGGGCCTCTGCCAGAATGGGAGTGTCCGCCTCTGCGGCCGAAGCGGGGAGCCCCGCGCCGAAGTATTTTGCGCCCGTGAACCACAGACCGGTCAGCCCAATCTCATCCGCCGCGAGCACGATGCCGCCCAGCGGGGAGGCGCAGCTTGCGGTAAAGATCATGTTATTTTCCTCCGTTCGCGCTCTTCGGCGCGGGGTCCGTCAGCTCCGGGATCGCGCCGCCGGAGACGGCCCACAGATACAGGCTCGCCACGCTGCCGTAGGGATGGAAGCGGCGGCGGTATTTTTCAAACAGCGCCCGGTCGATGCGGCGATGGCGATAGACCATGCGCAGACCGCGCCGGATCGCAAGGTCGTCATAGCTGAAAATATCCGGCCGCTGCAGGCAGAACAGCAGGATCATTTCTGCCGTCCAGACGCCGATGCCGCGCAGGCTGCTCAGCGCACGGATGGCCTCCGCATCGTCCATGCTGCGGACGGCCTCCAGATTGAACGAGCCATCCACAATTCGCCCGGCAAGGTCCGTGAGATATTCCGCCTTGCGGAACGTCATGCCAAGGGCCTGCAGCGCGGGTACACCGGCGGCAAGGATCGTTTCGGCGCTGACAGAGCCGAGCGTGTCCTGCATGCGCTGCCAGATCGTGGCCTGCGCCTTCATGGAGATCTGCTGGCCGATGATGTGGTGCACGACGGCGGAAAACAGATCAGGGTCCGCCGTGCGCTCCACCGGCCCAATACGGTCGATGACCGCAGCCAGCCGCTTGTCCTTCCGGCGCAGATACGCCAGCTCGGCCTCGCCGTAGATAAAATACATCAGCCCCACCTCCTGATGGGACTATTATAGCACATACGTTCGAGATAGCAAGAGTGAGCATATAAAAATCAGAGACAGCGCTTTGCGGCTGGATGTGCCCGCTTCGACACTGCGATTTTATGACAAGGAGGGGCTGCTGCCGTTTGTGGAGCGGTTGCCGGGCGGCATCCGCATGTTTCAGGACACCGATCTGGAGTGGCTGCAGATCACCTGCTGCATGAAAAAGGCCGGAATGTCCATCCGTGACATCCGGCAGTATATCGAGCAGGCCCAGCGGGGAGACGATACCATCGTCCTGCGCCTCGCAATGTTCCGCCGCCAGCGCGAGTTCCTGCCCGACCGGCAGGAACTGCGAATGGAGAAATGAAAATTACAGGCAGCCGGCTGCATTTCCGCAGACGGCTGTCCGTTTTTAGACTCATATTGCATCGTATACGACGGAGAGGACATAGTCCTCCGTGACGGTCTGCTCGAGGCGGCGGCCGAACAGCGTTTCGTGCAAGCCGTCTGCTGCTGCGGCGGGCAGCGTGCGGAAATCGACGCCGAGGCCTTCGCCGGTGTATTTGACCCATGCCTCCTTCGCGGTCCAGAGCTGCAGGAAGCGCAGCGAGTCGAACCGGCCGCCCGGCACGGTGAAAACCAGCTCCTCCGGCGTGCAGATGCGCGCAGCCAGCGCGGCGCGGACGGGCCGCCGCGCCTCAAGATCGATGCCGACAGGGCCGCCGTGCACGGCGCAGCACACGAAGTTCCCGGAGTGGCTGCAGTTGAAGGCCGGGCCGTCTGGCACATAGGGCTTGCCGTTCGTCCCGGTCCGGATCGCGGGTTCCTCTGCACCGGCCTCACGGAGCAGCGTGCGCGCCAGATGGTCGGCGCAGATGCTGCGGGCGCGGTCATCGGGTCGGCGGAACTGCTGCCAGCGGGCGCGGCGCTCCGGCTCTGCTGCGGCTTCCCACCGGGCAAGCTCCGCTGCGGAGACGGTCCGGATGTCAAGAACGGCGCAGCGCATAGCTTGACCACCACGGGCCCGTCAGGCGGACGTAGGCATATTCCAGCGGAACGGTGAGTACAGAGCCGATGAGCCATGCGGCAAACAGCGGCAGGCCGAGCGGGTGCAGGATGCAGCAGAACAGCAGCCGCAGCGACGTGCGCACGGCCGCGCCGAACAGCATGCGCGGCCCACAGGCATAACGCACGCGGCGGAAGACCAGAAAACGGTTGAAGCAGTAGCTCAGCGCCGCGCTGCCCGCACCACACAGCGGGATGGAAAACAGGAAGAAATGCCACCCGAGCGTCAGCGACAGCAGCAGGATAGCAGCTACATGCAGCAGCCACGCCAGAACGGAGCCGCGCGCCGTATCCAGCATACGGCGATAAATGCGCAGCGTATCGCGCAGTGGGTCAAAGTGTGAGCTCTGGTTGCCGTCGAGATAGACCGTCTCGATGGGCAGCTGCGTGATGGACAGCTCCTGCCGCGCGGCGTAGAGCAGCACGTTCATTTCATAATCATATTTCTCTCCGCCGATCTCCGTGAGCCACGGAAGGCAGTCCGTGGAAAAGCCGCGCAGGCCGGACTGGTTGTCCTTCAGAAAGCAGCCTGCCGCCAGCGAAAAGAAGAAGCGCGACAGGTCGTTGCCCACGCGCGAGCGGAGCGGGACGCTTTTCCCGTGCAGCGTCCGGGTGGTGAGCACGAAGCGGCTGCCGGACAGCAGTGCCTCACGCACGCGCAGGATGTCCGCCACAGTGTGCTGGCCGTCGGCATCTGCGGTGATGAATGCGCGGCAGCCCTGCGGGTCCGCAGCCAGATGGCGCAGGGCGCATTTCAGTGCGCGGCCCTTGCCCCTGTTCTCAGGGCAGGTCAGGACCTCGGCATAGGGCAGCAGCGCGGAAAAAATATCCGCATAGGCAGGGCCGCTGCCGTCGTCCGTGACGATCAGCCGGAAGTTCTCCCGGTGCAGGGCCTGCACCAGCGAGATCAGAACGCTATCCGGCTGATACGCCGGGATCAAAACTGCGATCTCCATTTCTTTCCCCCTCTGTGGTCGGTCTGCGCTGCTTCGTCATGCGTGGAAGCACAGCAGCAGAAGCCCGCCCAGAAATGTCAGGAGATCCAGCAGCCCGAGCGCCCAGTCATAGCCGCCTGGCATCCGGAACAGGTTGACCAGCAGCACGACGGCACTCAGCAGCAGGAAAAACACACCGAAGAACAGCCTGGCAAGGGGATGCCCCTTTTTCTTTTCCATTCGGGTACCTCCATACATTATATCAATTTATTATATTTCCGGGCCCGGCCATTGTCAAGGACGGCGGCGCGGAAACGGGATTTTTCCGCCGGAAAACGCCGCGTTGGTTGACGCGCGCGGGCGGGTATGGTATGATACCCTTATATAACCCCGGCGGGGCAGCATGGGCCTGCGCCGGTAGTGAGGAGACAGAACAGCATGGTTTTTTGGAAACGGGAGCTGCGGGAGCTGGAGGCTTCCGGGCACCGGTTCGAGGATATTTTCCGCATTTTTTCGACGGAATTCACGGACACGCCCTTTTCTCTGCAGTTTACGGCCGGGCAGACGCAGCGCATGAGCTATGCGGAGCTGACGGCTCTGACGAACCGCTTGGCGCGTGTGCTGCATGCGCACTTTGCCGGGCAGGAGGGCGCGTTTCTGGCGATCCGCATGGAAAATTCTCCCCTGTGGGTCGCGGCGTTTTTTGGCACGCTGATGGCGGGCTTTCGGCCTCTGCTGCTGAACCTGCGGCTGGACGACGCGACGCTGGCCCCGGTCGAGCAGCTGGCGGCGGGCGTTCTGACGGACCGGCCGCGCGCGGGCTGTATCGATCTGTCCGCGGCCGGTGATGCGGCGGGATTCACGCCCGTCTGGGCCGATGAGATCGCCCTGATGACCTCCGGCACGACCGGCACGCCGAAGCTCGTGCTCTATGACGGCGCTGCCATCACGGCGCAGCTGCTGCAGTCTGAGAGCATCGTGCGCAAGTGCCCGGAGGTCAAGCACGACCGGCTGGCGCGCGAGCTGCGGATGCTGGCATTTTTGCCGTTCTATCATATTTTCGGCCTGATGGCCTCGCTCTTGTGGTTCATTTTCTTCGGCGTGACGTTCGTGTTTCTCGAGCGCTACGACAGCCGCAGCATCCAGTATGCCTGCAAGGTCGGCCGCGTGACGCACTTTTTTGCTGTGCCCGCCGTGTGGGAGCAGACGGCCCGCCAGCTCCTGCGCGAGGCAGAGCGGCAGGGGCAGAAGGAAAAGCTCCTGCGCGCCGTGCGCTTCTCCAACGGGCTGCAGTCCGTCTTCCCGCGGCTCGGCGCAAGGCTGGCGCGGCGCGTGCTGTTCCGCCGTGTGCGGGAACAGGCGCTCGGCACGGAGCCAATGTTCTGCATCAGCGGCGGAGGCTTCCTGCAGCCGCAGGCGGCCGAGCTGATGAACGGCCTCGGCTACGGCATGCACAACGGCTACGGCATGACGGAGACGGGCATCCTGTCCGTCGAGCTGTCGCGGCGGGCCAAATGGCGGCTGTCCGGCGGCGTCGGTCTGCCTCTGCAGGCGCTCTCCGGCGGCTGGCGCATTGCGGAAGACGGCGTGCTGGAGCTGCGCTCTCCGCTTCTATACACGGCCATGCTTGAAAACGGTGTGCGCGTGCCGCGCGATCCGGAGGCATGGTTCCGCACGCGGGACGTCTTCCGCGCCGAGGGCGGCCGGTGGTATATGGAGGCCCGGCAGGGCGACCTGATCATCGGTGCAAACGGTGAAAATCTCAGTCCGGATCTGATCGAGCAGCGCCTTGCCCTGCAGGCCGGGACGGCCAGTTGTGTGCTCGGCATGGAGCTGGAGGGCGATGAGCGCCCCGTGCTGATCGTGCAGACGGCTGCGGACGACTATGCAAGAGCCAGAGCCTCCGCTGCGGCCTATGAGGCGGTCGCCCGCCTGCCGCTGACGATGCGCCCGGCGCGTATTTTCCTGACGGAGCAGGAGCTGCCCATCAGCTTCGGCAAGCCCCGCCGCGCAGAGCTGCGCAAAAAACTGGCGGACGGCTCGATCTTCCTGACCCCGGCGCACCGGCCGGAGCCGGAGGAGCTGACCCGGCTGGAGGACGAGAGCAGCCGCGCGCTCGTGCAGGAGCTGTGTGAGCTTCTCGGCTCCGTGACGGGGCAGACCGTCGGCCCGGACACGCAGCTCCTGCAGGAGCTCGGCGTGGACAGCCTGACCTACTATAATATTTTTTCCGCCGTTTCGGAGCGCTACGGCATCAGCCTGACGATGGATGCCGAGCACCCGCTGTTCACGGCGCGGGATTTTGCCGCCGCAGTGCAGGCGGAGCGGGAGGCGGTCGAATGAAGCTGCTGTTCCGCTGGATCAACAAGCTGCTGTGCGGCTGGAACGTCGGCCTGTATTTCCGGCCGCGCATCCGCTACGAGGGCAAGAAGTGCCTCCCGGCCTTTACACGCGGCCCGGCAATTATCATCACGAACCATAAGAACCAGATGGACTTTCTTCTGGTGCTGTATCTGTTCTATTTCCGTTATGTCCGCTGCCTCGTCGGTAAGACGTTTTATGAGTGCAACCGCTTCCTGAACTGGTGCCTGCGGATGCTCGGTGCCATCAAGGTCGATCGCTTCTCGTTCGGCATGGACTTTTTCTGCGAGTCGGTCGAGGCGCTCCGGCGCGGGCAGCTGCTGCTCATCTTCCCGGAGGGGCGCTTCTCCACGACGGGAGAAATTCTGGAATTCCGCAGCACGGCGGCTTTGCTCGCCCTGCAGACCGATGTGCCCATCATCCCCATGTGGCACTCCGTGAACTATGGCTTCGGCAAGCGCACGGACGTCGTCATCGGCGAGCCGATCCGCCTTTCGGAGCTGTGCAGCACGGCAAACCCGGACGCGGCGGAGCTGGACCGCCTGACGGCCATCCTGCGTGACAAGGTCATCGAGCTGCGCGGCATGGCGCAGGAGGCGTGAGCCATGCGGAAACTGCTGCAGCGGCTGTGGGATATCGCCGCAGATTTTGCAAATTTCATGGGCGGCCTCGGCATGCGCCTTGTCTGGCTGCCGAAGCTCCATTTTTCGCCCGGCGCGGAGCAAGTGCGCACGGACCCCGGTCCGGCGCTGTTCGTGCTGAATCACAGCTGGTGGATGGATGCCCCGATGCTGTGCCTGCTGTGCCGCCGCAGACGCATTTCCGTCGTGGCGGCGGGTGAGATGTTCACGGGGGTGCGCAGCCTTGCCATGCGCTCGCTGCGCTGCATCCCGGTCGACCGGGCCGCGGGCGCGGACCTGAGCTTCTTCCATGAGGCGCTGCGCCGCCTGCGTGCGGGCCGGTGCGTCGCCATCTTCCCGGAGGGGGCGCTCAACCCGACGGAAACGCTCCTGCCGTTCAAGCAGGGCGCGGCGCTGCTGGCCCTGCAGGCCGGGGTGCCGGTCATCCCCGTCTACAGCGCGGGGAATTATCAGCCGTTCCAGCGGCTGCAGCTCCAGTTCGGCGCGCCCATCGTGCTGACGCAGCGGCCGAACGCCGCGGGCGTGCAGGAGGCGACGCAGTGCCTGCAGGAGGCCATGGAGCGCCTGCAGGAGGAGCTTTATCTGGAGATGAAACCGAAATATCGGACGCGCGCGGCTGAATTCCACCGCCGCTTCCGGGAAACAACGCTCCGGCGGCAGCGGGAGCAGCAAAAAGGAGAGAGAAATCATGACGCTTGAACGCCTGATCCGTGTTGCGCAGACGGCGCTGGAGGGCTCGGAGGCAGATCTCGGCCATGTGACGGCGCAGACCCGCCTGCAGGAGGACCTCGGCCTGAACAGCATCACGATGCTGATGCTCATGATCGGCATCGAGGACGAATTTTCCATCCGCTTCCCGACGGAACGCCTGCCGGAGCTGCACACCGTTGGCGATGTGGTCGCCGTCATCGAGGAGCTGCTCCATGCTCCGGCGTAAACGGCTGGCAGACCTGCCGGAACACTGGGACTTCGGCGAGCTGACGCCCGGTGCGCAGGTGCGTGTGCGGCGCAGCGGGTATTACCACCATGGCATTTACATCGGAAACGGTGAGATCGTCCATTTTGACGGCTCGCCGAATGAGCAGGATGCTGCGGCCGTGCGGGTGCGCCGCACCGGCATGGAGGAATTCCTGCGCGGCGGCCTGCCGGAACTTCGTATCTATGGCCGCGCGGAGCGAAAGCTGCTGCGCGCGCCGGATGAGATCGTTGCAGCCGCGCTTTCTGCCGTCGGCCGCAGCGGCTATGACTATCGGACGAACAATTGTGAGCACTTTTCCAACGAATGCGCGTTTGGAGAGCACTACAGCCGCCAGAGCGGGGAGGGAAACGAATGAAAAAGTGGTGGATCGTTTTGGCAGTCGTTCTGACGATCGCTGTCGCGGCGGTTGTTGGCTATATGCTGCACACCGCGCCGCGCGGCGTGGAGAGCCTGCAGGCCACGCAGCCGGAGACGGCGGCGCCCACGGAGCCCGCAACAGAGCGCCCGACGGAGCCGCCGACCGAAGCGCCGACGGAGCCGCCCATGGAGGCGGGCGAGACGCTGGTCCTCAACGGGACGGAGCTTGTCACGGCCGTTTCGGACGGAACGGAATACGTTTCGGCAGACGCGCTGCAGCAGGCGGGGCTTCCCCTGCCGGAGGCGGAGCCGCTTCAAAACGGCGGGATGGACTATTATGTGCTGTCCGCCGTCTCGGAGGAGAATCGCTGCGCGGAATATGTCGACGACGAGACCGGACTTCGCTATCTGACGCCCGGTGCGGCGCGCTTTTCCATCGAGCAGAGCGTGAACGTGCCGGTGCTGATGTACCATGCTGTCAGCGACAATATGTGGGGCATCGATGAGCTGTTTGTCAGCCCGTCGTCCATGGAGGAGCAGCTTCGGTATCTGGTGGACAACGGCTATGAGCCGATCTGGTTCTCCGATCTGGCGGAGCTGGAGCAGTACGAGAAGCCTGTCATCCTGACGTTTGACGACGGCTATGACGACAACTACACAGAGCTTCTGCCGCTGCTGCGGAAATACAATGTCAAAGCGACGGTGTTCATGATCGCCGATGCCATGGGCATGCAGCACAAAATGACGGAGGAGCAGGTGCGCGAGATGGCGGATTCCGGCCTCGTTTCCATCCAGAGCCACGGCCTGACTCATGCGAATATGGATGCCATGGACGAGGAGACGCTCATCCGGGAGCTTGGCGAGTCGCAGCGTATCCTGACGCGCGTGACGGGCCGCCAGCCCTCGGTGCTGTGCTATCCGACGGGCCGCTACAGCAACCTGACGCTCGAGGTTGCAGAGCGCTACTACAACTTCGGCCTGAAAATGGTAGGCGGGCAGTACAATACGGCGGACGATCCCTTCCTTGTGAGCCGCTATTACGTCTCGCGGTATACGGGCCTTGACAGCTTCGCTGCCATGGTCGCCCCTGCGGGCACATAAACAGGCTGGAAAACACGCCAAAACGGGTCCCTTGCGGGGCACCAGTAATACTGATTCCTGATTAAAACATTTCATCAGGAATCCCGTGTGCTACGCACACTCGCATCGTGCTGACGCACGCTGCGCCGTCTCATGCAGAATCTGACGCGCCCTCGGCGCTATAAAAAGCTTTTAAAGCTTTTTATTAGATTCTAGTATAAGATAGTGAATGGAGCGTATCGGTGCAGATACGCTCCATTTCTGATCCATATGGTGCAGCTGCAGTCCCTTGGCTCAGCTTGTCAAAAAAGCCCGGCTGCTCTCAGTGAGTGGCCGGGCCTGCTGCATCCTGCTGCGTGAGGTTGTCCAGCATCTGCAGGCACACGCTGCGGAAAACAGCCTCGTCCTCCGGCCGGATTCCCTGCAGAAGCAGGCGGTCCGTTTCATCCAGACAGGTAACAAACTGTGCATGCATGGCGCGTGCTTTTTCGGTTGGAAGCAGCTGCTTGCAGCGCTGATCGCGGGAGACTGCGCGGCGCTCGAGCAGGCCTGCGGCCTCCATGCGCTGAAACAGGCGGCTGAGCGTTGCACCGCGCAGCTGGAAGCGCTGCTCCACGTCGCGCTGCGTCAGGCAACGGCCCTCGTTGCGCAGCAGATAGTGCAGGATCATGCCCTGTGTGCCGGTCAGCTCTACAAGCCCGGCCTCCGATGCCGCTGCGTCCAGATGGCGGCGGATCTGATTGGACAGACATTTTACGACACCGCCGATGGGCTGCTCCATCTGCTGCATGGATGCTCCGCCTCCGTTTCTGCTTTTGGAATTTATAAATCTTATTATACCGCCGGATCGCGGCTCCGTCAACCGTGGAATGACAGAATTAACAAAAAATCCATTGACAATTTAGTGATATCGCCATATAATTAGCATGCTAACAATTTGAAGCAAGGAGGAATACCATGCTGAAAACCTTGGGGGCGCAGGTGAAGCAGTATCGCTGGGTCACGTTCATCACGCCCGTTTTTTCTGCGCTGGAGGCCGTGGCCGATATGTTCCTGCCGATGCTGATGTCCCAGATCATCGACAAGGGCGTCAAGGTCGGCGGGCAGGCAGGTATGCAGGCCGTGCTGCACTACGGCGCGATCATGGTGGCCGTTGCCATCGGTGCGCTTGTCTGCGGCATTCTGGCGGGCCGCTTCGCCTCGATCGCTTCGACAGGCTTCGCGGCGAATCTGCGGCAGGCCATGTTTGCCAACATCCAGAGCTTTTCGTTCTCGAACATCGACCGCTTCTCCACGGCGGGCCTTGTCACGCGCCTGACGACAGACGTCAGCAACGTGCAGCTCTCCTATCAGATGATCACGCGTATCTGCGTGCGCGCGCCTGTCATGCTCATCACGGCGCTCATCATGGCATTTTCCATTCACGCCAGCCTGAGCATGATCTTCGTTGTGGCCATCGTGATTCTGGCGGCTGCGCTGTCGTTCATCATCTTCAAAGCGACGGGCACGTTCAACCGCGTGTTTAAGAAGTACGACGATCTGAACGCCAGCGTGCAGGAGAACGTCGGTGCCATCCGCGTCGTCAAGGCCTTCGTGCGCGAGGATTATGAGCGCAGCAAGTTCAACAAAGCGGCCAACGCCGTCTACCGCATGTTCGTAAAGGCGGAGACCTACGTGTCGTTCAACAACCCCGTGATGATGCTGACGGTGTTCGGCAGCATGCTGGGCCTGTCGTGGCTCGGCGCAAAGGCCATCGTGCTTGAAGGCTTCACGGAGGGCGGCCTGATGAGCCTGTTCAGCTATGTCATGAGCATCCTCATGAGCCTGATGATGATCTCCATGATCTTTGTCATGATGAGCATGAGCGTGGCAAGCGCCCGCCGCATCTGCGAGGTGCTGAACGAAAAGGCCGACCTCACCAGCCCGGCGCAGGCGCTCACGGCCGTTCCGGACGGCAGCGTGGATTTTGACCACGTCAGCTTCTCCTACCGGCAGGGCAAGGGCAAGCCCGTCCTGCAGGACATCGACCTGCACATCGAGGCCGGGCAGACCATCGGCATCCTCGGCGGTACGGGCAGCGCGAAGTCGAGCCTCGTCAACCTGATCTCCCGCCTGTACGATGTATCGGAGGGCAGTGTTCGCGTCGGCGGGCACGATGTGCGTGAATATGACCTGACGACGCTGCGTGACGAGGTCGCGGTCGTGCTGCAGAAAAACGTGCTGTTCTCCGGCACGATCCTGGAAAACCTCCGCTGGGGCAACGCGGAGGCCACGCAGGAGGAGTGCGAGCGTGTCTGCCGTCTTGCCTGCGCGGACGATTTCATTCAAGCCATGCCGCAGGGCTATGAGACCTACATCGAGCAGGGCGGCACGAATGTCTCCGGCGGGCAGAAGCAGCGCCTGTGCATTGCCCGTGCCCTGCTGAAAAAGCCGAAAATTCTGATCCTCGACGATTCGACGAGCGCCGTCGATACCGCGACGGACGCGCGCATTCGCAAGGCCCTGCGCGAGGAGATCCCGAATACGACGAAGATCATCATTGCCCAGCGCATTTCCAGCGTGCAGGACGCCGACCGCATCCTTGTTCTGGACGAGGGCCGCGTCAACGGCTTCGGCACGCATGAGCAGCTGCTTGCCGCGAACCGCATCTATCAGGAGGTCTATCAGGGCCAGACGCAGGGCGGCGGCGACTTCGACGAGAAGGAGGGTGCATAATATGGCGACGAAACCGATGCGCGGCCCCGGCGGGCGCGCGATGCACGCCACGGAACGGCCGAAGAATACCGGCAAGACCATGCGCCGCACCATGGCCTTCATCCTGAAGCACTATAAGTGGCACTGCCTTGCCGTCGTGATCTGCATCGTCCTGACGGTGCTGGCCCAGCTGAATGGCACGCTGTTCCTGCAGAAGCTCTATGACAGCTATCTTTCCCCCATGCTGGAGAGCGGCAGCACGGACTTCACGCCGCTGCTGCACAAGCTCATCCAGGTCGGCGCGGTCTACGCCATCGGCGTGCTGTGCTCGTGGGGCTATACCCGCCTGATGGTCAATGTCTCGCAGGGCACGATGCGCAACTTCCGCGAAAAGCTCTTCGGCCATATGGAGAGCCTGCCTATCTCGTATTTCGACACGCATTCCCACGGCGACATCATGTCCGTCTATACGAACGATATCGACACGCTCCGCCAGTTCATCGGCCAGAGTCTGCCGCAGCTGTTTTCCAGCATCATCAGCATCGTGAGCGTGTTCGTCAGCATGATCGTGCTCAATGTGCCGCTGACGCTGCTGACACTTGTCATGGTGGCTCTGATGCTGTTCGCCACGAAGAAGATCGCCGGGAAGTCCGGCAAGTTCTTCGTCCGGCAGCAGCAGGACCTCGGCAAGGTCAACGGCTACATCGAGGAAATGATGCAGGGCCAGAAGGTCGTGAAGGTCTTCAACCACGAGCAGGCTGCCATCGAGCGCTTCAACGAACTCAACGAGCAGCTGCGCGACAGCTCCTGCCGTGCTAACAGCTATGCAAACGTCCTCATGCCGGTCAACGCCCAGCTCGGCAACGTCAGCTACGTGCTGTGCGTTGTGGCGGGCGCGGCGCTGGCGCTGCATGGCTATGTCGGTCTGACGCTCGGCACGCTCGCGGCGTTCATGACGCTCAACCGCAGCTTCAACCAGCCCATCACGCAGGTCAGCCAGCAGCTGAACTCCGTCGTCATGGCCATGGCCGGTGCGGAGCGCGTGTTCCGTCTGCTCGATGAAAAGTCCGAGACGGATGAGGGCTATGTGACGCTCGTCAACGCGGTCGAGCATCCGGACGGCACGCTGACCGAGAGCGAGAAGCGCACCGGCGTGTGGGCGTGGAAGCATCCGCATCAGGCGGACGGCACCGTGACCTATACGAAGCTCGCGGGCGACGTGGTGTTCCATGACGTGGATTTCGGCTATACACCGGAGAAGATCGTTCTGCACAACATCGATCTCTATGCGACGCCGGGCCAGAAGATTGCCTTTGTCGGCTCGACGGGCGCAGGCAAGACGACGATCACGAACCTCATCAACCGCTTCTATGACATTGCGGACGGTAAGATCCGGTATGACGGCATCAATATCAACAAAATTCGCAAGGACGACCTGCGCCGAAGCCTCGGCATGGTCCTGCAGGATACGCACCTGTTCACCGGCACGGTCATGGAGAACATCCGCTACGGCCGTCTGGATGCTACGGACGAGGAATGCATCGCTGCGGCGAAGCTGGCCAATGCGGACGGCTTCATCGAGCGCCTGCCGAACGGCTATGACACCATGCTGACGAGCGACGGCGCGAACCTCAGTCAGGGCCAGCGCCAGCTGCTTGCCATTGCGCGCGCCGCCGTGGCAGACCCGCCAGTGCTGATCCTTGACGAGGCGACGTCCTCCATCGACACGCGCACGGAGGCGCTCGTGCAGGCCGGTATGGACGGCCTGATGAAGGGCCGCACGACGTTCGTCATCGCCCACCGGCTTTCGACGGTGCGCAACGCGGACTGCATCATGGTCCTTGAGCAGGGCCGCATCATCGAGCGCGGCACGCACGACGACCTCATTGCCCAGAAGGGCCGCTATTACCAGCTCTATACCGGCAAAAAGCCGGAGAAATAAAACCAAAGACGCTGCAGCTTTTTCGTGGCTGCAGCGTCTGAGACCGTCGAAAAAGTCCGTAACCGTCAAAATCCGGAAAACATTTTAGAGATATTCGTTGGTTTTGGACTTTCCGTATTATTTAGGATTTTCAAACTTTTTAGCGAAAAATCTCTTGATTTACATGGATTTTGACTTACTGCGCAACTCGCACCCTACCGTACCTTTGTACGCCGACGGGTGCGAGTTGCTTGCCTTCCGAACTTTTTCGCAGTCTTCCAGCGTGTCGAAAAGAGTTTTTCGACACGCTGAGACGCTGCAGCGATAAAAACCTGCAGCGTCTGTTTTACTTTTTCGGCAGGATGACGCGGAACGTCGAGCCCTGCCCGGGGGCGCTGTCGACCTCGATGACGCCGTCGGACAGCTCGACGATGCGCTTGACGAGCGGCAGGCCGAGGCCGTTGCCCATAGCCTTGCGGGAGCTGTCGCCCTGATAGAATTTCTCGAAAATGCGCGCCTGCACCTCGGGCGTCATGCCGCAGCCGTGGTCCATGACGGAGACGACGGCGCATTCCGTCTGGTCGAGCAGGCGCAGGGACAGCTCCTGCCCCGGCTCGCTGAATTTGATGGCGTTGCCGATGAGGTTCGTCCAGACCTGCAGCAGCAGAGGCTCACAGGCCGTCACGCTCACGGCGTCCAGCTCGGCACGAAAGCTCAGCGACTTTTCCTCCCACTGCGGCTCGAGCATCACAACGGCCTGCCGCAGCTGCTCATCGAGGCGGAACGTGCTGCGCTGGTCGGAAAGCGACTGATTCTCGAGCTTTGAGAGCATGAGGATGTTGCCGACGAGCGTGGAGAGGCGGTGTGTGTTATAGAGGATCTTGTCCAGATATTCGTCGCGCTCCGCCTGCGTCAGGCCGGTGTCCTGCAGGAGCATGGCATAGCCCTCGATGGCGGTCAGCGGTGTCTTGAATTCGTGTGAGACGCTGGAGACAAAGTCGTTTGTGACGTTGTTGATCCGGTTCATCTCGCGCACGAGTGCGTTGAAGTTCCGCAGGGTCGTCTGCACCTCTTCAAGCTTACTCGGGTCTTCGACCGTGATGCTGTAGTTGCCGCGCGCGACCTCGCGCGAGGCCTTGCTCAGCTTGACCATCGGGGCCAGCACGCGCCGCCCGACGAGAAAGCTGGCGCTGCCGCTTGCGGCGGCCGCCACGAGCAGCAGGGCCACGAGCGTGGAGACGTTGATGTGGCCGATGACGCCGAGCTGCTGCAGGGCCGTCAGCGCGCCGACAACGGCACCGAACGAGATGATGACGACGATGGCGATGATGAGCAGGTAATACGTCCGCAGACGCAGGGAAAATCGTTTATCCTTCTTCATGCTTCCGCTCCGCCTTATAACCGATGCCGCGAACGGTTATGATCTCAAAGTCCTGATTCTCCCGGAAGCGGTCGCGCAGCCGGTTGATGTGCACGTCCACCGTGCGGGGGTCCGTGTGGGTGTCGATGCCCCAGATGTCGTCCATGAGCTGCTGCCGCGTGAAGATGTGCCCCGGCGAGGAGACGAGCTTGTATAGCAGCAAAAATTCCTTCTGCGGCAGGACGGTCTGCACGCCGCCCGTCAGAACGGAGAACGAGTCGAATTCGAATGTCGTTGTGCCAAGCGTCTGACGCCGGTCCGCGACCATCTGCGCGCGCCGCAGCAGGGCGTTGATGCGCAGCACGAGCTCGTTGACGTTGATGGGCTTGACCAGATAGTCGTCCGCCCCGGCCAGAAAGCCGAACTGCATGTCCTGAAAGCCGTCGCGCGCCGTGATCATCAGCACGGGGATAGTGCTGCCGCTGTCGCGCAGGCCGCGCACCAGCGCATAGCCGTCCAGCTGCGGCATCATGATGTCCGAGACGATGAGGTCGATATAGTCGCGCTCGAGGACCTGCAGCGCCTCCACACCGTCGGCTGCGCCGATGGGCTGGAAGCCGTGGCGCGTCAGTACGCGGCAGAACAGCTGCCGCAGCTCGGCGTCGTCCTCGGCAACGAGAATCTTGAACATGGGGATCCCTCCGTTTCCGTCTTCTCAGTATACCACAGACGGCCGGATTTTGGAACGGAAAATTTCCGGTTTATGAACTGAAATTCATAATCGGTTGACGCAGAATTGATAATTCCGGGATATGATATCGGTAGAAACATGAAAAGGACGGGAACGGAATTGAAAAATAAAATGTCGCGGCAGGAACGCCGCGAGGCGCGGCTGCGCCAGGAAAAGCTGCGCCTGCAGAAGAAGAGCAAGCTGACGCTCATCGTCTATGCCGTGATCCGGCTCATCGTGGTCGGCGTGCTCGTCCGCTCGGCCTTCAACGGCCAGATCGAAAGCGTCTACACCTGCCTCCTGACGCTCGTGCTGCTGCTCCTGCCCTCCATTCTGGAGCGGAAGCTGGGGGTACGCCTCCCGGCCGGTTTGGAGATCACGGTCGTCGTCTTCATCTTTGCAGCGGAGATCCTCGGTGAGATCGCCTGCTTTTATGTGACGGTCCCGTTCTGGGATAAGGCCCTGCATACGACGAGCGGCTTTATCTATGCGGCGGTCGGCTATTCCATGGCGGACGTTCTGAACCGCCACAAGAAGGTCAGCTTCGAGCTTTCACCGCTGTTTCTGGCGCTCGTGGCGTTCTGTTTCTCCATGACGATCGGCGCATTGTGGGAAATTTTTGAATTCTCCGTGGATAACCTGTTCCACAAGGATATGCAGAAGGACACAGTCATCCAGCAGATCACCTCCGTGGCGCTCGACCCGACGAACCGCAACATTCCCATCACCATTTCAAACATTCAGGATGTCGTCGTGAACGGCGAGAGCCTCGGCCTCGGCGGCTATCTGGATATCGGCCTGTATGACACCATGGGCGACCTGATCGTCAACCTCATCGGCGCGGTCGTGTTCAGCGTCATCGGCTATTTCCATCAGAAGCACCGCAAAAAGTCCGTTGTGACGCAGCTGTTCGTCCCGCAGGTGGACGAAAAAGAGGAGGATGTGCAGCATGAATGACAAGGAGCACCGCAATCTGGAGCGCGCGGGAAAGGCGGATACGGACCGGATCCTGACGATCCCCAATGTGCTAAGCTTTTTCCGGCTGGCGCTCATTCCCGTGATCATCGTACTGTATGCAAAGAATGAGGTCTGGTGGGCGTTCGGCATGCTCGTGCTGTCCGGCGTGACGGACGTTGTGGACGGCTGGGTCGCGCGGACGTATCACATGGTCTCGAATTTCGGCAAGGCCATCGACCCCGTTGCCGACAAGCTGACGCAGATCGCCGTGCTGCTGTGCCTCATGCCTATGAAGTGCTGGTGGGTCGTCGGCATTCTGGTTTTGAAAGAGGTCTCCATCGGCATCATGACGCTCCTGACCCTGCACCACACCGGCATGGTCTACGGCGCGGGCTGGTACGGCAAGCTGTGCACGGCCGTGATCTACCTTTCCATGTTCGTCCTGATGCTCTGGCGGACGGCGCCGGACTGGTTCCTGTATGCGGATGCCGCGCTGTGTGCCTGCCTGATCCTGCTGGCGTTCGTGAAGTATGCCATCCGCTACGGCGGCATTCTGCGGGAGGCGCGCGCAGACGGCGCGCGGAAGCAGGCATGAATGCGCCGATCCTCTCGTTTTTTGCGGCGCATGCCCCGCGGCAGGCGCTGCACCGCGGCCGCAGGAGGCGCTTCTTCCGCTGCCCGGCCTGCAGAGCCGTGCAGATCGTCCCGGCAGGCTGCGGCCAGACGAAGATCGTCTGCCGCAAATGCGGAGAGATCTTCTTAAGGAGAACCTGAATAATGACGGACCGCCTCGGAACACCCTTCGAAAGGAAGGTGCTCCGGGGCGGTTTTTCTGTAAGAGAGCTTTCAGACAGTTTAGCAAGCAGACGATTCAGTTTCCTGCACTGCGCTGATAGCCCGTTATCAGAATGTACGGGTTTTCCTGCGGGTCTAGCCACAAGAGTGTGTTTACCATATCGGCTTCGGGAAGCCCGATGCAGCCTCCCGTTGCACCCTTGCTGCAATGAAAGAATATTGCACAGCCGCGTTCCGGAATGGTATAGGGAGCAGTGTTAAAACGGATGACGCAAGCATATGCATAGGCACTCTGATAGTCTTCCAGATGCTCAACATCATCGCTCCACAGATCGAGGATGGACGGGTCGTCGCGTTCCTGCCACGAATTAAAGTAAATGGAATCTTCGTCACATACCCAATCTGAGCTTGGCGTAACGTCTCGCCATGGCATCTTCAGTCCATCTGGCTTTGGAGAATTTCCGAAAGCCAAACCCAGCGACCAGAGTCCCGCAGGAGATGTGTTGCTCCCGCGTTTGCGTCCGTGCATAATGCCGTTACCTCCAACCCAGCCATGCATCCTGCTCAGACCGGATACAGGCTGCCAGGCTCCGCCCGCCTCCCGCTGATAACACACGGTTTCCGTCTGAATGCCATCCGTCTCCTGTGCTACGACCAGCACCAGTTGGTTACACTCGCGAGAGTCAAGGCCTTCCGGCGTAAGCCCCTCAACTGCCATCCATTTTTCCAACAGCTCCATCTCATTGCAATTCTGATCAGCGGGAAATGTTTCTGCCAGTTCAGGCTGCCATGTAGCCTGCGTGTCTCCCGGCTGCGGCGAAATTGGTACACCGTTTTGATAGAAGGATTCGTCCCAAACGGCGTATGTGCGCTCAGGCTCCGTGGCAATGACCGATGGCGCCTCCGGCATATGGGTGCTGTTCTCGGTATTCTGTGGCTGGGAGGGAACGTTTCCTGCCTCTGTGGCCTCCGTGGGTGCGGTACGGGGTGGAATGCTCTCCTGTTCGATGGTTGGTATATTTCCCTCAATGTCGTGAAGTATATCTGAACAGCAGGCGGAGAGATATATTGACAAAATAGTACAGCATGCACATGGAAAAAGCAGTGCAATAATGCGTTTGCGAAATCCTGCCTTCATCAAATGTAGTAGTAGCCGCCAGTAATATGAGCAGTTGCAAAGCAACTTGCAGAATAGCTGCAATACTGCGCAAGAGGCATATAGGCAGATGTCGTCGAACTCGAATTTGCTGCTATGCAAAAATTACTCACGCCGCGTGAACCAACTGTTCCTGTTGTTCGTGTAACTACCATTGCGTGATCATAGGTTCCACTGTCTACACTTCGCGTGCCAGCTGTGTCCCAGATAATTACATCGCCAACACACGCTTTGGCTAAGCCCAGCCAATAATAGCCTTGTGGACCGGATATAGTATGATCACTGAGCCAGATGATTTTGAGGAAGCCGTTTACATTATCCCATCCCCAATTTAACCAATATTTATCACCATAGTAGGTAGTGTATTGATTTCTGCACCAGACATTTGTAGAATTAGTGCCTGTCCAAGCTGTAGAAACAGCGGGGAATGCAGTTGTCGAAGTACCTGAAGCGCCACATCCAGATAGAAGTCCGGCCCAAACACATTGCGACGCGAAATTTTGGCAATTAGAACTGCTTGCACCAAATAAACTATTAGTTTTATTGTAATATTGCTTGGCGTAATTTACTGCCGCCGTCGAGCTATATGATGTTGTTTGGTATGTTGCTGTGGTTGTAGCTGTGTTATTCGTGTTGGCGGGCTTTTCCATTGTCGAAAAATCATGGTCACCGACAACGGCCAAAGCGGCTGCGTGGGCATCGAATGAGTCATAAACAAACCCGTCTGCTTGTTCATTCGGCATACTTGTCTTTGCTGTGACGATGCCCCAGTTTCCGTTGATTTTTTCCAGTGTCAGATAATAAACACAGTTTAGATAAAATGTATCCTCGAAAGCACCTTCCATTTCATAACAATAATGAACGCCTATTTCCGCGGTGCAAGTATTCCCAGTTAATACGCCCGAGAAATTTTCAAATTCAATACTATCAGAAATGATCTTAAAATCGCAAATATCAGCAATTTCACGCTGGTATTGATTCTGGCTTTCGATATATGCGATCGTGCTGTCAACCTGCTCATTCCGAATAGACTGAACAGTAAACGTAGTGCAGTTGTAATCACTATCTCGTCTGCTGGCATAGATTGAAGAAATAAAAAGCTCACAGGTCGCCTGTATTTCGGCAGCTGTTCCCGCGTTATCAGTCAGACTTGCCCAAGTGCGTTTGTACTCATCTTGTGAGAGTTGTGTCGTGCCTGCAACAGGTATAACTTGATTTTCGTTATGAAGCACAGTCGCATGGTTTGTCTCCGGGTCATAAGAGGCATTTGCTTCAACAGCGGAAGCAGAAAATGCTGTTGCAATGAGCAGAGAAACAATGGACAAGAGGGCAACCACTTTTTTGATTTTTTTCATGACACTTTCTCCTTTCAGAATCTTATCGTTATGAGCAAATGTGCTCAAATTAATGTATGTACGTCTTTATGATGGTAAATTAAATCAATCAGCACTGAACCAAGCAATGGCTATGCGTTAGCACTTTTAGAACCTCAGTAAACGTACTGGATATTTCGATGAATCAGTTATAAAAATCAACTTTTGTATGTTGCATAGCTGGTGTCGGTTATGTATTCAACCGTAGCTGCGGTTAATACAAATTGCGACGTTGCCCGATATTGCCCCACACTATCAAGCGCGACAATGTATTCTTGACTAAAAGATTGGCTCGTAGTAGAATATGTCCAAGTATTATTTGGTGCTGGAATATTCACCCGAATCCACGTACCGCTGACCTTTTTTCAAGATACATTGTCACATACGCTGATTTTAATCCGTTTGTCCCGTAACACTTAACAACAACTGCTTTTCCGGAGCTACTGATAGAAAGAAGAACCTCCGCCTGTCGAGCATTTGCGTATTGTGGCCGAATGCTATCTGCCCGAAGTGCTTGCACATTATATGATATTGAAATAGTAACAATAATTGCAATTAGAAAACTGAATACACGTTTCATTATTTCACCTCCTATTTCTGTATGGTGTATGCTACGCTTACCATTGCCTCTATTTTCTAAGACAGCTGCTGGGGCAAAAATGATACAACTTTTTCGCTTTTTACATACATTTTGGACAGATGGGTTGCTTGACAGTGTGCGGCGTGCGGGGTATCATGATGAATAGTTGGGAGGTGCGTTTCCTTGCTGATGCTGTATTTTGCCCTGATTGACAGCGAAGCCGACCAGCTTCGCTTTTCCGATATTTACAGCAACTATCAGAAGCAGATGCTGCTTGTGGCGAAGCGTATTCTGCACAGTGATGAAGATGCGGAAGATGCTGTTCAGATCGCATTTCTGGGCATCGCACAAAGGATAAAATCCCTGCCGGTTGATGATAGGCGTTTACGGGCTTATGTACTTACCGCAGCCAAAAACGCTGCACTATCGTTGCTTCCGCAGAAGAAACGGCAGGACAATATGCTTGACATTGATGAGCTTCCAATAGCCTCTGACGAGGATTTGTTTGTGAAGGTTATGCAATCTCAGGACTATGACACATTACTGCGTGCTGCGAGAATGCTGCCCGCTCCATATCGTGAGGTATTGCTGATAATCTGCGTAGAGGGGCAGACTGTAGCTGCATCAGCGGCCATACTGCATCGCAAGCCGGGGACAGTGCGCCAGCAGCTCAATCGCGGGAAAAAACTCCTGATTGATTTTTGTCGGAAGGAGGGAATGTGCCTTGAAGAGCAGGGCTGAAACGCCGTTTGAGCGGGCGCTGATCGATGCGACGCTGGAGGAGTACTCGGATGTACCAGATTGTGAGGATAAAATTGCAATTCAATTGTCGGATCACTTTATCCGAAAGACAGAAAAGCTGAACAGGAAGACAGTATCCAAAGGTTGGAAGTATCAGAATACAGTGTGGAAGCGAGTGGCCCTTATTGCAATCCTTGCGGCAGTATTGGCGGCAAGCGCAATGGCGATTCCGGCAGTCCGTGAAGCAATTATCAAGTTCTTCCTCCATGATGAGGGCACCCATTATGAGGTTTCATTCGACCCAATACAGGCGGCTTCTGCCCCGGATTCTATCGAGACAGTGTATCTCCCAACATATATACCGGATGGATATCAGCAGGAATTCAAAACAGTCAGCATTGCAGCTGTGTCAATCGGCTGGCACAATGCGAACAATTGGTGGATTTGCTTTGATCAAGTCCCCATGCCGGAGGACTACGAGAATGCAACAAGGGGAGGCATTAATTCGGAGGGAGCAACAGCGGAATCAACCGGCATAAATGGATTTGAGGTGATCAAAATTACCGATAATGAGGTCATAACCTACATCTGGACAAATCATGAGTATATGTTTACGCTGATGTGCGAAAAAGAAATCCCGGAATCGGAGATGTTGAAGATATTCTCCAGCGTGCAGGCGGATGATCATGCGATCATTGACGGCATGCAATAGGTGCTTTATTAGAGAATGATTGTTGGAGAGCGACTGCCTCCTTTTTGCGGGAACTTCCGGTGCGCTGCTGCGTCTAACCAGCAGAACATCTGCAAAGGAGGAATCACGCATGAAGCTGAAACAACTTATCTGCCTGCTACTGGCAGCGGTGGTGCTCGGCGCCTGCGGCAGTCCTGCCGGACCGACGGAAGCAACGGAGGAAACAAAGCCGACTGATGCCTGGCTGGACCCGGTTGTTCCGACGGATGCTGCCGAATCGTTGGGAAAGCCGGAGCCGGTCGAGGATCTGACCGTGCCGGATCAGACCGCCGCTGTGGGTGGGGCGAATTTTGCACTCGATCTGCTGCGCGGCGCAGCAAAGCCGGATGCCACAACGATCCTCTCACCGTATTCCGCCCTGCTGGCCCTCGGCATGGCCGCAAACGGTGCAGGCGGCCGAACACTGGAGGAGATGGAATACGCGCTTGGCGCAAGGCTGGAGGATCTGAATGCCTGGCTTGCTTCCTGCCGCGCGGCGGAGGACGGCGAGGTCGTCTCTGCAAATTCGATCTGGACACGGAATGAAACCGTGCAGCTCCTGCCGGAGTTCCGGCAGACCATGGAGCAGAAATACGGCGCGGAGGTCCATGCCGGGGACCTCAGTGTTGCGGCCATCAACGAATGGGTCGATTCTAACACAAAGGGGCGCATCAAAAAGCTCCTGGAGCAGGACGACCCGAGCATCGTGACCTATCTCATCAACGCCATGACATTCGACGCAGAGTGGGCCAGCCCCTATGAGCCGCAGAGCTGCAGCGAGGGCACGTTCCACGCGAGCGACGGCACGGAGCAGACCGTGACCTACCTGTCCGGCGAAGAGCGCGGCTATCTCGAGGTCGCGGGCGCAACTGGCTTCGTAAAGCACTATTCCGGCGGCCGCTATTCCTTTGCGGGCCTGCTCCCGGCCGAGGGCAGTACCCCGGAGGCTCTGCTGGAGGCACTTGACGGCGAGACGCTGCTGCAGGCAATCTGTAATCCGCAATCGAAAACGGTCTACACGCGTATGCCGAAATTTACCGCTGCGACCACGGCAGAGCTCAAGCCGGTGCTGGAGCGTATGGGCATGCAGGCGGCCTTTACGGACGCTGCGGATTTCTCGCTGCTGTCTGACACGCCTCTGAAGATCGACGCCGTCCAGCAGAAGACCTATCTGCAGGTCGATGAGAGCGGCACGATCGGCGCGGCCGTGACGAGCATACCGATGATGGAGGCAACGGCGGTCCAGACCGAGGAGCCCAAGACGGTCTATCTCACGCGCCCGTATCTCTGCGTGATCTTCGACCATGAGACGCAGAGCATCGTCTTCCTCGGGATTGTGAACCGGGTGGACGGCTGAGTCGGAGGGAAATGGAATGAAGCGAAGCTTACTGGCAGGAGCCCTGCTTACAGTCCTCCTGCTCGGGGCCTGCGGCACGCGCGAACCTGTGACGCTGACGGAAACGGACTGCCGGACTGCCGCCGTAGCGGCGGATTTCTCCATCACGCTGCTGCGGAATGCTGCAAAGCCGGATAAAACGACTCTTCTGTCGCCATATTCCGTGCTGCTGGCCCTCGGCATGACCGCAAACGGCGCGAACAGCGCTACGCTGCAGGAGATGGAGCAGGCCCTCGGCGCAAAGACGGACGACCTGAACCACTGGCTTGCCGCCTGCCGCTTGGCGGAGGACGGCAAGGTCGTCTCGGCCAATTCCCTCTGGACGCGGCAGGAGCTGGAGGTCCGGAAGGAGTTCCGGAAGACGATCCGGAAACAGTATGATGCGGAGCTTCACGAGGGCGAGTTCAGCATGGAAGCTGTGAATGACTGGGTCCGGAAGAACACGAAGGGCCGGATCGAAAAGATTTTGGAGCAGGACGACCCGATGAGTCAGGCATGTCTGGTCAACGCCCTGACATTCGATGCCGAATGGCCCGTGGCCTATACGCCGGAATCCGTCTATGACGGTACGTTTTTCACAAGCGACGGCAGCAGGCAGGTCGTGCCATTCCTGCACAGCGTGGAGGAGAGCTATTTCGAGCTTGCGGGCGCGGAGGGCTTTGTGCGGCCGTATGCGGGCGAGCGCTATGTGTTTGCGGGCCTTCTGCCTGCCGAGGGCACCACACCGGAGGAGCTGCTGCAGGCGCTGGACGGCGAGGCTCTGCTAAACGCCCTCGGCGAGCCGCAGACAGAGGAGGTCCATGTCGCGATCCCAAAGCTCATCGCTGCCACGGACAGGATGCAGCTGAAGGAGCCGCTGCGCGCCATGGGCATGGAGCTGGCGTTTACCGACGCTGCGGATTTCTCCCGCCTTGCAGAGAAGCCGCTGAAGATCGATTCCGTGCAGCACAAGGTTTGGCTGCAGCTCGACGAGCAGGGGACGCAGGCAGCCGCCGTGACGAGCACGCTCATGGCGCCCACTGCAGCGGCAGATATGGAGGAGCCGAAGACCATTGCCCTCACGCGGCCGTTCCTCTTTGTGATCTTCGACCATGAGACGCAGAGCATCGTCTTCCTCGGGATTGTGAATCAGATCTCATAACCTGCAGCCCGTGCGCGGAAAATTCCGCGCACGGGTTGATTTTTTCTCCCATTGGTGGTATAACTAGTAATACAAGTTATACAAATCGGAAACGGAGGAAGAACCATGGGAAACAACGGCTTCCCGGAGGGAAAATACATGACGACCGTGAAGGTCGGGCCGAAGGGGCAGATCGTCATCCCGGCCGAGGTGCGCGAAATGTTCGGCATCGAGCCGGGCGACCAGCTTTTGCTGCTGGCCGACACGGAGCAGGGCATCGCTCTGCCGCCCAAGGCACAGGCCGGGCAGATCTTTGCGGCCATTACGGCGGCAATGCCGAAGAGAAAGGATGACAAAGCATGAACGCCATTGAGACTCATGCTCTGACGCGCCGCTTCGGGCCGCGCACGGCCGTGGACGGGCTGGACCTGACCGTCCGGCAGGGCGAGCTGTTTGCCCTGCTGGGCGTGAACGGAGCGGGCAAGACGACGACGCTGCGCATGCTCTCGGGCCTGCTGCAGCCGACGGGCGGCGAGGCGGACATCCTCGGCTTTCGCCTGACGCAGCAGCCGCAGGAGATCAAGCGGCGCATCAATCTCTCCCCGCAGGAGACGGCCGTTGCGCCGAACCTGACGGTGCGGGAGAATCTGGAGCTTATCGCCGGGATCTACGGCGCATCGCGCCGGGAGGCCGCGCAGCGCGCGGCGGAGACGATCGCGGAGTTCCATCTGGGCGAGGTAGAGCGCAGCCGGGCCAAAACGCTTTCCGGCGGCTGGCAGCGGCGGCTTTCCATCGCTATGGCGCTGATCTCGCAGCCGCAGCTCGTATTTCTGGATGAGCCGACGCTCGGGCTGGATGTGCTGGCGCGGCGGGAGCTGTGGCAGGTCATCCGAAGCCTGCGCGGCAGAGTGACCGTCATCCTCACCACGCATTATCTCGAGGAAGCGGAGGCGCTTTCCGACCGCATCGGTATCCTGTCGCACGGCAGGCTGCGTATCTGCGGCACGGCGCAGGAGCTGTGCGCCGCGGCGGGCGAGACGCGCTTTGAGGAGGCCTTTATCAAGCTGGCAGGGGAGGGAGTCCAATGAGAAGAATGCGCTTTTTTGCCTCGCGCAACGCGCGCGAAATTCTCCGCGATCCGATCAGCGTCGGCTTCGGCGTCGCGTTTCCTATCCTGCTGCTCCTGCTGCTGAGCTTCCTGAACCGGCATATCCCGGCGGAGGCCCACATGACGCTCTTTGAGCCGGAGCAGCTTGCGCCGGGCGTCAGCGTGTTCAGCCTGAGCTTTCTGGCGCTGTTTTCCGCGCTGCTGCTCTCACGCGACCGCTCGTCGGCCCTCATTCTGCGGCTGTATGCCTCGCCGCTGACGGGGCGGGATTTCATCCTCGGCTATCTGCTGCCCATGCTCCCCATGGCGCTGGCGCAGACGCTTGTGTGCCTGCTGGCGGCCATCCCGCTCGGCCTGCCGGTGTCGTGGCGCATTCTGGCCTGCACGGCGGTCAACGTGCCCATCGCGCTTGTGAATCTGGCGCTCGGGATGCTGTGCGGCACGCTGCTGCCGGAAAAGGCCGTCGGTGGGATGTGCGGAGCCTTACTGACCAATGTCTCGGCGTGGCTCTCCGGCATCTGGTTCTCGCTCGACCTCGGCGGAAAGGTTTTCCGCCGCATCGCCTACGCGCTCCCGTTCGCCAACGCCGTCGACGCGGCGCGGGCCGCGCTGGCAGGGGACTGGGGCGGCATGTTCCCACAGCTCTGGATCGTTCTGGCATGGGCCTTTGGCCTGCTGACGGCGGCCATTGTGATCTTCCGCAGAAAAATGACCGCAAGATAAATTTCCGGTGCACCGATTTTCGGTGCACCGTTTTTTCCCTTGACAGGGAAAGCCGAGTATGCTACTATGAAAAAATGTTAAGACTGTCTAACTTTGGAGGGAGAAGCCATGACCTTAAAGGAGCTTCCTGTCGGAAAAAGCGGGCTCATTACGGCGGTCGGCGGCGAGGGGATCCTGCGCTGCAGACTGCTGGATATGGGCCTGATTCCCAACACACGCGTGACGGTGCAGAAGATCGCCCCGATGGGTGACCCCATGGAGATCCGCCTGCGCAGCTATGAGCTGACGCTTCGCATGGACGACGCGGCGCAGATCGAGATCCTGCCGGAGGTGGGCGCATGATCTTTGCACTGGTCGGAAATCAGAATTGCGGCAAAACGACGCTGTTCAATCAGCTTACAGGGTCCAACCAGCATGTCGGCAATTTTCCCGGCGTGACGGTCGACAGCAAGGAGGGCGTGATGCGCGGCGCAAAGGGCTGCAGCGTCGTCGATCTGCCGGGCATCTATTCTCTGCGACCCTATACGGCCGAGGAGATCGTGACCCGCGATTTTATCCTGAATCAGAAGCCGGACGGCATCATCAATATCGTCGACGCCACGAATATCGAGCGCAACCTCTATCTGACGCTGCAGCTTCTTGAAATGCAGATCCCGATGGTGCTGGCGCTCAACATGATGGACGAAGTGCGCGGCAACGGCGGCACCATCGATGTGCAGAAAATGTCCGATGAACTCGGTATTCCGGTCGTTCCCATCGCCGCGGCGAAGAACGAGGGCATTGAGGATCTGGTCGAAAGCGCCGTGCGCGTCGCGCATACGCGTACGCTGCCGAAGCGCGTGGATTTCTGTGATGACGGTCCGGTGCACCGCTGCATCCACGCCGTCTCGCACCTGATCGAGGATCACGCGCAGGCTGCCGGGATGGCCCGGCGCTTTGCGGCAACGAAGCTCATCGAGGGCGACGAGGACATCATCAGCCGCCTCCTGCTCAATCAGAACGAGCTGGAGATGGTCGAGCACAGCATCGTCGAGATGGAGGACGAGGGCAAGCTGGACCGCAATGCCGCCATTGCCTCCATGCGCTATGACTACATCGAGCGCCTGTGCTCCAAAACCGTGGTCAAGTGCCGCGAGAGCCGCGAGCATCTGCGCAGCGTGCGCATTGACCGCGTACTGACGAACAAATATGCAGCCCTGCCGATCTTTGTCGGCATCATGCTGCTGATCTTCTGGCTGACGTTCGACGTGGTCGGCGCGGGCCTGCAGGACCTGCTGGCGCTGGGCATCAGCCGCCTGAGCGCGGTGGTCGACCATGGCCTCACGGCCTATGGCATGAACCCGGTGGTACATAGCCTTATCATCGACGGCATTTTTGCGGGCGTCGGCAGTGTGGTGAGCTTCCTGCCCATTATCGTGGTCATGTTCTTCTTCCTGTCCATTCTGGAGGATACGGGCTATATGGCGCGCGTTGCCTTTGTGATGGACAAGCTCCTGCGCAAGATCGGCCTGTCCGGCCGCAGCTTCGTGCCGATGCTCATCGGCTTCGGCTGCACGGTCCCCGCCGTGATGGCAACGCGGACGCTGCCGTCCGCACGCGACCGCCGCCTGACGATCCTGCTGACGCCGTTCATGAGCTGCTCGGCCAAGATCCCGATCTATGCCGTGTTCACGGCGGCATTCTTCCCGCAGCATGCTGTGCTCGCTATGGCACTGCTCTACTTCGGCGGCATGGCCATCGGCGTGCTCATCTCCCTGCTGCTGAATCACACGGTGTTCCGCGGAAATCCCGTCCCGTTCGTTATGGAGCTGCCGAATTATCGCCTGCCGACGCTCAAGAGCGTGGCCATGCTCCTGTGGGACAAGGCGCGCGACTTCCTGCAGCGCGCGTTTACGGTCATTTTTGTGGCGACGCTTGCCATCTGGTTCCTGGAGTCGTTTGACCTGCACCTGAATTTCGTGACGGACAGCAGCAGGAGCCTGCTTGCGTCCATCGGGCGCATCCTCGCGCCGGTGTTCCGCCCGCTGGGCTTTGAGGACTGGCGTGTGACGACGGCTCTCATTACCGGCTTTACGGCCAAGGAGGCCGTGGTCAGCACGCTCGGCATCCTGACCGGCGCGGGAACGGAGCACCTGAGCGCGGCGCTCTCCGGCCTGTTCACGCCGCTGTCGGCCGTGAGCTTCCTGACGTTCACCCTGCTCTACACGCCGTGCGTCGCGGCCATTGCGGCCATCGGGCGCGAGCTGGGCGGCAGGCTGCGCGGCGCAGTCGTTGCGGTGTTCCAGTGCGTTGTGGCCTGGTGCGTTGCGGCGGGGCTGTATCAGCTCCTGCTGCTGATCGTCTGACGCATGGGCTGGCTGGAATGGGTCGTGCTGGCGCTGCTGGCGGCATGGCTGGCCGTGTCGCTTTGGCGCATGCTGCACCACCGCGGCTGCTGCGGCTGCTGCGGAGACTGCACGCACTGCCGGACGTCCTGCAGAAAAGACAGATAAAGGGGGATGCGGCCGCATCCCCTTTTGCTTTGACATCCGGCGGAAGATGTGCTATACTTTCCCGGTGTTGGCATAGAATCGAACAGATAACCGGAAAGAAGGTTTTTCATGAATTTTATCGAATGGCTGAAGGTCATCTTGCTCGGCATCGTGGAGGGCATCACGGAATGGCTCCCCATCAGCAGCACGGGCCACCTGATCCTGACGGACGCCATCTGGCCGCTGCAGCAGTCGGATGCGTTCAAGGAGATGTTCAACGTCGTCATCCAGCTCGGCGCGATCCTTGCTGTTGTGGTGCTCTACTGGAGCAAGCTCTGGCCCTTCCACCGTAAGCGCATCCCGCAGCGCTCGTGGTTCGCCCAGCAGAGCACGAACGGCTTCGTGGGCAGCCTGCAGCGCTTCGGCGATCGTTATTGCTGCATGGACAAGATCGTCATGTGGCTGAAGATCGCGGTTTCCTGCCTGCCTGCCATGCTCATCGGCCTGCCTCTGAACGATTGGCTCGACAAGCACTTTTATAACCCGACCGTCGTGGCCCTGATGCTGCTGCTCTATGGCGCCGGCTTCCTGTTCGTCGAGCGGTATAACCGCAGCCGCAAGCCGCGCGTGAATTCCATCGCGGCGCTGCGCTGGTCGGATGCGCTGCTCATCGGCGTGTTCCAGGTGCTCGCGCTCATCCCCGGCACGTCGCGCTCCGGTGCGACCATTCTCGGCGGCATCCTCATCGGCACGTCGCGCGAGGTCGCCGCGGAATATACGTTCTTCCTCGCCGTGCCCGTGATGTTCGGCGCGTCGCTGCTGAAGATCGTGAAATTCGGCGCGATCAGCGGCACGGAGCTTGGCGTGCTGCTCGTCGGCATGGCGGTCGCCTTCGGCGTGTCCATCCTGGCTATCCGCTTCCTCATGGGCTATATCCGCAAGCACGATTTCACGGCATTTGGCTGGTATCGCATCGGCCTCGGCCTGCTCGTGCTGCTGTACTTCTATGTGATCCGCTGATATCAAGCGGGACCGCCTCACAAAGAGAGGCGGTCCCGGTATTTATATGTACTTGATCTCGAGGCTGCCGAAGCTGAGATCGGCATCCAGCAGGATCTGTGCTTCAGGATGCTCACAGGGCGCCCCGCGCTGGTTGAGGCTGGCCGCCGTCGTATCCTTCCCGGAGACCGTGACGGCGAAGCGGTCCGGCACGAGCAGCGTCAGGCTGCCGAAATTCGTCTCAACGGTCAGCGGGCAGTTGTCCTGCACGGCCTCGCAGCCGGACAGATCGACGGTGAAGTCTCCAAAGCTCGTCTCGATCCTGCCGCTGCGCAGGAGCGGTGTCACGACCGGCACACGGCAGGAGCCAAAGCTCAGCTCGCAGCTCAGGTGGCCGTTATCGCAGCGCGTGTCCTGCGTGAATTTCCCGCCGTAGGAGGCGCGCACATGGTGCTGCTTCCGCCTGCGGCCGCAGAAATAATCGACCAGCAGGCTCACGCCCCACAGCAGCAGAAAGACCGGGATCAGGACGCTCCAGCGGAAGCCGATGGACAGAAAGCCGAATGCGGTCAGCAGCGAATAGCCGCCCACGAGCATCAGGCCGATGCTGAAGCAGGAGAAGCGGTGCGTCAGCATGCTCAGACCGCCCAGCAGCAGGGCGGATGTCCAGAGGATCGTCCAGACGGATACATCGAATTTTCCCAGCGCATTGACAAGAAACAGCGCACCGATGGCGAGGACGTAGATCGCGAACCACAGCCCGCTGCGTGCGGCGCTGCCGATGGTGTAATCCAGAATGTGTTCCTTCTCCTCCGGCTTGATGACCTCTGCCTCGTGTACGCGCTCCTCCTTCGGTGGTGTGCGGCCGAGCAGCTCATCCACGCTGATGCCGAAGATGGAGGCAAGCTCCGGCAGAATGGTGATATCGGGGCAGGAGAGGTTGTTCTCCCATTTGCTCACCGCCTGCGCGCTCACGCCGACGCGCTGCGCCAGCTGCTCCTGCGTCATGCCCAGCCGCTTGCGGTGATAGGCAATGCGCTTTCCAAGCGTTCCCTGTTCCATTGTGGTTTCCCTCCTTCATGTTCTGGCATTACCATATCATGAATTGGCCGAAAAAGCTATCATCCGGTCGTTCATTTTGCAAAAAACCGCCGCTCAACTTCCGGTTGAGCGGCGGTTGCGTCTCTCAAAACGACAATGCCCGGCGCTTTCGCGCCGGACATTGGAGAAATCAGGTTTACTTCTTCTCGGACTCAGCGATCTCCTTCAGGGCATCCTTGCGGCTGAAGTTCGCGCGGCCCTTCTCATCGAAGCCCATGAACTTGACCCACGTCATGTCGCCGACGTTCAGAACGTCCTCGACCTTTTCGACGCGGCGGTTTTCAAGCTTGGAGATGTGGACCATGCCGTCGTGGCCCGGAGCGATCTCGACGAACGCGCCGATCGGCAGGATGCGGACGACCTTGCCGTAGTACAGGGCGCCGACCTCGGGGACGAAGCAGATGTCGTCGATCATCTTCTTGGCGGCGTAGCCGGCTGCAGGATCGACGGCGGCAATAAAGACATTGCCTTCGTCATCGATGTCGACCTTGGCGCCGGTGTCGGCACAGATCTTCTGGATGGTCTTGCCGCCGGAGCCGATGACCTCACGGATCTTCTCGACGGGGATCTTCATGGAGATCATCTTCGGAGCGTACTCGGAGACGTCCGCGCGCGGCTCGGAGATGCAGGGGAGCATGACCTTGTCCAGAATTTCAAGACGGGCCTTGCGGCAGCGCTCGAGTGCGTCGGCAATGATCTCCATCGTCAGGCCCTTGTTCTTCAGGTCCATCTGAATGGCGGTGACGCCTTCCGTCGTACCGGCGACCTTGAAGTCCATCTCGCCGTGGAAGTCTTCCACGCCCTGGATGTCCGTGAACGTGCGCCATGCGCCGGTCTCCTGATCGGAGATGAGGCCGCAGGAAATACCGGCGACCGGGCGCTTGATGGGAACACCGGCGTCCATCAGTGCCAGCGTGGAGCCGCAGATGGAGGCCTGCGACGTCGAGCCGTTGGAGGACAGGACCTCGGAGACGACACGGATGGCATACGGGAACTCCTCAACGCTCGGGATCACAGGAAGCAGGGCCTTCTCGGCGAGGGAGCCATGGCCGATCTCGCGGCGGGAGGTGGAGCGGCTTGCTCTGGCCTCGCCGGTGGAGAACGACGGGAAGTTGTAGTGGTGGATATAGCGCTTCGTCTCTTCCGGATAGATGGTGTCGAGCTTCTGCGCGGCGGACAGTGTGTTGAGCGTGCAGATGGACAGGACCTGCGTCTGGCCTCTGGAGAACAGGCCGGAGCCGTGGACGCGCGGCAGAACGCCGACCTCGGCGTCGAGCGGGCGGATCTCGTCCATCTGGCGGCCGTCGACGCGCTTGCCCTCGAGCAGCCACTTCTTGACGACCTTCTTCTGCATCTTATACAGGCAGACCTCGATGTTGACGTCGAAGTCCTCATACTTTTCGGCGAACTTGTCGGCGAAATCGCGGCGGGCCGCGGTCAGGCGCTCCTCGCGGACGTTCTTGTCGTCGGTGTCGAGGGCATATTCGATCTGGTTCATGCCATAGGCGCACAGATCGTCGAGCAGGTCGTGGTTGACGGCTGCCTTTTCAAACGTGAACTTCGGCTTGCCAATGGTCTCGACGATGGTGTTGATGAACTTCACGACCTCCATGTTCGTCTCATGGGCGATGCGGATGCACTCGAGCACGATGCTCTCCGGGGCTTCCTTGGCCTCGGTCTCGATCATGACGACCTTCTCGAACGTGGAGGCGATGCACACGAAGCACTCGGAGGCGCTGCGCTGCTCGGCAGAGGGGTTGATGACGTACTGGCCGCCGACATAGGCGACGTTCGTCGTGGCGATCGGGCCGTTCCAGGGAACGTCGGAGCAGGCCACAGAGATGGAAGCGCCCAGAGAGGCGACGATCTCAACGGGGTTCTCGTAGTCGTTGGCAAGGACAGTGCAGGTCACGACGACATCGTTGCGCAGCTCATCGTCGAAGAGCGGGCGCATCGGACGGTCGATGATGCGGCTGTTGAGGATGCCGCGCTCGGAGGGCTTGCCCTCGCGGCGGTTGAAGCTGCCGGGGATGCGGCCGACGGCGTACATTCTCTCCTCGAACTCGATGGTCAGCGGGAAATAGTCGATGCCGGGCTTGGGGTCCGGGGAGCAGGTGACGGTCGTGAGCACGACGGTGTCGCCGTAGCGGCAGATGCACTCGGCGTCGGCCAGCTCTGCGACCTTGCCGGTCTCGACGGTAAAGGGACGGCCGCCGATGGAAGTCTCAAACACATGGTGGTTGGGATACTGTTTTCTGGTGATCATGGTTTATCCTCCTGTCAGAATGAAGTTCCACGGGAGGTTTAGCACTTGAAGCCGCGGCCAAACGCGCGCTCGGCAGCGCCTTCAACTGCTAAACTTCGCTCCCGTGTGCGGGGGTAATGCGGGGGAAGGGGAGACGGTGAAAATGGGCGGACCGCTGGCGGGCCGCCCATTGTTCGTGATTACTTACGGATGCCCAGACGAGCGATGATGGCGCGATAGCGGTTGATGTCCTTCTTGGCCAGGTAGTCGAGCAGGCTGCGGCGCTTGCCGACCATCATGAGAAGGCCGCGGCGGGAGTGGTTGTCGTGCTTGTGCTCACGCAGATGCTCGGTCAGCTCGTTGATGCGGGCGGTCAGGATCGCGATCTGGACCTCGGGGGAACCGGTGTCGCCCTCATGGGTCGCATACTCGGCGATGATAGCGGTTTTCTTTTCCTTCTGGATCATGGGAATACTCCACCTTTCAAAATATTATCCAACGGCTAAGTCCGGGCGGGCGGAATGCTCCTTCCGGAGCGGTCTCCCAGAACTGAGCGCGTGGATGTACCGGCAAAATTACCAGCCGTAATATCGTAGCATAGAATGACGGAAAAGTAAAGGATTATTTTTCGTCCGCGTCGCTTTTCTGCGGGATCCCGGCGCTTTCCGGCGCGCGGAAATCCAGCGTGATGGAGGCAAGCTCCGTCTGCAGAGGGTGATAGCGCACACCTGCGGCGTCCAGCATGCGCTTTGAGGCACGGATGTTGGCCGTTTCGGCGTATTTGTCGGAAAAATAGATGATCTCCCGGATGCCGCTCTGGATGATGGCCTTGGCACACTCATTGCATGGGAACAGGGCCACATACAGCCGCGCGCCGCGCAGCACACGGCCGCCTGCATTCAGAATGGCGTTCAGCTCCGCGTGGACGACATAGGGATATTTTGTCTCCGCGCCCTCGCGCTCCCACGGAAAAACGTCGTCGCTGCAGCAGCAGGGCAGGCCGTTATAACCGGTAGAGAGAATGATGTTCTCCGGCGAGACGATGCAGGCGCCGACCTGCGTGTTCGGGTCCTTGCTGCGGCGGGCGGCCAGCAGGGCGACGCCCATGAAATACTCATCCCAGGAAATGTAGTCGGTTCGTTTCATCGCGGCTCCTTTCGGACGGGTCAGGCGAGAAAGCGCAGGGCCTTCACGCCGGTCAGGGCGAGCGTCACGAGCAGACCGGCAATGAGCACGCCGGCATAGATGGCGGGCAGGGCGCGCTTCAGCCGCATCTCCATCAGCGCGGCGACGAGGGCGCCGGTCCAGGCGCCGGTGCCGGGCAGGGGAATGGCGACAAGGATGCACAGACCGACCAGCTCGGATTTGCGCACACGGCTGCTCTTGCGGTCGGCGCGGCGCTCCAGCGAAACGGCAAGACGGCCGAGGCGGGGATAGCGCTTCATCCAGTGCAGGATCTTCCGCACGAACAGCAGCAGGAACGGGACGGGCAGCATATTGCCCAGTGCGCTTGCGGCGAAGGCCAGCCAGGGATCCAGTCCCTGCGAGATGCCATAGGGGATGCCGCCGCGCAGCTCCACGACCGGCAGCAGCGAAATGAGAAACGTCATCACGCATTTGCCAAGGACGGTGCCGAACAGCCAATCGATCATCGTTTCAGCTCACCTTTCAGAAATGTATCCTCAGTATAGCATACGACGTCCCCGATTGCAACAAGAAGAATGCCTGACGGAAGTCAGGCATTGCAGACTGTCAAAAAACTGCTTGGCCGAAAGTCTCGGAGGGAAGGATCGTGTGAAAGGAAGCCGTCAGGGTTTCCTTTCGCGTTCCATCACCCGCCGCAGCGGCAGAATTGCAAAATAAAACTACAAAAATGGATTTTGCAATTCTGAAAGCAGTTTGGCGAAAAAGTCACGGAGGGACTTTTTTGGCAAGCTGGAATGCCTGACGGAAGTCAGGCATTGGCTGTTACGGCAGCGCATGGACGAGGATGCCGATGTTGCGCCGGTAAATTTCGTCGAACTGGGAAAGCGGCAGCGGATTCGTGCCGAGACCGGCCTCGATCGTATAGCCGGGGCGGCGGAAGTCCTGCAGGAACCAGTCCTTATAGCCCGCAAAACCCGAGGCGAACGGCGTGTCCTCCAGCCGGTAGCCGCTGACCCGCGCCAGCCGTTCACCGAGCTCCTGCGCACCGGGCGGCGCATAGTCCTGAAAGCGCCAGTAAATTTCTTCTCCCTGCGTGTGATAGGACAGCGTGACGTCTGGCCGGATGGCCTGAGTCAGAGCTGCCATAGCAGCCGTTTCCGGCTGGTCGAGCGGCGAGGCCCCGACATAGTCCCGAGGGGCCGGGCCGGTGAAGCCGAGCGCGAATTTGTTTGTGCGCGCCTGCTCCCAGCCTGCGGGGTAGTTCAGATTGAGGTCCGTCCCCGTCAGATTCGCCTTCCAGCCGCCCGGGAACGGAATTTCCGGGAAGCCTGCCGCGATGCGCTGCGCTGCCTGATACTGTTGGCTGCCCGGCCGGATGGCCCCCGTGACGAGGTCGACGCCGTCCGGGTTCACCATTGGCACGAGCCACAGCGTTGTGCGCCGCCAGAGCTGCTGGGCATCCATGCCGAGGATGCGCCCCTCCGTCGCCACGGCATAGGCGTATTGCTCCAGAAACAGCAGCAGGACCGGTGTTGTGATCCACTCGTTCGCATGGTGGCTGGCGTTATAGAGCACACAGCGCGGCCCCTGCCCGATGCGCAGGGCTGTGACGGGCCTGCCCCACGCCGTCCGGGCAATGCATTTCTGTGACAGGAACGGATAGCGCACGAGAAGTCCCTGCACGCAGATCTGCAGCAGCTCCGATGAAAACGGGACGTCCGTCGGCACGACGGGGAAGCCGTAGGGCACGTTCAGATATTGCCCCGGGATGAGCAGATTTGGGTTCTGGTTCGGATTGGCCGTCAGCATGGCGCGGACGGATGTGCCGCGCGCCGTGGCGATGCGGTAATAGGTGTCGCCGGGCTTGACCATATAGCGTTCATAGCCCAGCAGCAGCGGCGTGAGCCGCTGCATGGTCAGAATATCCTCCTGCCCGGACGGATACAGGCCCTCGCGCCGCTGGAATTCCTCCAGATCGGCGGCACCCGCCCGCCGCAGGGCAAGCTCGGTCAAGCGCATAGAAAATTCCCCCTCCGGGACATATCTATGCCGGAGGGGGAACATTCATGTGCAGCTTGTCAAAATAAGCTCCTTCGAACCTTCTCTCCGAAACTTTCGGCCGGGCGGTATTTTCGACAGTCCGGCAGTTGCTTCAGAAGTTCTCTTCCGGGGCCTCGGGAGTTTCGTTGTCCGCAAAGTCCTCTTCTTCCGCAGCGGTTTCGGTTTCCGGCTCCGTCTCAGGCTTGGCCTCGGGTTCGGCTTCGTCCTCAGGCTGCTCGCCGGCAAGCTTGGTCTTCGCGGCTTCCAGCTCCTGACGCAGGCGGTTGATGCGGCGGAACGACTGGGAGATGCGCTCACACAGCGGGTCGTACTCGGCGTCATCCGGCTCTTCATCCGTGACGTAGTCCTTGTAGTAGACCTTACCAAGCTGCGTGTAGCAGCGGCGGATCTTGTCCTGTTCCGCCAGAATGGCAAACTTCTTCTTGGAGATCAGCGCGACGAGACGCGCGGTCTGGGCTGCGCTGCCCGCAACGTGGACGGCCTTGCATTTCAGGGTTTCCATGGTTTCCTTCATAAAAGATCACTCCTTTGATTCATCTGGTCCAATGGATTCTTCGGATTCTTCGGATGCCTCGTCCTCCTGCTCAGACGCTTCCCCGGACGGCTCGGCGCCTTCCTCGGGCTGCGTCTCTGCGGCCTCGGCAGCCGCCATGCGGTTGACCTGCATCTTCGCGGGGTCGTGCCTGACGAAAATAGCATGATACAGCAGAATGCCAAGCGCCAGCAGCATGGTCACGGCTGCAAGCAGCTGGCTGACACGGACCGGGCCGAGCCACAGGCTGTCCGTGCGCAGGCCCTCGATGACCATGCGCCCTGCGCCGTACCATGCGAGATATGCAAGGAACATCTGACCGTCGAATTTGCGCTTCTTTGACAGGAAGTGCAGCACGACAAAGCCGGTCAGGTTCCAGACGGACTCATAGAGGAACGTCGGGTGGAAATACTGCAGCGCACCGTTCTCAACCAGGCCCATGCGAAGGAAGCAGGTCGTCACGCCGCCGTGGGCCTCTCGGTTGAAGAAGTTGCCCCAGCGGCCGATGGCCTGCCCGAGCAGCAGACCGATGCCGGTCAGGTCGAGGAAGGGAAAAATTTTGAGCTTCCGAACACGGGTATAGATCAGCATGCCGAGCACCGCGCCAATGACGCCGCCATAGATGGCAAGGCCGCCGCTGCGGATGTCGAGAAAGCGGTACCACGGGATGCCGGGGCCGAAGAACTGGTCCCACTCGAACACGACGTAGTACAGGCGCGCGCCGACGATGGCGGACGGCAGGCAGATGAGCACGAGATTGAGAATGTCGTCCTGCGTGACGCCGAACTGCTTGGCCCGGCGCAGGCAGTACGTCACGGCGAGCAGCACGCCGATGGCGATGATGACGCCGTAGAATTTGATCTCGAAGTTTGTTCCCGGGATGCAGAAGCCGTCGGGCGGATCAATGCCCTCAATGCCGAGCCCGGGGAAGCTGATGGGACTGGTTAAGAAGATATTCATGCGGATTCCTCACTTTCATTGGGAAGAATGATGCTGAGCGCGGCGCGCTCCGGACGGATGACCTGCCGGATGAATTGCAGCACGTCCTCGGGCGTGACGGAAGCGTAGGCCTCCGGGAAGGAGAAGTAATCCACGCCGTCGAAGTGGTAGGCACACATACGGTAGCACACACTTTCAAAGCTGTCAAGGTCGCGGGTGCGGCGGCCGAGCGACGAGCGGATGAGCCGGTCAAACAGCGCGCGGTCAAAGCCCTCGCAGGACAGGCGCTGCGCCTCGTCCAGAATGGCACGGAGCACGGCGTCCGGGTCGCGGCTGTCGCCGCCCGCGCTGAACAGGCAGGCATCGCGCACGCTCTCATATCCGGCGGAAAAGTCCGAATTGATGAGGCCCTCGTCATACAGGCGCGTGTAGAGCGCCGAGGATTCGCCCACGAGAATTTCGGCAGCCAGATCGCCAATGATCTCACGGCGCATGGACTCCAGCCCGCGGGCGGGCGGCTCACATTTGAAGCCGAGGCAGAACGTCGGCATGGCGATCTCCATATGCCGGACCGTGCGCTTTGTCGGGCAGGTCATGGCCTCGGCCGGGCCGTAGTCCCGCACGGGGACCGGCTCTGCATGGGCGTTTGCGGACTCCGCACGGGCGATCTCCTCCACCAGCGCAGGGTCGACATCGCCCGTTACGCAGAGCATGAGATTTGCGGGCGCGTAGAATGCCGCATGGCAGTCCTGCAGGACCTGCGGGGTGATCTCGCCGATGGATTCGACCGTTCCGGCGATCGGAACGCGGATGGGGTGATGCGCAAACATCGCCCCGAACAGGTCCTCATAGGCACGGGAGTCGGCGCTGTCCTCATACATGCGGATCTCCTGGGCGATGATGCCGCGCTCCTTTTCCACGCTCTCCGCCGGGAACCACGGCGTGAGCACCATGCGCAGCAGGATACGGAGATTTTCGGCGAACTGCTCGGTGCAGTCGAAATAATAGGCCGTCATGGCATAGCCGGTGAAGGCGTTCGGATAGCCGCCGTGGGCCGCGAAGAGGTTCATCGCGTTGTCCTCCGGCAGATCGAACATCTTGTGCTCCAGATAGTGCGCCACGCCGTCCGGCGTGCGGCAGGGGATGCCGCCGCGCGTGAAGGACGTGTCGACGGAGCCGTAGTCCACGCCGAGGAAGGCGTAGCTGCGGGCAAAGCCGGGCTTCGGGACGACGCGGAGGAGCAGGCCGTTTTCTAGCCGCTGCTCCCAATAGCGCTCGCCGAGGCGCGGGAATTCATGCAGTGTCATGCTTCGTCTCCCTTCAGGAAATAGATCGTGTCCGTGGTGATGCGCCGGGCTGCGCGCACGACATCTTCGACCGTCAGGGCGGGGAGCTTCTGCAGCATGGTCTCGGGGTCGTCGCACGGCTCGATGGACATGCCGATATACCAGTCGTCGAGCGCGGCGGGCGTGTCCAGCCCGGCGCGGACAGCGGAGATCAGCGAGCGGCGGGCGGATTCCAGCTCTTCCTGCGTGATCTCACCGCGGCGGCAGGCGTCCAGCTCGGCCAGAATGGCGTCGCGTGCCGTTTCATACTGATCAAACGAGATACCGGACGACACGATCATCAGACCCTTGAACTTCTCAACGGCGGATGAGGCATAGTAGCACAGTGAGCGCTTTTCGCGGACATTCACGAACAGCTTGCTCGTCACGCCGCTGCCGTAGACGGAGTTGAGCAGCACGAGGGCGGGATAGTCCGGGTCGGAGGCGGTGATGCCGGTACGCATGCCGATGACGAGCTTGCCCTGCGTGACATCCATGGACTCCGTAACCTCGCGCACGGTCTCCGCGCTTCGGCGCACGACCGTCGGCGGGGGAGAGACGGGGTCACGCTCCAGTCCGTCAAACAGCGGACGGAACAGGGCGGCGGCCTCCTGCGGCGTGCGGCGGCCTGCGTAGAACAGCATGATGGGAGCGGTGCGCAGCACCGTGCGCCAGTGCGCCGTCAGGGCCTCCGGCGTGATCGCGGCGACGTCCTCAGCATAGCCGAGGCGGGGGATGCTGGCGGCTTCGCCCTCGCACATGATCCGGCGCATGCGCATGGCGGCGTAGACGCGCTTGTCGTTCTGCGCGGACTCGATGGCGTGGATCAGGTTCTGCTTTTCGCTCTCGACATAGCGGGCGTTCAGCAGGCCGTTTTCCAGCGCGGGATGGAACAGAATGTCGCGGAAAAACTCCACCATCGGGGCAAAGACGGCTTCGCCCGCCGGGAGAAAGGCCTCTTCAATAAAATCAGCGTAAAAGCCGGTCAGCTTCGTTTCGCCGCGCAGGCGGACGAGCGTGCCGAGCGTTGCGCCGTACAGCTCGTCAAGGCGCATCGAGATGGCGCGCATATCCGGCCAGCGCTCCGAGCCGCGCAGCAGCACGCTCGGCAGCAGGGCATCGAGCGGGGCGGCGGCCTTCGTGTGCGGGCGCATCAGGTTGAAGCTAAAGCAGCCGGACTTGAATTTCTCGGTCTGCACGGCCAGCAGGGTAACGCCTGCGGCCAGCTCGATCGTTTCGATCATGGGCATTCATCCTTTTTCAGCGTGTTTGCCTTTATTATACACGTTTTTCCCGGAAATGAAAGAGCCGCAAAAAGATTTCGCTTGTTATTCCGGACGGAATCCTGTAGAATAGGGAGAAGTAATTTGTATTTATGGAGGGATGAACATGGAACAGTGGCTTGAAGTGACCATCCGCACGGCGTCCGGCGGCATCGATCTTCTGTGCGCCGAGCTGACGGAGGCCGGGTTTGACAGCTTCGTCATCGATGACAGCGAACAGTTCCGCCAGTTCCTCGACGGCGCGCGCGCCTATTGGGATTATGTGGATGAAAAGCTTGCCGCGCGGATGCGCGACCTGTCGCAGGTGCGCCTGTACCTGCCTGAGGAGACTGCGGAGGCTCAGCTTGCAGAGCTGCGTGCCCTGCTCGCGGAGCTGCCCAGCCGCTATCCGGCCTGTGAATTCGGCCCGCTGACGCTGGCGCTCGACCGCATCCCGGACGAGGACTGGGCCAATTCCTGGAAACAGAACTACCGCCCCCTGCCAGTGGGTGAGCGCCTGCTCGTCGTTCCGCAGTGGATGACGGTCGACGACCTGCAGGGCCGTCTGCCCGTGATCCTCGATCTCGGCCTGACGTTCGGCACAGGCGAGCATGCCTCGACGCAGCTTTGCATGCGCGCGCTCGAGTCGCTCCTCCACGGCGGAGAGCGCGTGGCAGACCTCGGCAGCGGCAGCGGCATCCTTTCCGTCAGTGCCCTGCGGCTCGGCGCGGCAAGCGCCGTCGGCGTCGATATCGATCCGAGCGCGGAGCATATCGCCGCGGCAAATGCGGCGCAGAACGGCTTCGGCCCGGACCGCTTCACGGCGCGGACGGGCGACGTCGTCGAGGATGCGGATTTTCTGCAGGCGCTGGCGGGAGACGGCTTTGACATCGTGTGCGCCAACATCGTGGCGGATGTCATCATCCGTCTTGCGCCCGTTGTGCCGAAGCTCATGCGGCCGGATGCGGCGTTCGTCTGCAGCGGCATCCTCACGACGCGGGAGGACGACGTGCGCGCGGCGCTTGCTGCGGCCGGGCTGGAGATCGTCCATGCGGCGCACGAGGGTGAATGGTGTGGCCTGACGGCGCGCCTGGGGGAGCGCTGAGATGCCCCGCCTTTCCTACCGCAGGCGCCTGATGCTGCGCAAGCTCCTGCGCGTGCTCGGCATCGTGCTGGCGGCGGCCATCGTCATCGGCGCGGCGCTGCTGCTGTACCTTGAGCCTTATGTCACCTATGACCGCGACGGCGCGCACCTCTCCCTGAAGAAAAACGCGCAGGATCCGGACGGCACGGGCGCGACGGCGGCGCTGCCGGAGGTCTCGGACGCGCAGATCGTCTATGACGAGGCGCAGCCCGGCTCGGACCGGATCACCGACCTCGGCGGCGTATATGTCACGACGCAGATGCTGCGCGACCCCGAGGCCGTGCGCGCGGCGCTCGAGCAGCAGGGGGCCTGTGCCGTTCTGCTGCAGCTCAAGAGCACGTTTGGCAATTTTTACTATTCCAGCTCCATCGACGGCGCGGAGCTGGCGGACGTCGATACGGCGGCCGTAGATTCCCTCATCGAATGGCTCAGCCAGCACGGCTATTACCTCATTGCGGAGGTCCCGGCCTTCTGCGACACGGCGTTTGCGCTGGCCAATTCCGCTGCGGCCCTCCCGCTTTCGAGCGGCGTGCTGTGGATGGACTCCAACGGCTGCTACTGGCTTGACCCAGCGAGCGAGACCGTGATGATCTACCTCAAGCAGATCGCGCGTGAGCTTTCGAGCCGCGGCTTCCGCGAGGTCGTGTTCTCGGAGTTCCGTTTCCCGGCGAGCAACAGCATCTCCTATCATTCCGAAAAGTCCGGCGCGGAGCTGACGCAGGACGCGGCGCAGGAGCTGACGACGTTCTTCTCCGGGAGCAATCTCATGATCTCGTTTGAGACGGACGACACGGCCTTCCCGGCCGACGTCTGCACAGGCCGCCTGTATATCCGCGATGTGGACGGCTCGAAGATCGAAAAATTCGCGCAGGCCTATGGCAGCGCGGAAAATCTGACGGAGCTCGTGTTCCTGGTCAACTCGAAGGACACGCGCTTCGACGAGCGCGCCGTGCTGCGGCCGCTGCTGAATTCCTGAGGAGGGACGAGAATGCGAAGAACAGACCGGGAGATCACAGACCGGCAGGAGCTGCTGGACGTCATGGCGCGCTGTGACGTCTGCCGCCTTGCCCTGAATGACGAAAGCGGCTATCCCTATGTCGTGCCGCTGAATTTCGGCATGGAGGAGCGGGAAGGCACGCTGTATCTGCTGTTCCACGGTGCGCTGACCGGAACGAAATATGACCGCATGGAGCGGGACCCGCGCGCGACGTTTGAGATGGACTGCGGCCACATGCTCTGCACCGATGAAGCAAAGGGCATGTGCACCATGGCCTATGAGAGCGTCATCGGCCGCGGGCGGCTCGAGACGGTCCCGGAGGCGGAGCGCGAGGCAGCGCTGCAGTGCCTGATGGCGCACTACGGCCGCCCGGACTTTGCCTTTGACCGTGCGTCCGTGGCGCACACGCGGGTGTTCCGCCTTGCGGTCGAGTCCATGACGGGCAAGCGCCGCAAAATAAAATAAAGCCGGACGGCCCGCCGCAAGGCGGGCTGTCCGCCAGACTGTCGAAAAACATGCTCAGCCGAAGGTTGCAGAGGGAAGGAAAGCCTCGCAGAGTTTGCGCTCGCAAGCGCAAAGAAAATAGGAATCATTTTCTC
>OGJH01000077.1_pt1 | contig 118492 bp, 101 predicted proteins | sample 1572021 | NCBI WGS metagenome assembly OGJH01 (sample SAMEA2582098, study PRJEB24529) | metagenome | biome: Human gut stool | place: China | collected 2011
TCTCGTCAAAATACGGGTTTGTGCACCACTCTTTGTAAGCCTCCATGTAACTCATGCTTTTTCCCTCTTTTCTTTAATCTTTAATCCACTGCGCCCAGTTCTTCCGGTACTCTTCCGGCGTCATATTTTCATTCTCCCGGAACAGCTGGTAAAATAAATCTTCATTGCCGATTCCGGATTCTGTAATTACTTCACTCATCGGCTGAATCGTAAAACGCAGTAATTCTTTTGCCGCATTAAACCTGCGGTTTAAAATATAGTCCCGCACACTGATACCATAACTACCGGCAAACTTCTGCTCCATCAGACTCTGCTCCATGCCAAAGCGCTCCGTCAGCAACGCATAGATACCAGATTCCGTATAGTTCGCATTAATAAACTCGCGAACCTCCTCCATGGTATCTTTGCCGGTCGTCTCCTGCAGACATCCCGTAACCAGCTGCGTCAACATACTGTGAATTGCCAATTCGGACACATTGTCCTTTACACCGTCAAGAATCTTCCCAATCAGCTCTGCGACATCCGCTTTCTCGCTCGCCTTAAAGACAGGCACCGCATTTTTTTTATGAAACAACTCATAGAACTCCGCTGCACAGTTTCCGTTAAAATGAACCCACGCCAGCTTCCACGGCTCATCCTCGCTGCTGACATGTTCAAAGGTCTTGTGACAGTCGATCCACACGCACTCACCCTTATGCAGTTCGATCGTCTGTCCTTCCGTGGAAATACTTCCCTTTCCTGCAACCACTTCAAAAATCAGATAAGAATCCAGATTCTCCCGTCTGCACACATGCGGTACGAGACTTTCCAGTCTTCCTACCTCCTGCACATAGAGCAGATGATTTTTGGCAAACATTCCGGGGGTGTGAAGCATACGGTCTGACTTTGTAACCCCTTCCGAAGAAAACATCTTTTCCATTCGCTCAATCTCCTCCATCACGCTATACTCTCTCCCGCCAGTAATCCAGTGTCTCCTGAATCGTCTGCTCCAACGGAATCTGCGGTTTCCAGCCTGTCGCCGCGTTTAACTTTGTAATATCTGCTTCAATAATCGGAACATCCACCGGCCGGATCTTATTCGGGTCAATCTCCACCCGAATCTCCCTCGGAGAAAATGAAATAATCAGATCCAGAATCTCCCGGATCTCATGGGCATGTCCGCTGCCGACATTGTAAGTCTCTCCCGGGGTTCCTTTCTGCACCAGAAGTGCATACGCACGCACAACGTCACGCACATCCGTAAAATCCCGCTTTGCCGCCAGATTTCCGACATACATCACGGGTTCTTTCTTTCCCGCCTCGATCTCCGCTACCTGTTTGCAGAAATCCGAGATGACAAAGATCGGCGACTGGCAGGGACCGATGTGGTTGAATGCCCGGACCATCATCAGCTGCATATCATACGCCTGCGTATAGATGCTGGCGATCATATTCTGGCATACCTTTGTTGCCGCATAGATATTGCCCGGACGAAGGTAATTGTCCTCCTTGATCGGTGTCTCCCCTTCCCGGATATGCCCGTACTCTTCACCGGATCCGATCAGAAGCACCCGCGGTTTGTAAAAAAGCTCACGCACCGCATCCATCAGGTTCACACTTCCCTTGACATTGATGTCAATCGTAAGCCCCGGATTCTTCCATGCCACACTCACGGAACTCTGTGCCGCCAGATGAAAAATGTAATCCGGACGCACCTCGTACAGCAGCGCAACAATCTCATCCTTATTCAAAATATTCAGGTCGTGGATTGCCACCCCGGGTATCTCCAGCTGTTCATGCGCCAGTTTTGTCGCATGGACTTCCATTCCATGATTATTCTTTAACTCACGTGCCAGATAACTTCCTACGAAGCCTGCCGCACCTACAATCAATGCTTTGCTCATATGCCAGCCTTTCCTGATACCTAAATTTATAATTAACAATAATGTGTATTATACCATAACTATGCCTAACGTGCAAAAAGTTTTATAGCCCATAGCTTCTTACCAAATTCGTAAACTCCTGCGAATTTGCAAATCCCCAGAAAATCTGCTCCCGGCTCGCCTCGCCAGTATTCAATCGTTCCTCCCAATATGTTACACCTGTATTTTCTCCCTCCCGATCCATCAGACCACGATAAAGCATTTTTACATATTCCGTATTGGACAGATTTTTATTCGTACATTCTGCAGAAAACACAAATCCATAGGCAATCTCCTGCATGGACTGCGTATGATGGTTAATTGCTTCACACCAGTGATTCAAACCGTCTGTATCATAATTCCTGCTTAAAAACTGTGTATAATTTCTGGCAACGAAACATGTAACGTTATAGTTCTGGTCGCGCTCTTCCGTCAATGAGACATCGCCCTTCTGGATCTCATACGTATTGCACAGCTGCTGGAATTCCTCTGAATTGATAAACTGGCGGAACACATAAAGTCTGGAGGCTCCGTTTTCCAATGTCTTGACCCAGCCCGCTTTTCCGTCCGTATCCGACGCACGTCCCATCAAGCTCAGATACAGATGCTCCACATAATCTGCATTGTTATAATTATGATTCTGAAACTCCTCGCTGAACAAAAATCCGTATGCCACTTCCGCACCCGTTCTTCCGTTTGTCAGCTCCTGCGCCCAATAATCCAGTTCGCTCTGTTCTGCCGACCTGCCGAGTGCATTTTCATATAAAAGTGATGCAAACCGCTGCTTGCCGGTCAGCGTCGTTCCCGTGTTGCCGCTGTTTTCGTTGTCCGTGCCTGTGTTTCCGCCATTGTTACTGTCATTCGATCCGCTGCCTCCGCCTGTATTTCCGCCATTGTTACCGTCATTCGATCCGCCGCCTCCGCTGTTTCCATTGTCTCCGCCGTTGTTTTCCGGTGTTTTTACGGTTACGCTGCAGGTCAGCTTCTGCTTGTCATAAGACGCACTCAGCGTTGCATTCGTCCAGTTCTCACTGGAAAGTTCATACGCCACAAGACGGTAAATCACATTTGCAACGCTCTCCGGCAGATCACTGTTCACCGGAAGTGTAAAGCTAGTCTCCCCTGCTGCAATCTTCTGACGGATCTTCTCGGCAAACAGATCCGACCACTGATGGATCTCCCCAGTCTTAATAAAATAATTTTCTTCCAGAGAGTTGCACTCATATCCGGCTACCGGCTGTGTGTGGTCGCTGTGTACCAGCTTCATGATATCGTCATTCAGTCCGAAATACAGATGCTCATAAAACGTTCCTTTGTAAGACGCTCCCATATCATCCCAGGTACTGTCAATCTGATACCACTTTCCATCCAACTGCGCCGCTGTCCACACATGTCCGTTTCCGGCGATCCGTCCCGTCGGAATACCGACCTTATTTAGGAGCATCACATAGGCTCTGTGATATGACTCACAGGTTCCCTTTCCGCGCGCCAGAACACCTTCTGCCGCACAATAACTGTACGTATAGTCATAATCCGCATGATCTAAAATCCAGTCATGCAGCCAGACCGCCTTATCAAAATCGGTCGAGCAGCTCTTCTCACATTCGCCCGCAACATTTGCCACGAGTTCTTCCACCGATGGATAATCCGGATCGTCAATCACAATCGGATACTCCAGCAGCCCTGTCGTCTTGGTCTGGTATGGCATTGATCCCATATCCATGACACCAAACCGGATGTAATAGGTGCCAGACGCATAGAACGTAAATTTGAACTCATCGCTGTCTCCGTAGGCACTGTTTGACCCATAGCTGATGTCATAGACAAAATTCTGCTGCGCGTCCGTCAGTGAAGCAATCCGGTATTTGTAAGTACCGCTCCCGCCGGTCGCCAGAAGCTTAAATGTCACCTCTTCCCCGCACTTGATATCTGACGGATAAGATACCGTTAAATTCAGCGTATCTGCCGCTTTTAATTCCTCAGATACCACTTCCTCTGCCATTACCGGCATACGGTTTCCGAGTGCCAGCACCATAGCGCACAATACTGTGCCAATTATCGTTCTAATTTTTCTCATTTTGTACCTCAAAAGGGAATTCCGCCCGGAATTCCCCCCTTTCTTTTTATTGTTTACCAGTCTCCAAGAAAATTCTGACAATAATTCGTACCGTAAGCTCCCCCTGTCGCATAGCCGGTCGCAAGATAGTCATACGACTCACTTAAAATATTGGCTCTGTGTCCCGTAGAATTCATCCAGCCATCCACCACAGCAGATGCTCCGTAGTATCCTGCCGCAATATTTTCTCCAGCAGCCCGGTAATCCAGCCCCGCCTCATCATAGAGTGAAAAGCAGCTTGAGCCATTCGGGCGTGTGTGCGAAAAATAGTTCACAATCTCCCCGGCACGTACCTGTGCCACCTGCTCCCACAGATCCTCTCTGGTCATAAGCTTTTCCAGACCATTATTCTGACGCTGCTCGTTACAAAGCGCCAGAATCTGCACATTCATCTGCCATGCATCTGTAGCATCCGGCGTCTCAATCGCATTTCCAATATGGATTCCACTTGCTGCACATCGTCTTGCGAACTCTGTACTAAATAAAAATCCATTAAACACATACTCTCTGGTATTCGTATAATTAAGCTTGTCCACCCAGTCTGTAAGGCCTGCCTCATCCGGTTCACGGTCCATCATCGTGTGATACAGCATCGTTGCAAACTCTGTGTTAGACGTATGCTTCTGCTTATATTCTGTGCTGAATATAAAACCATACGCCACCTGGCTGCCCTCGGCACCGTTAGCAAGCTGTGTACTCCAGTCTGCAAGCCCTGCCTCATCCGGCTCGCGCTCCAGACAGATGCGGTACAATCTGGTCACGAAGTCTGTAATCGTATCATTGTCAGCACCGCACCAGGAGCAGTTGCCGAGAATCGGAATACTGATGTCGCTCCAGTCGCCGCTTCCACTCTCAATACCATAGGAAGCGCATAGCGCAGAAAATTCTTCCGAATTGACAAAGCCGGTCATGACCGCTCCTCTGGTCTGCCCTTCTGCCAGACGATTCATCCAGTCCGCCTTTCCGGCTTCATCCGCCGTACGTCCGAAAAATGCCTGATACATGGCATCCACATAGCAGCTGTTGCAGAGGTTCATATTGCGGAATTCCGTACTGAACACAAATCCGTACGCCACATCAGCACCTCTCGCCTCTCCGGTCTGCAGACGGTTCACCCAGTCTGCTCTGCCTTCCTCGTCCGCCGTACGGCCAAGGCACACCTGATACATCCGGTCTACAAACGCGGTGACATTATCCTCCGCCTGCACTGAAACGGTCTTCTCCGTCAGAAGACCGGCTCCCATAATTACCGCAAAAGCAATCATAAAAATTGCCATTGCTCTTAAAAGTTTTTTCATTCGGTTCCTCCAATACCATATTTGTATTTAAAGTCCATAGCTGGCAACCATATTGGCAAATTCCTGTGAGTTTGCAAAGCCCCAGAATACAGTCTCTCTGGAAGTACCATTATTCATCTGGTTCACCCAGTCGTTCAAACCTGCCTCATCGTATTCACGTCCAAAAATACCTCGATAAAGCATCTTGACATAATCACTGTTTGACAGATTCATGTTAATGCACTCCTGAGAAAACACAAATCCATATGCCACATTTCCCATTCCATATCCACTGTTAATGCGTCCGCTCCAGTCATTTAAACCATCCACATCATAGTTACGTCCCAGAAACTCGGTATAATTTCTTGCGACAAAACGTGTCACATTGTAATTCTGATCCCGATTCTCGTTCAATGTGACTGTCCCTCTCTGAATCTCATAGGTATTACAGAGATTTCCAAACTCCGCAGAGTCCGTAAACTGCCGGAATACATACAGTCTGGACACGCCATTCTTCAGATGTGTTACCCAGTCTGCTTTTCCATCTGCATCCGATGCACGTCCCATCAGGCTTAAATACAGATGCTCGACATAATCCGCATCACTGTAATTCTTATTCTGGAACTCCTGACTGAAGATAAAACCGTAGGCAACCTCAGCACCGGTACTTCCATTCTCAAGCCGCCCTACCCAGTAATCAATTTCAGACTGTGTGGCAGTGCGATCCAGCACATACTGGTACAACAGTTTTACAAACGGCGCCGCCTTGTGCTGCGTTGTTGTGTCCGTCGTATCCGATGTATCTGTCGTTCCTGTCGTTGCCGTCACACTCTTGCTTGCCACATTACTATCCCAGTAGGTATCACATACTGCCACCGCCTTGACCGTGCAGTTTCCGCTCAATGTAAATGTCGACGAATATTTCTCCGATCTCGTGTAAGCCGGTGTCGGTGTATCTCCGTTGATTGTGTAATAGATGATCGCATTCGGCGTACTGCTCGTTATCGTCACATAATTGACATTGTTGTTCGCCGTAACCGAAATCTGTGGCTGTGCGGTCTGCTGTGTGATCGTCGGCAGGGTTCCCGGATCGGAGTACGTCGCTCCGCTGTCCAAGGTACAAGCCGGAAGATACTCACTCCAGTAGGATTCTTCTGCGTGGGAGCTTGCATAGCTTGCCAGATCCGCATCATATACGGCGTCGCTCCGCTCAAAATATTCATAGTCGATGGTGCTCTGATCCGCCCAGGTACAGTCTACATTGTACCAGGAGTCGTTGATACGCACCTTATTCCACTCATGGTCATCACTTGTCACCGCAATACAGTCAACACCCACGCCGTTGCACATCATCTCAAACGCCTGCGCATATCCGGCGCAGACGGTCTTATCCATGCAGAATACGCTGTATACCGACTGTGTGTATGCCGTATCTTCATTAAACGAGTTGCCATAAATATCCGTATTATAATCCACTTTCTGCACAATGAGATCGTGAATCATTTTTACTTTTTCCGCCTCAGAGCTGAGTGAATTGACCGTATTTTTCCAGGTATCCACCTGATTCTTCACACTCTGTGTTGCAGTGCTTCTCGCCGTACCATTCTGAAAGGCAGAATAGACACCGAATGCCGCATACCATCCGCTGCTGCTGCCTCCCTGATACAAAGACACATTGATAAAATAATACTGCGGATTCATGTAACGGAACATATATGCCACATACGTAATTCTGTTTGAATTCAGGCTTCCGCAGGATACATACGGTATATGTCCATCCGTCAGATTATCCGTACCAAGAAGCACCTGTCTGCAGGATGCATCCAGTCCATCCCAGAATTTGCGCTCTTCCGTCGAAAGCATATTATACACGTAATTGGACGAATAAGCATCCCACGCTGCTGCATATACACTGGAACTCTTGTTGCTGTTTGCCTCTGTTTCGTCTAAAATATCATCTTCTGCAATCGTTCCGACATTGATCACGTTAAGATCCATCAAACCTGTCGGATGTGTAATCTCCTCTGCGGTCGCTTCTGTCTCGTTCTCTGTTGTGTCGGCAGCTGCCGCTTTCACAGGCTCCGCAGACTCCGTGCTTTCCGCAGTCTCCGTATTTTCCGCAGTCTCCGTACTCTCTGCTGCGGCGGTGTCCACAGACGTCTCTTCAGATGTCTGCTCTGTTTCTTCCTCCGTTACAGTTTCTGCCACTTCTGCTGCGGATACCTGTGCCGGTGTCCCGACACTTCCCATTACCATGCATCCCAACAGCAGTATTGCTGCAATTCGTTTCTTCATACCTAATACTCCTTTCTATGATCATTACAGACCGTAGCTTGCGATGATATTTCCAAACTCTTGCGAGTTCGCAAATCCCCAGTATACCTCTTCTCTGGAAGTCCCCTGCTCCAGCCGGCCGACCCAGTCTGCTTTTCCGGCAGCCTCAGATGCTCTGCCCAGGCACAGGTTGTAAAGCATTTCTGTATAATCGGCATTATTTCGATTCTGGTTTTCAGATTCCCGTGAAAATACAAATCCGTACGCCACATCCTTCGGCGACTGTGCCCCCGAAAGAATGACGGAACACCAGTAATTGATGCCGTCCGTCTCTCCTGTTCTTCCAAGCGCCTTCTCATAGCATCGGTTGACATACTGTGTCACCTTGATGTTTTTGTCTCTTGCCTCTGTAATCTGCGCCTGTCCCGGTGTGATTCCATAGCTGGAGCAGATGTTTCCAAACTCTGTCGATCCCGCAAATCCATTGATAATATAAACATAGGAAACACCATCATTTAAATCTGCAAGCCAGGTATTCTTCCCGGTTTCATCCGAATTTCGATCCAGCATGGCAGCATAGAGAATATCCACAAATTCTCCATCGGATTTGCGCATATTTGAAAACTCCTGACTCATTACCAGATCTTTTACAATCTCTGTTCCGCCATTTCCACCGAGCAGTTTGCCTGTCCATGTATTCAATCCGGATACATCCGCATCCCTGCCAAGAATCTTGCGGTAGCAGCGCATCACGTACGCCGTTGCATTGTAATTCTGATCCCGGTTCTCCGTCAGACGCACGTTTCCAGGTGAAAACATATAATAGGAGCACACTGTCGCAAACTCAGCCGATTCGATTAACTGCTTTAACACATATTTCTGCGAGACTCCATTTGACAGGACTTCCGCCCAGTTGCTGACTTCAGAGTCCTGTGGGCTTCTTGCAAAAAGTGCTGCGTACAGTTTCTGTACATACACTTTATTCGTGTAATTCTTATTTTTAAATTCATCGCTGCCAATAATATCTACTGCAACATCAGCTGCTGTCATCGACTCCTCCGAAATCGCAGTGGCATACGCATTCATACCACTCGCATCCGGTGTACGCTCCAACAAATTTTCATACAGTCTGGTCACATATAACTGTGCATTCTGATAATTATCTCTTACATAGAAGAAATTGCAGTCCACATAACCGCTGATTCCGCTCACACCACCCTTGCTGCTGTACTGCCATGCATAATACTCACCTGCATACGTCGTCTGCGTTGTGTAATTGGCAAGCCAGATCTTATAATAATCATCCAGAATCTCACCTCTTATATAAGACTGCAGCATGGTCTTATTCGCATAAACCATCGGCGTATATCCGGCAGACTGCACCGTTGTGCAAAAAGAATTCACAACCGCTGTTGCTGTGTCAATATCCAGATTGGCATCCGCAAGCCGTCCGCTGTGATTGGAACCAAACTCATAATCTATGACCACCGGCAGTGTGATATTGTAACCGGAGATTCTGCTTAGAATATAGTTTGCCTCTTCCACAGCTTCTGCCTGCGTGGTTGCCTGTGAGAAAATATAGACGCCGACTTTCAATCCGGCATTTAATGCCCCCTGAATATTGGCCTGATACTTAGAGTCATCAAACAAGCCTCCGTTCGACATCCCACGGTAACCCACGCGGATCATTGCATAATCAACCCCCGCGCTCTTAACTGCAGACCAGTTAATATCACCATTGTGATAAGATACATCGATTCCATTTACAATTCGATAGCCATTATCATATCGCCCGTTATGTACATATGAACTTCCAGTATATCCACTGTATGTTGCTGAGGAACTTTTTATATTAAATGTGCTCTCCGGCTCCTCATTGCTCATGGAGGTACCCGCCTGCGGGTCTTCTTCCAACGCTTCCTCTGCCACAGTGCCGGATGCCTTTAAGCGCCCTGTCTTCTCTACTGCTTCCGTCTCTTCGATCTCCTCTGTCTTCCCGGTTCCCTCTGCCGCTTCGGTCTCCTCTGCTGCTTCGGTCTCCGCCGTCTCTGTCAACTGACTCTCCGAACCTTCTGCCACATCCTCCGTCTCTCCCTCTGTCGATGTCTGCGCTTCTGTTTCCGTCACAGATGCCGCTTCCGTTTCCTCCGATGTATTTTCCGGATTTACTTCTTCTGTCGCCATCTCCGTTCCGTTTTCCGTAAGGTTCTGCGCCATCGCTGCCTGTCCTCCCGGTATTCCGGTTGTCAGAAGCGCTGCCGACAGTATACATGCTAGTACTCTTTTCTTCATCTTGATCCTTCCTCTGTCTAAATAACATATTTCTACCAATTTTAATTATACACGTACCAGGGACAACGTCAATTTACAAAATATGTATATTTCCTTAATTTTTGCGGATATTGTTTCACAATATCTGACAGATCGGTATGTGATTAAAAAAAAGCCCGCACTGTCCAATCGACAGTGCAGGCTTTTTTTTGCTTCATATCATATGCTATTATTTTTTATAATTGTTATTTTATTTATGCGTATTTTTGTTCCACCTGCGCAGAAAACTCTGTAATCCAGTATATGCCCCTCTGTAAGAGCAACATCCGCCACCGTCATCTCTTTCTTCTGTGGGTCCAACTGTAAATTTCCCAACGGCACTGTATCACCATCCACAGCAATTTCCAGTGTTGCTGATGTACCGTCTAATATTTCATAATCAAGCACAAAATCATACGTGCCGTTTTCCGTCGGGCACGCCGGTCCCCACATCACGCAGCCATCTGTACCATTTGTCACATAACTTCCTTTTTCAAACACTCCGTTCGCCACATTCATACCACTGGTAAATGGATAGTCCACACTTCTCTCTCCTGTAATACCTGCGGCAGCATCAATTGCATTGTATTCGCACTTATAAATTGACACATTATCCAGACGCCGAATAAACGTATACTGACTCATTATATTCTCAGGAACTACTGCAGCATCATTCGGAACAACCAGAAGTGTACTCCCTGTATATTCTCCATTATCCTCATAATACAAATAGTCCCCCCAATGAGCATATTCTCCGGAATTATATATTTCCTTGTATACATGATTCATATCATATGTTCTCATTGCCCTTCCATATATTCGGATATTATCTCCCCAAAAATAAATCAAATCCGCATCTTCTTCATTTACAACTGCATAGATTTCATTCAGCTGCCAGGAATCATTAGTTGTAAGAACATACGCGCTGTCAGAAACAATATTATCGCCGACAATTGCTAACAATAATCCGGCACATACGCATTGTGTATACACCAGTTTCGTATTGAGATTATAAATATAATATGCCACCAGTAAAATCATTACTGCATATGTACTGATCAGATACCGTTCTTCAAAAATAGCAGAGCCATACTGTACATTAAACAAACCGAAGGTCAGGAAATTAAGCCCGACAACATTTATCAGGAAATGTATTATTCCATGTTCCGTCGTAATATCTTTTATTATTTTCCTTACAGCAAACGCAATACTGAAAATTACAATAATAAAGATCAAAAGAGAAAATACTCGGCATAAACCTTCTGCAGAAAGCACACCTACGCCCGCATCCTCAACAGGGAGCACGCCTAAAAGTATCATAAATCCCTGAATCGTTGCGCCCATATTCGTCCATATCTTTGAAATCGGTGTCCATGTCCTTGATGTATCAATTGCAGATATATGTAATACATGTTTTGCAAACAATTTTCCCAGAAATATACATACTACACCCACATATCCATAGATTGCCTCCAGTTTTGCAAGAACCTTCCAATCATTTTTCAGAAACATATCTTCAACTTGAAATAATATGTACGGAAAAAGAATCACCACGATAATAAATATGCCACTTGACATTCCTGCCAACACACATAAAAAGAGATTCACAACGCCCTGCCAGCTAATCTTTCCACCTCTGTGAAGAATGCAGAACTCGCGGATTGTCAAAAGAACAATCAATACCCGCAGATTATAGAATGCTGGTCCAGAAAGCAAATCATTAAAATACCCCAAATCATTCAAGATAATAAAGCCGTTTGTTAAATATGGACAAATCAATAAATTAAAAGCAAATAAACGTGCCTTAAGATCTATATTCATACGCCTTAAAATATCGTTCATGCACCACAATATGCAGATAAGCGTTATCATATTAGCAATTCCATAAGAAGCCAACAATTTTCCGGTAATGCCATACAGCAGTGATGCCACCAGCATAGAGCTGTCCAAAAAAAGGCTTGTCTGATCAACCCATACATTACTATTGAAAGATTTTTCTTTCCACATCAATGCCGCTTTTAAATATGACCAGGAAGAGTCATCCGCCATATGATTTCCTAAAAGCTTCACATTGAAATAAGCAAGTATCAAAAACTGAACAAGAAATACCACTCCGAGAAGTATCTCCAGCGTCTTTTTTTCTTGTTTCAAATTCATTACACTATTTTTCACCTGTATTACTTTCTTTTTCACGCACTCTCTCCGCCTTATCCTCAATATTCATCTCTGGCATTCCTTGCCATGTTCTCAATACCGCTATTGTATCCGCCTTATCCACTTTTTACTGTATCTGTCTCAGCCTCTTACAATGCCGTACTTCTTACACAAAGTATTAAACTCTGCGCTTCCGACAAAACCATCAAATACATCCACTCTGCTATAGCCCTGGTTGTTCATACGATTTACCCAATCTGCTTTCCCCCCTGCATCAGCATTTCTGTCAAAAAACGCACGATATAAATATTCCACGTAATCTTCATCGCTCAAATTCTTATTAATAAATTCCTGTGAAAAGATAAATCCAAATGCCACAGAGCCACCACTCTTTTCATGATTCCACAAACTGTTAGTCCAATCACTCAATCCACCGGCATCCGGGGTTCTATCCAGACAAATATTATAAAGTCTCGTCACAAATGCCGTCACACCATCTGTTGCACCGCAGATGCTACATGGTCCTTTTGGAACGGTTCCATACTGTGGAATTGAAATACCGTCCCCAAGAACGATTCCGTATTGCGTACATAATCCACTAAATTCTGCACTCTGTGAAAATCCATTAAAGACTTCCTCACGGGTTGTTCCTGTTTCCAGCCGGTTTACCCAGTCATTCAGACCACCTTCATCGTATTCACGCCCCATAAATGCACGATAAAGCTGTTTTACATAATCTGCGTTGCAGTAATTGTAATTCTTGAACTCTGCGCTGAAAACAAAGCCATATGCCACGCTTGCTCCTGTCGCCGCTCCAGATGAAAGCTTATTTACCCAATCATTGAGACCGCCTTCATCCGGCTCCCGGTTCAGACACACATTGTATAGTCGTGTCACAAATTGCTCTTTAGGGTCCTCTGCGGTCTGATTACTGCTTTCCGGTACCGCTTCAACCGCATTTTTATTCACCCACATAACCGGGCGCACGCCGCCGATTACATTCGCTACAGCCATCCCATCATACCGGAGTGATCCCGTGTAATGCACATACATTGCATCATATGTAAACATTCCAGGTGTTCGTACCCACCAATACGAACTCTGTGTTGCAGTATTGCGAAGCGCCGAGTCTCCATTGCGGCTCAATGCGTACTCTGTACAATTTGCCATTCGCTTACCGTCTGTGTTCAAATAGCTGGAAGCTTCCGATGCACTGAGCAAAAAGATCTTATCCGTGGTCGCATTCCCCCCGGCGGTTCCAAATACAGAATTGCCCTCATTTGTTAATGTTGTATTGTAAATATTCCTCTTCTGAGTGTCATTAAATGCTGCATTTAAAAACGTTCCATTCAGCCACGATCGAATCGAACTATTCTCCCATGTAACCGCCGTCTGAAGGTTCGGATAATACCTTTGAAAATCGAGCACACTTTTGCTGATTACCAGTGCTTTATCCCCTTGAATATCCAGTACAGTCCATTCGATCGTTTCCGCACCATTTGAAGTGTTATTGTCCTGCTCGTAAGAACCATATTTAACCGTTCCACCCACATGAATATTTACCCGGTCAACCGTATCTGCCGGTGCGCTACCAGTTCCGCCATACGTAATGCTGGCACTTTTCAAAGCATCATTGTTGCTGCCAATTTGAAGTGCCTTCCACTGTGCCCTTGATCCGCCATAACTTACTGTCCCCAACGCTGCGCAGCGATAAAACGCGCTGTCCCCAATAAATGTAACTCCACTGCCAAGCGCAACATCCGTAATACAACCGCATCCTTCGAACGCATGTCCTTCAATCACGCCCTGCTTAACGTTTACCCTTCCAATCGGTGTCCACGCAAACGCTGCATTTCCAACATAAGATACGCTATCCGGAATTGCAATTTGTCCCAGATTGGTGCAACTGTCAAAAGCACTTGCACCTATACGGTTCAATCCGCTTGTTGGCAAATTTACTGTTCGTATATTACTGCACTGGTAAAACGCATAGTCTCCAATCCGCTGCACGCTTGCCGGTACCGTCACGCTTGTAATGCTCAGTGCATCTCCAAACGCATAATCGCTGATTGCCGTCACACCATCCGGAATCTGTAAATCTGTCAGCTCCACACCATTCAAATATAAACGTTTAGCACCGTAAAGCGGATTCGACAGATATCCGCCGAAGTCAATCCTGCACCATGCCGCCAGATCACTGATATAGACACCTGTCAGACCAGGGCAATTCTCAAATGCGCTGATTCCAAAACCAGTCACACCACTTCCGACCGTGACTGTACGAAGCGCTGTACAGCGTATAAAAGCAGATTCTCCTACAAATCCTGCCTTAATCGTAACCTGCTGCAAACCGGAACAATCGCAAAATGCGCCAAAGCCAATCGTAGAAATCGTTGCAGGTGTCGTCACACTTGTCAATGAACTGCATCCCCAAAACGCGCATGCACCAATCGTTGTAACACCCTCTGCAATATTTACTGTTGTGATTGCAGACTTATAGTTATACCATGGCATACACTGTGAGGAACTTGGCGTATCATATACCGGATAATCATACATTGCTCCGGTACCGCTGATAGTAAGCACACCGCTGCCATAGCTCCACGTCAGATTATCGCCACATTTACCGGATGTGGCATACTTCATTTTATTTGTTACTTCAATTTCTTCCAGTTTATCCACGCTTACCGTTTCATCCACTGCGCTCTTAGCATCCGCTGTTATTCCAGCATCATCTTCTGTTTCTTCTATTCTTTCTGTCTCAGATATTGCTTCTGACGATTCTGTCTGTTCTGTTACTGTCTCTGCTTTCTCTTCTGTGCTCTCTTTTTCTGTAGTCTCTGCCGCATTCGTTTCCGAGTCATCTTCCACTGTTACTTCCGTATTCTCCGCTGCATATACAACATTTTCAGGCAACATCACTCCGCAGGTAAGCAATATAGCCAGAAACCCTGCCACTACACGTCTCCTCATTTTCATTCATCACTTTCCCCTGTTGAATAAAAAACTCTATTTAAGTCTCTTTAAGTTTTCTCTTGACATTACTATAACATTTTAACTCTCCCTTGTCTATTTTTTAAGCCACATTTAGAAACGCATATTATAACTGCAACCACCGCTGTTCATAGCAAAAAAGGGAGACAGATCATCCTCACTGTGATAGATCCGTCTCCCTTTCTCCTTATGTACCATCAAATATTTCTTATTTTAATCCATAGGATCTGACAATGCGGTCAAATTCTACGCTGTTAGCAAATCCATTAAATACCGTCTGACGGCTGGTACCTGACTGAAGCTTTGTCACCCAGTCATTCAGTCCCGTATCATCCGGCTCTCTATCCATCATAGTTTTATAGAGCATGGTAACAAATTCCTGATTACTCAGTTCTCTGTTTTCCATCTCCTGCGAAAAAACAAAGCCAGATGCTACCTGCGCAGGTGTCTGTGTCTTCTGCAGCAATTTTCCAGTCCAGCTATTCAGACCATCAACATCTGCCGAGCGATCAAGCGCAATCGTATATAACCGTCTGACAAACGCAGTAACCTGTGGATTCTTATCACGATTTTCATTCAATTCAACTGTTCCCTGCTGAATACCATACGCACTGCAAAGCTGGTTAAACTCTGCCGAATCTGTAAACTGCTTTAATACATACGCTCTTGACAAATCATTGTTCAGGACTTCCAGCCAATTGGCTTTTCCATCTGCATCTGCCTCACGGTCAAACATTGCCTGATAAAGAATATCTACATACTGTTCATTACTAACATTCTTGCTGATAAATTCCGGACTAAAGCAAAAATTCCATACGGTTGTTGCACCTGTCGTAGTTCCATTATACAGCTTATTGCTCCAATCATTTAGTCCGGTAGGATCTGCACTTCTCTGAAACACTTTTTCATAGAGGCGCTGCACAAACTGCCTGTCTAAGATTAATCTGTAATCCTCCAGCGTCACATTAAATAATTCCTTGTTATTTACTACATCCCCGTTCGTAGAATTATAAAACGACGTGCAGCTAATCGTGTATGTACCCGGTGTAAATTTGTTGACATCTAACGTATCCCAGCTATATGTAATGTCTGCTGTTCCCTTTGTCACATCAAAATCCGCATTTTTCCTTGCAACCATATTCGCTGCACTCTCTGCGTTCCCCTTAAAAATCTTAATCTCATAGCGTTCCATCTCATTGCCGAAAGTTCTGACATTAAACACCAGGTTTATCTTTGTATTATTAGAAAATACCGCATCATACATCGTTGGATCCGGATATATGGATGCATGTGCTCCTGCTGCTGTAAATCCTTCTTTCTCCACAGTCTGCTCACTTGATACCATTGTTAACTCGTCCACTTCCGGCTCTGCACCCAGCACTGGTATCGTCAACGCAAGGCTTAACGCCACTGCCACCGCAAAACTTTTTACCAATTTGTTCACTTTCATACTCGTTTCCCCTTTCTGCCTGTCCCTATGCACCTTTCTATCCACAAGACTTATGCATGATCTAATTATAACTTTTCATACATTTACTTTGCAATCATCTATTACCAAAAAATTCTTAATTTTTCTTAATCTTTTTCTCCGCCTCAATATCCCATCTCTCTGGCATACCCTTTTTCACCAGATAAGCCTGCCCTGCCATTCTTGCCATCGGTGCATCCGACATGGAATCCGAATAAAAACAATCCACGGAATCCTTAAAAACCTTCTGAAAACGCATTACCTTTTCTTCTCCGCGACAATTTTTCCCCGTAATTTTACCTGTGTGCTTATCCATGTCAGTTGCAAGTATATATTTTATACCAAGCCTGTCTGTAAATGCTGTAACCAAAAACTGCGGTGATGCCGAAATAATAACATCATTCTCCTGTTTTATATCCAGATACCAGCCTGCAATATTGTTTATTTCCCTTTCAGCGAACTCCTGCACATAGGCGTCAACATTTATGTAACGCAAAAAACAAAAATACCGTTCCTTCAGTTTTTCCTTTGTGATTTTTCCCATTTTGTATTGTACTATGGCTCCAAACTGTCTTAGGAAACATTTCAATAGCAGAAATGGATTCTTTGCTACTGCAAACTTATAAAATTCAATAGAACAATCTTTTTTATATATTGTCTTATCAAAATCAAATACGTTCATTTCTTCCTTTACCTCATGTATACCTGAAATATCTCCCTGCCTTCGCGCACATTATATCATCTTTTCTGCGCCGACTTCTGCGCATCCGAAGTTCCGCAGGAACTTCTAATATGAACTCGTCAGAGTTCATTATATCACATACATAAATAGGCATATCAGAATCACGTACAACAACACCAGCGCAATCAAATATTTATCAGAGAGCAATACATCCACCGGGTCACCATAAGAATCCGTTTCAATAATCATCTCATACTTCATCAAAATAGCTATAACAAGTGGAAGTGTCCATATCATTAAAGTACTTGCTGTAATTCCAGCACACCAGTACGCATAAAACACCAATCCCAGCACCATACTGACCAGCATATAACGATTTAGCAGTTCATAGGTATAATACTTTAATACCGCTCTCGTTTCGGTTCCAAGTTCTGTGCTTTTTCTCCACTCATTTCTCCTTTTTCCCAACCCCATATACAGAGAAAACATCATAATCGTCAGTATCAGCCATTGCGATGGTACAACATTTGAAATTTGTGCTCCAAACAGCACCCGGATTACAAAACCACTCGCCAGAATCATAATATCTATAATCGGTCGATTTTTTAGTCCTGAGCTGTACGCTATATTCAAAACCAAATAAAGAATCAGGCAGACATTCGCACCACTTTTCATCCCATCCGCCAAATAAAGAAATAATTCGCTGCACACACCTAGTACAACCGCAAAGACAACTGCTGCCGGAATGCTTACTTCCCCAGAAGCAATCGGTCGATACTTTTTCTTTTCATGCATTCGATCCTTTTCTACGTCGCAAATGTCATTTATAACATATATCAACGAAGCGCAAAGTGAAAATGCCAAAAAACCAAGGAACAATTTTCCCATAACATTCCCTTTAAATACACTGCCATTGAAAAACACAGGTAAAAAAATCAGTACATTTTTAACCCAATGTTGTGGTCTCATCAATTTTACATAACTTTTCATAATAATTCTCCCTATTCAACGCCATATGCCACCATCAGATTATGAAATTCCACACTTCCTGCAAAACCACGGAACACCTGCTCTCTGCTGACTCCGGCATTCAACTGCCCAACCCAGTCTTCCAATCCCGTCTGGTCATATTCACGATTTAAGAAGGTTTGATACATAATCTTCACAAACTCTTCATTTGATGTATTGCGATTTGTAAACTCTGAAGAAAACACGAAGCCATACGCCACATTCTCTGCCGTATCTGCTCTTGTCAGGATAACTCTGCACCAGTTCTCCATTCCATCCTCGTCTCCCTGACGCTCCAATAACTTCACATACAACCGGTTTACAAATGATGTTACCCCTTCATTCTGATCCCGGTATCTGCCAAGAGAAATCGTTCCCTGTCTTACACCATATTGTCCACATACATTTGCAAACTCCTGTGAATCAGCAAATCCGCGATAAACATACTCTCTGCTCATGCCGTTCGAAAGCTTTGACAGCCAGTCTGATTTTCCTCCACTATCTGCCTGGCGGTCAAACATTACTTTATATAGAACATCCACAAATATATCATCTGGCAGACCTTTGTTTTGAAATTCTGTGCTAAAGAAAAAGCCATAGGCAACTTCCGCACCTGTTTTTTCTCCGTTGCGCAGCGCCTGATACCAGTAGTCGATCTCCGAATCCTGATAGGAGGTACGTCCCAGCGCATCCTCATACAGACGCACCACAAACGCACGCAGCGCCGCAGCTGTCGCGGTATTATCCTGATTGTCCGGCGAAGGGCATGCTGTTGCCGGCATATTGTTGTATACCGGAATCTTGAACACGAACGGATTCTCCAGCGCGTTGGTCTGGCTATACGCCGTCCGGATCTTCCCTCCCTCCGTCATCGGTGCTGTGATATTCTGCTGATACTGATGGGAATACAATCCGTTATAGGAGGCGTCCACATCAAATTTCTGCAGATAAAGGGTGTCCTGTCCTTTTAGGATATAATTTTGCGAGATATACTGCGCACCGCCGGTCAAAGCTTTCATTCTGGTATCCCAGCCTTTATTCTGGGCGGTTTTCAAACCGTTGACGTAGACGTCTGTCGTTGTCGTTCCGGTTGCTCCGATGTTGTAGTAGTTGTAATATCCCTCATACCCTGGATAGGTTCCGGAAATCAGCGGTGATGTTCCCGCGCTTCCCTGCTCCTGATAAACTCTGCATGCCAGGAAAAACGGGCTGACTCCGAGACTGTTACCTATATCGTAAAATGCCTGCGCATAGGTTGTCCCCGCTTCCGGCACTTCTCCCTGCATAAAAGAGCCGGACACGATATTGGAAACCGCATCCACCGTGTGGTACTGTGCATTGTATGTCAACTGTTCAAACATAAATATGTAGGAATCGTTGGTAAAATTACGCGGATCCATGCAGTATTCCACTGCCGCCTGCGACGCAATGTACCAGCCGCTCTGGGAGGCAGCCTCCGCCTTCCAGTTGTCCCCTTTGCTCTGATGCACCCAGCTTCTGTTGTTCTGCATCTCTGCGCTCACAACACTGCTCCACTCCAGATTCGTCTGCATCGGTACAAACGTCCAGTTCGGGTGGGATGCCTTAAGCTGTGTGAGTGCTGCCCGGTAAGACTCCGGGAACGCAAGGATGTCCTGGTTGCCGCTCTTTTTGAGCTTCTCACCCGCCGCTTCATCCGCAGCGCCAAGCTTCTCCTCCCAGGCTCTGAAATCCGTATCACTCGTGACAAGATGTGATGCATCGATATAGCCATACCGCTCCTGCCCGTCCACTGCAAACATGACATAGTACCAGACGCTGCCGCCGTCAATCGCTACATCCTTAAGCAGCACCTGACTACCGGAAGGCAGGCTTCCCTCTACCGCGCTGTCTGCATCCGGCTCCTCGCGCACCTCATAGAGATCTGTGAGATAGACCGTCGCCATGACTGTCTTTTGCTCCAAAAGCTGCAGTAATTCCTGACGCAGTTCATCTGTTTTTGTCTGCGTCTCCTCGTTCTGCTCTGTTGTCTCCTTAACCGCTTCTGTCTCATCCGACTGCACGGCTATCTCTTCTGACTGTTTTGTCCCGTTCAGTTCCTGTGCGGCAACAGCCACACCATTCCCCGAGATCAGAATCGCCGCTGTCAAGGCTCCCGATAACAGTTGTAGTAATCTTTTCTTTTTCAAAATTCATTCCCCTCTGTTCTTCCTGATTATAGTTTCACCTTAGTATAATCTTTTTCGCCAGGGATTACAACGGGGAATGGGCTGGGAGGATTTTCCACAGCCTTACCATGTCAATTTATCCTTTAAATTTATATTTTCCCTTTCCGTGTCCTGATACTGGCTCTATAATATCAGCTTGTAACAAATTTGATATCAGTTTAGACGCCCCAGAGCTTTTCAGCTCCAGGGTATCCATAATTGCACTTCTTCCGAATATTTTATCGTAGCCAAATTTTTCAAAAAGTATATCGATATGGGTAAGTGTCCGAGCAGAAAAATCTATCGCTTTCCCCGCCACTGTATGTGTAATATCCACTTTCGGGGTTTCAATGTCCACTTTTCCAATTTCAATATCCACTTTTCGGGTTTCAATGTCCACTTTCCCGTCTCCAATGTCCACTTTTTTATCATCCCAAAGTCCACTTATGTGCAGGCTACGATTGTGGAGCTCATTTTTCTCATTTAAAAGCAGATTTCTAAGAAATACCTCCAGATACTCTGTTGTTTCATGAACACCTTTTTGTAAATCAGTATAATTTGCACGTACAAGTGCATTCCTAAAATACCATGCATTTTCAGCAAATATACTATTCGTTACTGAAAATCCAAGTGTTCTCAGATATTTAATAAAAAATACTGCTGTTGTTCTTGTATTACCTTCTCCAAAAATATGAATTTGCCACAATCTGGAAACAAACACCGCAAAGTGATGAATAATTTCATCCATTGAAAGCCCTTTGTAACTATAGCCCCTTTCCTGCAAAAAGTCATATTCAAGTGTGGATCTCAATTCTGATGCGCTACCATATATAACGCTTGCTCCATCAAGTACCCATTCTTTTTTTGTGATATTATAATCTCTTATCTTTCCTGCATGTTTGTAAATCCCTTTAAAGAGTCTGTGATGAATAGAGATATATTCATTCGGCGAAAAAGAAAAAGCGTTTTCCGACAGGATCTCCGCTATGCGAGACGATACCTTGTCTGCTTCTTCTGTGCGTTCATCAGCTGATACATGTACAGGTCTTTCTTCATAATAACTGTTAATAAGATTCTGTGCTTCTTTTAAAGTGATCTTGCCCTCAATATTTTGAATAGCTGTATCAATTAAATATCTGGATGGTCTGAGTCCATCTACCGCCTGAAGTCCGATTGCTGTACTCCACGCATAACCTTTGCTCGCTTTATCCGGCTCAGATTCCTTCAAATATTTTTTAAATGGGTCTTTTTCCATATCCGATACTCTCATTTCTGATTTTCTACTCAAAAAGGATCTTTAAAAAATACTTTTCAAAATTTCTTCTATCAACTGTATAGACGTCTTTAAAAAGTATTCCTTTGTATCTCTCCAAATCGAACTTCTTAGGCAGCGAATCCACATCTTTTCTTCCAGAAAGTTCCCCTAACTTCTCACTAAACCGGTTAAATGCCTCCGATGTAGAATAATCACTGTCTGTCTTTTCTCCATGATTTGCGTCATTATATACAATAATGACGGTCACTCGTCCCGCCACATCCGTTCTCGTAACATTCTCATTCATTACTACTGTTGCAATACTGTCATATATCTTATTTTTCAGCCATTTCTTATCAATCTTACCCTCTTCCTGATTTTTAAACTCAACCAGATATGTATCCTGTGACGTTTTTTCATAATATCCATCACAAGACATATTCTTTTCTCCGCGTATCTTTTCAGAAAACTTATCAGAGATACCGTCAAAATTGAACATCCTGTGACTCATATCCTCATCTTCAATCAGAGATACCTTATGTTCTCTGTCATAAGAAAGTTCACTCAATTTTGCCAGATATGGTCGATAATCCTTGATCAGTCTATCATTCATCTTTTGTCCTCATGCTCACAGTAAATTCAAAGGCTGGTACAATGCGTCATATATTTCATTTGTATTTTCCGTTACATCCGTGCTTATATAAGCATTCTCATCCTGCTTCATGAAATAATAGCGTCCTTGAAGTGCACACTCATACTCTGCCATCTTTACTTCTATCGCCCGTATAAAATATGGGCTGTGGGAATTTGCCAGAATGAAAATCCCCAATTCCTTATAGATCCGTACTAAGATTTCTGCTAACGTGATCTGCCATGTCGGATGCAGATTTACCTCCGGCTCATCTACAATGAGAACATCCCCCCTCTTGAGTGAATAATTACTGATCAGTTGCTGCAATACGGTAAATATCTTTAAACCTGCCGACATATTAGAAAATTCTATTTTTTCATTAATGCCTTCATCCCAGAATTCGATTGTTCCATTTTTTCTTTTCTGCAAATGTCCATGTGTAATATTTTCAGCAATATCCTGCACAATCTTTTGATTGCGTTCCTGCTCCTGCTGCTGCGCAAACGTCAATTTTCTTTCTGCCGACAGACTGCTTAACAATTCCCTCGTCGGCAGCGTCATCCCTCCTGTGCGGTTGGAACGTCTTCCTAAATTCTGACAAAAATCCAAAACACTATGTGTTTCAATATAGATAGCGTTTTCCTGCTGAAGTGTGAGTATTTTTCCAATGATACTCATCTTATTATGCTGAAATGATACCGAAGATGTTACTGTCTTTTCTTCATCTGTCTTTCTATAATTTACAAATGCTGTCTTTTCTGTACCAATTGGATTTATTTGGTCTCTAAAAACATTCTGGTAATATTGTTCCACAAAAAAACGTACATACTCATCAAGATTTCTATTCAAAATCCTTACTATTTCTTCAACTGGTTCTTCTATATCGCTAGTATCCAGGATATTATCGGCACAATATTCTTTAATTATTTTCTTTGTTTTTTCATAGATCTCATCTTTCTCCCACTTCTCATTCTCATACGCTTCTAAAATATGCTGTGTCAGTTCCTCATGAGCCTCAAAAAAGAGCATGATATCATCAAAATCGTTATTCTGCTCAAGCCACTGTTCCAGTTCATCCTCTATAGACTGTCTTTGATCATTCCGAATCTTCCCGGCAATATTTTTCCGGGCATTTACGGCTGCAAATACGCTCTTCGCAATCGTGCTTTTTCCCGTTCCATTCAATCCTGCAATCACAGTAATGCCCGGCAGTTCAATACATGCCTCTTTTATTTTACCCACGTTCCGAATTTGAATTTCGAGCATATTTTCCTCACTTTCAAAAAGCAATCTCTAGCATATGATTATACTCATATTATATTCCCAGTATAGTGGATTTTTTGACAAAAGACAATAAATATGATTGCTTACCTGTTTCCTATCTTACCAATCACTTTGCGCCTAAGTTATTCTATCCGCAGAATTCCTCAATCTGCCGTTCCATGCATTCCACAATATCCCCCCGCTTTAAGTAGCAGTCTGACCACTCCACGATCTTCTCCATGGTCTTTTCCACATTCCAGACTGGCTTCCAGCCAAAGGTTCTCTTAATCTTAGAGCAATCCAGCTTCAGGAAATTTGCCTCATGCGGTCCGCCATCATACCGGTTTACCCATTCCACCGCTGTTCCTGTCTGCTTTTGCCACTCCCTGCAGAATAAATCAACCAAATTCCCTGTCGTCCAGCAGTCTGTCTCATCCGGTCCCACATTATAATTTCCGGCAAATTTCTTATCCTCATACTGTGCCTTCGCAATCATCAGATAGGCTGCAACCGGTTCTAACACATGCTGGTATGGTCTTGTTGAAAAAGGATTCCGCACAGTAATCTTTTCGTCCTTTTCCACAGCTCTGATACAATCTGGAATAATGCGGTCAGTCGCAAAATCACCTCCACCAATTACATTTCCTGCTCTGCAAGTTGTAATGGCGGTCTCACAGTCCTGGAAAAATGACTTCAAGTAACTGCTTGTCACAAGTTCAGAACAGGATTTTGAATTAGAGTACGGGTCATATCCATTCAATTCCTCATTTTCGCGATACCCCCACTCCCACTCTTTATTCAAATATACTTTATCTGTCGTCACATTCACAAATGATTTCACACAAGGATTTAAGCGCACACATTCTAAAATGTTAACCGTTCCAATTACATTCGTCTCATATGTATATACCGGATTCTGATACGATTCCCGCACCAAAGGCTGCGCCGCCATATGAATTACAATTTCAGGCTGTACTTCTGCAAATACCTTTTTTAAATGCTCCAGATCGCGAATATCCCCGACAACCGAATTCATCCCATCTGCAATTCTGCACATCTCAAACAGACTCGGATCGGTCGGTGCCTCTAACGCATACCCCGTCACCTTCGCTCCCGCCATAATGAGCAGCTTACACATCCATGAACCCTTAAAACCGGTATGACCAGTGATCAAAATTCTTTTCCCATCATAAAATAATTTATCCAAAACGGCAAATCCTTTCTGTACTGTTTTATTCTTGTATCTCTTCAATATTCATTCTTTCAAAAATCACCTGATGTCCTACTGAATCAGTAAAAGTTATCTCTACATTTTCGGTATCCTTCTCCAGATTTAAAATGTACTCTATTTTTTTATCGTTCTGCGTAACCAATTGCATCGGCAGTTCTGTTTCTCCAAAATCTGCTTTTGCTTTATAAGCTACATCATTCAATTTCTTTCCATATATGTCTACTTTATATTTTCCCGCTTTCAAAGCTATATACGGACCAAACTGTGTAATTCCTTCGTTAATTACCGCACCACTATCACTCAATACAACTCCCTCTGTATAGCATATATTTTCATTATCGAAATTAAAGTTCAGAGAATATGCTTCTTTTTTTATACTTATAGTATCGACAAACACTTTCTGTGAAGATACATTATCAATAATAAACTCTACATCATCCTCTTCATTTTCGAGTGAAATCACATATTCTATTTTATCATCTCTCTGGCAAACTTTTTCTATGTTTAACTCTTTTTTCCCTGCTTGTACCGTTGCACGATATTCAGCTGCCAGTAGATTTTCTCCTAATATAGTTACGCGGTAATTTCCTCTTTCCAAATTCGCATATGGTCCATAAATAACCCCGTCTTCATTAATCTGCAACTGCTTATTTTTTGCATGTACATTTTCATTACGACAAATTTGTGTACTTTGATAATCCATGATACAATGATCCCAATCATTAATACCATCTTTATAATAATAAAGCGTAAATTCATCAAATTCGTATTGCTTATCCCATCTGCCATACTGTTCAACTAATTCATCCTTGTCAAACCCATTGCTGTATAAATATCCTTCAACAGTACTTGGAATTAATATGTAGTTATAATAATCACTTTGCCTCTCAACCGTATTTTTTATGCTCTCAAGAAAAAGTCCATTGTAATCCACCGGATCAACATAATATTCACAATCAAGTTTTGCTGAAATGTTATATGCCACTCTCCAAGGTGCTATCCCATCTCCGAGTTTCTCACTCTTAATTGTCTCTGCTATTTCGTCTAATTCACTGTCATAAACATTTTCAACCGTATTACTGTACACCGGTTGTATATAAATTGCAATAAGTAATGCAAATGCCACTATTTGAATTTTGTACGCATTACAAATTCCTTTCTGCATCAATTTCAAAGATATTTTCTCTTCTAACAGACTCAACACGATTGTCGAAAACGTCAAAACTGCTGGAAGATACCTAATATTAATCATCATCTCTCCAAAATCTGCCAAAAGAAAGGCTGCACACAAAATATATGATCCTAATATTAACGCTATTTTTACCGTCTCATCTTCTTTCCCTTTTATCCAACATTTTATACATTTAATGCTATATACCAAAAAAACTAAAATAATGCCCATTCGTACAACGTAAGAAAAGGTGTTCAAATTCAAAATCGCCTTATCAAAAAATAGACAATTATAGATTCCTAAAATACCACATATAAATATATACACTCGATTTAATAAAGTGTATATTCCTCCAAAATTTGATATACCGTATACAACTCCTCCATATTGCGACATTGATTCAGCATTTAAAAATGACAAGCCCGTTACATTGTATGATAATATTCTGAGGAAGAATACCATTGCCAAAAATGCTGCTATTAGAGGTAGTATGTGCTTCTTCACCGATTTTTTACATATTACCTTTCGCATATATACTAATATCAGTGGCAATACACATATAATGGCAAAAATACTATCTGTAGAAGTCAAACCGTATCCCAAAAATAGAACAGTAAAAAGAGCCAGAACTTTCTTTTTTCTGCCTGTGCTTCTTTTTTCTAATTCAATAAATATAAATACTAATAAAGAAAAAATGATTGCCAATACATGATTGTCAAACGGATATAAATAAAAATCCTCCGACGACATACCAAAATACTTTGATTTTCCATCATGCAATAATGTCATCATATAGAGGAAAAAAGGCATAAACGACCATCTACTCCATATACTATCTTTTTCCTTTTTTAACAATATTATTAAAACTAATGATAGCAAGATCTCTATTGCATACATAATTGCATTATTAAGTCTTACAGCATCATATGAATAACCCTTGATTGCATATGATAAAATACTTGTAAATGCCCATAACAAATTATTTAAATTTGTTAGTTTTCCGTCTGCAATCATCTGGTTATACTTTGCAAAATTAGCCAGTTCATCGAAGTATGGAGGAAATCCTTTTTCAATATAATAATAATATACACCCGTAAAAACTGTTGCCAAAATAACAATTATCGTATCCACAATTATATATTTTTTTCGACTGTTCTGCATTCCTGTCTCCATATCCTCAGTAATCTTCTATATTACTAAACTTTTATTTTTATATTTTTTGTAACATCTATTTTCAAACCATCCCTGGTTCCCTTCCACCATGCTTTTGCAATATCTTTTCTTCCGTGCAGCAATGCTTCTGCTATATAATATATAGTAAACACATGTATAAAAATTAGATAATAACTTATCATATGGTACCATTTTGCATATTTTTTCATAAATACCGTACGATTCTTGGCATAATGATATGCTCTTTCTGGGAAACCGAGTCCCAACGTCCGCAGTTTTGCGTCTTCTCCCTTGCTTATATAACTCATATGATGCGTTCTTGCATCTGTCACTATGTACGCCGTAAATCCTGCTTTTAAAATGCGATACCCAAAATCTGCCTCTTCGTACATCGCATAATAAGATGTATCAAAACCACCGACTGCTTCAATTGCATCCTTGCTAGCCATCATGATATTCGGAGAATAACATGTAGCATATCTCTTTTTTAGTTCCACTTCCTCAACCTTTTTCCCTGCATACAAACCCTTCGGTCTGGAAGAAAAAAAATGATAATCTCCGCTTGCAAGCCAAATAGTGTCTCCATAATATTTATTAATTGATAGCGGTCCAACCAATCCTATTCTGGAATCTTTTTCCATCTCTGCCACAAGATGCCTGATCATATCCGGATATACAATATTATCATTATCTACAAATAAAAAGTATTCTCCCTTAGCATGCTTAATCCCTTCATTTCTGCCTCCGGCAGCCATCAGATTTTCTTTTAAACCTATCATATGCACACGTTTGTCACTTCCAAACTTCTCCTGCATAAGTTCAACCGTATTATCCGTAGAGTTATTATCTACAATCAGAACTTCCAGATTTGTATAAGTGCTTTTTAATATAGAATCTACACACTCACTTAACATTTTCCCACGGTTATATGTCGGAATAATTACAGACACCAGTTTCATAGCTTTTCTACTTTCCTCCCTGTAAATATGCATCACAGCACAGCCTGATTCCGTCTTCAAAGCAGATTTCTGCGCGATACCCCGTATCACGCGTCAACTTTTCAACATCAATCTTAGTAAAATCAACATTATGCCCGTTAAAATCTTTTAAGCCGATTCCACTCTCTATTTTCTCGTTCACAATGTTCCTTAATTCTATTATAAACTCTTTTAACGGTCTCGGATGTCCATATCCCACATAATAAGCTGTATTCTTCTTTCCTTTTTCGCAGGCATACATCAATGCCCTTGCAATGTCTGTCACATAGGCAAAATCAGCAAACTGCTCCGCACTTGTAAGACTGGGAACTTCCCCTCGCGTATAGCTTCTGATCAAAAAATTAATAAAATTATTTGTAGTATCATCTGCACCATAAAAATTAGAAATATACGTCCAGCATAAGTCAATCCCATATTCCGTACACAGGCACTTGCACAAATATTCTGCACTGATCTTCCCTATTGCATAGCAGGTTACCATTTCAGGCAAGATCTGATCCTCTGTCAAATAATCCCGATACATTAACTGCGTAACACTTCCTGCAACTAACAGCCTTTTTATCTGCATCCGCTTCATTGCCTCAATCAGTTTACACGTAGACAGCACATTTTCCATCTGAAGTTCATAATTCTTCCGCAAATCTCCAGAAGAACCTGCCCATGCCAGATGATATACATATTCTATCTGTGCACCATCTATTTTCTCTGGAAGACTGTCCCAGTTTTTCATATCACAATAGATCAATTCGACATTTGGCAGTTGATCGATACAAGACACCTCCGACTCTTCACTTCTTATGACCGCATATACCTTATAGTCATTATCAATCAGTGTCTGCACCAGATGATGTCCCATAAATCCATTTGCCCCTGTAACGATTGCACCTTTCACATCCATCCTCCCTCGTATCAAAGATATCTTTTGCAGTATTCTTCAAAAGACATTGCATGCTGATCTTTTTCCGACAATATTTCCCTGTCAATCCCCTCCATTGGCCACTGAATATTCAGCTGCGTATCTTTATAATAGATTCCTCCACACTGTTCTGGGAGATATCGCCCTGAACACTGATACGAAAATATTGTGTTATCTTCTAATGCCAAAAAGCCATGTGCAAATCCTTCCGGTATGTACAATCCTTTATGATCATTCTCACGCAATGTCTCGCCATGCCACTTGCCAAACGTAATTGAATCCCTCCGGAGATCAACAGCCACATCATAAATGGCGCCCTTTATCACATGAAGCAGCTTTGCCTGTGACTCTCCTGTTTGAAAATGAAGACCTCTGATTGCTCCCTTATGTGAGTAAATATCACTCCACTCCGTCACAGAAAAGTCCAACCCATTTTCAGCAAAAATATTTCTTTCAAAATTCTTCCGGTAAAATCCCCGATTATCATTCGCCACATGCGCGTGAATCAGCAGCATTCCCTCCAAATCGAGTTTCTCTATTTCAAATCCCATATGTATTAAATTCCTCCTAGCAGCATCTTATTTGCCAACGGCACTTTCTTAATAATGTATATTGCTGCATGACATATCACAAGTATGCCAACGGTCAATATAATATCTAATATATAATTTACTCTCTCAGCCTTAAAAACCGAGTAGCAGACTCCGCTTATTATCTTGCTGGACAAAATATATATTCCAATCGATTCTCTTCCGATTGCAGAAATTATTTTATGAATAAGATTTTGTCTGTAAAATTTCCAAACAACAAGCAGCATTATTGCCGATCCCGCACAACCAATCCCGTATCGCTGTAAATCATATCCAATATACTGCACCCATGATAAATTACCATATATATCAAATCCACTTACATAAATGTACGTATCAAACTGATATAAGCCAAGCAGAACAATAAATGCAATACAGATGATTACTTTATATCTATATACTTTTTCAGCAAGATCAACTTTATGTATTCTCATCAAATACACACTAACAAAGAACGGGTATAAAAATTTTGTTCCTGCACCCCCCGAAAAAATTCATGTCCACTCACATATTCCATGCAACGGCCAAACACAACTAAAATAATAGTTCATCCTCTCAAAACATCTATTTTTCACTGCGCCCATTCATTTTTTTCTTCTCACCATTCCTTTTAACGTACTAATCGTATAACACAATGCTACTCTGAAGCAAATAATCGGATGTAAAAACCATGCTGCATCCCGCATTTTAGAAAAACCAACAATCGCATCCTTTAGCGGAATAACAAATGTTCCCATTGTCAGACCTAATTTGACCATTTTCATCGCATTCATATCATAATTCATCGCGCGTTCTTTTCCGTCTTCATTATATCTGTCAATGTTTCGTTTTAACTTTTTCATCAACTGTTTAATATTTTTTACATGGTTATGACCAAAATAGTCTTTTAGAAAGATAAATTCATCCTTTCCCTCCCTTGCAAGGATAGAGCATATATCCATATGCAGAATAATGCCATCTTTCTCTGCCTTCAAAATATCCTTCTTCCGACAAAGGAATCCCTGATCTCCCATTGTCGGGATTTCTTCCGGCTTCATCTTAACTTTAAAATATTCCGGTGTTTCTTTCACTACGGTTCCATTTAACGTCCATGTCTTATCGACCACCGGCATATGATCCTGCATATGCAGATAATACGTTGTAGGATCAGTCGTTCCAAATAAAGAACAATATCTGTTTGTAGCATAGTCTTTCTTATCATAATATTCCCATACGCACTCAACTGCGCTTGCGTCCTCATCTTCAATAATAGTCACCATGTTCTTTATTAAATCTGGATTCACAAAAAAATTATCATCATCTGCAATAAAAATGTACTCTCCGCTACAGTTCTTCAACGCAAGTGTTCTTCTGTATTCCATATCCGGGTTATGATCCCGTAAGATAATACAGCCATTTTTCTGTGCAACTTCATATGTATTATCCTCTGAATAAAAATCTGCCAGCACTATTTCAAGCTTATCCTGCGGATAAGACTGCTTTCGTATATTTGCAATAAATTTTTCCAGATTGCTTCCTCGGTTATAGCAAGGCATCGCAATCGAAACTAATGGCCACTCTCGTTCCATATCCTTACCTATTACCTTTCTAGTTCCATTTTATCCATGGTGCATTATTCTCTGCTATTAACTTTTCCAACAGTTCCTTGTCTCTCATTGTATCCATACACTGCCAGAAACCATCATGCATATATGCATCCAACTCCCCATCTCTCGCGCAAGATTCCAAGGGATAACGTTCAAAAACAATGTCATCGCCTTCAATCCGCCTAAAAATCTCCGGTTCTACTACCATATAGCCACCATTGATCCAACCACCATCTTCTTTTTTCTTCTCTGCAAAAGAATCTATCCTTCCCCCATTTTCAATGTCAAGAGTTCCAAATCTTCCACCCGGCTGAACAGCTGTCAGTGTTACAATCCGTTTGTTTTTCTTATGAAACTCCAATAGCTTATCAATCGGCACATCGCTCACGCCATCCCCATAGGTCAACATAAAAGCCTCATTTCCAGTGTATTTTTGAATACGTTTAATCCTTCCCCCCGTCATTGTGTTTAATCCAGTATCTACAATCGTCACTTTCCATGGTTCTGCCGCATTATTATGTACCTGCATCGTATTTTCCGAAGTGAAGTCAAAAGTCACATCACTTCTGTGTAAATAATAATTGGCAAAATATTCCTTAATAACATGCTGCTTATATCCAGCACATATAATAAACTCATTAAACCCATAGCTGGAATAATACTTCATAATATGCCACAAGATTGGCTGCCCCCCAATTTCAATCATCGGCTTTGGTCTCAAATGACTTTCCTCACTGATTCTTGTTCCATATCCGCCTGCAAGCAATACAACTTTCATTTTAAATCCTCCGTTTGCTACATATTACCTTTTCTTATCTTTTTACTATTCATCTATCTCTAATGAAAAATTCGTTATTTGAATGTCATCTGTATTAAATACTACTTTAAAGCTAATTTCCTCTTCTTTTTTGACTTGTAAATAATAAATCTTTCTCTTGTCCCCACATTCGCCCGCAGTCATTTGTACATTCTCAGCTTCTGTACTTGCGGAAACTTTTCTTACTTTCTCTCCATATAAAACTAATTTGTATGTTCCTGGTTTTACCGGTATCGACGAACTCTCCATCGTTTTTTCATTTTTTCCTATCAAGGGTTTCTCATTAGTACATATTTTTCCCTCAATTTCAACAGGCAGAGTTTCAGAAATCGCCCTTAACAGAACATGATTTGTATTTATCTCCCGCTCTGTCATATTATCAACATGAACCGTCAACTTATCGCTTTTTTGCTGGCAGCTTATCAATATCTTCTGCCAACCATCTTCGCATGATCTGCTTAAAATCTCCCCCCCTTCAACCTGTAGTTGTATTTCTCTACCAATATCCATAAATGATATTTCATACGTTCCTAGAAACTCACCATCCATACAAAAGTTGGCATGCTCCGTTTTTTCAAATTCTCTAGGTATTATTCTGACATCATAATCATATACATACACATTATGATACTCGTCTGCCGTAATCTGCTTCTCCGGATATCCGTATATTCCAACAATGTTTTCTGGAATCATCCCGAATGACGTTTCATCCCAGCTTTCGTTTTGGCTGACGCTCGAAATGACTGTGCGAAACGTTGTAGCCTTGTCTTCATATAAAGATAATGTTGATATATCAGATTGGACTAAGCTCCCATTCTCTATGTTACAGGGTTGAACCAGCACCATTCCTTCTGATAATACGCTGACTACGTTGGCAGACCAATAAGGTGCCACCGCATATGAAATTTCATTTTGCTCCAAGGTTTTTGTTAAATCATCAAACTCATATACCAAACTATTGGGGTTCGCAATAACAAACTCTGACACACTTAACACGACTATCCCTGCTACAACGCCTCTATATTTTATCATTGATATCAGTCTGTCAAGCATATCATAGCTAATAATTGGGAGTAGGAACAGCAGACACTGACAATAACGCATACTAATCACATCTCCCTGTGCCCCCGTCATTACAAATGCTACTATCACTGTCAAAATAACTATGCAAATATGCCTTTTCCACACGGTTCTTTCCTTAGACTTTACAATATACCACACGGTATACCCTATACCCATACACAAAAAAGCACATTTTATAAACTTCGGCAAAAAATCTACTGCCACAATTTTCTTTTCAATAATCTGGCAGTTGAACATTCCAAACAAGCCTAAAAAGAATACAGAAATATTATCTACAATATCCTTCACAGAAGAGAAATCTCTATTTCCGTATATAGAAAGTTCAAGCGGTATTCCTTTTATCGAACAGAATACATCCAGAATTGTGCAGACACTGCATAAAAAGAGTAAGCACCATATTCCCTTTCTATAATCATCCTTTTTCACATATTCTCTTATATGTACCAATATCAGTGGAGCCAGCACAACCACGATTGACAGCACATAATCCATCTGCAAAAATGCAGCTATCACTAATGCGGCGATCACAATTTTTTTCTTTGTTGTCGCCTGCATCTTTTTTTCTGCCAACAAAATCAGTAACAGGATAATGGTTGGTCCAGTGTGAAATTTTGAGATCTGGATTTCTGCAACTCCCTCGACTCCCAACAATGCGCACATCCAAACCAAATATACAAGTTTGCACGTGACAATTTCCCATGTATCATTTTTTTCGATCAATATAATTGCAGTCAAAAAAAACATAATAAAAAACTGTATACCAAAAACAAGTATTGTGGAAAACTCTGTATATCCCCAGATATTGCAGCAAATTCTTTCTAGAATAGCAAATATGCTATAACTGTTATGAATATAACTACTTCCCCCAAAAAATTTATCATCCATCAATGCAAATGTTGAACCAGCATCATCTGAATGGAATGGAATACTTATGTTTTGAAGACAATAGTAGTAATAGAGGCTTGCCATGATACTTACAACAACTATGACAATATTTATCAATATTACATTTCTCTTTTTTGCAACCATTGCATCACCTCCAAACTCGAACTTTGTCTGATCCCATTGCAACCAATTTAGCGCAAATCAATAAAACAATCATGTATATTCCAAACACTTTCATTAATGCATAATTCACATGTATCACTTCCATCTGATTCAATGTTTCTATTAAAAGCATCATTGGGCATTCTTGTAATTACTTTTTCTTTTTTATTTCCATTTTCCATGACATTCCCCATATTTCATGCGCTTGCTTTTAATACATTTCATTAAGGAACTCTTCAAACAGTTTTGAAATGTTCAAATCAAGGTAATCTTTTGAAAACTGGTACGCTGCTTTCCTTGTCCTATCATATTTTTCCTTATTTTCAATAGTTTCTTTCATCATGGTTACCAATCCATTAGAATTCTTTTCCTTACAAAGATAACCGGCTCTTCCCTCATCAACAGCATCTCTTAGTCCCTCTGTATCATACACAATACTAGGCGTCCCAACATATGCTGCCTCCGAAATAGGAATGCCCCATCCCTCTCTGTTGGATGGAAATACCAATGCCGTTGTTCTGCTCAGCAATTCCAACTTTTTTTCTTCTGAAACAAATCCCCAGCAAATAATATCCGCTTTTTCATCTTCTGTTCCAAGCTTCATACCATATTTTGCACAGATTGGCATAATTTTCTGTGCAATGTATTGCTCGTTTTTCTTTCCCAGAATCCATAGCTTTGCCATAGGATAATCCTCTTTTAGTTTTCCAATTGCCTCTACCGCTGCATCAATCCCCTTATAGACCACATATCTTCCGACATAGGTAAATGTCGGATATGATTCTTTCGGTAAAAAAGCTTCTTTTTCCCATGGCTTGAATTTCATTGCATTTGGAATAATCTTTACCTTGCTTTCCGTGAAACCGATATCCAACAAATCTTTCTTTGTTGAATTTGATACTGTAATGGTATAGTCTCTCCGATAAATCCGTAGAAGAGGTGTCTCCATCAACTTTCCAAATGTACTGAATGGTGGCTTCAGATTAATATCCCAAATTTCTCTTGTAAGCTGATGAATATAAAAGATTCGTTTTTCTTTCTTAACCCAGAATGGTGTAAAAAAGCGATGCGTATTACACTGATCCAATACAAATTCAATATTCTTTCGATTCTTTTTATAATATAAGAAAGCATACCAAATAACACTGAATACATTGCCTTTTCTGATATAGTTGACACCATCAATTATTTCATCATCCACCAGATTTCCATACTGTGCTGCAAGATGAATCACTCGATAATGGTTCATGTCCATGCCACTGAGCATTTCATGTGTGTGTACCTCTGCCCCACCTGCTGTAGGAGACTTGATATCTCTCCACGATAAAGATAAAACCGTCGTCTTGTCACTGGGTTTCAATCTTTCTGTATATTTCATACTCTGCCCTCCTCATTTTTTGTCTTTACTCTATGTCTTATATATTGCAGATATAAAACATTCAATAAAAAAGCGATCAATAATACACACCCAGCCATTGTCATCAACTGTGTTACCGATTCATGAAACCACACACTAAAAACGATAATTGTTACTAACGAAACAACCATAACCGTACCAAACACTTTAACCCGATCAATCGCAAGTAAGTAATTCATCATTACTGTAATGAAAGTCAGTGCTACCACATAGATACAGACTGCCGGCAAAATATTAATTGCCTGCAGGTAACGTTCTCCAAACAGCATACCTATTACCAGTTTTCCAAATAACAACATACCAGACGCACAGGCAACTGCCATCCCGCCGCCATAGAGCATCGCCTTTCCCAAAAGCCTCTCCGTACTCTCTCCCTTCTGATGTTTTTCAACCACCATAGGAAAAAGTGTCGCTACAATCGCTGTAGATACATACATGGCAATCTTTCCAAGTACCGATGCTGAAGAATAAAGTCCCGCTTCCGTATCATTAAAATACGCTTTTACCAGAAGAATATCTCCATTTGTCAGTGCTATAACACATCCCTGCGCTACAATCGTTCCAATAGAATAGTGCATAAACTCTTTCAGATCAATGCCATGTTCTGCTACTCTCGCCTTCCCACTCCAAACATACTTTTTCATATAACGCATGCCATATACAATGGCAAGCAATGTTCCGATCAGAATTGCTGCAATAATGCCATACACCTTCCAGCCAAGTATAACCAGCACAATGCTGAAAATCAGTTTTCCAATTGCAATCAGAATCGACTGCATCCCATACTGAAAAAACTTTTTCAATCCCTGAAGTGTTCCAGAAGTAATGGAATAGCACAGATTTGCCACTGTAATCACCAATGCGCCAATTACATAGCATCGGGAATCCAATGCAAATAAAGACGTGATCTTATTCAGTAAAAGCAGAATAACAACCGCAAGTATCAGTCCCACACATGTAGCAACCTTCAACATCAGGGAAATAACGCTCCTGATACGGGTTTTCTCTTCATTTAATGCATTCAGCGCAATGTATCTCGCGGAAATCATTGTAATGATTGTAGTTGGTATCGACAAAACCCCTACTAACGATACCACCGTATTGGCCTGCGCATACTGTTCTACCTCCATCAGATTTCCCATAATAATCTGAAACAGATAATTGCAGACATTCGCGCTCATCATCAGCACAAACAACATGAAACTGTTTTTTTCAAATTCCCGTCCTGTTTTCTTCATCCTTTTCAATCTTTCAGTTCCGTATTTTCATCTAATCTCTCGTCTTTAGCAATATATATCGGTCGATTCTTCACTTCCATATAAATACGAGCCAGATATTCTCCAATAATTCCAAGAAGCAGAATAATAATGCTTCCTATAAATAAAATTGCAAACATAATCGATGAATATCCACTCTTCACCCCACCTGAAATCAGCATGTTCAGCACAATATAAATACCATAGACTAAAGCCACTATCATGACTATAAATCCAAGATAGATAGCTCCCCGGAGTGGTGCCGTTGCAAAAGACATAAATCCGTTTACCGCATACCGCAATAACCCGGAAAATGACCACTTTGTATTTCCTGCTGCACGTTCTACATTCTCATATTCAATCCACTTTGTTTCAAATCCGACCCACGCAAAAATCCCCTTTGTGAAGCGGTTTTTCTCGCCTATTGCCAACACAGCGTCCACAAATTTTCTGGACATCAGCCGGTAATCCGTCGTACCCTGCTCCATTTTAGTCGATGTCATCTTCGATGCCATACTATAAAACAATCTGGAAAACGCACTGCGGATCGGCGGTTCTCCATTGCGGTTGACTCTTCTGGCTCCACAACATTCGTATCCTTCTTCTATTCCTTTTACCATCTCAAGAAGCAGTTCTGGCGGATGCTGTAAATCTGCGTCCATCAATGCTATGTAGTCCGCAGTTGAATTTTTAAGTCCCGCGTAAATAGCTGCCTCCTTACCAAAATTTCGTGCGAAAGAAATGTAATGCACCTCGTTTTCGTCCGCATGTTCACTAACCTCTTTAATCTTTGTGAAGGAAGAATCCCTGCTTCCGTCATCCACATACAAAATCGACACCTGATACCCTGGCAACTTTTTTGCCACCTCATGAATGCTTTGGTAAATCAGTGGAATACATTCCTCCTCATTGTAGCAGGGAATTACAACTTCAATTCGCTTTTTCTTCTCCATTTTGCTTCCTCACTTTATCTATTTTAGACCGCTGTACCTTTTTAAGCTCATCGAGTATCTGCTCTTTTATATTCTCATAAGAAAAATCCTGAAGTCTCTTCTTCTGTTCCTTCACAATCTCATTCTTATACTGTTCATCCTCGATTAGCTGATGTATTTTTTCCGCCACTCTTTCCGGTTCTTTGCTCTCCACCAGCACTCCGCTGCCTCCGAGCGTTCCGGGAATGGCAGTGGAAGCATAAGCAACAATTGGTGTCTCAAAGAACATCGCCTCCACCAATGGCACACAGAATCCCTCATGTTCACTCATGCATAAAAATACATCTGCAATTTTATAGTACGCCAAAATTGCGTCAAATGCAATATGGCCCGGGAAGATGACGTCTTCCACCCCGCATTTTTTAATATACTCCTGCAGATACTGATAATACCTGTCCGTCTCCTGATAGTTACCCACCAGAAACAGTCTCGCCGTCGAATTATAATTTTCTTTGTAAGCAGCAAAGCAGGCGATCACATCCTCAATCTTCTTGTTCGGCACGATTCTTCCGACAAATACAATGTTTGTTTTCCCATCCGAATAACGGGATATCACATTCTCATCCGGCTGCCGTTCATAATCCTTAAAGGGAATCAGAATCGGAATCACCGAGATTGGGCACTGATACCCCATGGCAATCAGATCTTTCTTATTGAACTCTGAGACAACCATCCCATAATCAATAGCGTCCTTCATATCTTTGATCTCTGTCAGCCCTTTTCTGGTAATAGTCTCCGCCTTTTCATCATATCCGTGGAAAAATTCCGGCGGCGTCACATTGTGGTAACGCAAAACCACCTTTGCAGTTGTCTCTTCGATCAGCCCCTGGAATCCATCTTCCGATGCATAGTGATAAATGATGATATCATCTTCTGTCAGTTCAGGCAAAAGATCAATATTATACACGTTCTCTTCCTTTATCTTCGGATGAACAGCAAATGTAAAGATTGCCGTCGCATATCCTGCTCCCTCGAGCATATGTTTGATTGCAAGCGCATCATTGCCGACCGCATCTCCAAAATTAAGAGAGGACACCAGCTGTATGATGCGTGGTTTCTTGTCCGCATTCAGTTCAAAGATTGATCGCATTCCAAGCTTCGCATTTAACTGTGTCACCTGGAGCTGTAACTGTTCAATGTGGTTGCGTAAAATATCATTTTCTTCCATCAGAAGCGTATGCATCCGGTCATAGTCTTCCGCCATATTGGCGACAATCTGATTATAGTCCTTCTGTTTTCCCCATGCGGGCATTACATACCACCTGATACATTTGCGCACGATATGCTTCAATCCGCGAATGAATGCGCCAATAACCGGAATATCATTCACGATCTCTGGTTCTTCAACGCCAAGACTTTCATATGCCCGCTGCAAATTTTGTCTTGAAAGATTCTGATTGGTGCGCAGTTCAAAGCGAACCTTTTCCGGTTTCCTCATAAACCACTTCTCCTCTGATTCGGCAATTATATAAATGTGATCTTTTTGACCACAATGTCTTCCTCTGTTACATTTGAGAGAACAAATTCCAGATTCTCCGCCTTTTCTCCCAGATATAGGTTCATTGCATTAAATCCATTCTTTAGCTGCATCTCACCCAATCTGACATTTCCGGACTCCTTGGTAACTGTAAGCACCGGTGTTGCGCTTCCCTCATAGTTCACTTCCACACACAGTTTATACTGCATTGGTGGCATGGTCAGATAAGGACCGTACATCACTCCGCCATTGTGAATGACCAGTCGATCCTCCATCCATTCACAGGCACCGTTATATTTCATCTGTTTTACCAGATTCTCATCATCACGCGCAATGTCGGATAAATAGGTCAGAAGTCTGCTCTGCTTGACCTCCGTTGCAAACGTTCCAACTGGAATTGCCTTCAGATCCGTCCCCTTCACCGAAGTCCACTCATCCGCTCCGATTGCAAAAGTGAGTTCGGCCTGTTCACAAACCTGATCCACGGAATAAACAACGGTAAGACTGCCTGTTTTTCCTGACTTATACAGATGTGCGCTTTCTCCATTTTCATCTGTATAGCAGATATCCTGCAAACGGAAGGTGCTCGCCGCAAGCTGCTGCGCCTTCTGTTCCTGCTTCGCCTGTTTTTCTCTTTCTTTTTCCTGCTCTTCGTGGATCTTCTCCCGCTTCTGTTCTGCGGTCTTCACTCCCATATATTCCAGATACTTCTCATGTACTTCTTTCGGCTGTCCGTCCATCCGTATCCTTCCCGCATCAATCCAGATACTGCGGTCGCAGATTTCCTCGATCTGTCCGAGACTGTGCGATACAATTACAATCGTTGTGCCGCTTTTTTTTATTTCCTGCATCTTTTCAAAACATTTTTCCTGAAAATGTGCATCTCCCACAGCCAGGATTTCATCAATCAGTAAAATATCAGCATCCACATTGATCGCAACGGAAAATGCCAGACGCATATACATACCGGAAGAATAAGTTCTTACCGGATTATCGATATAATCTTCCAGCTCGGAAAAAGCGATGATCTCATCAACGCGCGCATCGATCTCTTTTTTGCTCAAACCGAAGATCGATGCATTCGTATAGATGTTCTCCCTGCCGCTCATATCCGGATGAAATCCGGCTCCAAGTTCAATCAGGCTTGAAACTCTTCCTCTCATATCCACGGTACCGCCATCCGGGTAGATAATCTTCGTCAGCAGCTTTAATGTTGTGCTCTTGCCACATCCGTTATGCCCGATCAGACCGACTGCCTCTCCCTTCCGCACGTTAAAACTGATCCCGTTTAACACCCAGCGTTCCTCGTATCGGTTACGCTTGCGAAACAGAACCCGCTCCTTCAGCTGACTGCCCTTGTCCATATATACTTTAAATTTCTTGGTCAGATCCCTGACTTCTATCGCATTTTCTGGCTGCATTTTCATACCTCTTTTTTATTCTGCCACACATAGTTCCGAAAAGTATTTCTTATATTTTTCGATCATGACATCCCATGCAAAATTTTCCTTCACATACTTCTTGCCCTGCAGTGCCATGGTACGTGCTTCTGCGGGATGCTCTATGATATAATCAACTGCTCCCTCGAACTCAAAATAATCTTCAAAATACAGTCCACCATTGGAGGAAACAGCAAAATTCTGTGTCACGTTGCAATCCTTGTGCACCAATACCGGTCTCTCACACAGCCAGCTCTCCATGATAACATAAGAAAAACTTTCATGCTTTGACGGCTGGCATAACAGTTCTGCCGCCGCATATGCATCGTACTTGTCCTGAATCGGCACAAATCCAAGATCAATGACATGATCTTTTAATGCCCTTGGTATTGTAATATCTCCACCACCGAGCAGTACCAGTTTTAAATTCGTGTTCCGACGGAACAGATACTCATGATAATAGTCTAACAACGTATAGATATTTTTGCCAACATCTTTTCTTCCTGCATATAAAATAAACGGATCGTTAATATGATACTTTTCCCGGAATCTCGCCGCATCATAGGTCAGCTCTGTATCCACCCCAAGCCCCATCGTTACAGCTTTCATGTGATCCACATCAAAAATACGTCTGGTCAGTTCTTCCTCTGGTTTTGCATTGAACATCATTCCGGCAACTCTGGAAAATACGTCATGAAAATTATTCAGATAGACATAACTCTCCTCATGAAAGCACGGAATCATAACCGCTTTTTCGTAGCACTCCTGCACGCCATAATAAGTAGTTCCAAACATGTATGGAATAAATACGAATGCTGCATATTCGTCCTTGTAGTCTCTGATATACTGATAGAGATCCGGGCTGTTAATCATCTCACGCACAAATGTCTCTTCTTCCTTCGCAGTAAGGGGCATATCGCCGTTCATCAGCTTCAGATTGACCTGATCAAAGGCATGTACATTCCGTTTGCGAACCTTAAAGCGAAGCACAGGAATCCCACCGCTCTCAAAGGTCTTACCCGGCTTGTAATAGTTGCAGTTCCAATTGGAGTGAAACTCTTTTACACAGGTGGATAAAATCTCCACTTCCATCCCTGCCGCGAACAGATGTCCTGTGATGTCCCTGAGCGCTGCCTCTGCGCCTCCCGATATATTTTCGCCATACCACGGTGTTACAAACCCGATTTTCTTCATGCTTTCCTACCTTATTTTTCCTGAATAATCTTGTCGATAATCTGTAAAAACTGTGTCTTTACTTTTTGATTGTCAAAATCCTGCAGACGAATCCGCTGGTTTTTTAAAATTTTCTCTTTTAATATCTCATCCGTCAGAACACGGTTTACCATTTCCGCTGCCATGATCGGATCATTGTCAGGAAGCAGCAAGCCACCGCCCCCCATGGTCCACGCAATTGCAGAGGTATCTCTTGCCACCACCGGAACATCAAAATACATAGACTCCACGATCGGCACACAGAAGCCCTCATGTTCGCTCATACACAAAAACACATCCGCAAGATGGTAATATGCCAGTATCTCATCAAACTTGATCTGCCCGGTAAAGATCACATCCGCAAGACCAAGCTCCCTGACATATGCCTCCAGTTGTTCATGGTACTTATCAATCCCGGCATAAGAGCCCACCAAAATCAGTCTGGACTTCGGGTTGATATAATTTTTATAATAATAGAACGCCTGAATAATATCTTCCTGCTTTTTGTTTGGCACCACGCGGCCGGTAAACAGAATATTCACATAATCATCGTTATATCTGCGTAGGATGCCGGCATTTGGCTTTTTCTCATAGTCCTCAAACGGGATCAAAATCGGCAATACATCAATATCGCACGTAAAACCATACCGGATCAGATCCTCTTTGTTGTACGCCGAATCTGCAATCGCATAGTCAGCAATCTTAGCCAGACGCTTTGCTGCCTTGATTCCCTGCGCACAGCTGGAGCTTGCGTCTCTGTTATATTTTTTGAAATACTGTTCCGGCGTAATGTTGTGATACAGGATGACTTTTTTGCCGCCCAGCTTCTCAATCTCATAATTCAACTTATGTCCGGTGGACAGATGATAGATCACAATATCATCTTCCTCCAGTTTCTCCAACATATCAAATGGCTCTGCCGTTCCCTGCGGCAGGCGCTCATCGATCACCGCCGCGTAGATCTCTGTCTCATAGCCTGCCTCCAGCAGTGCATCCTTCAATGCACGGGTATCATTTCCAACCGCATCCCCAAATGCCAGAACCGGCAAAATCTGAACTATCCGCATGCTCTATTCTCCACACTTTTCTTCTAATCTCTTGCACTTTAATTCCAGGGTTTCCACCTGCTGCTGCAGTTCCATAATCTTGACCGCCTGCTCATCCTGCATTTTAGCATACAGCTGTGTCATTGCCGAGGTTGTATAAAAGTTAAACTGATTCTGCTCGTCAATGATCGGCTCCACATAAAATTTGATAAGCTTACGGATGACTTTCTTAAAAAATACAGCCAGCCGGTTGCCCCCGATCAGTCTCCAACACTGCACCTTTCTGGTACTGTTCATACGCTCAACGGTCAATCCAAAATGATCCAGTTCGAAATAGTCATCGATCTCATCTGACATTTCACCTGTCTTCGCTGCCACATCTGCAAATTTTAATTCATTCTTTGTATAACCACGCTCCGCAATCTGCGTACGGATATCCTGCATGATCTCTTCTACATTGATCTGTTCCATCTGTTCTGCCATAATTATCTCTCCAATTCTACAGTTCTTCTGCAAATCCCTTCTGTAATTTTACAAAAACCAATTCTCCGATCAGCAGGATACCAACACCCAGAACAACGGCTGCCGCCAGCGTACTAAGCTGCGGTGTAGTCTTATAATACAGGATATCCCTGTATGCGTTGATAACCGGTGTCATCGGATTCAGATTCCAGATGCGCACCAGCGTCGGATAGGATGCCAGTGCATCCAACACCATCTCCTGTGAGTACATGACCGGTGTCAAAAACTGCCATGCCATGGCAATAATACTCAGAATATAAGCAAGATCTCGCAAATATACTGTCAGTGCAGAGGTCAGAAGTGCAATCCCCAGACCCAGTATATATTCCACAATCATAATAATCGGCAAATACAGCATGGCGACCAGATTGACTCCGTAGCCAGTCACAATCAGAACCGCAAACACAACCAGAAAACTGAGCAGCATGTTCACAAACGAACTCGTCATATAAGCAATTGGCATCACCTCACGTGGGAAATAAATCTTTTTTACCATATCGCCAGAACCAAGAATACTGGTAGCGCCCCCGGTCAATGAAGAGCTGAAATAAATCCACGGAACCAGCGCCACAAACAGAAACAGATAATACTTATCAATTCCAGAACGCATAATAACTGAAAATACCATTGTATATACCAGCAGCTGAAGCAGCGGATTTAAAAATGTCCAGAAAAAACCCAGCACTGATCCTTTATATCTCCCCCGCAGATCCTTTCGTACCAAGCGAAAGATCATCTGCCGGTAATTATATATCTCTTTTATTCTTTCCATAATATCCCTCATTTTATAGCCTACATCATAAGTACCAGCTTTTACTCTACCATACTTTGTCCTTCGGTGCAACTTTCATGCCCGATCTGCCTGCTGTACCTCCTGCAGGATCGGCGCCAGCCGCTCCTTTAACATCGCCGTGATCGTCTGCGCCCCCAGCACCTCGTTTATTTTCGCTTTTCCGTTCTTTGCAAGTCTGTCATAATATGCCGGATCTTCGTACAGCCGCCGCATATAGCCGGCTGCCTCCTCCACATCTGACTCCGCCCACCGGTATCCCTTTTTGTAGTTGCCGGACGTCTCCTGTATCTCCACTTTCCGGAACGATACCATGCAGGCGCTGTCCGCATCCATGAATTCAGTGTTCGACGACCAGTCTGTCGCCACGCAGACCGTGTCAAGCAGCATGGCCTCCGCCATCACCAGCCCGAAGCCCTCCGCGCGGTGCAGCGACACGAATACATCCACCGCCGCAATCAGGCTGTTGACCTTCGGCTTGTCCAAAACCTCCGCAATCAGATACAAGTTCTGATAGCCCTTCGTCTGCTCGCGCAGCACCTCCAGATCTTCCTGCTTCGGATTGTTCATCTTAATCACCAGTCCGACATGTTCATCCTCCACCGGAAACGCTTTCTTATAGGCATCGAGCGCTCCCACCGGGTTCTTGCGCGCCATGGTGCTGTTGGTATCGTACATGATCAGATATAAGAATTTGTCCTCCGGAAGTCCAAAGTCCGCCCTGCCGCAGTTTTCGTCTTTTCCTGCCGTCACATAGTACGGCAGCGTGTACACCGGCTTGTCCGTCACCTTGCGGATACTGCTGCTCGCAAATTCCGAGGGTGTCCAGATCTCGTCGAAAAATTTGATTGCCTCCTGATATTCCTGCGGGAATTCCTCCAGCTCCCACAGCCAGAATGCAATGTTGTAACGGTCTCTCCAGATGTCCTTATTCAGATACAGATACGCCAGTCCTACCTCCTGCGGATTCACATGGAACAGATTCACCCGGTAAGGATAGTCCTCACGCATCCGGTGTTCAAAGCTGTGATCCCCGCGCCGGACATTGCCGTCAAGCTGAAAATTATAAATTCCAAACGGGATCTTTGATAATTCCAGTTCATTCGCCAGCAGGCGCATGCTCTGCCCCAGACCGATCTCTGCCCGGATGTCGCCGATCAGATTCACGCCCGCTTCTTTTTTCTGATACTCCGCCGGATGAATCGGCTCTTTCTGGTACTTTGCCATCAGCCGCTTTAAGTAGGCAAGCTTTGCCGCCCGCAGCAGCTTCTTCGGAAGTAACTTCTTTAATTTCTGCTTATGATCTGCGATAAAACGCACCATTTTTTGTTTCATGCTATTTTTTCCCTATCGTCTCCAAGAATTCTTTTAATCCGCCCGCCAGGCGCTCCTTTTTGTAGCGTCCGACGACCGCTTCACACAGGCTCTCCGGTATGCTCTCTTTTCCGTCCTCCTCAATCTGCCGCATCGCAGCGGCAAGCTGCGGCACCGCATCCTCTGTGTCCAGCTTACAATAGCGCACCGCATCGCCCGCAATCTCATGAAAGATCGGAAGATCACTCACCAGAACCGGCTTGCGGTAGGTCAGCGCCTCGATCACCGGCATACCGAAGCCCTCCGCCCTGCTCGGGAACAAAAAGGCGCTGCATGCGGCATACATCCGGTACTTTTCCTCCGTCTCAAGATAGCCCTGGTAACAGACGCCGTCCGTCTCCTTCTGGCACTCCCCGAGTAGCGTCTCGATCGCATCCGACCGGATCTTTCCTGCAAGGTACAGCTTCTTTGTGCCGCCGTCCTTCCGGTAGCGCACATACGCTTTCAGCAAAAGATCGGTTCCCTTCCGCTCTTCCAGATTGCCGATATACAGAAAATATCCCTCGTCGCAGACCGGCAGAGAAGGCCTCTCCTCGGTAATGATATAAGAAATACAGGACGGAAGCGCCTTTGCCGCCGGATAATACTGTTCCACCTGCGTCTTCGTATCCAGGGAATTGTAGATCACCGCGTCCATGTGGCGAAGCGTTTTCCCCAGATTCCACTTGAAATAGTATGGATAAAGTCTCCCGTATCCGTACGGTGCCGTGATCGGAAAAACATCATGCACGGTCACTGCCGTCTTTCCGTACGGGTTGCGGATGACCACCGGCGTCAGATTGTTTACTTCCCAGAACAGATCCGGTTTTACCTCATTTATTTTGTTCTGCACAAAACGAAAATAGGCATATACCCCGATACTTTTCTCGACAGGTGTCCCATATCGATGTATCGGAATATGTGCCTCATCCAGCTCTTTCATCGCCGCGCTTTCAACCACATCCGTAAGTAATTCCATTTTCATGGTATCATACTGCATTAAGCCACAGATAAAATTGTACAGGTACATTCCCACGCCGCTCGGGCGCTTCCCGAGCGTTCTCGCATCTATCAGAATCTTCACTTTTTTCCTCTTGCTCCTGCATATTTCTTGCATCCGGCTGCCGCATAACAGCAGAAATAGTAGACTGCTTTCCATACGGGAATCCCCATATAGCGGTATACACCGTAGGTCATCCGCGCTGATTTGCCCTTCTTTCTGGATTTACCGGTCTCGCCCAGCCTGGATTTTAACAGAGGCTCGTTTACACCGGCAAATGTTTTCCCGTCTCTTAGCATAGACAGCCACACAATGTAGTCTTCATGCAGCTCATCATGCGTCATCGGATACTGCAGCGCATCCTCCCGGCACATCAGCACGGAAGAACACGGGATGACGTTCCCCTTGAGAAGTCCGTGATACGTGACCGTCTCCGGAACCTGCACGATCTTCGTGGTAGAGGTTCCGTCGGCATACATCAGTTCCCTGCCCGCATAGCAGGCGTCTGCCTTTGTCTCCGCAAGCCGCTTTAGCTGACGCTCCGTCTTGTCCTCCTGCCACCAGTCGTCCGCATCCAATATCGCAACATAGGGCGTCGTGACACAGGCAACCGCACGGTTGCGCGATGCCGCCGCCCCGGCATTCTGCTCGTTTTTTAGCACCGTGATCCGGTCGGGATACTCTTCTGCATAGCGCATGGCAATGGCATACGTGTCATCCCGGGATGCATCGTCCACAATAACCATCCGGCACGGCACGGTCTGTGCCAGCACGGACTGTATACAATTTTCAATATAGGATGCAGCATTATAAGCTGCGGTGATTGCCGTCACCTGTATCATTGAAATCTCCTAATCTTTCAGTGCCGTCTGCTGCGTTTCATCCACACCCTCGGTGTTCTCCTTCTGGAAGAGAATCTTGAACGTCAGCAGCATAATCTTGACGTCGAGCCACAGGGAATAGTTCTCAATGTATGTGATGTCAAACTTCAGCTTGTCATACGGCGTGGTATTGTATTTTCCATATACCTGCGCGTATCCGGTCAGTCCGGCCTTCACCTTGGTGCGGAGCACGAACTCCGGAATCTCCTCGGCATACTGGTCTGCGATCACCTGTCGCTCCGGTCTCGGTCCTACCATGGACATATCGCCCTTTAAGATGTTAAACAGCTGCGGCAGCTCATCAAAATGAATATTGCGGATGATCTTTCCGACCGGCGTCACGCGCTTGTCGCCCTTTGCCGCAAGTCTGGCGCCGTTTTTCTCGGAATCCATGCTCATGCTGCGGAACTTGTAGATCATAAACGGCTTCTCATCCCTGGTCAGACGCTCCTGCTTGTAAAACACCGGACCTCCGTCGTACAGCTTGACTGCCAGTGCAATGATTAACATGAACGGCGATGCGATCACAATACCGACCAGTGACAGCACAATATCGCAGGTTCTCTTGATGATGCGCTGATCGATCGACAGACCCTGATTGCGCGATAACAGCAGCGGCGTGTCGAACAGATGGATGTCGTCCGCCCCGCGGAAAATGATGTCTGAGATCTTCGGTGTCACATAGGTCCGGATCGACTCCTGGTAACAAAACTTCATGATCTGGTTTCTCGCCTGTGCCGGCAGATCGCAGAGCACCACCGCATTGTATTCGCGGATCATCGGGTAAAGCTTCTCATGACCGATCTCATAGCTGACTGATCTGCAGATATTGTACTTATCGCGGCGCGTATTGATCTTCGAGATCAGCTCGTCCGGCGCATAATGCCCATAGATCACGAGCATCTGCCGCGGCGGATACAGCTTGGCGTAGAATTTTCTTATGATGTAGATCCACGGCAGGATGAAGACCGTCTCAACTGCCATGACGCCGAGCATAGGTGCTGGATCCACATAATCACGGCAGATCAGACACAGTTCCAGATATCCGACGATCCCGCTCAGTAAAATGGATAAAATATGGGACAATGCAATATCCGTCATCCGCATATAGCCGATATTATACCCGCCAAATACCTTCGTAAAAAAGAAGATCACCAGCACATACAGTCCGACGACCGCCCAGTTTCCACGGCGCCAGAAACCAAACTGCTCCTCGTAAACACTGTACCAGATGTAGCCAAAGCAGACTCCCTCCACCAGCAGTGTGATCAGATTCGCTCCGTAATTTAATAGATGCTTATATTGCTCTCTTAATCTCATTCAGTTAGATTCCTTTGCTATTATTCCCTAAAGTATATCACATATGAACCGGCTATGCCATAGCAGTCGTATCCGGCGCTCTCCATCAACGTCTGATCGTCATAATCCGCTTCCAGGATCACACAGTTGCTGTTATACTTTTCCGCCATGGCAATCTGGTTGTCGACTGCCGCCGGCACCGCCACAATGCTTGCACAGTCCTCGATAAACTGCTTCTCTGTCTCATCTTCGGTCACAGTATCCTGTGCGATCATCCGCTCTATCAAATCCTCTCCGTAAAGCAGATTCACCGAGGCATCCAGTTCGCGGATCTGTGCGCAGACAGCACGCGGCGCAATCATATTCTGTATGCTTCTGCCAGATTCCCGCAGCGCATCGTCGAGTTCTGCAATTTCATGCTCCACATGGTACGCATTCTCCGGCACGGCAAGCTTTGGCGCCGCAAACTGAAAACTCATACTAACCGCCACGAGCGCCGCACACACCAGCACGCCGAGCACTCCCGTCGACACATGCTTTGTCCCCACCGCAAGCTCCGTCACCGGGATTGCAACCGCGACCGCCGGAAGCAGCAGGAAAAACATTTTCCAATAAGATGTCTCCATCCAGAAGGTGCTGATGTCATTGTATCCGAACGGATTTCCCACAAGTACCAGCATACACGCGGCGTAGGCCGTATACATGCGGCACCCGCGGCTAAGCCGCTTCCACTCTGCCATCAGAAAGAGAATCGCTGTGAGAGCCAGTACCAGACTGATGCCCCCGGTCCCGAACTGCCGGAATTCACTTTTTAACAGTTGATAGACTGCCTCCATCTCTCCACCTCTTTATCAGTGCCGCAGCCAGAGCCGCTCCCCACACAAATGTCACAAAAAAGAATCCTTTTTCATACAACAGCTGTCCCGCAGCCGCACTCACCACATAATACAGAATCACATACGGCTGTCCAAACGTCTCAATCTCCCGCAGCTGTTTCTTCTCACCCAGAACAAGGAGCACCGTAAGCGGGAGTTCTCCCAGGAAAAAAAGTGTCTCCCCGTTCCAGCAGTTCTGATATAATCCAAATGCCACAGACCAGTCTGTGATCAGCGAAACCGCATATAAAAGCCACACCACGATCTGGAAGCACCATTTTTTCTTCGTGTCGCGTTCAAACAAATATTCCGCCCACGCGGCATACACCGCCATATAAAACGGAAGTAAAAACACCGGCAGCAGAATCCGGACAAACTTTGCCGGATACAGATTGCTCATTCTGACATACACAGCATAGTAAGCCGCAACCGGCGCCACCTTCTGCGCATCAAGCGTTTCCTTCTCAAAGTCCATCATATCGGCACGGCTTTTCCCTGTCATGGCGTCATACTCATACAACGAATCCGTCATGTACATGGTCATGACCTGCTCCACCGTATGCTCCTCCGTCCGGTTCGCTGCAAATCCGCCCGCGACCACAATCACAAGCAGCGCAGCAATCACAGTAATAAACAGATTTGCCCTGCTTTTGATCCGGATCAATGCCCGTATATTCCATCTGTAAATTATAACGCCCGTCGACAGGATTGTCAAAACGATAAGCAGAATGCAGAAAACCCTCGTAAGCTTCGTCAGCGTCCATTTTCCGTCGAGCGCAATCCGCGCCAGCCCGTAAAACAGCGCCCAGATCGTAAGACTCCCGATCAGATACGCCGACCGGCGTTTTCGATACTCCCTCTGCGGGAACAGTCCGAACAGACACCCGGTCAGTATCGGAAGAACCAGCCACACAAAAGCGAGTATCACTGTTTTCAGAATTGTAAGCATCTTCCCCGTTCCTCCTTACTCTTTCGCACACCGGTATACTTCATATCCTTCCACCGCGCCGACATAGGTGAGATCCAGCTGCTGCAGGTATTCCGCGGAGTAATACCGGGTGTTGCGTACAAAAAAATCCACCTGGCGCTCTGCAAAAATCTCGTTCATAATCGATGCGTCAACCTCGACCCCCTTCACGAACAGGGAAACCGCCGTGCTGTGATCGTCATACTGCCCGTCCACCGGAAGTTCTTCCGTATCTGTGAACATGTAGCGCGCCATCTCCGTATTGTTGACCGCCTCGATCACGGTCGGATCGTACTGCCTTATGCTGCTGTACATCTCCTGATCGACAAGAATCACCGGATTCTCCTTCTTGGAAGCCTCCGCAATCAGTTCCGACGTCTCGAGCACCCAGGAATCTATTTTGTACACGTTTTCATCCGGAATGTACTTTACCAGACTGCTCCCGCACAAGAACACGATGCCAAGCACCACCACCCCGACGGCGAACTGCACTTCTCTCTTTGCTTTGCGATTCACAAGACGCGCCAGCAGATAGGCACACAGAAATTCCGCCGGAAGCAGCCAGTAAAAACGCATATAGCGATCCTCCCATCCCATCTTCTCGATGATCGGACGCATCAGGAACGGATTATATACCGTTGCCAGCAGAATCAGAAACGGCCAGACAAACAGTTCCATCAGTTTCTTATCCTTTTTGTATACAAGATACACCAGGCAGCCCAGGTACGGCACCAGATACAGCGCTCCGTTCCAATATTTCCAAAAATTCTGATAAAAGAAATCTATTTCCGCCATTCTTTTCCCTCAACCTACAGAAAACTCAGCACACCGGCAGCCAAACACGGCAGCACCGACAGCACCGCATACCCCCAGTATTTTAACTTCTTCCTGCGAAGCAGCACTGGGAGGAGTCCGACACCCAAAAGCATCGGTATCATGAACACGCCACTCATCGACATCGTCGCCCCGGCGAACGCAAAGACACCGAGCATGATCCAACACTGCTTTTTCTCCGTCTCCTCCGCCGCCAGCACAATGGCAAGCAGCGCAAGCGGAAGATATACATTCGCCAGCATGGATTTCGACTCTGCCATGCGCGTCCACAGATAATAGCCCGGAACCTCGCCGAGATTCCAGCACAGCACACTGATGAGCGCACGGATGATTGCCGTCCACACCGCAACCGCACGTTTTCCTTTGGAGAGACGCAGGGCAATCTCATAGACCGCCAGATTGGCTGCCACGATCTCGATCACGCCCATGATCCGGTTGACCACCACCAGCGGATGCATGAAAAACAGCTTCGCTAAAAACGCGATCAGCATGGAATAACTGTCGTGCCACGCCACCGCTTTTCCCACATAGACGCCGGTATACGCATCGTACTGGTACATGGTGTCCGTGTAGAGCGCATTGATTGCATTCCCGTTATAGTAGCTGGTATCATAGCGGCTCACATACAACTGGTTTCCCATCCCATACCAGATCTGAACCACCAGCAGCACGAGAAATAGCAGCAGCCACACATCGCGCGCGGGATACCGCATCCAGGATCCGCCCTCTTTTCTTCCGGCTCTGACCAGATACACCACGCCAAGCGCCACGGCAATGACAAGCACCGCAAGTGCCGTGTAGAAAAGCACATGGAACGCCGCACCGCCCGCCTCGGTGAAAATATCCACAACGGAGAAAATCCCGAGGAAAAGTGCCATACCGAACAGCCACAAAAAGCCCGGCCCTTCCTTCCGCCCCATAAGACGGCAGACACCCGCCCCCAATATCCAGAATATGCAACTTAACACCGCCAGTCCAATGACGATCCCCAAAGCAGAATTCATATGTTTCTTCCTTTCCCGTGCTTTTGTAACCGTTCAAGCCCTTTGTGCAGCAGCTCCATCACGGTGTCGTTCCGGAAAAGGAGCAGACAGCCGAAATAGACCGCTACCGCCGCCGCAATCATCACAAACAGCATGACCGGCACCGTCCATGGCAGACGTTTCAGCAAAAACACCACAGCCGTCATCGCTGCCAGCGCCGCGCCCAGACTGATGACATAGTTCCTGCCGATCGCAAGGTGATAGCTGCATCTTGCATGCCACACCAGCACTGTGGTCACGGCGATCTCCGACAGGACGGATGCAATCGCGGCACCGCTCTGCTGCATGGACGGAATCAGCAGGAAGTTGACTGCTGCATTGATTACCGCTCCCGCAATCGTTGCGTGTAGAATTTTCCGTTCCTGCCCGGTTGCAATCAGCACGATGTGTCCCAGGAAATACGCCACCGAGAACACCAGCACCAGCACGCTTAAGATCCGCAGTGTTCCGATCGACGGCAGAAATGCCTCCCCGAACAGAAACGGCACGATGTACTCTGCCGTAATGCCAATTCCGACGGTACACGGAAGCGCCAGAAGAAGCATAATCTTAAAGCCCCGGCTAAGCAGCTCGTTGCATCTGTCATATTCTTTCTGCTTGTAGTGATAGCTGATGCGCGGATAAAAAACCGCCACAAGCGCGATCACCACCGTGTAGGTCATGCGCACGATCTTCACCGGATTGGAATAATATCCCACGCACGTCTCCCCGTGGTAATATTCCAGCATGATGGTATCCAACATCGTGTAGATCTCCGTCGCGATCGTGGACGCCAGCAGGATCAGCACCGGCTTTAAATGCCTGCCCGGATGCAGACCCTCGTCCGGTTTTCCGATATATTTCCGCAGATTCCACGCATTTAGCAGGTTGTTTCCCGCCGTCGCCACGCAGAGGATAAAAGCGTAGATCACATAATCTTTTGCCTTCTTTACAAACAGAAGCATCGCCACAAACGAAAGAATTTTCACGATGATGCTTCTGGTCGCAATATAACTGTACTCCTCCATTCCCTGATAGAACCAGTCAATGTTAAAAATATTTAAAATCAGCATCAGACCCATGATCTGAAACAGCAGCTTCCGGTCCGCAAAATGCGGAAAATTGTCCACAAACACATAGTACGCCACAATGCACATCAGTGTCGCGGCAAGATTGATGAAAAACAGTTCCCAGAAGGTGCGGCTTCGCCCCTCCTTTGTCTCACCGCTCTGCGCGATCGCCTTTACGCCGTAGGTCGGAATCCCGAGCGACGCGATCAGCACAAAATATGCCACAATCGTGTTGGCATACCCGACGCGTCCCACGCCCGCCGGAAGAAGAACTCTCGAGATATAAGAAGTGGTAATAAGCGGAAAAAGGGCCGTAAAGCCCTTATAGATCATATTAAATATAGAGTTTTTTACCAGTGATTTCTTCTCTGCCATACGTTCTTCCTCTATGATTCTGTCTATCCCAGCCGCCCGAGGCGGATCAGAAGTTCCCTCTTCCAATAAAACACATTCCGGTGCCAGACCCCGGTTTTACTGCTGCCGCACACGGTTCTGATACACTGCATTCCGGCGTAGCGCTTTGCCAGCCGGCGGAAATTCTCGTTGTATGCGTGATTGATATGCCCCGTCGAGTGATGGATCAGCGCCACGTCACAGACATAGACGTTCCCGCCGTGCCATCTGGTATGCAGACAGCGCTCCACGCCGTACAGATGCCAGTTATCACACAGCTTTTCATCGAACGGATTCTTTTTGAAATGTGCCGTGTGCCCGCCGAAAAAACATTCATCCAGCGAATCGCACGCCCTCATCCCGGAAAATGCCTGCTCGCCGGCTGCGGCAAGTTCTCCTTCGCCGTGCTGTACTCCGGATAAAACGATTCCCTCGGCCTCGCCAAAGTACTTCTTCCTTCCCGGAATCGCCCCCGGCACAATCCCGGCAACACCCAGCAGATCCGCCTCCCCGGTCTGCGCCAGGTATCCGGCAAACCGCGCGAGCGTATCCTCCTTTGGAAGTTCGACGTCCTGGTGGGCGTAGATCACATACTCCGTCTCCACGCGCGCCGTCGCGGCATTCAGTGCAAGGCTGCACGATGCATACTGCCCGTGGCAATTGTCCATGCCGATCAGCTCATACCCGGTATTCTGTTTTGCAAGGGATGCCTGCAGCCTCTCGTATTGTTTCCTGTCGTTGTAGCAGCAGACGATCGTTATCTTATTTTTCATATTTTTTCATCAGACCGAGAAACGCCCGGTACGATTTGGTGATCTGTGTATAGTAAAAAATCTTGGCATCGCATACATCGCCGTATAGCTTCCTTGTCGTCACAGCCTCTTTATGAATACAGGTGACCTCCGGCGAATACAGCATCCGCAGTCCGCTCTTTGCCGCCAGATAGTAGAGGATTTCCTCCTCCGCATACAAAAAAGTGCCTTCCCAGAAGCCGTCATACACTTTGAAGAAATCCCTTGAAAATACAAGACAGCATCCGTGGAGCAGCACTCCCTCGCGCTCCTCGCCGACTCTGCTGTCCGCCGCTACCGCCTCGCCGTCCACCTCGCGGGTTGCTCCGGTGCCACGCGACAGATCGCCTCCGTTCTTCTTCCCCAAGAGCAGCCTGGACATCCGGTAGCTCATCGCCCGGATCCAGGACGATACGATCTGCTTTCGCATATAGTTTAAGGTATAGCTGCGCTTCTCCGCCACTGGGTTAAAGTGCTGCGTGCGGGTCGCGTCCACAACATCCGCGCCCAGTATCGCATACGGCTTTCTGTCGTAGATCTCAAACAGGCGCTCACAAAAATCCGGCTGTTCAAACAGGATGTCGCTGTTTGCCGCGACGATCAGATCCGGATCATAGTGCTCTCTCGCATAGCGGATGCCGAGATTGTTCCCTCTGGCAAACCCGAGATTCTCTCCCGACGCGGTCACGCGCACCCGTTTTTCATCGATAAAATGCTCCGCAAGCCACTCCTCGCTCCCGTTTCCGGAACCGTTGTCCACGATGACAATGTGCATGTTTTTCCAGGTCTGCGTCGAAAGGATCGACTCTGCACATGCGGCGGCTTCCTCGTATGTTTTGTAATTTAAGATGACATAGCAAATCGTTCTCATCGGCACTGTCTCCCTGAATTCTTATGCGCCCGAGTATCTGGTCTTCGTGCCAAGGATAATGCGGACATACGGGGTGATGGAACGCACGATAGCTGTTCCGAGTCCAAAATACTTGTGCAGGAAATGGAACCAGTCCCGAAACGGCAGTCCCTTTCTGCTCTCCTTGAGCTTCATGCGCTGCATCCTTGGCAGCGACTCGTCCTGCCAGGTTCCCTTTAAGCTGCCGTCGTTGCACTGCCCGATGAACTTCGGGAAAATGCGGATCTCGTATCCCATCCGGCTGATGGCAAGTCCGTAATCAAAATCGCCAATGCTGTGCTGATAAAATGGATCAATCGACACTTTCATGAAAATGTCATGCGGAATGATCGCACAGTTCGCGTTAAACGTGTCAAAACAGATGTCCTGTGCCTCCGGACCGTACTTTTTGTACTTGATGCCCTTGACGTACTTGATGCCGCCGTAACTCATCCTGCCGTCATCCCCGCACATCGCCCCGACCATGACCTTATCCGGCGCAAACAGCGGGAGCATCTCGTCGAAAATGCCCGGCACAAACTTCGTGTCGTCGTTCATCAGCATATAATACTCGTAATCGGGATGCGCCTTTTTGGCGTGCTCGATCGCCTCATACATGCCGCGGTTCCAGAACAGTCCGCCGTCGCCGTTGATTAAATCGATCTCATACGGCATCGCCGCCAGCATCTCATCCGTGCCGTCCGTGCTGCCGTCATTGACAATCACATAATCAAAGGTGACGTTTTTGTTCTGTCCGAGCAGTTCCATACTCTGCCTGGTCAGCTCTCTTCGGTTATAACAGGTAAATATCGCTAATACTTTCATCTGATTCTCTCCACGTTCTGCACTCTGTGTCTTGCTGCGCAATCCTATATTTGACCGATATAGTTTCTGCGAAACACAATGTGATAGATATGTTTTAACAGGTTCGGCTCCGATTCATGCAGCAGCGCCCGCTTCATCAGCCGGTGTACCTCGGAGCGTTCCTCCACCTCATCCGGGAATTCCGTGACCGCGTGATCCGTCGCCAGATGGTGGTCAAAGACCGGTTCCCTGCTCTCTCCACAGTGAACGCCGCTTCCGTCCCATCCCTCGTTACTCACCAGCGAGTGCAGCGGCGAGAGGATGTAGCCGTCCCGTTTAAAATTCGTCCAGTACCAGCGGATCGCCCAGGAATTCGTCCCCGCATCCGTCTGCTGTTCCTTCATAATCTTATAGAAATTGTAAGTGTTATCGTAATTAAAGCGGCGGCGCAGCTTTGCATCCTCTTTCATCCGCGTCCAGTCGCTGCATGTCGCATCAAAATGCCGCCAACGGTCTGCCCAGGTCGCCCATGACCAGCTCGTCCCGGTCAGCGTGTGAAAATAGGATTCACACGGCAGTGTGACCGTATCCGCGAAATGGGAAAAACCGGTCACGCCGGTCACCTTGGGATTCTTCTCGTAGCGCGAGAGCGCATCATTCATAAACCGCAGGAAATAGCGGTTCGTCACAAGATCATCCTCCAGAACGATCACGGTACCATAGCGCTCTATGATCTCCGTCACACCCTCGATCACGTTTCTGGCAAGCCCGTAATTTTCCTCCCGCGCAATCAGCGTCACTTTGAAAAAGCCGCCCGCCTGCGCCACGTAGTCGCGGATTTCCTGTACTTTGCCCCGATCCGCCTCTTTTTTTGCCGCGTCGGAGAACACGAACAGTTCCGTGTCCTGCGCCAGTTCATTTTTCGCCAGCGCTTCTATGGTGCGTCTGGTGTGCTCCGGTCTGTTGTAGGTAAATAAAATCACCGGCGCCGTTTTTTTCTCAGCCATGTCTCTCCTCCTGCCGATGTCCGTCTACTCCTGCTCTCTCGCCCATTCCACGTATGCTTCTATGCCGTCGGAAAGTGCCATGTGTTTCTCATATCCCAGCTTTTTCAACAGGGAGATATCCGCTCTCCAGTTGCGCGGGTCGCCCTCCTTGACCATGCCGTTAAAGGATACGACGTCCGCATCCGCGCCCAGCTTTCCGGCATAGATCTCCGCCAGCTCGCGGATCGATACTTCCTCCCCGTTCGCGACATTGATGACGTTCTCCGGTCCGTCATAGGCAAGGATCAGTTCGATCGCACGTACAATATCGGAGACATGAATGAAATCTCGCGTCTCCTCGCCGGTTCCGAACAGTTCGATTCTTCCGGTGTTCTGATATTTCTGATAGATATCCCACAGCAGCTGCTTGCGCAGTCCGTTGCCGTAAGCAGAAAAAATACGGATGCTGCGGATGCGATAGCCGTGAATCCGGTTGTAATACTCGCAGAGCTCCTCCGCCATGTGCTTGTGCAGCCCATAGGGGGACATCGGCGCCGCAGCGTCTGACTCGCGCACCGGAAGCTGTCTCGGATTGCCGTAGATTCCTGCACTCGAGAGGAAAATGATCTGCGGTCTTTTTTCAAATGACTTCAATGCCAGAAGCAGCTGATAGAGACTGTGCAGATTGCCGTCGAGATCCGCCATCGGATTGACCACCGAAGCCCCGACATTGGCGCTTCCCGCGCAGTGCAGAATCACATCCGGCTGCACGCCGGTAAAGATCGCCGCCATCTCCGCGGACTCCTGTGACATGTTGCACTGATAGTAGGTCATGGTGTCGCCCGGCTGCCTGTCTCCACAGTAATTTGCCGCCAGATCCAGTCCTGTGATCTCGTATTCTTTTTCAAAATATTCCTTTGCGTGTCTCCCGATAAATCCGTTGACACCGGTTATCACCATTTTCTTCATATTCATCCTCCGGCACAAGGCCATCTTCCATTACACGAAAATCTTCTCCAATGCCTTCGCGTACTCTCCCGCCTCGCGGTACATGTTTGCCATTCCCGCCATCATATCTCCTGCAAAATATGCAGCTTCTTCCGGCCGGTCTGCCCTCTCTGCCGTCTCCACGATCAGATCTGCCAGTGCATCCGGATCGTGCGGATCAAAGAGTGTGCATTTTTCATTCTTCTGCTCTCTGTGTACCGGAATGTCCGACAACAGCACTGCCTTATCTAACACCTTGGCGTCCTCCAGCACCGTTCCCCAGCCTTCGCAGAGGGACGGCTGCACGATAAAGGCGGCATTTTTCATAATACAAAGCTGCTCCGTGCGCTCCACAAAGCCCAAAAGCCGGATGCTTCCCGCCACCGGTTCAGTCTCCATGATCGCTTTTAGCTCATTGATGTATTCCGGGTTGCGGTAGTCTTCCAGATTGCCGGTAAACACAAAATCATAATCCGCGAGAAGTCCCCGCTTTTTGATGCGCTCGATCGCGCGCACCGCGACCACATGATTCTTGTGCTTCCAGAACTGGTTCGGCAGATAGACGTACTTTTTATGCAGTCCGAATTTGTCCGCCACCCCGCGCTCTAACTCCGGCGTGATCGTGCGCAGTTCCGGCTCTATATAGGAGACAAAATGCACCACCTGCGTCCTGCATTTGTGTTCCGGATAAAAACGCTCCAGATCATGGCGTGCATCCTCACTGCTTAATACCAGCGTATTCGGAAGTTCTGTCATCTTCCGGTCCGTGACGTCCTTGCGCGCCAGTTCCTCCGGCTGGAAGAATTCCGGCAGCGTCTTATGCTGGAAATCCGGAATCCAGAAAATGCCGCGTGAGGCAAACAGGCTGCCGATCTTGTTAAGTTCCAGCGCATAGCAGTATTTCACGCCGTGCAGCCAGATCAGGTTCATCTCGTAGAGCGCCAGCTTTGCCTTGTTCGTCCCGTCGTAGATATGCAGGTCGATGCGGTTTCCGAAGCAGGTAAAAATATCCGCATGTGCGGAGTCGATCAATACCACAATGCGGTATTCCTTTTTTATCTTCTCACTCTCCAGACAGCTGAATATGATATTTTTTAAGTAGTACAAACCGCCGATCCATCCGCGGTTTCCAAGTCCGTTGAACAATATTTTTTTCATCTGACAGCCTTTCCCATCACATAGCAGAGAGCATCGATGCAGCCCTTTGCCACCTCTTCAAATGCAAATGCATGTGCGCGCTCATAGCTGCGCGTTCCCATCTCCTTAAGACGGTTTTCGTCCGCAAAAATCTGATCGATCTTCTCTGCAAACGCATGTGTATCCTCCGGGTCGACGATGTAGCCGTTCTCCCCCTCCGCCACCAGGTCAAACGCACCGTCGGCGTACTTTGAGGAGATCACCGGAAGCGACGCGCACATCGCCTCTAAGATCACGAGTCCGAAACAGTCCTCTCTGGTCGGCAGGATGAAGACATCCGCGTTGTGGTACAGTTCGCGCAGCGGCTCCCCCTCCACGTATCCTAAAAAGCGGATACGCTCGGTGATCCCAAGCTTTTCCGCCTGTTCTGTAAGAAGCTCCCTCTCCTGTCCCTCACCAACAATCGTAAGGTGAATGTCCTCACTCGCCTCTGCCAGCGCCGGAAGCAGAAGGTCCAGCCCCTTTCTCTGGATCAGGCTTCCCACATACAGAAGTTCCCTTCCGCTGTAGTCTTCCTTTTCGCGCAGATATTTCTGAATGTCGACCGTCAGATAGGAGAGAAAACATTTCTTCTCATCCGCGCCGTACGCAATCTGCGCCTGTTTCGATGCGGTGCTGCTCGCCACGAACGCCGCCGCACGCTTTATGATGTAACTCCGGGAAAGCCGCTGCACCTTCCCGATATTTTTTTCTGAATTCAAGGTTCCATCCGTCCAGCTGATGAATGGAATCCGCTTCTTTCTGCACCAATGTACCGCTCTAAGGATCGTTGGGTTGTATTCCATGGCAAATACAAGATCCGGCTTTATTTCTGCCAGCAGCTTCTCCACGCCGACCGGAAGGAACACATACCGGTCATCAAAACGCTTGCGGATAATCAGTGTCTTTGATTTTAAGAAATGGTAATGGCTCAGTTCCGCCAGTTCGACACTCCATTTGCGGTTCTCCATGCCCGCCCCGGAAAAAATGATATGAAATTCATACTCCGGATAATGCTTCTGCAGATATGCAAAAAAGTCCACCCGGTACGGCGACGGAATGTTCGTGATAAATACAGCTTTTATCATTTTGATATATCCTCATAAATCCTGATCAGTTTCTGGTAATTGTCCTCCGGGCGAAGACGCTCGGCATAAAAGGCTCTGGCGTTCTTTTTGAGCACCGACAGATCCATCGCATCAAACGCGCTGATCTTGTCTGCGAGATCCTCCGCGGAATTGTAGGTAAACTTCACACCGGTAATGCCGTCCTGCACCATGCCGTCCATGTTTCCGACTCTTCCCGCAATCACCGGCACGCCGTAGGAGTACGCCTCCGCGATCGTCATCGCAAACGCCTCGTAGCACTGCGATGTCATGATGACCGCCTTCGCCTGATAGAACTTCTCCGACATCTCGTCCTTCTGCAGATAGCCCAGAAACTTTACATTCTCCATATGATGTTCCCTGACATAGCGCTGCATCTCTTCCATCATCGGCCCGTTTCCCGCCACATACAGCTTCTTGTCCGGCAGTTTTTCAAAGGCTCTGACTGCAATATCGATTCCCTTTAAGGCTTCCACACGCCCGGCAAACAGGAAATATTCTTCGTCCGAGCGCACCTCGTTCGGCACGATCTCCTCCGCGAAGGTAAAATTCGGCTTGATGTAAACCCGTTCCGGATTCACGATCTCTTTCTTTGTATCCAGCGATTCCAGCAGCTTCTTCCGGTTGAACTCGGTCAGACAGATAAAATTCACCCTGCGGTATGTCCCCACAAACCGGTGAATCTGCAGGATGGCGGCGCTGACAAAAGACTGCAGCTTGCTGTTCCGGTAGCACTTGTGCCGGATGGCGCAGCCCATTCCGTGCTGCACACACTCCTCGCAGATCACATTGTCCCGGAAAAAAGATCCCGCCGGACAGAGCATGCGGAAATTATGCAGCGTCTGCACCACCGGCACCTTGCAGCGGAATGCCGCGTAAAAGACGGACGGGCTGACCATCGTCAGCGTGTTGTGTACATGCACGATGTCGATCTGGTTCTCCCGGATCAGCTTTTTTACCTCGCGGTAAGTCTTAAGCGAGAACACCGCGGTAAACGGCAGGAACAGCTTTCCCACAATGCCCTTCTTCGCCAGCTCGCTGTTGGAGCGGTAGTACGTGTAGACCTTGTGTCCGTGTTCCTCGAGCAGGCGCTTTTCATTGCGCACCACCACATCTTCCCCGCCCGGGATCTGATAAAAATTGTGTATCTGTAAAATGCGATAATTCTTCATAGACTTCCTCATTCCGCCGCACATACATCATCCCGCTTCTTCTCCAGCAGATCCGGATAGAGCAGAATTCCGCACAGCAGCACAAACGGATTCATAAAACCATTCATGATAAACTGTTCCAGCACACCGTAAAGTGCAAACGCCGCGATCATGACCAGTTCTTTGTAATAGCCGCCGCGGTAAAGCCGAAACAGCGTTTTCGTCACACACCACAGGAAAAACAGCGCCACAATCGCACCACAGTACAGGAACACAAACATGTACGTGTTGTCAATCAGCCCGTAATACTGTCCGTAAAACAGCTCCTGCGCCCGCGGGATCAGTGAGACTCCCTGTGTCTTATAATAGCTGCTCATGATATAGATTCTTCCCGATACCAGATGGTTCAAAAGACGCATCACGGAATTGCCGCCATCGTAGAACAGCATCGTGCACAGACTGAATACTGCACCGACCGGAACTGACAGCGCGAGAACCACCTTCCACCGGTCCTTTGCAATCTTTTCAAAAATAATCAGTGCCCAGACAAAGAAAAAGACTGCGATTCCCGTTCTGCAGTAGGTAAATTTGTAGAACAAAAGCGCGGTTGCCGATGTTCCGGCGAACCACCAGACATTCAGTTTTTTATAATTATAATATAGCAGAAGCAGCAATGTCAAAAAGACCGCAAGAAACGCCGTGTTCGGCTCATTCATGGCAAAGCTGTACACCGGTATCTCCACGTAGCTGCTGTCCGGCGTCGTTTTGTAACCAATATCAAAGACCCCGAACGTTGACCCGATTACCAGCATAGCCAGACAGAAGACCCGGATGTACACCGCCATCTGAATCATCAGCTCGAACCTGCAGTTCTTCATGGCAATGATCGTCATGAAAAGCAGCAGCCACGTATTCTGCTTCGTAATCACGGAGAGCCCGAGTCCAAGAGCCAGCAGCACCGCAATCCACGCAATCTCACGGAGCGTGTAGCGTGTGGTCACAATCTTGATCGCCCAGAAGCTCATGGCAAAGATAAAGAAAAATTTGTATATATTATCGCCGTGATCGTACGCCAGTGCTTTCATCAGGATATTGATCGCAAAATACCCGTAAAACGCCGCGACTCCCACGCTCTCCCAATCACTTGTCCGAAAAAATGTCTTAATTCTATCCATACCGTCCTTTTTGCCTTCCTGCTACCGCGCTATGATCCGATTCTGGAATACACCGCATATACGTCTTCGATCACAGCAATCTTTTCATATCCGTATTCCGTCAGATCCTCGGGGATCTGGTGAAAAGAAGTATTAAACACTATATATCTGCAGTTCTTATTTTTCGCAATCTCCGTGACACGCGCCACATCCGGATGCTCGCTGCTCATTTCCTCGTAGACCTGCTGTTCTTCCTCCCCGATGCCGGAAATAAAGCCCTCCGCATTTCTTCCGTACAGCAGACATGCGGATGCAGAATATTGTCTGACACTGCATAAAAGCTCGTTCGGCACGATAAGCGTCTCCTGCCAGTCAACCAGCCGGCTCTGCACCAGATCCGCAATCTCAACTGCTGCCTGCGGCAGTTCGTACACATTCGACCGCTCCCCGTAAGTCTCCGCCGATAAAACCGGCTTCCCGGTCACGAAGATACAGACACATGCCACCGCCACCACGACAATGCGCAGTGCCTGCTTTCCAAGCCGGTACGCCATCCTTACCACCGCATAGGCGATCACGAACGTCCACGGAAGCATCCACAGCAGCCGCCAGTACACCCCGCTTAAGAAGCGGGTTCCCACATATTTGTAGAACACCGGGTTGAAAAAGAAAATTCCCACCAGCACCGACGGCCAGAACAATCTGTGCCGCTCCTCCTTCCCCAGGAAGAAGCAACAGACCAGCGCCGCCGCAAACAACAGCAGATGGACGAGCCCGGCACGTCCGCCGATAAATTTTACAAATTCTCCCCACAAAGCCAGTACATAGCCCATTCTTTTACTCCTACATCAGGTAATATCCTAAAAAGATCACACACGGAACGGCTGCCAGCCAGATGGCAAGCGTCTTTCTCCAGTTCCTGTAATAGCAAAAATCCAGCACGCCATAGACGGCAAGCAGAACCGACGCTGTCACGATACCAATTCCGGAAAGCATGCATGTGCCCACACCCGCCACATAGAGAAGCGGAATCCAGCGCTTCCACGCCTCTTTCTTCATGATCTGGTAAAACAGATAGAAAAACAGCGGAAGCGCGAAGCTTGCGCAGACTGCCTTTCCCTGCCAGATGCGCAGTAGCAGCATGGACGCCAGCGTGTGCGTCGACGTGTAACCCGCAAGGTGAAGCACGGAGATCACGATTCCGAAGAGAAATGTCTTCTCCCAGTCTCCGCCAAACAGCACCTGCCCGATCAGCAGATACAAGGCATAGCAGATCAGAATCAGGAAAAACGGCAGATACGCATGCGACAACGCCGCCGGTGCCATATTTCCCTCTTTGGCATGCATTGCGACAAACATCGCCCACGGCGAGGTCAGATCTTTGCGTACCTCCCCTGTATCCCAGTACATGTAGTCTGCCGTGATCGGATCCTCCCGGTACATGGTGTCATGTACGACCGCCGATACTTCCTCCGCCACAAAGCGTGAGTCGTCATCGTCGCTATGCTCGTAACGCGCGGGGATATATGCCTGCAGCAGAATCAGAACCGCCGCAAGAATCCCAAAGACAATCGTCCACGTTCCGGCTTTTCCACGCTCTTTTTTTTGCACGCCTGCGCCATCCTCCGTCCCAGCAGCCGCGTCCGCAACCGTCTCCGCGGCCCCCGCCCGGCGTCCCAGCCAGATGACAAACGACAACACCGCAAGGATCTGCAGAAGGATGCGCCACAGCAGAAGTGCCTGCGTCAGTGTCTTCTGCATCATCACAAACGGCACCAGCACGAGCTGTGCCGTGGCAAGCATTGTTGCAAAGCCGAGCACCCAGGCGTGCAGAAGCTGACTCGCGCACTCTCTTATTTTCAAAAAGTCCGTCCACAGAAGGCCGATCCAGACCGGCACGAACACGAACATTCCAACCATATAGAGCAGGCTCTTACAGCTCATACACCAGAACTCCTTCAAGCACGATTCCCTGTACTGCCGCCTCATTCTTAAGACGATACAGTGTCTCGTTATTCACTCCGCCTCTTGCACACACAACAAAATTCTTGTCACAGAGCTTTCCTGCCGCAAAGGCATCTGCGCTCTCTGCGACATTCGGGCTGTTGATGACAATGTATTCATAAGTATCCTGCATTTCCTTCACATAGGAAGCAAAACGCTCGTTCATGATCACGTCAAAATTCTTCTCCTCAGCCACATCTCTGCACAGTACGTCCAGATAGCTGTTCTGCGTCGTCGGTACCGGGCGGTTCTCGTCACCCAGAACATAGCGGCTGATGGAATTGCCTGCTTCCTTGCCCTCCGGTTCCTTGACCAGATCGATGAGCAGGGTCTTCTTTTTCTCATTTGCAAAGCTCATGGCAAGCTTTAATCCGGCATCCTTTTTGAAATAGCCGACCGGCATACAGTTCACACTCACGCCCTTGTGATCCGCTTCGTCCTGTTTCTCCTTTAAAAACAGCGCTAATTTCTTATATACTTCCTCTTCGTTCGCTTTTCTGGTCTTCACGTCATCGATGACCGGAATATCCAGACATGCGCGCACTTCCTCTGCGCTCTTCGGCTTCCGGTAGAGAATCAGCCAGAAGGTATACAGCGCTACCTCCGCAATGATTCCAAGCAGTGCACCCGCCGCGATTCCTTTTTTCACGCCGCCCTTGAAATCGTCCTCAGAGATAAAGTAATTCTCCGCTTTTCTGGTCTCGCTGTTCGGATACGGTGCGTCCAGCACGGTAAAGCAGGTCTCCCCGCCCGTGAGCTCACTGCCCACCTGAAGTGTTGCATCAATGATCTCCTGTGTAAATGCAATGGCGCCGTCCTCATCGGCGATGCTGAACGTTCCGGTATCAATCGGATACTGCAGATAGATCGTAACCATATCTCCCGCTTCGCCCTGCAGCACGTCGAAGATTCCCTGATACGTCTTATAGTCCAGATCGCATCCCGTCTTCTGCTGCACGAGTTCATACGCGCGGTAGCTCTGCGCCATCTTAATGACATTGTTCGCGCGCTCCGTGGAGGCACTGGTGCTGTAGTCTGCCACATACAGTGTAGCTGTCACCTGTTTTACATTTTCATATACACTCTGCTCGATAAAAGGCTTCAGAGATTTGTACTTGTAGCCGCCAAGCACCGCTGCGCACACTGCGGCACAGATCAGCGCCAGCCACCATTTGCGCAGATTGCACTGGATGATTTCCGCAATACTGTATTCCCTGTCTAAGCGATATTCCTGATTCATATGATTCTCCTTCCTTATTCTCCGCCCTTCTCAAAAACAACCTTGATCGTTTTTAAGATAATTTTTATGTCAAGACCGATGCTCCAGTTATCAATATACTGTACATCCAGCTTTACCACATCCTCAAAGTCCTTGATTTCATTTCTTCCGCTCACCTGCCAGAGTCCTGTAATACCCGGCTTCGCGCTTAAGCGGCGCTTCTGATGGGATTCATACTGCCGGAACTCATCCACTGTCGGCGGTCTTGTTCCAACGAGGCTCATATCTCCCTTTAACACATTGTAGAACTGCGGAAGTTCATCGATGCTGGTCTTGCGGATAAATTTGCCCACCTTTGTGATGCGCGGATCGTCTTTCATCTTGAACATGAAGCCGTTCATCTCGTTCTGGCTCTCCAGCTCCTTCTTGCGCTCCTCCGCATCCTTGTACATGGAGCGGAACTTATAGATCTTGAAGAAGCGGCCGTTCTTTCCCACACGCTTCTGTGCGAAAAACAGCGGTCCCGGCGATTCGATCAGAAGCGGCGGCGCTAAAAATACCGTAACAACCGCAGTGATCGCCAGACCGACGATCGCTCCCGCGATATCCATCAGCCGCTTCACAAACAGCATCTTCCAGTCATAATACTGGTTGGAAAACGTCACAACCGGAACATTTCCCATCATATTAAAATTCTTGTGATAATCGTCAAACCGTTTCAGCAGCTCGATCGTGATATGCACGGTTGCTCCCATATCCTCGAACGCTTCCACCACTTTTGCCAGGGATTCCCCGGTATCGTACGGAACGTTTAAGAACACTTCGTCCACAATCTGTTCCTTCGCATACTGGAACATGGTGTCGTAGGTCGCCACGACCGGAATTCCCTCATACCAGGTTCCGATCTGGTTGTCGTCGATGATCGCAATGCCGGTCAGACGGTGCTCCCAGTCTTTTGCATTCTCGATCTCTGCAAGCGTATCCTTCACGCGGTCCGTCGTGGTGACAAGAAACAGCTGGTTCGTCCCCCGCTTGTTGCGGTAGATGTGCAGCAGATAATACTTGATCGCCGCGTGCGCCACGAAGAACAGCACCAGGTTCATCCCTGCGATACAGAAATATACGCCTCGGGAGGCATCCGCATTGTTATGCTGCAAAAAGATCGTCAGCGCTGTCACAAAAATCATGATGACGCTCGCCTCAAGCGCCGCCCAGAAATCCCTGGCAAGGTTGCGCCGGATAAAATTCTTCTCCAGATCCGAGAACAGCAGGATCAGCATGTAGATCACAAGCACAATGCCAAAGCTGTCCATCAGCTCGGACTTCATGTTCTGTACGGACACGTTCCGGTATAGAACCAGCCACAGATACCCCCCGCCGAAATAACTGATGACAAAGCAGATCAGATCCGCCAGAAGCAGCACGACTGTCTGAATCTTTTCTTTTGATTGGTACATAATAAACCCTCTCTTTTATCCCTCATAGATGCTTTCCCGGTTGCCCAGGGAAAAGTATATGCAAAAGCGCTGCTCCGGCGCCGCCTGCCACACACAGTCAAAACCGAACTCCGGATTTTCCACCCGGCGGAGCTTAAACATCTCTGCCACATCCGCCCGTGCTCTTCTTGTAATCTCCGCCGCAAACTGCTCTCCGCCCGGCGCCGCCACCCGGATATTGACTGGAAGGCATCTCCCGTCCCAGGTCTTTGCAAACGCCCATCCGGAACAGACTCTGCTGCCGTCCTGGCTCTCCGCCCGGTCGATATGGTAGAGCAGCTTTCTCACGCGCAGATACGCCGACTCTCTCACAATCTCGCTGCCGTCCCCGGCTCCCGCTCCCTCAAGCAGCGCCGCAAACGAAATGATTCTGGTTCCCATCCGCCGCTGCATGCTGCGCACCGGAAACGCCCCAGCTCTTAAATACTCCTGAAAATGCACTTCCATCCGCGCAAAGCATTCTGTCTCTTCCTCCGTGAGACCGGCAGACTTCAGCCAGTCCGCAAGACTTTTTCCCTCTGCCTTAAAAATCTGGTAATAGGCATAATAGACTGCACGGTAGATCAGATATTTCTTCGGCACCGGAAACGGGAACGTCCACTCGTAATCGATGACGGTCCACGCGCTGTCCGCGGCGGCTTTCCCGCTCTCCACGAAAATATTGGAAAATATCATATCCACATCGCTGACTGTGGCGCAGGGTATTCCCTCCGGAAGCTTTCCCTCCCCGAATACCTCCGCAAACTCCGGCGTCCTGTCAAAGGGGATCTCTCCTCCGCTGCCGGACACACGGTCTGCATACGCCGCGACCATCTGTTCCACGTTCTCCCAGTCGCCGGCTTCCACCGCCTGTTCCATGAGATGCTGCAGATTGTCCCCCTGCACAAACGGCGACACGCTTCTGCATCCCCCCGGCACATCCTCTGTCGTACAGGGGCAGAAGGTGATGCGGCTGCCCGCGTATGCCGCGTCCAGCTGCTTTCCGAGTTCTTCCTGCCTGCGGATATGGTCTCCCGCCTGTATGGTACAGGCGTACTTATATACTTTTTTCTCTCCGGCTTCATCGGTTACTATATCCGTCCGGATACGGAACCGTTCCGCCCGCTCATTGGAATATTTTGAATAAATCGTTCGTTCCAAACGCGCTATCCCTCCTGCACGGCTTCGATCAAAAAGGAATTGGAGAACGTCTGAAATACGCCCTCCTCCAACAGGGAATCAAACATCACACGCTCGTTGAAGCATGCCACCCTGTCACGGTCATAATTGCTGCGCCCCTCGGCGAGTTCGCCTTTCTGCGGCAGCCACTCGTCCGAGTAGATCACGGACGGGAACTTATGGTCGGGATAGGGATAGTAAAACGTCAGTCCCCCAAATCCCGCAGCCTGCAGCAGCCCGGTGTACTCTGCCCGACTGTAGCTTCTGCCAGAGCGTCCGACCGCCGCCGCATCCGGATAACCGTCAATTCCGGTAAAATATCCGCCACAGTATTCTTCCTGACATCCCGCAAGATATTTCAGCCCGATCCGGTTGGCGTCCGCCACGTAAAGCTTTCCTCCCGGCGCAAGCAGCTCTCTTAACACTGGAAGCTGTTTTTCCCAGCGGTAAAAATGACCGGCGATCAGGATCGCATCGAACCGCCCGTGCTCCGGAAGCAGTCTTCTTATGTCAAGCTTCTCCCTCTCCTGCGGTTCCATAAATCGCTCTCTTAAAATCTTCTCCTGCAGTTCACTCTCCGCAAGCACCGTCACGCCGCCCGTCATTGCGAGCAGCTTTCCGGTCAGTGCCCCGCACTCCGGATTACATTCCAGAACCCGCATATCCTTATCAAACGGCAAAAAGCTCACCAGATTCTCCCGGATCTGCGACAAATGATACAGATACGGGTAAGATGCCCGCTGTTCGATGATGCCCGCATAATCTGCCTTACTATTCTGTTTTATGGTCTCATACAGTTCCTTCAGAACTTCTGCATCCTCCATACTGTTCCTCCGCATCCCACTGCTGTCTGACATGCTGTCGGTGTTCCCTGCTCTTTTATTCCTCCACACGCTCCACGGTCGTCTCCGAATTCATATCATAGAAACCAACCGTATTCTTGTCCGATATGACCGTAACGCCCACCACATCATACAGCCGGTGGTACGCACGGAACTCGCCGCCCACGTAACCGGTACAGCTGATGGACAGCAGATACTCGCCGCCCTGCAGATCCATATTCTGTTTGAAGGAAGCCACATAGATCTCTCCTGCCCGCGCCAGCCCGACGCCGACCTTCTCGTACATGGTGTTCGTTCCCGTGACAGCGGTTCCCTGCACAGTCTTAAACGTATAGGTAAAAATCGGATCCTGAATATCGGTGTGAAACTGCACCTTTGAGCGGATAGTAAAAGACGTCCCCTTCTGGATACAGCTCGTATAGCTTCCGTACTCGTCAATCACCGCAAAATCAATGATTTCCGCTTCCCCGGTTCCGTATTCATTCACCTGCGGATTCAGCTCGTAGTTGGACTTCCACAGCTTCTTTGTCCCGTCTTCTTTCGCGTCCGCAAGCACCTGTCCGCTCGCAATATTCTGCGACTGATTTAACAGCACTTTCTTGTACAGGTTGATCGTGTCCTTGGGATTTCCCTCCGACAGCTTGACGCCCTTGTTTAGGAGGATCACGCGGTCACAGTATTTTGCCACACTGCTGATGTCGTGGCTGACAAAAATAATCGTCTTGCCCTCCGCCTTGAAATCCTCAAACTTTTTATAACATTTTGCCTGGAAAAACACGTCTCCGACCGACAGCGCCTCATCGACGATGAGGATCTCCGGATCAATGTTGATCGCCACCGCAAACGCCAGACGCACAAACATGCCGCTGGAATACGTCTTGCACGGCTGGTTTACAAATTCGCCGATATCCGCAAATTTCAAAATATCGTCCAGTCTTGCATCCATCTCCTCCCTGGAGAATCCCATCATCATGCCGTTGAGATATACGTTTTCGATGCCGGTGTATTCCATGTTAAAGCCCGCGCCAAGCTCCAGCAGCGCCGAGATTCTCCCGTCGATCTCGACCTCACCGCTTGTGGGTGAGAGCACGCCTGTGATAATTTTTAAGATGGTAGATTTGCCGGAGCCGTTCGTTCCGATGATTCCGACCGTCTCACCTTTTTTCACATCGAACGTGACATGGTCGAGTGCCCGATGTTCCTTGAATCTGCCTTTTCCCGCAAGTCCCAGCGCGTCAAACAGCCGTTCCGAGGGTCTGTTGTATAGCCGGTATACCTTGCTGACATCTTCTACCCTGATTGCTAACTCATCCATTCAGTTACAAATTCCTCTCTATAATACATCCGCGAAATGCGGTCGCAGCCTCTTGAACACGGTTGTTCCGAGAAACAGTATCACTGCCGTCACAACCCAGAAATATACGGTAATTCCCATATTCTCCCAGAATCCGATGTGATTGATCAGTGCGTTCCGGTATCCCGAAACAATGTAGTACATCGGATTGAGCTTTAACACGGCAATCGCCCACCCCGGTATCTGCACCATCGTCTCAAAGTTCCACATAATCGGCGTCACCCACATGCCGATCTGCAACAGGATTCCCACCACTTCTTTCATGTCGCGAAAAAATACCGTCACCGCACTCGTCGCATACACAAGCCCTGTCGCAAACAGAATCATACAGAAAGAATAATATACGACCTGAAGTGCATACCAGTCCGGCATATATCCCATACAGATGAAAAGCACAATCGTAAACGCCACAAAAAACAGATGCGTAAACAGCGCCGATATCATTTTTACCACTGGGAGCATATCGATCTGGAACACAACTTTTTTTACCAGATAGCTGTACTCCACCAGAACACCGGTGCCGCCGTTCAGCGCTTCCTGAAAATAAAACCACGGCACAAGTCCCGCCGTCAGCCACAGCACGAATGGAATCTCAATTCCGGTCCGAAGATCCGTCGCCTTGGAATTCAGTCCCTTCTCAAATACGAACCAGTACAAAAGCACCGTGATTACCGGCTGGACGAACGCCCAGACCACACCAAAGTAGGAGCCTGCAAACTTTTTCTTGATGTCATTTTTTGCCAGATTCCATACCAGGCTTCTACTTCCGATCAGATGATGAAGCAGTGATGTATCCTTTTTCTTTCCTGCCATCTATGTTCTCCTAATCTCTTTCTATCCCTCTGCAGGCGCATGTTTTTCCTTACTTTATGCCGTGCGCCGCCTTATATTCTGCGAAGCTTTTCTGCACTTTATCCTTGTCGGATAAGATCAGATCCGCCGCTGTCATTCCTTCCGGCATCGGCCATTCCACGCCGACCTCGGCATCATTCCACAGAATACCGCCCTCATCGTTCGGATGGTAGAAGTCCGTTACCTTGTAGCAGAACTCTGCCTCCTCCGACAGCACGATAAATCCGTGCGCAAAATTCTTCGGCACGAAAAACTGCTTCTTGTTCTCCGCGGAAAGCAGCACGCCGTACCATTTGCCGAACGTCTTCGATCCCTCTCTTAAATCCACCGCAACGTCAAACACCTCGCCGTTTACCACACGGACCAGCTTGTCCTGCGGATAATTGATCTGAAAATGAAGCCCGCGGAGCACGCCCTTTTTCGATGCTGACTGGTTGTCCTGCACGAACTGGCAGTCAATCCCCGCCTCCGCAAAATCGTTATAATTGTAAGTCTCCATAAAATATCCGCGCGCATCACCGAATACTGCCGGCTCGATGACCTTCAGTCCCTCAATGCCGTTGCAATTCTCTGTTACCTTGATCTTACCCATGTTCTATAATCCCTCCGCGATTTCCATCAGATATTTGCCGTAATCCGTCTTTAAGAGCGGCTGTGCCAGCTTGATGAGCTGGTCTCTGTCGATAAAACCACGCTTATACGCGATCTCCTCAATGCAGGAGATGTATAAGCCCTGACGTTTCTGGAATGCAGACACAAAATCTGCCGCGGCAAGCAGCATGTCGTGGTTTCCCGTATCCAGCCATGCGAATCCTCTTCCAAGCGTCTCCACGCTCAATGTTCCACGCTCCAGATAAGCGTTGTTGACAGAGGTGATCTCGATCTCCCCGCGTGCGGACGGCTTGACGTTTTTCGCAATCTCCACCACGTCGTTATCGTAAAAGTAAAGTCCCGGCACCGCGTAATTGGACTTCGGATACTCCGGCTTTTCCTCGATGGACAGCGCCTTGCCGTTCTCATCGAATTCCACGACGCCGTACTCTCTCGGATCTCTGACATAATAGCCGAAGATCGTCGCACCCTGCTCCTTTTCCGTGCGCTCCGCTGCGCTCTTTAACACTTTGGAAAAGCTCTGTCCGTAGAAAATATTATCGCCGAGCACCAGTGCCACCGCATCGTTTCCGATAAATTTTTCACCGATGATAAATGCGTCTGCCAGTCCTCTCGGCTGCTCCTGCACTGCATAGGAAAAACTCATGCCGAGCTGGCTTCCGTCTCCGAAAAGCTCCTCAAACACCGGCAGATCCCGCGGTGTGGAGATGATTAACACCTCGCGGATTCCCGCAAGCATCAACGTTGATAATGGATAGTAGATCATCGGCTTGTCATACACCGGCATGATCTGTTTTGAAATCGCTTTAGTCAGCGGATAAAGTCTGGTACCGGAGCCTCCGGCAAGTATTATTCCTTTCATCTGAAAATCCTCCCATTTTATCCAATATACGCCACGTCCATTAACATTTGTAACGGACACAGCTTAATTTTTTCTTAATTTAAAACGCAAACAAGCAGTATCGCCCAAAAGGCGGTACTGCTGCCTGCATCAACTATCTGTTCTGATACATATCCTCATAATATTTCTGATAATCACCGCTGGTAACATTCTTCATCCAGTCCTCGTGCTCGAAAAACCACGCGATCGTCTTGCGGATGCCGTCCTCGAACTTTGTCTCCGGCTCCCAGCCTACCTCCGCCTTGATCTTGTCCGGCGCAATCGCATAGCGTCTGTCATGTCCCTTGCGGTCTGCCACGTAAGTGATCAGATCTTTGCTTACCAGCTTTCTTCTCGGATCGTCCGCCGGAAGCATCTCCTGTAAGGTATCAATAATAATCTCAATAATCTGGATATTCTGTTTTTCGTTGTGTCCGCCGATGTTGTAAGTCTCACCGAGGCGTCCTTTTTCCTGCACCATGTCGATGCCCTTCGCATGATCGTCAACATACAGCCAGTCACGCACATTCTTGCCGTCGCCGTACACCGGAAGCTTCTTGCCCTGCAGCGCATTGTTGATAATCAGCGGGATCAGCTTCTCCGGGAACTGATACGGTCCGTAATTGTTGGAACAGTTCGTGATGTTCGCCGGGAACTTGTAAGTATCAATGTATGCCTTTACCAACATATCTGAGGATGCCTTGCTGGCTGAATACGGGCTGTGTGGTGCGTACGGAGTCGTCTCATAAAAATAAGATCCGTCATCCTCCAGGGAGCCGTATACCTCATCCGTCGATACGTGTAAAAACTTCTTGTCCGCCTTAAATGTTCCGTCCGGAAGTTCCCATGCCGCCTTGGCGCAGTTTAACATCACTGCCGTTCCGAGCACGTTCGTCTTCACGAAGACCTCCGGATTCTTGATACTGCGGTCTACATGGCTCTCTGCAGCGAAGTGAACCACACGGTCAATGTCGTTCTCCGCGAAAATCTTCGCAATGGCTTCCTTATCCGTAATGTCCGCCCGAATAAACGTATAATTTGGATTGTTCTCAATGTCCTTCAGGTTCTCAAGGTTTCCCGCATACGTGAGGACGTCCACATTGATGATGCGGATCGTATCTCCGTATTTGCGGAACATGTAGTGAATGTAATTGGAACCGATAAAACCGGCTCCCCCTGTTACCAGATAAGTTCTCATATTAACCTCCATTATCTCCAATGCTTTCTATCTCAATCCAGCACAACTTTGTTGCCATAAGTCTCTTCATTTTATCATAGATTCCGTTCCAACACAAGCTTGTATACACAGACCGCCGTTTCACCTCTACCACCAGTCTGTCGGCATCTGCTCCTTAACCTCCGACAGCCGTACCACAACACAATCCTCCGTCACAAGAACCGATCCCTTTTCCGGGAAATCCTTCATCTGTCCCGCCAGTTCCACCGCGTGTCTCTTCTGCTCTTCCGTCGCATCCTCCCGCAGCACGTTCCCGGTATAAGCCTGTACAAAACCGCAAATACGGTGTGTCGCTCCGGTCGGGTTCTCCATACTGTAATCCCAACCGTAGAACGACCAGCCATACATCTCGGTCCGCCTGCACCACTTCGGGAGATCTGCCTCCTGATAGCCCACAAACACCACCGGAAGCTGCAGCAGTTCCCCTCCGTCTGCCCCGGCGAGGCGCTCTAACAGCTGCTGGGTTTTCTGCTCATCCTCCCTGCAGCGTATCTCATCGGTCACGGCAAGGCGCAGATCATAGCCGGTCTGGACCGCAATCACAAGGCAGATGCACAATCTGCAGACGAGCAGCAGCCAGTAACCCGTACCGCGGTCTCTGCCGTTCCAGAGTTCCGCAAGCCGCTCCGTCACATACATTCCCAGGAACGCTCCCGCCACCGGAAGCGCAAACTGTGATCTTGTCACGATCATCTCCCCCATGTATGCCGTCAGAAGCAGCGGCGTAAGCACAAGTCCCGCGAGCCCCAGCAATGCATACACGATCTTTTTCTTCTCCCACGGAAGATTCCGCTTTTTCCGGCAGGCAAACGCGCTCCCAGCAAGCACAAGCAGGAGAATTACACCACATCCGTAAAAAGAGAAGTTTCTGGGTCCATGGCCGAGCAGCAGATTTTTCAGCGTGCGCAGCACATTCTTGATACATGCGAGCACAGGCAGCCTTCCCCAGCCCATCTGGCTGTCCATATAATCCGAAGACACCAGAAACGTGCTCATATACCAGTGATAGCACAGATACACCACACCGAAATGTGCGATCATCCAGAGGATCTGCCTGAGGTATCCGTCCTTCTTTTGCTCCGCGGTCAGCTCCGCCAGGAAGAAAACCAGGCACACTGCGACATAATAAACCGCCAGCGCCTGATACGCTCCAAGTCCGATAAACAGCAGAACACCCGCCGCAAATGCCCGAAGCAGATTCATTACGGTTCCGGTGCCGATTCCGGTCATCAGAAACGCCGCTGCAATCAACAGCAGCATTGCAAGCGCCACCTCCGCCTGCTGCAGGGAAAAGTAAATCTGATAACACCAGATGTTGGACGTTGCATAAAGGAGCAGGAAAATCCAGTACCGGCTTTTCTTTTTCCCGGAACGCTCATAAATGCCGAACGTCAGGAAATTGGCTCCCAGCCAGAAAAACAGAAAGAACAATACCCCGCTTTTTATGACCTGATGTGTGCCAAGCCCCAGAAGGCGCTTGAGCCACGCCAGCTCCCACCGTCCGATCGCAAGCCATCCCAGACTGCTTCCCGGGTGATTGATTAACTCTTCTGTATCAATGCGGATATTTCCGCAAAAAACAAGACAACCGAAACAGATCAGCATTGCCGCCATTGACGCAGCAAGCAGCCCCCAGTATTTTCTCACATAGTCATGCAAATCCCGCATTACAACACTTTTCATCCGTTCCGGTTATCCTTTCACTTTTCTGTCGGTATCTCTCTCAGCCCAAATGCTGCATATATTCATCCAGCGCGCTCTCCCAGTCAGCCATACGATAGCCGTCCGTCAGGCGCATCATGTAATTATCCAGAATGGAATACGCCGGTCTTTTCGCTGAAGCAGGATTCATCGCTGCATACTCCTCGCTGGTCACATGTCTGACGCAGGTATTCTTCCCGGCACGCGCAAATACCGCCTCCGCAAATGCTGCCCAGTTGGTATCTCCCTCGCAGGTTGCATGAAACAGTCCATAATTCTCCGTCGGTTCATAGTGATGAATCGCACGCGCAAGTTCCACTGCGCTGGTCGGTGAACCGAGCTGATCGCATACCACGCTCACTTCCTCATGGTTCTCCGACAGTCTTAACATTGTCTTGGCAAAATTTTTGCCGTCCCCGTACAGCCATGCCGTGCGGAAGATAAAATATTTTCTTGCGAACGCCTTCACGAAGCGCTCTCCTTCAAGCTTTGTTTTCCCGTATGCGCTGACCGGGCCCGGCTCATCGAATTCCGTATACGGTCTCGTCCCGTTTCCGGCGAACACATAATCCGTGGACACATGTATCAGCTTTGCGTCGACTTCCGCAGCAGCGATGGCAAGGTTGCGCGGACCGATCGCGTTGATGCGGTACGCTGCATCCCACTGTGTCTCACAGGCATCCACATTCGTGTGCGCCGCACAGTTGATGATAACCTGCGGACGCTCGGCGCGGACAAGCGCCAGCACGGCATCCACATCGGCGATGTCAAGTGCTGTGACACCATCGCCCTCCACCACATCTGTGTTGATAAACGTTACGTCTTCCTTTGCATACTCTGCGCGGATTGCGCGCCCCAGCTGACCGTTACAGCCGGTAACCAGTATCTTTTTCATCCGGTTTTCCTCTCTTACTCTTCTATTCTCCAAGTCCGTTCTCAATGGCATGCACAAGCGCCGCAAGCGCTTCCTGTTCGTCTTCCCCCTCGCATACCAGCTCAATCTCATCGCCCGATTTGATGCATGCACCGAGCACACTCAACACGCTCTTGGCATTTGCAGTATTCTCGCGGTATCGGAATGTGATGTGCGATTTGAACTGCATCGCCTCCTTGCACAGGATTCCCGCCGGTCTAAGATGCAGTCCCGTTGGATTCTTGACTGTGACTTTCTGACTTACCATGCTCTCTTCCCTCCAATGAATAATTTTCCTAACAAATCCTCTGACTCTACAACATAATGCGCGTAATCAATTCCGCAAGTCTCTTCGCTTCCTCGTCAATGACTTTCTGATCTTTCCCCTCAATCATAACGCGCACCAACGGCTCGGTACCGGACGGCCGGATCAGCACGCGTCCCTCACCGTTAAACTTTTTCTCCAGTTCCGCGATTGCATCTGCAATCTCCGGATACTCCATAAAATGCTCTTTTTTGTGATTCGGCACCTTGGCATTGACAAGCGCCTGCGGCAGAACCTCCATGATCGCTGCCAGCTCTGACAACGGCTTTCCGGTGTCCACCATCACTTCCAGAAGATGCAGGGCGCTCAAAAGCCCATCTCCGGTCGTATTGTCATCCAGAAAAATGACGTGTCCGGACTGCTCACCTCCGATATTGTATCCGTGTTCCCGCATGTTCTCCAGAACATACCGGTCTCCGACTTTTGTTTTCTCTACGTGGATTCCCTCTTTTTCTCCCATCAGAGTAAATCCCAGGTTGCTCATGATCGTCACAACAATCGTATTCTTCTTCAGTCTGCCCTTCTGCTTCATGTAGTTGCCGCAGATTGCCATCACCTGATCGCCGTCTACCAGATTGCCCTTTTCGTCAACCGCAAGCATACGATCCGCATCGCCGTCAAACGCGATACCGGCATCCGCCTTCTCGTACACAACGCGTGCCTTCAGCTCATCCATGTGGGTAGATCCGCAGTTCGCATTGATGTTGGTTCCGTCCGGGTCGGTGTGAATCGCCACCAGTTCCGCACCAAGATCGCTGAGCGCCTTGACGGACGTGTAATACGACGCGCCCTCCGCGCAGTCCACCACGATCTTTTTGCCGTGCAGATCGACCGGAACACATTTTTCCATAAATTTCACGTATTCATCCTTCAGATCAAAGCGGTATTCGATCTTTCCCACGCCGGATCCGATCGGAAGTACCACGTCCTTCATGTTGTTGCGGATCAGCGCTTCAATCTCATCCTCCAGTGCATCGGAAAGCTTGTAGCCCTCGCCGTTGAAGAACTTGATTCCGTTAAATTCCATCGGATTGTGCGATGCCGAGATCACAACACCCGCATCTACTTTATGCTTTCTTGTCAGATAGGCAATCGCCGGCGTCGGCATAACCCCCACAAAAATGGCGTTTGCACCCACGGAGCAGATTCCCGCCATCAACGCGCTGGCAAGCATTCCTCCCGATATTCTGGTATCGCATCCGACAATGATTGTCGCCTGATGTTCCGTCTCTTTCGTCAGCACATACGCGCCTGCCTGCCCAAGCTTGGTTGCCAGTTCGATCGTCAGTTCCGATCCCGCCACGCCACGCACGCCATCCGTGCCAAACATTCTAGCCATATTCTATTTCCTCCATGTTTTCACTTTTTTACGGATTGTTGCTGCTTCTCTCCGTATCACTTCCAGCTGCACCGTTCTCAGTGGCTGTCTTATCCGTTTTATCGGTTTTATCCGACTTGTCAGCCGCATCGCCTGCAGCGGCGGTGCCGGCTGTATCGTTCGTCTTGCTCTCACTGTCTGTCGTATCCGTATTATCCGAAGTACCCGTTTCGGCGGTGTTGTGGTCGGTAATTGTCACCGGCAGTGTCACTGTTCCAGTCACCCAGCAGTGCTCCTGCTCCAGCGTGATCTGTACATTCAGGTGATGCTCGCCCGCTCCAAGGTTGGATGCGTCCGCCGTTCCGGTAATATCTTTTGCAGAGATTCCCGCAAGCTCGCTCTCCGCTCCGCTGATCTCTACCGCGACCGTGCTCTCCATGTAATTTGCATTGTAACCGTCGCGCACATTCTGAATGGTAAAGTTTGCCACTGGCACCTCGTAAGTCGCCTTGACAACCGGCTCCACCTTCGCGGTCACCTCTACTTTTGCATCCGAGTTCAGCACAAGTGCCGTTTGACTCGGCAGATAGGAACTGATATCCACCGTTGTGGTCAGATCCTCGGTGATACCGGAAATGTCCAGCACCTCCTGCGGAATGGTGATCTTGCTGACGGTATTGAGCGTTGCCGCCTCGCCCTTGATACGCACATTATCCAGGCTGCTTTCCACGCCGGTAAGCACATAGCCGTCCGCCGGTTCGCCCTTCGCCTCAAACTCCAGCGGCACATCCTTGGTATTTAAGATCTGTGCCGAAATATTGACTGTGGACAGACTGAGTGTCAGCTTTGTCGTGTCGATCACGTTGCCGTCGGCATCATATAACACCGGCACAACGGAATCCGTCACATCCGTGGACATACCTTCCACATTGATCGTCGCCACCGCCGTATCAATCTGGCTGACGATGGATGCCGGTCCCGAAACCTTTAACAGGTTGGAGCCCACAATCTGTACCGTGCCGAGTGCACAGCCGTCCATCACGGTTCCCTTGGTTGCCGCCGTAATCGCCTTCTGGCAGGTGCCGCGGTCTTCCAGCGCCACTTCCAGATAGAGCTGTTTGGAGACGACGGAGACTTTATTGCTATACCGCTTCGCGGTGATCGTCACCGGCACGCGGTAAATTCCGCTTCCCTCATCGTACTCAATATTCTCCATGTCCGCCGTTGCGGAAAAATCGGCATTGGATAATTCATCGTGCACGCTGCGCGCAGCCGACACGCGGAATGACACTACGTTGCTGCTGTCCAGCGGTTCATAATATTTGTTCTGCGATGTGATATAGTCCGTATTCTCCGCTACAACATTGGTGGTATAGGTCTTTGACGTCGTCGGATCGTCAATGTTAATCACGACTACCCACAGCACAACCGCCAGTATGACCGCCAGTATTTTGAGGCTAAAATTATTTGTTATCGTTTTTCCGAGCCGTTTTAGCATCTTTCAGCCTCCTCTTCCACAATGCAATCTTCGATAATTCCCGTTCCCGCCTCTGGATGTACGTCAGCTTGTTCTTCAGAAACTCGGCATCTACATTGCGGTAAAGTTCACCGCCGAGCGCAATCGACACTCTTCCGGTCTCCTCTGACACAACGATTGTCAGGGAATCGCTCACCTCGCTGATTCCGACAGCCGCACGGTGTCTCGTTCCCAGATCCTTGCTGATCGACAGGGAATCCGTAAGCGGCAGGTAACAGGTCGCCGCCACGACTCTGTCCCCGCGCACAATCACGGCGCCGTCATGGAGCGGTGTGTTTTTTTCAAAAATATTGATCAGAAGCTGGCTTGTCAGAATACCGTCCACCGCGATTCCGGTGCGCTCATATTCCGAGAGAACAATCTCATCCTCCACCACAATCAGGGCTCCGGTCTTCACCTTTCCCATCTCGTAGCACGCCTTGACCATTTCATTAATGGTCTTATCCGAGAACTTCCCCGTATCCTCCTTTGAGGAATCAAAGGAAAACAGGAACGCCAGAACGTTTTTCCGTCCGAGATTCTCAAGCGCCTTGCGCATCTCCGGCTGGAAGATTACAACCAGAGCTATCACCAGGACGTTTAACGTATTCCTTGCAATCCAGATGATCGTGTTCATCTGGAACAATGCTGCCAACAGAACGAAGAGCAGAATCACCATCAAACCGCGCAGCAGCATCCATGCTCTGGTATTCTTGATCCACACCAGCATATAGTAGATCAGAAACGCTATGATTATGATCTCCACGATATCTGTTATGGAGATTTTTGGAAGATTCATATAAAGAGACGCCTTCTGCCAGAAAGCATCGAGGGTAGCTAACATGTTCTGCACGCGGTCCACTTCCTTAATCTAATAATTCTTCGTCGATATCCATCTCTTCCGCAAAACGCTTCTTCGTGAGACGTTCCTTTTCGTCCTTCCCGCTGAAACGCTTTACCTGCTTGTTGGTGCCGGATACCACAGCCTTCGGCACTGCTTTTACATAGTAGTAATATTCATCATCCTCAAACTGCAGCCGCTCTGTTCTTGAGTAGTCGAGGTTAAAGAACAGGAACTGTATCACAAATGCAATCAGAAGTGAAATCACATTGCCGACCAGCACGCTCACCGTCTTACCGGAAATTCCAAGCAGCATATAGCCCGCAATCAAACCGATTGTCTCGAACAGAATACCGGATGCAATCGCAATCTGCCATGCATTCGCGATAGACATTCTGCGGATCAGATATACAATAATCAGCGTCACAGCCATGATGCCGAGCACGAGGTACATTTCCTTGTTGCCGAGAAGCTGGTTTAACGCCACCACGATCTTGGAATTCGCCTCCGCACTCTCCTCCGCCGCACCGCCGAGCAGCTTTTCATTCTGCCGGACTCCGTCGAGGAAAAAGTAAACCACCGTACCGCAGATCACTGCAAATACAGAATATGCCTCCTCCAGCAGTCCCATTCCAACCGGAATCACATACGGGATATTCAGCCGGAAGCAGATCGGCGTCAGCAATACGCCCATTCCCTGTCTGGGAGCAAAACGAAAATAGATAAAATAGATCAGCACAAACAGAAGAAGTGCGACCAGACATACCTCAATCGATAATGCATACATATCCGCCAGTATGACGACCGCCGCAATAAAGATCGTGCCGCCCACAGGCAGGATGGCACAGAGCAGTCCTAAAATCAGCGCCACCGGTGTGGAGCTGACCAGTTCCATGTAGCCGATGTTCCTGTCAATCGTCATCAGCGCCGCAAACGCCACGATAAACTTGACGATCGGTGTAATGTACACTTCGTATTTTCCGTAGAAGCGTACTAATTTTTCTTTGAGTTCCAATAAGGTTGTCATTCCATGCCTCCCGCTCTAATCCCAGTCTTTATGATCGGATGTCCGGAGGCGTTCTTCCCTCTCATACATCTGATTCACCTTTTTCAGGTTGTTGTAATACTTCTTCACCTTGCGGCGTCCCTCTGTGTATTTCATGTTAAATATTACCCACGTGGCTCCGAGGTAAATCACCATAAACACCAGATACGGCACTACCGCTGTCATGACAAGCCCCTGGATATCGAACTTGTTCAGCTTTGCAAGCAGCTCTTCCGTCGCATACAGCCCCCACATTCCCATCAGAAGCCCGTAGCAGATGGTTCCTGTCACGAAGCTCCCCAGCAGACGCATGGAAACATAATCTTTTCTCGCATACTGCGTCATCGGCTTACACTGTTTCCCGTCATTTGTATCAAACTGTGCCATCTTAATCAGGTGGCGCAATCGTTCTTCATTTACCATACAGTAGTTATCCTTTCTCCGCCCTGCCGTTCCAGCCTGCGCAGGGCAAAATTGCACGCAATTATGCATTCTTTTTTTATTATAACACAGCACTATTTATTTTCAAAGCAAAAAACAGAGCCCGATACCCAGGCCCTGTTGATTCTCTTGGTATTATTTCAGGAAACGCATGCGGTTTTTATCCCGCTCTGTCTCCTGCGGCTGAGGCGGCTCCGGCTTATGAATCGACTCTGCAAGCGCGTTCGCCATATTGTTCTTGCACTTCTCGCAAAATCTTCCCGTGCGGATCGGTTTCCCGCAGGTCTCACAGACAATGCCGTCTGCTCCTGCCACGGAAAGCGACAGACGCTCCTCGCGAATCCACTGTCTGATCTGCTTCACCGACACATCCAGCTCCTCAGCGACCGTCTCCACACTTGAATTCGGATTCTCCTCCAGGAAAGCCTTTACCTCCTGGAACTTCTCCTCAAGCTTTTTCTGACACGCCGGACAAAGCGGTGCTCCCCCCATATAGTTAAACAGGCGTCCACAGCTCCTGCAATTTCTCACTTCCATACTTCTCAATCCTCCTGAATTCCCCTGTCAAAATCCCGCACCGATGCTGACGCAAATATAATAGATCCGCTCTGCGCCGCCCTTCAGCAGGACCTCCGAAACGGTATCTATCGTTGTTCCCGTCGTATAAATATCATCCACCAGTAATATTTTCTTATATTTTACTATATCTGCTGCTAATTGAAAAGCATTTTTTAAATTTGCCGCTCTTTGTCCGCCATTTAACTCCTTCTGCGGCACCGTGTTCCGCACACGGCGCACAAGCCCGGCGTCCACGGGAAGCCCCAGTTCCCTGCCAAGCGCCCGCGCGAATGTCTCGGCCTGATTGTATCCGCGCCGCCGCTTTTTCCACCGGTACATGGGCACCGGAATGATCACTTCGATTTGATTTTTAAAAACCCAGTCCTGATAAAGCGCTGCCGCCTCCCTCGCATAATACGCCGCATATTCGCGCCGGTTTGCATATTTAAACCGGTACATGGACTGCCGGATATTTCCCTGATACACAAACACGGCTTTCCCCTGGCAGTACGCATGCCTGCGCTTTCCGCAGTCCAGACAGAATTCCGTCCGCTCGCCATCCAGCGGCTTGCCGCATCGCTTGCACACCGGTTCCTCGGCAAGCCGTACAGCATCCGCGCACCTTCTGCACGGGACACATTCCGGCACCGTCACGCGGTCGCAGATCGGACATCTCGGCGGATAGATGAGACCAACGATCGTCTCCGCCACCCACCGCAGTCCGCGTCCTGTTTTTTCTTTTCCTGTTGCAAAATCAGCCTGCATTGCATTTCCCGCTCTCCCCCGGTCATCTGATTCCGCTTTATCCTAGCATGTCCGCCCCTTTTTTGCCATAAACATTTTCTTAATTTTTTCTTTCTTTATTTTAAGGAACGGTTGACGAATATACTTTTCCTCATTATAATTTTATCTATTAAAAGCATTAAAGCTTTAATGCAATAAAGGAGGAGATGCTTATGAAAAAAGCACACAAACTAGTTTCGGCAGTATTAGTCTCCACGATGGTCTTATCCATGACCGCGTGCGGCAGTGGAGAAAAAACGTATAAGGTAGGTATCCTGCAGCAGCTGGAGCATCCGGCACTGGATCAGGCAACGCAGGGATTTCAGGATGCCCTGACCAAACTGATGGGCGATTCCGTCACCTTCGATGTGCAGAACGCACAGGGCGAGCAGGCGAACTGTTCCAGCATTGCCACCACCTTTGTCTCCAACAATTACGATCTGATCCTCGCCAATGCGACGACCGCCCTGCAGGCTTCCGCGGCGGCCACCAGTACGATCCCGGTACTCGGAACCTCCGTGACGGACTACGCGACCGCGCTCGACATTGACGATTGGACCGGCGCCACCGGGAAAAATATTTCCGGTACATCCGATCTGGCTCCGTTAGACCAGCAGGAAGATATGCTCGTGGAACTGTTTCCGGACGCCAGGAATGTCGGCATCCTCTACTGTTCCGCAGAACCGAACTCCGTGTACCAGGCAACAGAATTCGGAAAGTATCTGGATGAGGACGGAATCTCCCACAAGGAGTACACCGTGGCGGATTCCAACGACATCGCCTCTGTCGTGCAGAGTGCTGTCGGCGAAGTAGACGTCATCTACATTCCGACTGACAATACCATGGCAGGCAACACCGAAGCGGTCGACAATATCACACGCCCGGCAGGCATTCCAGTCATCGCCGGCGAGGAGGGAATCTGCTCCGGATGCGGTGTTGCAACACTCTCCATCAGCTATTATGACATCGGATACAAAGCTGGCGAGATGGCTTATGACATTCTGGTAAACGGCAAAGATATTTCCACCATGGATATCGAATACGCCCCGAATGTCACCAAAGAGTACAATGCCGCAATCTGTTCCGATTTAGGCATCACGGTTCCGGATGATTACGTGGCAATCGATGCCGAATAATATTTTTCCTGACAAGGGGGTTTTTCCTGATGAATTATTTTATGTCGCTTGACCCGCTTGCCCTCTTCCGTTCCATGCCCGGCGCTTTCGCCCAGGGCATGGTCTGGGGGCTGATGGCACTCGGCGTCTATATTACCTACCGTCTGTTGGATTTTGCGGATCTGACCGTGGACGGTTCTCTTGCAACCGGAGGTGCGGTTGCCGTCATGCTGATCCGCGGAGGAATGAGTCCGTGGGCAGCACTTATTTTTGCCTTTCTGGCAGGCATGGCCGCCGGTTTCATCACCGGCATCCTGCATACCGCTCTTGGCATTCCGGGCATTCTGGCAAGCATTTTAACCCAGATTTCCCTGTATTCCATCAACTTAAACATCATGGGCTGTTCCAACCAGGCCGTCAGCGTTGACAAGTACCCTCTGGTGGTCTCGCTCCGCTACCTGTCCGACTCCAACAGCACCCGTGTACAGATTTTTGCGACATGCATCCTGTTCTGTTTTGCAATCGTTGCGATTCTCTACTGGTATTTCGGCACGGAGCAGGGACATGCCATCCGCGCAACCGGATGTAATCAGCAGATGGCGCGTGCGCAGGGAATCAACACCAACCTTCACACCGTCATTGCGCTCATGATCTCCAACGGTCTGGTCGGTCTCTCCGGCGGTCTGTACGCCCAGTATCAGGGTGCGGCAGATGTCAACATGGGGCGCGGCGCCATCGTCATCGGTCTTGCTGCTGTCATTATCGGAGAAGTTATTTTCGGCAGACTCTGCGCCGGGAAGAATCTCGCTTTCGCCTACACGCTGTTTTCCGTAATCGGCGGAGCGATCATCTATTATATTGTAATGAATGTGGTTTTATGGTTAAAGCTTCCTTCCGACGATCTGAAGCTTTTCTCCGCGATCGTTGTGGCAGTATTCCTTGCCATTCCTTATCTGAAATCCACACGCAAAGGAAAGGAGCGGTAACACCATGGCAGAAATGTTAAAAATAGACAATATCAAGAAAACGTTTAATCCGGGCACCATCAACGAGAAAGTGGCATTAAACGGCGTGAACCTCTCTCTCGAGGAGGGCGATTTCGTCACCGTGATCGGCGGAAACGGCGCCGGAAAATCCACCACCTTAAACGCCATCGCAGGCGTGTGGCCGGTGGATTCCGGAAAAATCTATATCGGCGGCGATGATGTGACACGCCTTTCCGAGTACAAGCGCGCCAAATATCTCGGACGCGTCTTTCAGGATCCTATGACCGGCACCGCGACGACGATGTCGATCGAGGAAAATATGGCGATCGCTGCCAGACGCGGACAGAGCCGCGGTCTCTCCTGGGGCATCACAAAAAAGGAGCGCGACGTCTACCGTGAGATGCTTGCCACCTTAGATCTCGGTCTGGAAGACCGGCTTTCCAGCAAAGTAGGGCTGTTGTCCGGCGGTCAGCGCCAGGCAATCACGCTGCTCATGGCTTCCATCCAGAAGCCGAGGCTTCTGCTTTTAGACGAGCACACCGCAGCGCTCGATCCGAAGACAGCCGCCAAAGTGCTTGAGATTTCCGACAAGATCATTGCCGATCACCACCTGACTGCCATGATGGTCACACACAACATGAAGGACGCCATCGTGCACGGTAACCGCCTCATCATGATGCATGAAGGCCGTGTCATCCTAAACATTGCCGGGGAAGAGAAGAAGAAACTGACGGTGGAAGATCTCCTCCATCAGTTTGAGAAGGTCAGCGGCGAGGAATTTGCAAACGATAAAGCGCTGCTGTCGTAACCGCAGGAAAGAGGCATAACGCGGCCGCAGGATATTTCGGGAGGAGAAGCTGTCCGGATGAAGTGAGCGCAGGCGAAAGCCTTTTGTGTTTCAGGATGCAACGGACACAATCCATTCTAATCGCAAAATCGTGTATTTCTAATCCGTGCGGCCGTTGCCTTTGCGATGATCCGTGTCTTTCCAAGTTTGGAGCACCCCCGCGGAAGCTGTCCGCAAGCTACAGACAATTTTAGGACTTTTGTGCAGCACTTACCTGCACTCTAAGCATAAAACATAACCGCGCGAAGCCGATGTCTGAGTCGGCATCTGCCCTATTTTCAATAGCAGATGCCGGCGAGTTCCGGTTCGCGCGGTTTTATGATGTCTATGCGTGAGTGCAGTTAGTGCTGCCAGAAAGTCCGCTCATTGTCTGCTGCTTGACGGACAGCTTCCGTGGGGTGTTCAAACGTGGCAAAGACACGGAACCTAAGACAACGATCGCACGGAAGAAATGCGGGATTTTGCTCCAAAGAATGGACTGTGCCCGTTGCATCCTGAAACAAAGGGGCTTCTCGCCTGCATTCGTTTTCCCCGGATATCTTTTTCTCCCAAAATATTCCACGGCAGTGTTATGCCTCCTTCAGTCGGTCACACAGCCCGCTGTATCGTTTTTGCTGCGACGTGTTCTGCACCATCTGCGCAAACGTCACCTCATTGCCGACCAGCGTCACACATTTCCGAGCACGGGTGACCGCTGTGTACAGCAGATTCCGGTTCATAAGCATCGACGGTCCGGACAAAAGTGGAATGACGACCGCCGGGTATTCGCTTCCCTGCGATTTATGTATGGTAATCGCATACGCCAGTTCCAGCTCACCCAGCAGTTTGTATGGATATTCCACCATTCTGCCCTCATCAAATTCCACAGTCATCGTCTCCGCGAAATCATTGATCTCCCGGACAATTCCCATGTCTCCGTTGAATACTCCCGTCCCTTTATCCACAGACAGACCGTATTTTGTGCGGATTTCCCACTCTAACTGATAGTTGTTCCGGGTCTGCATGATCTTGTCTCCCTCACGGAACAGAATATCGCCGTGTTCCTTTTCACGCTTCTGCGGAGACGGCGGATTCAGATAGCGCTGCAGTATTCCGTTTAACCGCTCTACGCCCAGCAGTCCCTTGCGCATCGGCGTCAACACCTGTATATCGTACGGCGTCGCGTCCACAAATTTGGGGAGTTTCTGCTTGATCAGCTGCAATACCACGCTGATAATCACATCCGCGTCATACCGCTTCAGGAAAAAGAAATCCATGCTTTTGTTGTCCAACGTCACTTCTTCGCCCTGATTGATCTTGTGCGCATTCACAATGATGTCGCTCGTGGATGCCTGGCGGAAAATCTTCGTCAGCATGACCACATTGCACTCGTGCGAGCGAATGATGTCCCGCAGAACACTTCCCGGTCCCACACTCGGCAGCTGATTGACATCTCCGACCAGAATCAGTCTCGTTCCAACAGCAACCGCCTTTAACAGTGCATGCATCAAAGAAATATCCACCATGGACATCTCGTCGATAATCACAACGTCCGTCTCAAGCGGATTCTGCTCATTCCGCTCAAACCCTGCCGCACCGTCCACACCGCCGTTCAGTTCCAGCATGCGGTGTATGGTTCTAGCCTCAAACCCGGTTGTCTCACTCATGCGCTTCGCCGCACGTCCGGTGGGCGCCGCGAGAAAAATGTCGAGTCCTTCCATCTCAAAATACTTGATGATCGTATTGATCGTCGTCGTTTTTCCGGTACCCGGTCCTCCGGTGATAATCAGAAGTCCGTTGCGCACCGCCTCCTTGACCGCTGTCATCTGGTGCTCATCCAGTTCCATTCCGGTCTGCTTCTCAATTCTGCGAACACGCTCCTCGATTTCCAGATCCGGAACATCATAGCTGACATTGAGCTGTTTTAACATGGTTGCCGTATTTGCCTCCATGTAGTAAAAGGACGCCGCATAGATCTGCGTCTGGTTTTCGCCCTGCTTCATGATGATTTTTCGCTCGATCGCCAGATCCATATACTGCTTCTCGATCTGCTCCTCCCCTACCTCAAGAAGCTGTCCAGTTCTTCTGGTCAGTTCCTCCTCCGGCAGGTAGGTATGCCCCTCTGTGGATGCCTGAAGCAGCACATATAAAATTCCGCTCCGGATCCGGAAATCAGAATCCATGCGGATTCCTACCCGGACAGCAATCTCGTCTGCCGTGCGGAATCCCACACCCTCAATGTCGTCCGCCAGCCGATACGGATTCTCACGGATAATCCCGTATACCTCCTGTCCATACTGCTGATATACTTTCACTGCCAGGTTCATCGTGATGCCGTACTGCTGGAGGAAAATCATCGCCTGCCGCAGATCACGTTTTTCATTCACCTGATCCGCAATCTCCATCGCCTTGCGCTCGCTGATTCCCTTTACTTCCGCCAGCCGCTCCGGCTCCTCCTCGATAATCCGAAAGGTATCCGCCTTGAATCTGCGCACAATCCGCGCTGCCAGCGCCAGACCAATCCCACGGATCGCCCCGGAACCGAGATAGCGTTCGATGGCTTCCTCGTCTTCCGGCGCTTTCTCCTCAAAACTTTCGACCTTAAACTGTTTACCGTAAGTAGGATGATCGGTATAGTCGCCGGATGCCTCAATGTTCTCCCCCTCTGCGATCGCCGAGAAGATTCCCACGCAGGTAATCTCCGCCTCCCCGCTCACCAGATTGAGAACCGTATATCCGTTGTCTGCATTTCTGTATATAATATGTTCCACATATCCTGCTAACTTTTCCAAATCATTCCTCCCGCCGAAAAAAGCAGAGAACCAGTCACCTCTAACGTTGACCGCCCTCTGCCTCGTTCATTCTTAACTGCCGGCATCTATTCTATGCCATAGTTCCGTTTCATCTGCTCATAAAGCTGCTGCGTATAATTTTCTCCCACCTGATCCACAATCTCATCTGCCACCAGTTCGATCGTGCTGTCCATGTGAAAATCTGTCAGCGTACTGAGAGAAGAATCCTTATCCTCGTCATCATCCGAAATGAGATTCTCCTTTACTTCCTTTAATACCTCTTCCACAAAGTAGGACTCAAAATCCTTGCAGACCGAGAGCAGTTCTTCCTCGCTCGAGCCGGAGGACACACTACTGATCGAATTCTTCAGTGCCGACGCGCTGCCTGCGGCTGCGCTGTTCTGTGCATTGCTGACCAATGACGAAATACCGTCTATCGAAAAACTCATACTTTACGCTCCATTCCGCTTATCATCCGCTTACCGTTCGCTTATCATCTGCTTATCGTTTCAGGTTGTTCGCCATCTCCAGCATCTCATCCGATGTTGTAATTGCCTTGGAGTTCAACTGATAGGCACGCTGTGCGATAATCATATTGACCATCTCGTCCGCCACCTGTACATTGGACGCCTCCAGATAATTCTGGCGAACCTGGCTTCTGGTAAGACCTGCTGTCGTATTCTCATTCATTGCCGCACCCGAAGCTGCGGTGACCTCCAGAAGGTTGTCACCCGTTTTCTCAAGACCGCTCGGGTTGTTAAACTGGAACAGTCCGATCTGACGGTTCATATTCACATAAGTTCCATTTGCTGTCGTGTAACCGATTCTGCCGTCGCTCGATACTGTCACACTGCTGGAGCTTATATTGGCCGGAAGAACGATCTGCTGGTTATTGCTGTCCAGCACCGGATAGCCGTCCGGATTGGTCAGTGTAACGCCGTTGGTTCCCACTGCCCACACAAAATCTCCCGCTCTGGTATAGCGTGTCTCGCCGTCTGCGCAACGCACTGCAAAAAATCCGTCTCCGACGATTGCAAAATCGGTATCATTCTCGCTCGCCTGCAACGCTCCCTGTGTGTACACGGATGTGACTGACGCAACTCTCGTTCCGAGTCCCACCTGTGCCGGAATCGGTTTCTGCTCTCCGTTTGCACTCGTTGTCTTCGTCTGAATGGTCTGGTAAAGCAGCGACTTAAACTCTGCCTTCTCCTGCTTGAATCCAACCGTATTCACATTGGAAAGATTGTTTGAAATATTGTCCACGTTCGTCTGCTGCGCAAGCATACCGGTTGCCGCAGTATAAAGTGCCCTCATCATATGTCAGCTACCTCCGTCTATACATTTCCGACCTGATTGACCGCCTTATCCAGTGTCTCATCAATCGTGTTAATAACCTTCTGTCCTGCCTGATATGCTCTGGAAATCGTAATCATATTGACCATCTCAGAAACAACATTCACATTGGACGACTCCAGCGTTCCCTGCACGATCCTGCCGTCTGCCGCCGTCACCGTTCCTCCGTTCACAAGGTCGTACATATTCTCACCGTACTTCGCCAGATAGTCATAATCCGCAAAATCGACGATGCCGATCGTTCCAACCTGCTGATCGTTCTGATAGATATTGCCAAGCTCATCCACGGTGATCTTCTGGGTCGGATCCACCTGAATCCGTCCGTTCACATTGCCGTTTCTGGCGTCATTTGCATTCAGGACATAATCGCCATCCTTGGTCACCAGATAGCCCTGGGTGTTGACCGTGAACGCTCCGTCCCTTGTATATTTTACGGATGAATTTCCCTGCTTATCCGTGTAGGCAATCGCAAAAAATCCATCTCCCTTGATTGCAAAATCCGTACTGTTATCGGTAACCTTGAAACTTCCGGTACTGTAATCCGTATACGTCTCACCGATATGAACGCCCATGCTGATTGTACCCAGCTTCTGCGCAAGACCGTAAGACGATGTATCTTTGATCTTGATTGCCAGCTCATCTGCAAATGTCTGGGACGTTGTGCCTTCTTTCTTATAACCATTCGTATCTGCATTTGCAAGATTGTTGGAAAGCACATCCAGACGCTTCTGTTCATTTATCATTCCTGTATACGCTGTATACAATCCCTTTACCATAGACTGCTCCTTTTTCTGTTACCTCTTGTAACTTCTGCCTGCTTCTCACCAGAATCCATCAGACGCTCCCGCATCCCAAGAGCTCTTTGTTGTTTATATCGTCATAACTGCCGTCAAACTTAATCATCGTCGCGCTTTCCGGACAGGAACTCCACGAACTTTCCGGTTCCGACTGCCACACAGGTCATCGGCTCCTCCGCTGTCATGGTATTGATTCCCGTCTTATCCTCGATCAGTTCCTCAAGTCCGCGAAGCAGTGATCCGCCTCCCGTGAGAACGATTCCGCGGTCTGCCACGTCCGCTGCAAGCTCAGGTGGCGTCTTCTCTAACACCGAATGTACCGCTTCCACGATCTGCAGTGTCGGCTCCTTCAGCGCCTCTTCCGTCTCCTCGGAAGAAACGGTTACCGTCTTCGGCAGGCCGGTCACCAGGTTACGGCCTCTGACGTCCATGGTCTCATTCTGTGCCAGCGGAAAACAGGAACCGATCTTGATCTTGATGTCCTCCGCTGTGCGCTCACCGATCAACAGATTGTGTTTCTTTCTCATGTAACGTACAATCGCCTCGTCAAAATCATCTCCGGCGATCTTGATGGAAGTGCTGACAACCGATCCTCCCAGAGAAATCACGGCGATGTCCGCGGTACCGCCGCCGATATCCACGATCATGTTACCGCATGGTCTTGAAATATCGATTCCGGCTCCGATCGCTGCCGCAATTGGCTCCTCGATAATCGCCACTTCACGCGCACCTGCAGAATAGGTCGCATCCTCAACCGCTTTTTTCTCGACCTCGGTCACTCCGCTCGGCACACACACGCTGATGCGCGGCTTGCGGAATGTCTTCTTGCCAAGTGCCTTCTGGATGAAATACTTGATCATCTTCTCGGTGACAGTATAATCAGAAATAACACCCTGACGCAGCGGACGGACTGCTACAATGTTGCCGGGCGTTCTGCCGAGCATCAGTCTCGCTTCCTCTCCGATTGCCTTGATTTTGTTTGTATCACGATCAAAAGCCACTACTGACGGCTCCTTTAACACTACACCTTTGCCTTTAATATATACCAGGATACTTGCAGTACCAAGATCGATACCGATGTCCGTACTCATCATATTCTAATCTGCCCCTTTCTTTTCTCTGCCAATGGTTCATCTATTCGTTGAATCTTTCTTCACGTCCAAAAGGACATAAAGATGCATTTAATCATATTTTTACATATACAGCATTATTATATACAAAAACTGGGATTTTTCAAAGCTTTTTTTCGCCCGCGCCGCCATTTTTGAAAAAAATAAGAATTTCTTCATTTTTTGTCCGGAATATCATATTTTTTCATTTTTTCATCACGTATTCATCACATTTGCGGGTTATATTTTTTTACGTACTAAATGGTGTACCAAATATACACCGCCCCGGAAATATTCCTCAAATATTCCGCGGTTAGTATAATTTTTCATAACTCATACCTTCCGGCGCAAACACCAAACGCCGGGAGGTACTCCCCGGGTATAACGAATTTTCATCCATATGAATTTTCGATGCCATATATTTCACAACATTTCTCTGACCGCAGATGTCAACACATCTGTTGTCAAAAAAGGCACTGTATGTCACGTGTTTTCCACGTTTGCATCCAGTGCCTTCTCCTTGTTTCCACTATTTTTCCAGATATTTCTTGACATACTGTCCGGTGTAGGACTCCGGTATCTGCGCCACCTCTTCCGGTGTTCCCTGCGCAATGACCGTTCCACCGCCGTCTCCGCCTTCCGGTCCCATGTCGATGATGTAATCCGCCGTCTTGATCACGTCCAGATTGTGCTCAATAACCACCACGGTATTGCCGCCGTCGGACAATCTCCGCAAAATCTCAATCAGCTTGTGCACATCCGCAAAATGGAGTCCGGTCGTCGGCTCATCTAGAATGTAGATCGTCTTTCCGGTGCTTCGCTTGGAGAGTTCGGTTGCCAGCTTGATTCGCTGCGCCTCTCCTCCCGAAAGCTCTGTGGACGGCTGTCCCAGTTTTACATAGGAAAGTCCCACATCGTAGAGCGTCTGAATCTTGCGGTGGATGGACGGCACATTTTTAAAAAACTCCAGCGCCTCCTCCACCGTCATATCCAGCACATCATAAATGCTTTTTCCTTTATACTTGACCTCAAGCGTCTCCCGGTTGTACCGCTTTCCCTCGCAGACCTCGCACGGCACATAGACATCCGGCAGGAAATGCATCTCAATCTTTAAGATTCCATCCCCTCCGCACGCCTCGCAGCGTCCGCCTTTTACGTTGAAGCTGAATCTTCCCTTTTTATAGCCCTTCGCCTTTGCATCCGGGGTCGCCGCAAACAGATCGCGGATCATATCGAACACGCCCGTGTAAGTTGCCGGGTTTGACCGCGGCGTTCTGCCGATCGGCGACTGGTCAATATCAATCACCTTATCCAGCTGCTCCATGCCAAGAATCTTATCATGCTCTCCCGGAATGCAGCGCGCCCGGTTCAGGTCGCGCGCCAGCCGCTTATAGAGAATCTCATTGGTCAGGGAGCTCTTTCCCGAGCCGGACACGCCGGTAATGCAGGTCATAATCCCGAGCGGTATGTTCACATCGATGTTTTTCAGGTTGTTCTCCCGTGCGCCTTTGATCGTCAGAAATCCCGTCGGTTTTCTGCGCTCATCCGGTACCGGGATCTTGATTCTGCCGCTTAAGTACGCTCCCGTGATCGACTTCGGATTCTTCATGATCTCCTGTGCCGTACCGCAGGCGACCACTTCTCCACCGTGTGAGCCGGCTCCCGGTCCGATATCCACAATATAGTCCGCGGCAAGCATCGTATCCTCGTCGTGCTCCACGACAATCAGCGTGTTGCCGAGATCTTTTAAATTCTTCAGCGCCCCCAGCAGCTTATCGTTATCGCGCTGATGCAGTCCGATCGATGGCTCATCCAGAATGTACGCAACCCCGACCAGCCCGGAACCGATCTGCGTCGCCAGACGGATACGCTGTGCCTCTCCTCCCGAGAGGGTACCGGTCGCTCTGGACAGGGACAGATAATCCAGTCCCACCTCATTCAGGAATCCGACGCGTGCACGGATCTCTTTTAAAATCTGATCGCCGATCCGGTGCTGCTGCTCCCCCAGCTTCATCTCCGCCAGAAAGGCATTGAGATTCTTCACCGACATGGAGGTCATCTCATAAATATTTTTATCCGCAACCGTCACTGCCAGAGACTCTGCTTTCAGCCGCTGTCCCTTACAGGTCTCGCAGGGGGTAATCCGCATGAACTGCTCATATTCCTGCTTCATGACCTCCGAACCGGTCTCCCGGTACTTGCGCTGCACGTTTTTGATCAGTCCCTCAAAGGCAACATCATAAACGCCTTCCCCGCGCTGTCCTCTGTAATGGACTTTCACTTCCCTGCCGTCCGTTCCGTAGATCAGGACATGGCGGATTTCCTCTGGGTATTCGCAGTACGGCGTCTCCAGCGAAAAATGATACTCCTCCGTCAGCGCCTTTAAAATAGCGTATGTGAAACTGGACGGATCTGTACAGGACTGCCAGCCCATCACCTGGATGGCGCCTTCCGCGATCGAGAGACGTTTATCCGGAATCATCAGATCCTCATCGAATTCCATTTTATAACCAAGTCCGAAACAGGTTGGACACGCGCCGAACGGATTGTTGAAGGAAAAACTTCTCGGTTCAATCTCGCCGATGCTGATCCCGCAGTCCGGGCAGGAAAAGCTCTCCGAGAACTGAATCGGTTCACCGCCGATCACATCCACGGTCATGAGTCCGTTTGCCAGTGCAAGCACATTCTCGATGGAATCTGCCAGACGCTTCTCAATTCCTTCCTTTACCATGAGACGATCCACCACGATCTCGATATTGTGCTTTTTATTCTTGTCCAGTTTGATCTCTTCCGACAGTTCATACATGCTGCCGTCAACAATCACACGCACATAACCACTTCGCTTCGCCTGCTCAAACAGCTTCTGATGCTCGCCCTTTCTGCCGCGCACAACCGGCGCCAGCAGCTGGATCTTCGTGCGCTCCGGCAGTTCCATGATCTGATCGACCATCTGGTCAACCGTCTGCTTTTTGATCTCTTTTCCACACTTCGGGCAATGCGGCACACCGATCCGCGCATAGAGCAGCCGGAAGTAGTCGTAGATCTCCGTCACCGTTCCCACCGTCGAGCGGGGATTGCGGTTCGTCGACTTCTGATCGATCGAGATTGCCGGCGACAATCCCTCAATCTTCTCGACATTCGGCTTTTCCATCTGCCCCAGGAACTGCCTTGCATAGGAAGACAGCGACTCCATATAGCGTCGCTGTCCTTCGGCATAGATTGTATCAAATGCGAGGGACGATTTTCCCGATCCCGACAATCCGGTCAGCACGACAAATTCGTCTCTCGGAATATCCACATCGATATTTTTGAGGTTGTGCTCGTTCGCTCCTCTGATTTTAATATATTTTCTTTCGGACGTTTTCTTCATTGTCTTATCCTTTCTACAGGTCACGCAGCATTCCCTTGAGTTCGATCATCTTGTCGCGGTATTCCGCCGCCGCCTCGAAATTGAGATCCGCCGCCGCTTTTTCCATCTTTTTCTGGATATCGGCAATCAGCTTCGTCAGTTCCGCCTTGTTCATCGACTCCGGAGACTTCTTGAAATTCATTTCTTCCTTTGCGATCTTCTTGGAAACAGAGATCAGTTCCCGCACCGACTTCTGAATCGTCGTCGGTGTAATGCCGTGTGCCTCGTTGTACTCCTGCTGGATCTTGCGGCGCCGCTCCGTCTCCTCGATCGCAACGCGCATGGAATCCGTAATCGTATCCGCGTACATGATCACATGTCCCTCACTGTTACGCGCCGCCCTGCCGATGGTCTGGATCAGCGACGTCTCAGAACGCAGGAATCCTTCCTTATCCGCATCCAGGATTGCCACCAGGGTAATCTCCGGTATGTCCAGTCCCTCACGCAGAAGATTGATACCCACCAGCACATCGAACACATCCAGACGCAGATCGCGGATAATCTCCGCCCGCTCCAAGGTGTCGATATCCGAATGCAAGTATTTGACGCGGATCCCCAGTTCCCGCATGTAATCGGTCAGATCCTCCGCCATTTTTTTCGTCAGAGTTGTAATCAGCACCTTGTGGTGGTTCTTGATCTCCTTGTTGACCTCGCCCACCAGATCATCAATCTGCCCCTCTACCGGGCGCACCACAACCTCCGGATCGAGTAGTCCCGTCGGACGGATGATCTGCTCCGCGCGCAAAAGTTCATGCTCATCCTCATATACATTCGGCGTTGCCGAAACGAACAGCATCTGGTCGATCTTGCCCTCAAATTCCTCAAAATTCAGCGGGCGGTTATCCTTCGCAGACGGCAGCCGGAACCCGTAATCCACCAGCGTGCTCTTTCGTGACTGATCCCCCGCATACATTCCGCGGATCTGCGGAATTGTGATATGGGACTCATCCACGATAATCAGATAATCATCCTTAAAGTAATCCATCAGTGTGTGCGGCGTCGCCCCCGCCGGAAGCCCCGCCAGATGCCTGGAGTAGTTCTCTATGCCGCTGCAGAATCCCGTCTCTTTTAACATCTCAATGTCAAAATTCGTGCGCTCCGCGATTCTCTGTGCCTCCAGCAGCTTGTCCTCTCCCTTGAAATACTTCACGCGCTCTTCCAGCTCCGCCTCGATGTTATCGCACGCTCTTAAAATCTTTTCCTGCGGCACAACGTAGTGGGAAGCCGGAAATACCGCAAAATGCTCGAGCCGGCACTTAATCTCGCCGGTCAGCACATCAATCTCCGTTATGCGGTCAATCTCATCCCCGAAAAACTCCACGCGGATCGCCGTATCACCATAGTTTGCCGGGAATATCTCAAGCACATCCCCGCGGACCCGGAACGTGCCGCGATGAAAATCCATCTCATTTCGCGTGTACTGAATATCGATCAGCGCACGGATGACCTCGTCCCTGTCCTTCTCCATGCCCGGGCGCAGCGATACCATCATGCCAAGGTAATCCTCCGGGCTGCCCAGACCATAGATACAGGAAACCGATGCCACAACGATCACATCTCTCCGCTCCACAAGCGCAGCCGTGGCAGACAGGCGCAGTTTATCTATCTCCTCATTGATCGCCGAGTCTTTTGCGATATAGGTATCCGTCTGCGGCACATACGCCTCCGGCTGATAATAATCATAGTATGACACAAAATACTCGACTGCATTCTCCGGGAAAAATTCCTTCATCTCCCCGTAGAGCTGCGCCGCCAGTGTTTTATTGTGAGAAATAATCAGTGTCGGCCGGTTCAGCTGTTCGATGACATTCGCCATCGTAAATGTCTTGCCCGAACCCGTCACGCCAAGCAGCGTCTCAAACTGGTTGCCCTCGCGGAATCCGCGCACCAGTTCTTCGATCGCCTGCGGCTGGTCACCGGTCGGCTTGTATTTGGAATGTAATTTAAAATGATCCACTTGCAAATCTCCTTTTATGTTCTCATAAAAAATAGAAAGCGCCCTTTCCCGGCTGTGCAGTACATGTCCGGAAAATCTTTGATGCTGCAAATCGGAAATTACCAACGCTTCATGTTCTTCTCAAACTTCCCGGTATATGCCCGCTTCAATTCATCTGCCGTAATTCCGTAACAGAGCATGACATCATTGTAGTACATAAGAACATCTGCCATTTCCTCAACCAGATCTTTTCTCAATTCTTCCTGTGTCAGGGCATTCACTGCACCATGCTTTTTGACAATATCAATCACTTCACCTATTTCGCCAACCATCCAAAGCCTCTTGTTCTGTCCTATTTCCGGACAGATCGGTTCCCATCTGTCCTTGTACTTATCCTGCAAGCTTCTCTGCATTTTCTGCATTTCGTTTATACTAAAATCTTCCATACCACATTCCTCCACCATATCCCGACTGAACCCATTCCGGAAACGGGAAATTGTTCTATTGTTCTTTCTATTTCTCTCAATAAGCAAGCTACAACTTGCAGTTGTTTATTCTATAATTTTTTTATCCCCAAAATACTGTGTTAAAATCAAAATTAGCGAACTACAAGCAAGTACTCCGTCCATAATACCTGCAGGTAACATAAACATCATCAGGATCATCGTAATGATACAATTTAAAATAGACAATACCAGTCCCCACATTCTATTTTTCCACAATCCAACTGCTCCTATGACCCTCACAATACCATAAAGCATTCCCATTATAAGCATCAAATCCATATTTTCTTGAAAATACGGAACAATAAACGAAATATACTCATTTATATTAAACTTATCTGCCCCTAATATAAATATGGGAATGAGGCAAAAGCAGCCGCCTATTTCCATAAAGGCTCCATGAATCATCATCAACACTGATGCAATTTTATATTTCTTCATCAAAACATTCCTCCCCTGAAATAGTTCTGCAAATCAAAAATTTTCACTTTTTTTGCAGCTTAATAAGCTGAACCTTGCCATCCATTTTAACATCCTTGACAACAAAATCATACTTCTCAAACAATGAAATTCTGCAAGTGGAAAGTTATACCGTTATTTCAATCTGATTTTCCTCTATTGCAACAACACAGCTTTCATAATAGCCATCGCCTGTTGTGCGTGGACCACTGACGACCGGATATCCTGCTTCTTCCAGTTTCATTGTCAATTCATCCACTTTTTCTTTACTGCCGACGCTGAAAGCAATATGGATTAGACCTGTTCGGTTAAGTGTTTTCTTCACATCCTCCATATTCGGCTTATTCATTATCTCAAGTCTCGAACCGCCCTCAAAAGGAAGAAAATATGACCTGATTTTTCAGTCTATCTCTCGTTCCAACAGAATCCTGGCAATCATGATTTTTCCGATTCTGCAAACTTGAATTTCATGCGCTATTTGTTTATCAACCATTCCATAGTTTCAAAATTCAAATATAGTTCTATTTCTTTTCCCCATGTCAAAAATTCAAAACAACTGATTTTTAAAATATTCTCTCTCCATTCAACAAATTTCAAATTATCAGCATTAATGGGAAGAACTATGTTTTCCATATCGCTAATCTTAGTATTTGCAAACATCTCAATGCCATAGCCGTCTGTAACTAAAATTTTTCCAAATGGTGTGACTGTTATATCTACATATTCTGGTTGTGAATAATATTCCATAATTTCACCACCATAAATATCTAGCACATACATATAATCAGAAGTCAAAACAACAATAATTCCTAATGTTGTAGAACAAGATACCCCTCTATATTTACCTCTAAATTCACCACACCAAATATCGTCTTCTTCGGTAAATTTTATCCATGTCCAATCAGTTGAATTCCATGGACTTTTTATATCATAAATTTTTTCAATATATTCCCCTGAATATGGTTGTTGAATATATTCTGCTCTAGAAATCATTTAAACGCATCTCCAAAATACCGATTTTTATTGCTAACAAGCAGACATTATCTTTCATATAAAATATGTAAATCTCCATCAACAAATCCAATACCTATTGCTTGATATTTTTTTAAACTTCCAGCATATTTTCCAAAAGAAAGGTATTCATTCAATAAACCAATAAAAAATGTTTCCATTGATTTCCAATCACTTTCACGCTCTATCATAAAAGGATTATCTCTTGTAGCAAATACTTCATCACAAGCCCAATCGTCATTATCCCTATCGAATGAAAATGTGCCGACTAATTCAATAGACCATTTATTATCTGTATCTTCATATAAATTAAAGTTAATCGCTTTTATTTCACTATTCAATTCATTCTTTAAGATCAAATCTAACCATTCAAAGAAATCTTTGTTGTTTTTATTCGGTTTTAATTTATCAAATAATCCCATACTTCGACCTCCACAAATATCGATTTCTCGATTTCAAAAACTAGAAGTTATCTTTTTCTTCCTAAATATCGGCATACTTTTGATTTGTATTGCAGGTACTCATTTCCGAATGCTTCTATCAAAAAATCTTCCTCTACATTGACTATCTGTAAATGAAAAAATACCACTGCAAAACCTGTGGCAAAGCAAAGGAACCAATTAAAGAACGAAAACAATATTCCTATATACATTAAATCAAAACCCAAAAATGCAGGATTTCTGCTAATAGAATAGATGCCCGTTGTTACCAAATTGGTCTTTTCTTCTTTTTGCACACCTGCTCTCCAATTCTCCTTCATCTGTGTAACAGAAACAATAAAAGCAAGTACACCGAACATTGTTATTACAACTCCTGTAAATTGCAACACAATATGTGCTGTTCCCGAATAAAACACAATACTGATAATCTGTATTACAGGAAGCAAATATGTGATTATTTTAAGAGCTACTTCTATAAATTTGACAAATCCCTCTTTTCCTTTTCCTAATTGGTCTGTCTTTATGCCTTGCTTTTTCTGACTAATCAGCTTTGCAAAATAGCATATGTAAAACACTGCCATCAGTGAAAGTGTAACAATTTTTATTATCATCGTGTACCTCCAAACTTGAAGTTATCATACCGCCTTTATTATTTTCTCTACATCTTTTTTTCTTGATAGCCATATAACTTTATCATCATATCTATCTAAAATACTTCTTATTTCTTTCAGATTTTTATTCTGAAAAGTTTCAGTCCATTTCAAAAGGTTATAGACCGATTTCAAAGTTTCTCTTTTTCCTTTTTGTATTCCCAATTTTCTTTTTATAGAGCGCATAATAATTCTACTTTTATATAAATAACCAGGCATATCTAAAACATATATTTTATCAGCTTCATCAAAACTTTGCTGTACCCAGGCATAATATACCCCCTCAATTATCCACTCATCATTATTATATAATATTTCTTGTAATAACGCTTTTCGTTCATCAAGCGTTCTCTTTTTGCCATATTCTTTGGCGTTATTATCCCATTGAATATCATCTAAGTCGAAATGGGAAATATTATACTTTTTTGAAAGTGCATTTGCTAAATAGGTTTTTCCAGAACCACTGCAACCAATAATATGTATTTTCATAAGTCAGTATTTTCCTTTATCAAACTCCTTTTATTTCTGCTGAATCATCTTAAAATGCTCCAATGCCTCCACAATTGCTCTCTCCTTATCCTCCGGGCACTGTGGTTGCCTACTATCTTCATTTTTAGGTAAATTATAATTCTTTCCAACCTCAATTCCACATTTTCTCTTTACCTGTGAAATATACAGATTGGAAACCTTCATGCCGGCATTATGTTCAAACACATACTTCTTTATCTCATCATATGTTGCCTTAGTCTCTGCAGATGTTATATCCACATCATCAAGTTCAATTGTGACATTAATGTAATCATCCGGCTTTTGTTTCAGTTGGGACAAAAGAACAACCGTCTCCACATGTACCGTATTCCCAAACTGATCTACCGGCTGTACTTTTTCCACCTTATATCCATATTCCACCAACAGTTTAAGATCTCTTGCCAACGTTGCTGAATCACAGCTTACATATACTATCCTGTCCGGAGTCATGCTTACTATCGTGTCCAGCAGTTTTTTATCACAGCCCTTTCTTGGAGGATCCACCACAACTACATCTGGCCTTGTCATATCATATTCTTTACTGTCTGTTGAATCGTTATCAGATTGTACGCCTGTCTGTTTTTTATAAAATGCTGGAACAACTTCTTCTGCCTTGCCAACAAAAAACTCTGCATTATCTATATTATTAATCTTAGCATTATTCTTTGCATCTTCTATGGCCTGTGGTACTATCTCAACTCCATATACCTTACCAGATTTCTTTGCAAGGAATAATGATATTGTTCCAATGCCGCAATACATATCCCATACGCTTTCATTTCCTTTAAGCCTTGCAAACTCAAGTGCCTTGTTATATAAAACCTCTGTCTGCTTAGGGTTAACCTGATAGAATGAAAGCGGTGAAATCTGAAACTTTATATCTCCTATATAATCCTCAATATATGGTCTTCCATAAAGAGTTATACATTCTTTGCCAAGAATCACATTCGTATCTTCTTTGTTTATGTTTACAACCAGTGATGCAACATTTAACTTAAGCTTCTGTATAGCTTTAACCAGTCCGTCTGCTGCCTCTTTTCTTAGCATTTTCTTAGTCACAAGACATACCATAACCTCATCTGTATGATATCCTGTCCTTATAAGCACATGCCTGACTGTTCCTTTATGTATATTTTCATTATAAGCGCGTACCCTGTATTCCTTCATCCATTCTTTTACAGCGTTAAGTATAAATGCATTATCTCTATGTCCAAGCATACAGTCATCATCAGGACATGCAATAATCGAATGTGTATGTCCTGCATAAAAGCCCATGACAATATTGCCGTCCTTATCCTCACCTACAGGATACTGTGCTTTGTTCCGATATCTGAAAGGTGTATCCATACCAAGTATCTCACACATTTCATAGTCAGCACCTTCTGTAAGTCCACTTATTCTTAGCAAATTATCTTTTACAAGCTTCTGTTTATATTTAAGCTGTGCATTATAATTCATAGCCTGTATCTGGCAGCCCCCGCACTGTCTGGCAATCGGACATGCTGGTTCCACTCTGTCCTTAGATGGTTTAATTATATCCATCAGTCTTGCATAGCCATAATTCTTTTTAGCTTTCATTATTTTAACACGTACAACATCACCGATTACTGTATCCTTCACAAACAAAGTATAACCGTCTACTTTTCCAATTCCTTCACCAGATACACCTATATCTTCAATAGTCAGCTCCACACAATCATTCTTACTGTATGACATCCTTATCTCCATTTCCACTTATCTTATATTTTTCTATCTTTTTTCCTGTTTTACTGCATTTTCAATCTGCTCGTTATAGCATTACAATGATGTCATTGTCAAAAGATGTCCTAAAAGCTTGTCCTTCTTATATTAGAATCCAGCCATCTGTTAAAGCCAAGCCAGTCATTGGTATCCTTCGCTTCAAAGCACTCCCTTAATGTTTCAAGCTTTGCATCTATATTATCTGCCATTGAAAGTGCTACTGCTTCTGCTATTGCAGGCTTTTTAGGTGAACCATATTCAAGCTCACCATGATGTGATAATATACAATGTCCCATCTCATTTGCTATTATTGGTGGAAAATCTGGTATATTCTTTATCTTTTCCATAACCATCTCATATCCCATAACAATATGTCCTAAGAAATTCCCCTCATCTGTATAATCATTTCTTGGGAATTCAGAAAGTTCCTTTACCTTTCCTACATCATGGAGCATTGCACAGCTTATAAGAAGATCTCTGTTTAAAAAATCATAATTCGTGCTAATCTTATCACACAACCTTGTAACACTAAGACTATGCTCAAGAAGTCCGCCTAAAAAACCATGATGTACTGTCTTTGCAGCTGATGTATTCTTAAATCTTTTGACAAATGCTTCATCATCCACAAAAAAAGCGGTAAGAAGCTGTTTTATGTACACATTTTCTATACTATTGACATAGCCAAGAAGTTCCCTGTACATATCTTCAATATCAAACCTTGAAGCTGGTATATAATCTGACTGTGAATATTCATTTTCTGCTGCCACACGTGCTCTTTCTATCTTAAACTGAAGTGCACCATTGTAACTTGTCACCTGTCCACTTACATATACATAATCATTTACATCAAAGTCTCCTATTCCACCAGAATTCACATCCCATATCTTGGAATCTATCTGCCCTGTTTTATCTGCAAGCATTACATTCTCATATTCTTTGCCTGTCTTTGTAAGTGCTGTTGACTTTGACTTGCATAAGTATACATCAGATATTCTGTCGCCATCTTTAAAAGTTTCAATAAATCGCATAATTAAATTCTCCATTCCTATTACAAATAATCATTATTTTTCTTTAGCTTATCTTAGCTCAACTGATACGTCATAGGACGCATCAAAGTATCCTGATTTTCCCTTTCTTTTTATGGATACATTAATAACCTGTCCTGCCGAGCTGTCATATATCTTATCATTAAGTCTTTGTATAGAATAACAAGGCATTTTGTTTATGCCCTGTATTATATCGCCTGGCTGCAGTCCTGCCTGATATGCTGGTGAATCATTATCAACCTTTGATATATATATTCCCATTGGAATTCCATTCTTTTCTGAAAGCTCACTATCCACATTCTGGGCTACTATTCCAAAATACATCTTTCCCTGCCTGTTAATCATACACTCAATCATACATTTAAGGTCAGATATTCCTATTGCTTTAAGCTTGGAATCTGAATTCACCTGAGATATTCCTACGACATTGCCATCTGAATTAAATAAAAAGCCATAATCATCCTTCATGCATGAAAGATTAGTCTCAAATATCTCATAATTGTTATCTATAGAATTGGCCACGGTTCTGTTCGTTATAGTCCCATAATCAATAGCACCACTTGTTCCATATATCTTCCCTGTAGCTATTACCATATCACCTTTGTTTAGTACATAAGAGTTGTCAAGATCCGCAACCTTCATATACTGGCTATCAGCATCTGTCACCTGTGTATCGTATATGCTTATTATACTTATACCCGTCAGTTCATCAGAGCATACAAGCTCCGCCTTATATTCATCAGAATCCTGCACAACAACCGCATATTCTTCTACAGCCGCAGTATATGTCTGTGAGGTTAATATCATATATCTCCCATTCAGATGTCCTACAAGCAGCCCCATCGTAGAATATCCTTCAACATTATTTTCCAGTTTTACAAGATCATCCTGTATCTCTTCTGACACATATGGCGTATCACTATCATTGTCATTATAATGACCTGATACATATTCCCTGACTGTAACAACTGTTCTTTGCACATCAGATACCTTGCTTCTTAATGACTGTATGATTGCATCATAATCATTCTTAATCTGTCTCTGATCTTCTATCTGCTGCGTTTCAGGATCAGGATACTCATCCCTTGTAAATTCTATATGATCAACAACTCTGTTTCTTACAGCTATTTTATCCATGATCACTGGTATAACTATCTTATCTGCAACAGCATATATAACGCCTATAGCTATTATAAGAAGAAGTATTTTCACAGTCTTGATAAGTCTTCTGTATTTCACCTTTGGGCTTGGCACTATCCTCTCTGTATACAGCGGATATTCCTGCTCATGTCCGTTATTTTTGTGTTCCATATTATTCCTCAGCGCTCATTATATCATAATTTACTCTTTTTATAATAACTTATATTTATGAACAAACTATGTCAAAGCTATTAATAAGCGTTCCTTTTTTGCATATTTATTACTATATCATATAGTTTTTTATGCGCAAATGCTGTAAAATACATTTATAAAAAATAATATATCGGAGTACTACATTGAATAAAAAAACTTTAATAACACTTGAATATAATAAAATAATATCAGCCCTTGTGTCTATGGCATGTTCTGATGGTGCCAGACAGACTCTTAAGGCTCTTGTTCCAATGAATAACATTGATGATATCAACGCAGCTCTTGATGAAACAAACGATGCTCTCACAAGAGTTTACCAGAAAGGCAGCGTAGATTTCTCAAGAATAAAAGATATACGTGCAAGTCTTGCCCGTCTTAAGGTTGGAAGCTCTCTTAACGCTCTTGAGCTTCTTAACATCAGCATGCTTCTTGAGTGTGCTGCTCATGTTAAAAACTATTATGAAACAAGAAATGATTCTATCCAGCCTATGATAGATATTCTTGACCCTCTTACACTTCTTGGGAATGCCATCAGGAAATGTATTATATCAGAGGATGAGATAAGCGATGATGCTAGCTCTACACTGCGCGATATAAGACGCAAAAAAAATCAGGCTGCTGACCGCATACACACTGAACTTAATAAGCTTTTGAATTCACCATCAACAAGAACATATCTTCAGGATTATGTCATAACAACAAGGCAGGGAAGATTCTGTCTTCCTGTTAAAGCTGAATACAAATCAGCTATGCCAGGTATGGTACATGACCAGTCAGCCACAGGCTCAACACTTTTTATAGAACCGGCCTCTGTTGTTAAGCTTAACAACGATATTCGCGAGCTTGAGCTTAAAGAGCAGGCTGAGATAGAAGTTATACTTGCAGACTTAAGTGAAAAGGCTTCTTGTCATACTGATACACTTTTATCTGATTATAACATTCTTACACAGCTTGATTGTATATTTGCCAAAGCCCTGCTATCAAGGCACTATAACTGCAGCCGTCCTGTTATGAATACTGACGGTCGCATTAACATAAAGAAGGGAAGACATCCTCTCATTGAACCACATAAGGTTGTTCCGATTGATATATACCTTGGAACAGATTTTAACCTTCTTATAATAACTGGTCCTAATACCGGCGGTAAAACTGTTTCGCTAAAGACTGTAGGTCTCCTTACTCTTATGGCTGAGGCCGGGCTTAACATCCCCGCACTTGACCACTCCGATATAGCTGTATTTGATGATATATTTGCTGATATCGGTGATGAACAGAGTATTGAGCAGAGTCTTAGTACCTTTAGTTCACATATGACTAATACTGTTGATATCCTAAAGAAGGCTGACAGTAAAAGCCTTATATTGTTTGATGAAATAGGTGCCGGAACTGATCCTACTGAAGGTGCAGCCCTCGCAATATCCATACTTGATAATCTTCACAAACGTGGAATAACCACTATGGCAACAACCCACTACAGTGAAATCAAGATGTATGCGCTTACAACTGATGGCGTAGAAAATGCATGCTGTGAGTTTGATGTTGAATCTCTTCGCCCTACTTATCGTCTTCTTATTGGTATTCCTGGCAAAAGTAATGCATTTGCAATATCAAAAAAACTTGGCTTGTCTGATGAAATCATAGCTGATGCTTCAAGACGTCTTGATTCAGAAGATATAAGATTCGAAGATCTTGTAACAGACCTTGAACAAAGCCGTGTAACTATTGAAAAAGAACGCGAAGAGCTGGCTCAGTATAAGGAACAGATTAAGACCCTAAAAGCTGAACTTACAAAGAAAACTGAAAGGCTTGATGAGCGTACTGATAAAATCATAAGAAAGGCCAACGAAGATGCTGCTCGCATACTTCGTGATGCCAAGGAATATGCAGATAAGACTATTAATGCCATGAACAAGCATGGTATGTCAGTCAAAGAGCTTGAAAAGCATCGTAGTGAAATACGCGAAAAAATAAACAACCGTCAGGAAAAGCTTAAACTTGAACCAGTTAAACCTCAGACCATAAAGGCTCATGATATATCTGAATTCAAGCCTGGCATGCATGTTAAGGTTCTCACTATGAATGTTATAGGTACAGTTACACAGCTACACAAGAACAAAAATCAGGTTTCTGTACTTATAGGAAGCCTTAATACTAAGATGGACATAAAAAATCTTGCTATCCTTAAAGGCTATAAAGACCCGGAAGATAATAAAGCAGCAGCTTCAAAGTCTGGCAGTGGTTCAAGTAAAATCAAAATGTCAAAGTCTTCTTCTGTTTCATCGGAAATAAATCTCCTTGGTTATACCGTAGATGAAGCAATAGCAGTACTTGATAAATATCTTGATGATGCATATATTGCGAAGATTCCACAGGTAAGGATTGTACATGGTAAAGGCACAGGTGCACTGCGCTCCGGTATAACCTCTTATCTTCGTGGAATACCTTATATAAAAGAGTTCCGCTTAGGACAGATAGGTGAAGGGGCCGAAGGCGTGACTATTGTTACATTTAAAGACTGACATACTATGATATTTTATCGCAAAGAAAAGGAGACCCCTTATGGTTACTAAACAAAAAATCCTTATCGTGGATGATGATGAAAATATAGCAGAATTGATTTCTCTGTATCTTACTAAAGAATGTTTTGAAACAAAGATTGTATATGATGGGGAAAGTGCACTAGATGCACTTCCTTCATTCAAGCCCAATCTAATCCTTCTTGATCTTATGCTTCCTGGTATTGATGGTTATCAGGTATGCAGGGAAATAAGAAAGAATAATAACACCCCTATAATTATGTTATCTGCAAAAGGTGAGACATTTGATAAAGTTCTTGGGCTTGAACTTGGGGCAGATGATTATATGATTAAACCCTTTGAAACCAAGGAGCTGGTTGCCCGTGTCAAGGCAGTTTTAAGACGCTATCATCTTCCTCAGTCAGCAATAACTCCTAACGAATCTTCCAAATGTGTAACTTATCCTGACCTTGTTGTCAATCTTGATAACTATTCAGTAACCTACTATAAAAAATCAGTAGAAATGCCGCCAAAAGAGCTCGAGCTGCTGTATTTTCTTGCTTCGGCTCCTAACCAGGTATTTACAAGAGAACAGCTCCTTGACAATATATGGGGCTATGATTATATAGGTGATACAAGAACTGTGGATGTACACATTAAAAGAATACGTGAAAAAATAAATGACCATGACAAATGGGCAATAGAAACAGTATGGGGTATCGGCTATAAGTTCGTAACCAGATAATGCTTTATATACGTATTCATGCATGGCTGTTATGCACTTAAGCACCATACACACATTTAAGATGGGAGATCAGTGTGAAAAATAAGATTTTTCACACGCAAGAATGGAGATTGATATGAAATACAATATGCTTATAAAGCAGATTTTACTATATATAGTCGTTGCCATAACCAGCTTTGCAGCTGTTACAACTATATGCTATAGACATGATTATAACAGAATATATAATTATTATTCCAATAATCTTTATCAGCAGGCAACAGAAATATCTGTTGAATATGGTACTGACTTTCTTGCCTCTAATCGTATGCCGGCTATAAGAACTAATCTTAACATATTATCCCATCTTAATAATACACGCATAATGTTTATTGAGCCTGAAGGAAAAGTACTGCTTGACACTGGATATACACACAAGGCATCCAAAGAAGACTGCCTTTATGAGGTGGAAGACTTTGACTACGGAAGCCTTAACGGAGAGCACTCTCACCTTGGCAACTTTTTTGGTCTGTTCAACGAAAATATGCTTAGTGTGTATTCTCCTATAACCAGTGATTTTTCAATTGTTGGATATGTTGTCATAAACCTTCCTGAAAGTGTGCTTACCGACCGTGTTTACCAGACATTTAACACTAACTATCTGACACTTGCTATTTCTATGATATTGTCTTTATCTATGCTCATATTATATTTTGTATATATACATGCACCTATAAACGAACTTACTAAAGCAACTATCGAATATGGAAAAGGAAATCTGTCTTACCGCATACAGTCTAAACACAACGACGAAATAGGACGACTTGCTGCATCACTTGACTATATGGCACAGGAATTAAACGAAATGGATAAATTCCAGCAGAAATTCTTATCTAACATATCCCATGATTTCCGCTCTCCTCTTACTTCTATAAAAGGGTATCTTGAGGCTATTGAGGATGGCACCATACCTGCTGAGATGATAAATAAGTATATAAACATTGTTCTTTTTGAGACTGACCGACTTACTAAGCTTACAAGTAATATCCTTACGCTTAATGAGCTTGACCCTAAAAGCGTACGGCTTGATATAAGCACATTTGATATCAACTCTGTTATTAAACATACTATAGAAACACTTGAGGGAACATGTAAGAAAAAAAACATCAAGTTCAGCCTTACATTTGCTGGGAATATTGAAAATGTAAAAGCTGATAAGCAGAAAATCCAGCAGGTTATTTATAATCTTATTGATAATGCAATAAAGTTCAGCCACGATAATTCTTTCATATACGTAACCGTCAGGGAAAAAGGTGAAAAAGCACAGATATCCATAAAAGATTCCGGAAGCGGTATATCTAAAGAGGATATTGACAAAATATGGGATAGATTCTATAAATCAGATGCTTCACGAGGCCGGGATAAAAAAGGTTCTGGTCTTGGACTGTCTATTGTCAAAGAAATTATCCAGGCCCATGAAGAACATATCGATGTCATAAGCACCAAAGATGTAGGAACTGAATTTATATTCACACTCCCACTAGATAAAAAGTAAATACTATACTATCTGTTAGCCACTGGAAAACCTTTAGCTGTACTACTACTATTCATCCTTCCAATGAAGCTTATGCAGATGTCCATTAAGGCGCATGTCTTTAAAATCATGCTGCCTTAATGCTTCATATGCCACTATTGCAACCGAATTCGACAGGTTTAAAGACCTTATATCTCCTATCATAGGTATTCTTATACATGTATCTTCACTAGAAACAAGAATATCCTCTGGAATACCTGCGCTTTCCTTACCAAACATTATATAGCAGTCCTCTTCATAATGCACATCAGCATATGTTTTATGTGCCTTGGTTGTTGCCATATATATTTTAGCACCTGGATTCTTTTTCAGAAAATCCTCATAATCGTTATAAACCGTAACATCCAGTTTATCCCAGTAATCAAGCCCTGCTCTTTTAACCATCTTATCATTAATGCTAAAGCCTAATGGTTCTATAAGATGCAGCCTTGCTCCTGCTGCCACACATGTTCTTCCTATATTTCCAGTATTAGCTGGCATTTCTGGTTCATGTAACACTATATTAAGCATATTATTTCTTTCTGTTAGTCCTTTCTCTTATTCCGTCTTAATAGCTATATCAAGCTCAAGTGAAAGTCCATCTCCTGCCTGTATAGGAACACATATATTCTGTGCATATGTCTGTGTTATCGTCATAGAGCCCTGACATACAGTCGGTGGTGTTATATCTATCACAATTCCCTTTGTTGAAAATATGGTTGCTGCATTACCCATAATCATATTTCCAAGTTCACTTATAGCACTTGTTGCCATATCGTCAAGCTCTGTTACAGGCATTCCCATCATCATTCTTGAGGCTACGTTAAGTGCATTGGCATATGAAAACGCCATAAGTACCTGCCCCTTCATCTCACCTGTAATACCTATCATAATCGCAACAGTTTCATCCTCGAACTCAGTTTTCTTAACATATGGTTTTCCTATACTCATATCTGTCTGACATATGTCTTTCATAATGCTTGTTGCTGCCATAAGAAATGGGTTTATCAAATCCGCACTAATACCTGCCATATTCTGTTCCTCCTGTCTGTATTTAAACTCGATTAACATTTACCTTAATATGTAAAACCAGCTGCTATTAACCAGGCTTTCATATAGATGGCTAAGAGAATACGACATTGAATCATCATAGCTTATTTATAAAGTTCTTTATCCTTCTTAGTCCTTCTTTAAGACTATCTAGTGAATATGCATATGATATTCTTACAAAGCCTTCTCCACTTTCGCCAAACGCCGTTCCCGGAACTACTGCTAACTTCTGATCTTCAAGAAGTCTGTTTGCAAACTCTTCAGATGTCATTCCGAATTTTTTAATAGATGGGAATATATAAAATGCACCAAATGGTTCAAAACAATCTATACCCATCTGTCTTAATTCATGAACAAGATATCTTCTTCTCTGATCGTAAGCAGTAACCATCTTTTCAACTTCCATGTCACAGTTTTTAAGTGCCTCAACTGCTGCAAACTGACTGTTTGTAGGTGCACACATGATAGCATACTGATGAAGCTTTATCATCTGTTTTATAATATAGTCCGGACCACATGCATATCCTAATCTCCATCCTGTCATGGCAAATGCCTTGGAGAAACCATTAATCATAATAGTTCTTTCCTTCATGCCTGGAAGGCTTGCTATAGAACAATGCCTTTCATCACCATATGTAAGCTCTGAATATATCTCATCTGATATAACATATAAATCATTCTCTATAATAACTGGTACAAGCTCCATAAGCTCTTCCCTTGTCATGATTGCACCTGTTGGATTATTAGGGAATGGCATAATAAGTATCTTTGTCTTATCCGTGATATGTTCAAGAAGTTCTTCCTTTGTAAGCTTGAACTGGTTCTCTTCCTTAAGGTTAACAAACACTGGTACTGCATCTGCCATAACAGCACATGGAAAATATGAGACATAGCTTGGCTGAGGTATTATGACCTCATCACCAGGATCTACCATACATCTTAAAGCTATATCTATGGCTTCACTTCCACCAACAGTAACAAGAGTTTCTTTCAGTGGATTGTATACTACGTTATATTTCCTTGCCACATAGTTACATATTTCTTCTCTTAATTCTTTCAGTCCGGCGTTGGATGTATAGAATGTACGGCCCTTTTCAAGTGCATATATTCCTTCCTCTCTTACATTCCATGGTGTATCAAAATCAGGCTCTCCAACACCTAGTGAAATCGCATCCGGAATCTCATTTACAACATCGAAGAACTTTCTGATACCAGATGGCTGAATATCAATAATTTTCTTAGATAAAGCATTTCTCATGGTGTCACCAGCATCCTTTCATCCTTATATTCCTCGTCTAATACAGTTCCATAATCTTTATACTTCTTAAGTACAAAATGTGTAGATGTACTTAATACAGAATCAAGTGGTGCAAGCTTAGTATTAACGAACTGTGCAACAGACTTCATAGTTTTACCTTCGATTATAACTGTAAAATCGAATCCACCAGACATAAGATATACTGATGTCACTTCATCATACTTATAAATAGTCTCAGCTATACTGTCAAAGCCAAGTCCTCTTTGTGGTGTAACTTTAACCTCTATGAGTGCAGTGACCTTCTCTTCACCTGTTTTATCCCAATTGATAAGGGTATTGTAACCACATATAATATGTTCCTTTTCCATGTCTGCAATCTCATTCGCGACTTCATGCTCCGCGACTCCAAGCATAACCGCCATATCGTGAATGTCTATTCTTGCATTTTTTTCTAACAAGTTAAGGATTTTTTCTCTCATATCATTATACCCTTTCAATTAATTATAGTTTTAATGCTGCACTTCTTATCTATATATAGTACAGCCAGTTTTACTCAACACTGCGATACAGTTCATCCTGTTTAGGAAGATCAAGAAACCTCTCCTCATCTTTGTTATGAAGTATGCGCTGGCTTCCTTTTATAACCTTTCCTATAACCTGTGCCTCTATATTACAGCTTTTAAGTATATTTATAATATCACAATCATTGTCTGATGTCATTAACAAACATCCCATGGATTCAAGCTCATATGGATTGACATTAAGCAGCTCACATATTTCTATTATTTCCTGTCTGACTGATATGCTTCTTATATCCACATCAAGTCCTGTATGCCCATATTCGCTCATATCCCATAAAGCACCGAATATCCCGCCTTCTGAAACATCATGCATATAACAGTTTATATTATTCTTCCTTAAAAGCTCAACAGCATCACCTATATACAGTTCTTCATCGCTGCCATACGCCTTTGCGGTATAGTCATCACTATACCTTGCCTGTACCATATCAGAATTACGGTCTATAAGCTGTCTTATCCCGCTCATCCCTATATATCCAATCATTATAATGCTTTCTCCAGGCTGTGGCTGCTTTCTTTGCTCTTGCCTTACACCTACTGCTGTAACTGTAACCATGGGAGATGTCACATTGCCACTTACTGTCGTATGGCCTCCTGTTATTGACACTCCTGTTATTGCTGACTGTCTCGTAAGCTGTGCTATAACTTCTCTTAAACGTATTTCTCTTGAATCCTTATCCATGACAATGCAGTCACTGAGTCCAACCGGAACTCCACCTGCTGCATATATGTTATTAACTGCCTTTATCACAGGCATATAACCACTGGCTGTTGCCATAAGCAATGTATCCCTGCAATCTGATGATATATCAGCCTGGCATGCTAACTGTACTTCTCCTGCATCCTGTCCTATATCAAGTCTTTTCACATACTTTCCACGTACAGTATTAACAGTTTTTAATACCGACCTGGATAGAATTGTATCTGACACTTTTCCTGTCTTCATATAATCATCCTTTTCATATTTTTCTCTTGCACATATATTTAATTGCAACTATACTATGATGTAAGGGTCACATGGTATTGCAATTCTTACCTATATAGATGGATTACTGCTTTGTCAGCTTTCTATTCTAGATAAGTGCCGAAACTGCCATTGGAAGCACCATCGCAAGTATAAGAATGACTACTATAACCGCTGCAACAACCCTTTTAGTTTTGTTATTCTTTAAATTAATCATGATATCCTCTTTTCTGCATACATCAAGGAGTTTAATATGCATTTTATATTGCCTTATTTTATAATAATATTAGTTTTAATTCAACTTTATATTAAAAAAAGTGATACTTCACAGAAAAATAACATTAAAAAGTTCTGGGAACGCGAGCAAAAAGCTAACGCAACAAGAAAGAAAGATATAAGTACTTTAAAATATATCGAATGGGACACAACTCTTCCTGTTAAAGGAAATAACACTTTACTGTCAGATATTCTAAAAAACAACCCGGAGGCTGACAGTGCATACAATAAAATCATATCTGTTAAGGATAAAAATATAATTAACCTTACAGAATATTCGAACACTGATTTAAAGCTTAAGTATGGCGTTGCTAATCTTGAGGCTCTTACAGAGTATGAAGATAATTACACACTGCTTATAAAGAATCTTGCAGTCCTTGGACATATTCTTAAAGAGCAGGATGATATCACTGATGCCACACATTATCTTGAATATAGTATACGCATTGGTTCAGATATCCGCTCATGCTATGCTGATTTAAAGGATATATATATAAGCCAGAATCATACAGAAAAACTAGAGAAGCTCAGACAGTATGCTTCCTTGATTAAGTCTGTCAACAAAGAGCTGATTATAAATCTGCTTAATGATTAGCATATAGAAAAAGGCTTGCTCCATTGCAAAGCAATGAAGCAAGCCTAATAATCTCATAAATCCAACACCATAAAATACTGTGTCCTACTTACCATATTCTGATATAATCCTGTCTATGTTTCTGGATGCTATGCTCTTAGTCATCTCTTCTACAGGAATATCCAGAACTATATTGTGTTTCTTAACAAGTGCTGTAAGATAATTCTTCTGTGCCTCTGTTATCGGGCTATCCTTCTTAACATTATATACTAGCTCTGCAGCTGTCTCAAACCCGGAATCATCTGCTTTTATCTGATACATTTTCCAGTATATGGCACTTGCACTAAGTGCATCATCTAAAGCCCTGTGTGAACTGCCAGGATCGACCTTAAGATACTCACATAGATAATCAAGCTTCTTATGCTCCAGCTCTGGAAGTATCCTTCTTGCCATTTTAAGTGTATCTATGCCTTTAACACTGAATGTAATATTATTATTAATCGCAGCTTTCTTTAAAAAGCTGTAATCAAATATTATATTATGTCCAAGTATCGGATAATCTCCTATAAAGTCAAGAATATTCCTGATTTCATCTTCTATCCTTGGTTTATCCGTAAGCTCATTGTTATGTATTCCTGTCAGCTCTACAACACGTTCACCAACAGTTATCCCAGGATTAATAAGCGTAGAATATGTAGCAGCCACATTGCCCTGTTCTACTTTTGCCATACCTATTTCTATTATCCTGTCATATGCCGGATTAAGACCAGTTGTCTCAAGATCCAGCGCTATGTAACTATCTATCATTCTTTTTCTTCTCTTTCAGATATTCTTCACCAATTACATTACCTATAATCCCCAGATAATCTATATCAACCTCTGGCCATTTTTTCAGCTGTCTGTTTCTGTTGAAAGATATAACACAGAAATTATTTTTACCGTTATTTATAATTGTTCTGTCAACACACGCAACAACCTGTATCAGCTGTTTGATGCCCATCGTATCATACGCTTTAAACATATGTGGTGCTTTACGTTCATAGAGAATAATATTCTCTATTGTCTTTATTCCATCATCCCTGAAATCCGGTATATAATTATCTTCCTTTAAAAATTCACCATTTTCCTCAAGTTCTGGAACAGTACCAGCTAACACATATCTCTTGTCATCATACATATCATATAAAAATATACTGTCTATCTCAAATGCTGACATAATCATATCAAGACATTCTCTAGAATCCCTTGTCTTACATATATACTGCTGGATAAAATCGTTAACTATACTAAGTTTTCTGTATTTATAAAAGACCTTCTCAGTTGTCGCTACAACCTCATCACTCATTATATAGCTTTGGTGAAGATCAGGATGATATATGATATATCTGTTTTTTCCCTTTTCCTTAGCAAGATACAGCATTTTATCAGCTATCAGAAACAGCTTATCAAAATCACTTGCATCATCAGGATATGAGGCAGTACCTATTGAGCATGTAATCTTGTTAATATCCCTTACATCATCATGATACAGCCACGATATATTATTCTTTATAGTACGAAGTATGCTTCTTATAGATTCATCATCCTCAAAATGCTCCATAACAATAAACATTTCATCTCCGCCTATACGTCCACACATACCATTGTGACCGACAGCTTCCCTTAATATCTGTGCAACATCACGCAGCACCTCATCACCAAACATATGTCCATATGTATCGTTGATGGTTTTAAAATCATCTATATCTATAATGGCAATCGTTACCTTATGATTCACTCTCTTATCTATGAGTTTTTTAGCATAATTGGTAATTGCTTTTTTATTAAGAAGCTCTGTTCCTGCATCTCTTAGCTCATCCTGTACAGAAACATCTTCAGCCTGATATTCTTTGTTTTGTGTAAGACTTATAGCCCCCGCTATTATATTCTCACCATCATTCCTATGTATTCTTTTACCCTTAAATGTATACCAGTATGCTGCTTCATCATAATCTGCAAGCTTCATCTTTATATCTCTTGTAAAATAAGACTCGCCCGATGCTATAGCCATGCACAGACCTTCAAAATCCTTTATGCTATGACTGTCAATCATGCTGTTATCAAGCTTCTCACTGCTCCATACACCAAGTTTTCCCTCATATAATACTATCGTCTGACTTCCATTGCCTGGTAATATTATTCTTAAAGAATCTTTGCTTATATTATACGTAAAAAGATAATCTCCTATAATACTTAAGAATTCTGTCTGTATCTCTGATATCTGTTTAAGCTCCTCATTCTGTCTTTTTAAGGTATACATATCTGTGATTTCAAGATTATAATACCTTCCTGATGTCTTATCATGATATGGTTTTATAAAAACACGCATCCATCTGTAATCACTATCACGGCTTTTTAATCTGATAGACACATATACCTGTTCTCCCTCATCTACTTCCTTTATTGCTGTTTCAAACTTTACTACATCTTCTGGGTAAATAGCATGTGTAAATATAAGATTCGATGTTTCACCAAGAAACATAAAAAGACTTTCATCTGCCTTAACAATGTTCATATACTCACTTACTATAATGTCAGCGTTAACATTATAATATTTAGCAATCTTTTCCATAACAGCCTCCGGTAAGCTAATCATCACTCTTGTTTGTTAAAAAAATGACAAGTCAAAATAGAAACATAGCTATGTTACCCTTTATACCTTGTACATCCTTCTTATCTTATGTTCATTAACATTTTCTCTGGTTTTATTAAAAAAAGCGGGTGATGGGAATCGAACCCACGTATCTAGCTTGGAAGGCTAGTGTTCTA
>OGJH01000079.1_pt1 | contig 118180 bp, 109 predicted proteins | sample 1572021 | NCBI WGS metagenome assembly OGJH01 (sample SAMEA2582098, study PRJEB24529) | metagenome | biome: Human gut stool | place: China | collected 2011
TATTCTTTGTCAGGTACTTGATAAAATCATTCTTCTCTGCTCCAAACCTTGTAAGCGGAAGTCCTACAGCAAGGAATACCTTTGCTTCATCAACTATGCTCTTACGAAGCGTGTTCCGTTTCCTTACTTAAGAACTCACCTACTTTCCAATACATTTTGATAAGTTCCTCATTTACTTTTTCCGGTAGTTTTTCCTTTTTCATCATCGCTATCTTCTCATGAATATTGGTGTTATACAGTCTGTAAAGGTCTGTAAAGTGCTGTATAAGTTTGTTATTAAATTGTGACAGAAATTAAATGCCAAATCATCCAAATATCAATATTAGCAAAGCAGCAAATATAAGACAACTTCCAATAATCTTTCCCATAATATCAGTTCTGTTTGCAACATGTCTTTGAAGTTCATACAAGTCTTCATTACAAAAATGAATATAGTAATCAACACTATCTTGATTTATCCGATAAATACTGTTGTCTGTCCTCGGATAATAATAAACCTTTTCATCTGTTCCTGATGTCGGTCCTTTGTATTTATTTGAAAAAGATGAAGCTGCAATTATATCATCCATTCCAACCTGCTTTCTTCCACTATCATCAGTAAAGTAGACTATCCATCTGTCCCCACAACAATCTTCCGTATGTGTAACCTTTCCGATCGCAGTATTACATTTTGAATAATCGCTTAATCCCTGCTTCTTTGTAACTCCAGAAACTTTTATAGCTATAATTCCTGCAATTACAAATAGAATACATCCAACTATATTCATTACTCAGTCCTCCACATTATTTCTTTTAAAATTAACCGAACAAATCAAATTTTATAACATTTGGATGTTCACCGCTTTTATACAGCTTTACATATTTGTGCCATAATTTTCCTACCACAAACTGGCTTATTATAAGCCAAATGATAAATAGAAATATAAATGCGGCACAACCTAATGCAAAAATTGCTTCCGCATATTGACTAAATATAATACATGACAAGGCGATTATGAGAACTGCTGAAATTGGAAGTGACAATTGAAACCAAAATAACTGTCTATACGACTTATATAATTTTCTAAATTGCTCTTCATTCATAGTCTGTCTGGCAAACTTGAGCATTTCATTATTTTGTATTTTACTATCAATAGAACCAATATATGAAATCTTTGACATAATTATTTCTCTCCTATTTTTTCATGTTTTTTATGCTTTTTCTGTTATTTGCTACTGTTTTCTCCAACTTTTGAACATTCTGCGATATATTATTTTTCCCTTGTACACTTGAACTTTCTTTGTAACTTCATTACACCCAAGAACTGTTATTAAAAGAAAGAAACCAGCAGTAAATAAAGTGGATAAATAATTTCCCAATGATTACATTCTTAACCTCGCCACTTTTATTATTTCACATAGGCACAGTATACCACAGTTCCTGTGCCTATGCGATAACTTACTGCTTCTTTCGATAAGAACTCATCCTCTCCACAGTAACCTCCGGATAGAAATAAGTAAGAATCGTTGCCTTCTTCACTTCCTCTTTCTGCTCTGCTTCATCCTGCATGGAGAGTCTTCTGCTTAGCTTTGTGTATTTGAGCTCCATAGCTGAATACTTTCTTCGGTATCCTGATATAACCTTGTAAAATCCTTCCGGCCTTGGTCTGACAATTAATGGATTTAGTATTCCATATTTACTGATGCTGTCCTGCAGCTCCTTCATCTGACTGTCAGTCTGAACCTTAAATGGATGATTTTTAAAATCGTGAAGTCTCTCAATTTCTATCTCCACAACTTTTTCATCACGGTCTCTCTGTTTCTCACTATCCATCCAATGGCATTAATGAATATCATACTTCCTATAATCAAGCAAGCAGTTATACCCATTATCATACATCGTTTTGGTTTCATCCCAAAATCTTCCTTTCTTCTGTAACTTCTTTTAACTTTTACTTCCTAATCCACGAACAATTTTTACATCAACATTCTAAATACAACCATCTTCTCAACCCTACCTTTATTACATGTGTAAGATTTCAACACAAAAAATTTTCCTTTTGAGCGCCTGTTACATCCACGCAAATATTACATCAGTAAGATTTAGAAGTCAAGTTATCTTTATATAAAAAGGCTTCTGCCGGGAAGTATCATACATTTTCGCAAAAGTGATACCTTTTAGCAAAAGCCTATTATTCAGCAGAGTCTCACCCCCACTGTTTTAATATTCAAATGTTTCATTCAAAAGACCTGAAAACACACATTCATTTGCTCCCACTTAATATCCCACAAACCGCAGAAAATCAAGGTTTCTTTGAAAGCAGACAAATGGTTTCAATATTCCTCTGAACTTTGATTTTATACTGCATAGCGAAAGTATGAAATAGGTTTTCAAAATGGGGTAATGTTTCCACCCCTTATAAAAGATAATCCACAGTAATACTTTTATATACCAAAGAAACTTGCAATACTAGCAACCGAACCTAACACACTCAATATAGCTGTAGATACTTTTCCGACACCTGCTATAAAACCTTTAAACTTATTTACACATTCACCTTTTAATTTATTGTCATCTTTTAAAATCGATACTCCAGCCTCATCCAATAATCCATATAAAAAATCTTTCATATCTGAATTAAGTTCTTTAATATTTGCTATTTTTTCTTTTGCTTGTTTAATATCATTTTGTATACTTTCATTATTTCGAGATATTACATTTTCGACTATTCCCTCATTAATTCCCGTTACTGCACCATAATTTATACCATTAATATTTTGTTCAATCTTTTGTACCATTCTACTTTCATCCGTCAAATTCTCAGTCATTTTTAATGCCTCCTTATATATTTGCTCTATATCCATATTTTTCTTTATGCAAGAGATAATTTCCAACAATAATCTACATAAATCAGAATGGCTCAATTTCCTTATACTGATAGCCTTCGCTGTAGAAATATCACGCTGCCAAATTACAATACATGGCAACTCTTTTATATCGACTGCCATATCTTTAATTTTTTTTAATGAAGCAAATCCCGTATTATTAAGTTCTTTTAAACTGTAAAAAATATCCAAAAAGTCAGAAGATGCTGCATCTAAATCATACCAGTATTCTTGTACAAATCTCTCAAGGTCTGATTCCCCTTTTAACGGCAACAAAATACATTTATATTTTGCCTTATCATTATAATACCGTTCAAAAATATAAGATAAACTTCTAATCTTTCTTCTTCCAAATACTTTATTAATCCACTCATATACTTGTTCAGGCGATTTATTATTAAAGCATTTTATAATATCCTTTTTAGTCTTATTTTTTAGTTTTATTTCTCTAGATGATTCGTATTTTTTGATAACATCATGAAATACAATTTCCGGCATTTTATACATATTAAATGACTCATTTTGTTCTTTTAACCAATTAAGAAAATCTAATATTGATGATAAATCCTTACTTGAGTACCCCACCATAAAATGCATTAATGTTGGATTATCGGTTATTCCGTTTTGATCAAGATAGAAATATAATGAATCAACTAAAACATACGGTTCAATTTTCTTTAGTTCATATCTCGGTTCTTTTCTTAATTCTTTAAACCTATTATGCAAAAGGTATTCAAATTCATGATAACACTTATGTAAGCAATGATACATGCAGTAGTGAAAATCTTCATTACAATATCTGCATTCACAATATTTCTCTAGAAATTCATCAAATTCTTTGCTATCTATCACTTGATTAATATATCTCTTTAAATGTCTTTTACATTGTTTATAATCATAAACTTTACAACCTCTATATTCCCCATGCAAATATTCCTCAGCATATGACATTGCTAATTTCTTATCATTTAACAATGAATCTAGAAGCCCTTTATTTCTTGGATAATTTTGAGAAATCCATTCCAAAAAATCTAAAACAATATAATCCGGTAATGCAAGCATAGTATTCCTCCATCCTTTATCACATTTTGTAATATCTGCTACGTTTAAGAAGCTCCGTTATGGTAAAATCCTTTCTCTCTGAGTGCATAAATAAGGTATTGCTTCAAAAAAGCATATTTTGTGTTTCAAACGAGGTATTTAGACACTATGTAGCTTACTATAGCCCCCGATACAAAGAATACAAAATTAACTATAACTCCTTGCCAAAAACTTTTTCGCCCCTCTTTCTGCAATTCATTATTTAATGTGGTTCTAACTGCCTTAACCTGTTCTTCTGTTAAGCTTATTATTGTTTCTGCCTGTTCTGCCTCTTCCTTTAGTTTTTCTACCATCTTAACTCTTTCTTCTAATTCAGTTTGTAATTCACCTAACTCCTGTACTGAATTTTCAAGCACTGTTGACACATCTTTGATTCGTGATGTTATATCATCCTCTTTATTTATATTTTTCCTCTTCAAAATAGTAGAAATAACTTCATAAACAATAGATGAACTTACTCCTAATATCCCTGATAAAAGTGTTACTATTATTTCCAATATAATACCTCCTCGTATCTCTTATCAAAACTATCCACTTCTTCCTCTTTTGCAAAAAAGTATCCTTTCGCCAAAATGTATACTTCCCGTTCTCCAAAGCCTATCCCCTGGGGTAAACCTCTGCTTATATCATCACTCTACGGAAACAGAAACACACATCTATTTTATTCCCAAAATGGCGAAATCCTTTGATTTATTGGGCTTTTCTCGACAGAAGGCAGACTGTTTCTACATGCGTCGATTGACGAAGAAGAATACAATTCTTCAGCAGAGTCTGATGAAGAAGAACACAATTCTTCGTTACTCTCCATTCCTACACAATTCTGTCTTTCATCGTCTAATTTCATCTCATCACTAACATTCAATGGTAAAGTCTGATCAGCCATAATCAAGCCCTTCTTATGAATGTTTTTATATCATGGCACCTGCTACTGATAAAACAGCAGGTACATTGCTACCTTAAATAGTATACCACAATCTATGCGGTCTTTGTTGTACTTTTTTCAGCTTTGAACCATGTGAAAAAAAGCCGATCAAGAATCGCAACTCCCAATCGGCATCTTTTCTTAGCATTATAACTTTCCATATTTGCCAATACCAATAACTGATTTAAATTTGCATCATCACGCACATTCCCCTTTTTACCCGGATTATTATTTTTCCATTGCTTTGCAGTCTGACCAAACAAAGCAACATTTAAAAGATCTGCTTCACTAGCGTATGTACAAGCAATCTGTTCCGGTGTCAGCTCTGGTAGAATCAAATTTTCCTTCACCGCATCCGTGTGAATACGGTAGTTCACCTTTGATAAAGCCCTGTTCAAGTTCCAGTCCAATGAAAGTCGACTGTTTTCATCTTGTTTTAACCTGCGGTAATCTTTCATAATATACAGTTGAAATTCCGGAGAAATCCATGTAGCAAATGCCATTGCAATATCGCTATGTGCATAAGTTCCTCCACCATATCTGCCTGCTTTTGACACTATTCCAATAGCATTGGTCTGTTCAATCCATTTGGTTGGCGTCATAACAAACCTGTTTAATCCCGCCTCACTTCTAACCGCCTCGAATTGCACACGGTTAAAATCCGGATTGTGAAGTTCTTCCCAAACCGCCAAAAACTCAACTGTATTCCTGTTTCGCATCCAGTTCTGAATGACAAATCTGGGATCATTATCATTTCTATATTTTGCAATGGGCTGGATGTAAAGACACCGCAGAATGTGATAGATTCTCTTATCAGTATTGCAGAGCATGTAATTGTGGATTCTCCGGAATATTTTCTGCTGTTCTTACAAGATATGTTCCCATATCTGGAGAAATATCTTGTGACAGATTATCTGCCAAAGCTGGTGGACAGGATAGAATATATGATGAACCAGCTTGAACAGGTTGAAAAGAGTTGCAAAATCAATGATGCAAACAGCAGTGTTTCTGAACATAGTAATTCTAATGTATGTAACCGAGCCTTACTCTTAGATTACAAGGCAGAATTACTCGTTATGAAAAAGGACTACAAGACCGCTCTCAAGAAGCGTCAGAAAGCCATAAACATTATGGAATCAACTCCTCTTGACAGCGAAAAAGCAGACCTACGCACTGTAAATCTGTTCTCTAACCTGTATAATAATCTGTCCAATATTTATGTGCTGATGAAGAATCCTTCTGACGCTGCAACTGCTTTGGAAAAGGCAATCTCCATCCGCAGCCAGCATAGCAAACTTGGACTTACAGAGTCCCATGACCTGCTGCAACAGCTCATAAACCTTACAAATATGCTCATACTTGCCAAGAATTATGACATGGCTGCGCAGATTCCCACACTCTATGAGAATACTGTATTGGAGCATGAAGGCTCACAGACCTTTGACTATGGTATCTGCCAGTTTATGAATGGCGTGCTTGCTTTATCAGAGGGAATCCCTGCAAAAGCAGAAAACTATCTGCTTACTGCTGAGAGCATTATCACAGATATTATGGGAACTGATAACGAATACACGACTTATAACTGCCCTGACGCTGTTAACCTAAGATTATCTATCCTCTTTGTCTATATTCCATGCTTTTAAAATTTCAGCATATATATCAAAGATTTCATTCACTAATAACATTATATCTTGATAAGATTCATAATACACCTTCTCTGAATGCTTCATTTTAAATACATGATTGCCAATCATAATTTCTTTATCATCGCCCTTATTCAATCCATTATTATGCAATGTATTTCTCAATCTACCACAATATAATAAAATTTCTTTATCTTTCTTTTTATCTCTGGTATAGTTTTTTAGAATTTCACCAAACAAAAAATTTATTTCATCTGAAAACGAAACATATTTAGGAAACTTTTTTATGAATTCCGATTTATGTTCAGTAAATATATTTGATACCCATTCTTTTTCTTCTTTTCCCTGAAAACATTGTTTAAGGAAATTAAGATTTTTTTTAAAATGGCTATTATTAAGTTTATCTTCTAACTGTGCACTATATGGAGAAAAAATAGCATTAATCGCAGTTTCAAAGCAAGACCACATACTTATATAAAAATCAAATATTTGTCCTTGTAAAAATGCATTAAATTCTTTTGTACATAAGTTAATCATATAGTTGCGATTTTCTAAAAACTCTATTGGTGTGCTTTCATCGGAAATATATTTACATAGCATATCTAATGGCGAATTTCCAGTTGCCTCACTCATTTCATCTTTCATTAAGAAATAGAAAAATTGATCGGCAACGGATTCAGCTGTACCCAAAAAACTATATTCTGCAGATTTCAACACTTCTTCAGAATATTTATCACGTTCCTCAGCCACTTTTTTCACAAAATCAAGTAATTTTTTTAACCAACTTCTATAAACTTTATCAAATGTATAATTGATTTCTATATAATTTTCCTTTCTATCATCATATAGCTTTACTGGTATTATATCTTTTCCATCTAACATAACCATTTGCTCCTTTTTAACTAATCAGTTCCAGCTTTATCTCCAATATAAATCATCTTGTTCCACTAAAACCACTTCATCCCCCACACTTATTTCATAGTAATCATTTGACACGGCAATATATTCTACTTTCGTTTGTAATCCATTTATCTCCTTCCACATTGACTCCAAATCAATTTGATTGTCCGACACATATTTATGAATAAAATAAATTAGCATATACTCTGAAACCATATGCCTCTCACCAATATGCATTTGATTTCTTTTATCAACAGCTAAATAATATATTTCCGGAGTTGGTAACCCCTTTTTATAGTTCTTGTCGTTGCTAAATAGGAAATCAATATTTTCCTGCTTTTGTAAGAACTTTTTATGCTTATCAATTTGCTTCGTATATATCGAATTAAGTGTCTGAAATATTTTCCCGTATATCTTATCTATTTCATCTTTATAATGCTTATCTATCCACTTTGCCTCTATTATTAATATTTTGTTATGAGTAAAATCATAAATCGCATAATCAATATCACTATTTAATTCATTTCCCAGCTCATCCTTAAAAGAATACGGAGCTGTTTTTGCCACTGCAACATTCGTTACCCCGAGCAGAGCCTTTTCTATTCTTTCCTCAGTTACTGTAGATATTGTTTTTTCTCGATTACTTATGATAATATTCTTCAAATAATGACCATTGATAATGGTAAATTGCCAGTCATTGACTAGTATCAAAGACGGAATAGTCACCAAACTGTCCTCTACCTCAAATAATGGAAATTCTAACAAATTCATTTTTCCATCATTTATTAAATAATTAACAACATTGACTACCTTGTGCTCTGGTAATCTACTAATTTTTACTATATCATCAATGCAATCTTTTTTATCAAAGTACATAATACATTCTTTTCCTATTTCAAAAAAATCTTCTTCAAAATCCATATCAATTCTAATTGATATAGATTTCAACATTGCATGATAATAAAAATAAGCAATAACTTTTGCTAAATGGTTGGGACTATCGAAAACATTACTTCTTACCCTTGCTTCCCACTTATTTAGATCCTTCTCAATAATTTCAATGCAACAATTATATAGCTCCATATCTGGATATTTGCGCAATTCTTCATACTTTTTTTGTTCCAATACAATTTTATTCCAAAATCTGACATGTAAATCAAATGTTTGTTCTTGTTCTTTTTCTGCGTTTTTTCTATCATCTTCCCCGTAAAAATAAAAATCTTCTTCCCTATAATGATCAGATACTAAAGATGTTGTAAGTTTATATTTATGATCTCCTTCTTGCACTAAACGTGGCTTTGAAAATGGATTTATATCATTTATTTCTCTCGAAAATCTAAAATTCTGATATAACGGAATCAATTCACTTTCATATGATTTTAGATATTTCTTAAATCCAGGTGTATTAAACTTTTTAATAAAAATACTTTTCTCATTCTCTTTAGCTTTCGCATATACAAATGACGCCACACACCTTCTTAATAAGTTTTCATTGTTTTCTGGTGCTTCTTTTATTGCACCTAATTCAACTGCTGCAAGTGGATACAGTAAATAATTATTCACATTATGTGAATCCAACCATTCTTTCATTTTCAAGTTCGTATCATCGTCAATAATTTTATGTAGTCCACCCAATATCTCGTATTCATTCATCTGTCATACCTCACACATTTTGTACCAGTTTCTATTTTCCGATAAATATGGTTATCTCCATTGCAATAATTTTATCAAAATTTAATTGTATATCATCAAGCAACAATGCCTGAAACAAAACATCCCCCACATTCTCTAATCTTACCCTTCCATACTCTTTCTCTGTAAAACCATCAACCTGAACTCCTTGTATAGCAGCTTCTTTCCTCGCCACCAAACAATGTGTATATAATGCCATGATATATTTATCCGACATCAGAAAGACGTATGTTTCGTTCCCCTGATATGTATATCGGCACTTTTCCAGATTTTCTTGCGGTATATCGAAATAACATCTGACCATTTCCAGATATACATCTCCATTATACTGCAGCTTTAGCTTCTTTGCATACCTTTTGATTGTTGCAAATATATTATTTCTTTCTATGGCTGTCTTGGTTCTCTTAAATACAGGCTTTTTCCCACGCAAGTCCATATAAACATTATTTAGGATAGTCTTTCCGGCATACTGCTTGAAATCACCTATCCGCAACAAATACGATAACATCTCCAGCAATTTCTCTTTTGATGTTATTTCCTGATACGAATAATTTCCAAATTCAATATGATCCAGTTTCAAAGGGCAGCTCCCCTTCGCAATCTCACGCTCCATTACCCTGTTAATATCTCTCATTGATTCCATCTATATATCTCTCCTTCCCGCTTCTGGACATCGTGTCCAAAAGCACAAAAAAAGCAGCTACAAGTATTTCACTCATAACTGCCCTGACGCTGTTTCTCAATTATTCTATTCCTGCCGTTTTTGCACCCCCGGCTTTTCTATTCATAAGTTCCTCTTCCTATAATTCCCTCATCAGCATATATTCCAACCATCACCCATTCCTTATTGGACGATATCTTGTCCTGATAATATTGCTTCTGAGAATTAAAGCTCTATATTTGCTCCTCTCCGTTTGTGCTGACACGCACATATGCCGCCACTCTCTTTCTATGGTCAGTGGCTTTCCAATAAGTCTGCTGTCCCTGACAATGGGAACTTCGACTTTCTTTGTTACTTCTACCTGTTTTTCCTCCATGTGAAAATCTCCTTTCAAAAAATGTCTGTATATTTAACTGACAGTACCAGAAGCTCCGTCACTGCCAACACTATAATTCAAAATCAAAATGTTAACGAATGTGCGATTATGCAGTCATAAAACTTACTACACCATATTCGCCCATAATGTGAATTTTTGTTCTGTTGTACTCATCCTCTGTGATTAACCCCTGACGGAAAATCCACCCAAGTACAGCCAGCTTCTTGGCTAACTCCAATTCCTTAGTCATGTGTAAACACCCCCTTTCTACATATCACATGCTGTCAGTCTCACAACTGACCTTTAGTCCCCCGAATCGCTTCGTGACCTGTGGGCTACTCCTGCTCGAGTCCTTTTCCCACCCTTGACGGAAGTGTCTTCGCCCGCTCCGTTTTCTACCGGAAACATCTTCGCTGGTTCTGTTGGCATATAATAAAGCTCATTTAGTTTTCAATGTACAAAAAGTTGTAGAACGTATGTTCGTTCTATGTTATAATATTTATAGCCATTTCTGATATCTTCTGCTGTCTGCCGGCTATGTTTTGTTGTGATAATGATAGTGAATTTTGAAAATGAAACACATTGACGACATGTTGACTGGAAGTTGACATAGACATGGAGAAAGTATGAAAAATCAATTGACATTTGCACATGTGGCATGTGCATTACTTGACAATAAAATAAAGACTTACCCACAGCACCGGCTTGTGCGTGACCTTTTTCGCTCTGCCTTTCGGATGAAGCCTCTGACTATGGTGAAGCTTCAGAGGATAATATAACCTTCAGCCGCTGGTGTAATGGAGCAAGACCGGTTGCTATGGAATTTTCATATGATACATCAGATATGGATGAGGATGCTCTATTTGACTCACATTACCGACTGCTACGCTCTCTGCATCAGGACAGCCTTGTGATACTGGATAACTTTAATGTACTTCCTAAAGATGATGCTTTTTTCAAAGAATTTGTAAAGAATGATTTCCAATTGCTTGTCACAACACGCTGTGAAGTAAAACAATATGCTTCGATTAAGATTAAAGAAATAGCATCTGAAAAAGACCTTTTACAGCTTTTTTCTTCACATTGTCCTTATTCAGATGATGATAATCTTGTAAATATGCTGATACTTGCTGATGATTTAGAACTTGCACAACTTGTCCTTAATCAATATGATACTCTTGTGACAACTAATGAAGGCAACAATACTTTGGATTATGGCTGTTGCCGGCTTGCCGCCGGAATAATTGCATTAAATGAAGGTAAACCAGTAGAAGCCGAAAAGAATCTACTGGCAGCAGAGAGTATTATCAATGCTGCTATGGATACCAGTGATTCTGATTCAGCTTCGTCTGATACTGCTATTTCATCATATGATAATTATGTTTCTAAGAATGACTATCTAAAATCTGTATACGGATATCTGAATAATCTGTATGCCAGATGGCACAAGCCTGAGAAAGCACTGGAATATAAAGAAAAATGGCTGAATGCCAGAAATGAACAAAATAAGAATATCACACACAGAAACGCATAAACTATTAATACCACTAAAAAATACTGTTTGACATCGCCAGATATCAATGGTATAGTATCTCTAGTGGTTGCGCTGCGGAAACTTGCGATGCCCGCAGCCGGTGGAGTTCCATGCGTGGGCTCCACTTTTTTTATGCCATAACAAAGGAGGATTCAGAGATGCCTAATAAAACATTTTTCACATATGATGAACAAATCGAAAAACTGGAAAAAGAAAAACAGCTTGTTATTTCTGATCCTGAATTCGCAAAAAACACTTTACAAAAGTTAAGCTATTTTTCCTTAATTGGCGGTTATAAGGATTTATTTAAACATAAACCATCCGGTAATTATCTACATGGTGTTACTTTTGAAGAAATTACAGCTTTCTATTACTTTGATGAAGAATTAAGAACGCTCTTTCTAAAATATATCTTACATGTGGAAAGACAGTTGAAATCCATGCTTTCCTACTACTTTTGCGAAAAATATGGAGAACAACAGACGGCATATTTAACTGCAGGTAATTATAACTATACTCGCAGAAATCAAAGCAAAATAAATCGCCTGATTACTACCTTAAGTAAAACTATCGCCTTGCCAAGCAACTATAGTTATATCACTCATCATGCAACAGTGTATGGAAATGTCCCTTTATGGGTAGCAACCAATGCGCTTACGTTTGGACAAATTTCAAAAATGTATCAATATACGACTTCTGATATCCGCACCAAGGTTAGTCTGAATTTTGCCAATATGTCAGAGGTTCAGTTGCATCAGCTCATCCGTATCCTTGCAAGCTGTAGGAATGTATGTGCTCACAACGAGAGACTTTATTCATTCCAAGTAAATGAAGCAATCCCTAATACTGTTTTACATAGCAAATTACAACTACCACAGAAAAAAGGACAATATGCTATTGGAAAGAAGGATTTATTTGCAGTAGTGATTGCTTTGCGTTATCTTATTGACAATCAGGAATTTAAACAATTTAAAGCTGAGCTCAAACGATTGATTCATTCCATTCTCAAGAACTGCCCACACATCAGCCAGGAACTGCTATTTTCCAAAATGGGTTTTCCTGAAAACTGGGAAAAAATTGTTTGCTATAAAAAATAGTTGCTTTTGCGTCATTTATGATTTACAGTATGTATGGTTGTGCTGCGTTGCTTGCGAGGCGCACGGTCAGTGGAGCTTCATGCGTGAACTCCGCTCTATTATAGAATTTGTAAAAGTTGAGGTTTGCCCTAAACTGTGGGGCAAACCTTATTTTATATCATCCTTTATTTACTTTTTACCAAATAGCTTGTACCAAAAACTTGATTTTATTTCTGTGTTCTCCTGCTCTGTAACTCTCAATTTCGCCTCAAAACCAGATAATTTATTTTTATATACATTAATATTCCTATCAAGCAATTGTATCTGCTCCCTTAACTGTTTATTAGTATCAATAACTTGACCATATAGTTTCTTAACCTCATTCAATTTAGCTATCGCTCTTTCTTTTTCTCTCTTTTCGTCTTCATACAATTTTGTAGAAAAATACTTCCTAGATATTGGATCTACTAATAGTTCACCCCAAATATATCCACCATTTTTCCCATCTAATTTTTCTGTTATTTCAATAGTTTGCTTCTCTTCATCCTCTGCATTGTTAAAATTTTCTCTGACATTCCATTTACTGACTGTAAATTCTAAACATGCAAGTCCTTTTTGTTTCATTTGGCTTATCTTTTTACTATCTACCGGATGAGTATCTTTTATTTCAATTGCGAGTTGACCTTCCCATTTTTCAACATAAATTGCTGGATCCGCTTTCGTGAAACTCACAAGTAAATCAACAATTCGTCTAGTTCCATCTTCCATAAAAATAGATTCTTCTTGCAATATTTCATCAGGATATATCGTTAAAGCCTCGCCCTTCCACCTTATTTCTAGACGCTCAATCCTAGATATACATTCTTTAAAAAATTCATGTCTATATGATTCCTCACTGCCTTCTCCTTTGTTTTCGAAATCGGCATTATAATATCTAAAATAGCTATTCTTGAGTATACCATTTTTCCCAGTTTGAAAAACCATTCTTACTTTATTTTCCGGTTTTTTACAAATGCTATAAATGTTATTTTTATATTCTTCCCAAAGATCTGGGCGATTCTGTTTCCAATCTAATGCATCCCATATAGTAATTCTTCTATATTTTCCGTCTATTAATAAATCTGCTCTTCTTTTCAATACCATCATCTCCTTCTTGCTTTTTTACTAATAAGTTCTATACTCGTCCAACATTTTCTTCAGTACAAGTGCATTCTCATATTCCTCCTTAAATGCATCTTCCCGATATACACCCGGCAATTCCATACGTGGTAATCGTACATCTTCCAAATAATCCTGTCTTTTTGACCATTTCGAAGCCGCATAGTCTTTAAAATTTTCTTTCTCCGTATCTGACACAAATATCAATATGCATTCTTCAAACCGGTCTCTTGCATACATTGCGTCATGACTATCATAATCACAAAAGAAATCATGTAATATCATTTCCTTCGTTCCTTTTACATAGTATTTAAAAGAGATATTCCCTTCATGATGCCAATCATCAAACAAAAAATCCGTGCATGGAACATTTGTAAAATATCTACCACCATCCAATCCTACACCAATAGTTGAAAACAATATTGTCTGATGATATTTAACATATATATTATACCAATGAGGTCTACTATCAGTCTGACTAAATAAATAATAAACATATCCATCTCTATCATCGCAACCAGCATATTCGATAACATATTCTGGCGAATACTTATAATACATGCGTGTCACAGAACTATCATCTGGTACATCTTCCCACTCTTCCCTTTTCAGCAAAAAATAAAATACCTGTTCAAGCGGCGCCATCAATAATCGAAATCTCTTTTTCCACAGATATTCAATTTGTGAAATTTCAGCAGTTTTGTTTTTAGGTGTGTTACTGTCCATTACTCTAGTATATATGTTGTTAGCATTCACCCCCCGATACGACTCTTCCAGAACATAAGGAGTAGAATATCCATTTTTTATTACAATTATATCTATCGTGCCTGTTTCCAGTTGCATTGTTTCAACCATTACACGAGGTCTAATCCCACCTGCAAACTTCTTGTTTCTCACAAAATCCACTAGCATTTGTGTCGATTTTCGATTTTCTGCATTAGTCATATCATTGACACAATAATTATTTTCTTCATCAATTCCTATGATGATATACGCATCTCGATTCTCTAGATTATTGGACATACAAATAATATCATGTAGCAAATCTGGCTGTTTTCCCTCTTCGTACCACTCCTTTTTAAAGTCCCAATAAGCTCCTTCCTGCTTGAGAGAAATCAGCTCCAATATTTCTTCCTTTTGTAATTCTGAAAGCATACACTCCTCCATTCGATTAAATGCATTTTATATAATCTCTATACATACTCATAATCCCATTTGTCTACCGGAAAGCGCTTATATTCCTTCAATTTTTTATTTTCTGGCATAGCAATCATTAATAGTCGTCTTGGTCTCGTCATTGCAACATAAGCTATCCTCATCAATTCGTCTTCCAAATCACCCTCCATTAAAAACTTGGGTGTAAGTGTTTTTCCAGTCTTACTTTTTACATAAATCAAAACAGCATCATAAGTTTCACCCTTTACTCCATGAATTGACGATTTTGTATAATCTCCACTGGTTTTCTTTTCAAAAAAATTCTTTAATGGTATATCCTTAAACTCTGGATTACTCTTATCTCTCATTTTTATCTTAAAAATATCTTTTATATTAGTCCCCTCTGCAATTTTGAAATCATATTTTTGCAAAATATCAATATACAAATTTGCAAGCTGACTTACCCACTCCGCAATACCTAAATCTATATTTGGCAAACCACAAAAAACATCAATTATAAAATCTTTCCAATTATCCTCGTCTGTATATTCCCTTATTTTTTTACTCATTAAATATTCATCTGTTTCCTCACCAATAAGGATTCTAAACGATGCTTTAGTCATATCACTACATGCCTTCTTTCGAGAACCACATTTCCATTCATATGCAGCTTTTGCAATCAACTCTATTTCCTTACTTTTCCACAGGTCATTAATATCTGTATCTGAATGAATCCTCCCTCTGGTAAGAACAGCTACCTTATCTGATTTAATTTCTATCTCCATACTGCGACATTTCTTAAGAAAAAAATCTATCACATCTTTCTCTGTATTGCCGTTCGTCAAAAGTAGTATAGGCTTTTGGCTCTCATCTTTATAATCTCCCATCGCCTCATTTGCACTTTGCCCTTGCAATGTTGCTGAAAACCAAGATGTTGCATTACAAATATGCTGTGAACTTCGAAAATTACCAGTTAGTTCAATAAGATCCCACGAATCTGCACCTATCTTCTTTTTAAAACATTCCGGACTTGCATTTCTCCATTCATATATAGCCTGATCTGGATCACCCACTAAGAATATTGATTTTATACCTGCTTCTGTAAGCAAATCAAATACAGCCATCTGTTCCTCTGATGTATCTTGAGCCTCATCAATAATAATGACCGGAAAACGTTCAACTATTGCTTTTGCTATCATTGGATATTCTTTTAGCAACCTATATGCAAAGGATGCAACCTCATTTTGAAATATAATATTTTTCTTCATAAGCATCACTTTATATTGCTGGCACGGAAGAAGTCGGCTCTTCCCATGTAGTTCACAAGCAACAACTTCTTTTTCTTTATAAAACTTATTATCAATTCCCCACTGAAATTTCTCTATATTGTCTACACACCCTTTTCTATAGCATTCTGTTCTCCAATACCTATAAGGGAGTTTCCAATTATCGCTCAAAGCAATTATTGGTCTTACTTTGTCATGTGTCTTCAAATAGCCATATCTTAAAACAATAAATTCATTAATGAAACTATCAACCGTCCCAATATAATGCGGATAGTCCAGTTTACCAATTCCCTTGTTCAGCAAAAATGCTTTTTTGTAGATTTCATCACTAGCAACATTTGTGAATGACAAAACTGCAACTCCTTGATGATATCTATCCCAGTTATCCAAATAAGACAATAACTTAGTCGCTACAGAATATGTTTTCCCACTACCCGGACAGGCTCTTACAATAACTCTACCCTCAGCTTCCAAAAACGATAATTGCTCACGTGTTAACTCTTCCATATCTACCTTTCCGTCACACAATACACTGCTTCTTTCAAATAATCAGGGATAACAAATTCTTTCTCGATATTTTCACCCCTTTTTCTCATTTCACACTGTTTCTTGATTATCTGACTTATATACTGTGCAATCGCTCCTTTGCATTTTTCTCTTGCTCGTATGAATAGCCATACACAAGCTGCTTTTTCATTCATATCATGCAAACTGTTTACCTTTTGTTCCAATGCAGGTCCCAACTGTGAATACTCACTTTTTATAGCTTCTATAAAATATTCAATGTTATTTTCATCACAACACAAGGCATATTCTAATGTTTTTGTTGCCTTAAATACATTGATACCCACAGCTCTACACAATGTTTCAAGTTCATTGCAGCGCTCCGATGGTGTCCCGCTCAATAATTTGCCCGATATATCACTATTTACATCATCATAATCAAAGTCCTTATTGATATAATTAGTTTCACTTTTCTTGGTACATCTATCATCATCTGTCACAATTGCAACCTTTGAAAAACAGGTTTGTACATTCTGCGAAGAAAATAAATTAACAAAAGGACTAAACGCAACACTATCCACATTCACAAGTTCAACTGCATATTTTTCTAATGGTCTGTCCAGTATTTTTGCAATCTCTGGCAATAAAATTGCTTCACTTATGCCTTCTACAAATATAATACCTTTGGCAAAAAACATTTGAGATTTTGTTACATCCAAATATTTCTGCAAATATTCTTTATTAGCATCTGTTAAATTTGCTTCTGAAAATGGTAAACAATATTTTTTATGTGCATTTTCATAAATCAAATTAATATTACCTATATCCACCTTTGACGCCAATGTTGGTGAATGCGAAGTGAAAATAATTTGTATATTTGCATCTCCTTGATTTGTATCAGACAAAAAAGTATGTACTAATTCCTGTAATTGCGGATGTAAATGTGCTTCCGGCTCTTCAATTAAAAGCAAATGTTGATACACTCCACCTCGTTCAATTGCCATATCACCAAGCACCGTCGACATGAATAAAAGATTATTGTATCCTAATCCATTCTGATATAATTCAAATGAACTGCTTGCAATCTCATTTATTCTTGTTACTAATTCCGGAGCCATATCTTCAACATTTTCTAAAATAGACGTTTCAAAATATATTCCCTTTTCGTTTTGTTGTATTTTTCTATTATCTTCATGTTCTCTTGCATATTGCTGGGCTCTCGAATACTCACCATCACTTATTGAAACTAATATCCATTTAGGTTTTACCCAAGCTCTTAACGATGAGGCAATCGAATCGAATCTTGGCTCTATTAACCCTATATCAACATGCTGGCTCAAAAAATCTTGTTCTATACAAGCCAAATTATCATTAATTGTTTTTCTGGTCTTTTTTAGTTCTTCTTTTTCTAATAGGGTTTTATTTGCACTATTTAGTATGTCCACTAATTCTGCTCGTGTGACTTCATCTGGCACCAAACTTCTTAATAATTGAGCTAATTTACTATTTCTAGCTGGTTTCATTTCATTCTCAGAATCTCTTAATGCACCCAAAAACATTACATCCATTGCATCGAAAGTGTCTGATGATAGTGGGTTTCCCTCTGTTCCGATTCCCCAATGTATTGCTCTTACTTTTTCTATACCATTAGCAGCAATCACTCTTTCAAAACGGATATGAAATTCTCCACCTTGTCCACCCACACTTTCAGGATTCCATATTTCTACTAATCTTGTTGGTACTTCTTCCAAATAAATATCAAACAATGCAAAATCAGCTGCATTTCCATCTTCACTAACATGAAAATCAGCTCTAGTAAAAAAAATGTCTTTCTTATATGTTACGGTAGAAAATGCAATTCTGATAGCATCCATGACAGCGGATTTTCCAGAATTATTTTCACCGATAATTGCATTTACACCTTTATTAAATTGTAATGTAATTCCATCCTCATCAAAGGCTCTGAAGTTTTTTATAGTAAGTTTTTCTATATACATTTTGTCACCTCGTTATCTGAAAATATCACTGATAAAATCTACTCTTTTTTATACTGTTATATATCCTGATAAAACTGAAATTTGCTTATCTCCTGATTAAGAATTCTATTTATATCACCTTTTCATCTATATCGACCTCAAACTTGGTCAATAAATTATCCAATCCACCCAAACTCAACCCTATTAATCGTGATATAAGATAAGGATTTACACCATTTATTGCCAAATCAACTATCGCCGTATTTCTAATACATTCTACGGAAAACGTATCTTTATCTTTTGGTACATCATACCCTATTTCCTTTAAAGCATAATAAAAAGGCGTATTAAATATATTTTCTGAATATTTGCATCCACAAAACAATTCGAAAAATAAGTCTTCTTTTTGAATATTTTTATTTATTTGTTCTAATTCATTTTTAATATCCAAACTCAATGCTCTAAGTAATTTTATCTCAAATCCATTAATGGTTACATAATCAAACCCCTCTGAAAAATCACCAACCTTTAAACTAGCTATTACTTTTCTCTTTGTCGGTGCCAAAAGAGTAATCTTAAAGAAAAACCCCATCATAGTCATGTTACTATATTTTTTAGGTTTGCTATTAAAGTAATCCAATAATTCTTTTATCTGATCCGATTCAAAGTATCCTCTTTCACTTGCCAGCTTCAAATTACACCCTTCAATTATATTCTGCTTAAATAAATCATAATCTGGAATTTGATTAAAAACATTTGTTGCCATTCCTTCTTTAAAAAGAAATCCAAAAAACCTTTTTATTGCATTTAAATGATTGTTCATGGTACTAACGGTTTGAATTGCACCTTTTTCGTTATAATACTGAACAGAGTCTTTTAAATGCTCACTTTTTATTTCTATCGTTTTGTCTCACATTCCAACAGTCTAAGCAATCCGCAATTATTGAAATAATCCTTTGCCTTTCGGTTAAACAATTCTATTGTACCAATTGCACAGTTAGCATTTTTGTCAATAATAGCCCACCGTACATAATATCTGTTTTTATATTCTCTCTTCCAAAACGCAATAGTATCCTGCATTTCTTCAATTGAAGTATAGCAAAAACCATTCACACAATTATCACTGTTAAAAAGCGGTACTGCATCCTTATCGGAATATACCTTAAGCAAATCATCTGCATCTCCATCCTCAATTTCTCTCAGCAGAAACTTTTCACTTTCCATAACAGGAATTTGTTCATACACATCAATACCCATCTTCTTATCAACCTCCATATCGTAATTTGTTAAACATTAAATAACTTCATATACATTATCCCACACAAATTACGACATCTATATATCATAGTTTATCGTATAAAAAAAGAATATCTTTTGCACTATTAATAATCCGCTCTTTTATGTGCTCCGGTTCTATAATCTCGACTTCTTTTCCCTGTGACAAAACAACACCTATCCACCATTGTTCCTTCTCTACAATATGAATCTCCATAATAGAACTACCGTCATCACAGTTTTTTATTTGTTGTCCGTTTAAATATTCCTTTATTCTGTGTATCACATTTCCACGGCATCGCATCCGAACTCTTGTGGATATGTCCTTTCCCTGATAGGAATTGTCACAATCATTTAAAACATCCTGTGCCGACTTGTGACTTGTGCTCCTTGGAAAATTCATCTTCCGTTATACAAACATCTTCCATCCTAACCAACTTATATGTTCTATAATCCTGTTTTGCCGTATTATAAGCCAACATATACCAAGCATACCATTTATAAATAACTGCTATCGGTTCTACACAGTGTTCTTCTCTTGTTTCTCCTCCATTATTTGTATATGTAAATCTAACCACTTGCTTATTCTTAACTGCAGACTGTAAAGTTTTAAGCAATGTCTCATCGCCTTCTCTTAATACAGAAAAATCCAAAATCATACCTGTATTATTGTTCTTAGATATAGCTGTTATTTTCTCGTAAATATCATCAGCCATCGAATTATTCGTAACCGTTTTTAATCCATTTATGGCAGTTGCAATATAGGCATATTCATCTTCCGATGCAAGTTGGTTATTCATTTGGAAATCACTTAAAATTTCATATCCACCATTTGTACCAGTAAGAGCACAAATCGGAATGCCTGCCTGACGCAAAGCATCTATATCCCTCTGAATCGTCCGCACAGATACTTCAAAATGCTTTGCCAGCTCTGATGCAGAAGATTTTCCGTGATTAAACAGATATAAAGTTAATGCGTATAATCTGTCTGTTTTCATCATTAAATCCTTTTTATCTAGTAGAAAACTTACTGCATATTATACTACTCCAAAGTAAGCCCTTCTCCTATACATTCCATCAACACTTCCATAATATATTTTAAATTTATCTTGTCATATGGATTTCTTAATCTCTTTTCAATCACCAACGCCATTCCCCATGTCTCTGAAGCTGGACCATCAAAATTATCATAATGACAAATAAATCCATCCGCAAGAATTTTAATGGCTTTTCTAACCGTCATATCACTTCCAGCTATGAATGGTTGATCTAACATTGTGTCTATTCTATCAGCTAATTCGTGTTCTCCAATTTTCCTTAATAGAATTTGTGCCGTATAATTATTTTTCAACTTAGGACTTTCAATACACATAGCACGCAATTGAACAATAATCATATCAAAATATGTAGAAATATCTATATCATTATTCAGTGGCTCATCTACTTCTACAAAACGTTGATACCTTCTTAGCAATATGTTGTAATACACATTAAAATGGTGTATATATTCTCCTAATGCAGCCACCTCTTCAATTTTACTATTTTCTATATTCAATTCCTCCATATTTATCCTCTGAATAAATGCCGTTTTATCCGAACTATTATACCCTGCCTTTCGATAAAATTCAATATAGACTCTTCTTTAGAACCAGTAAGCAAAATCATCTTATAACAATTATTCTCCCTAGCAATCTGCTTTGCCAAATCCAAACAGCTCGTAGCATAACCCATTTTACGATAATCTGCGTGTGTCACCACATTCTCTACAAATGCATATGGACGCCCCCCTTGTAAGATTCGGAATAATCACACATACGCAGGATGCCACAGGTTTCCCTTCCGCTTCACACACAATAAGATGATGATTCCTGTCACTAACGATACTATCCCACGTATTTCGTAAATGCTCTGAAGCTTCAGGACCCCTGTCTTCGTGAAGATATAGGTATAACTGTAATATTTCATCTAATTCATCTTTATTTGCTTCTCTAACACTCATTTTACCAATCCTTTTATTATAAAAATCTAATACAAATCAAAAAGAAGCGTTACTTCCCTTGAATTTCTACTTTTCTTTTTCACAATACGAGATAAGGTCATATCTATTCAATATTTGATATAATATTGAATACTCTTGATTTATCAAATTTAATTCACCTATGTAATTATTTTCTTTTCCCTTTTCTCGATCATAAACCAAGCACCCCACCACTCCATTTATATGAATTTTTTGAATATAGCATGCATTATAATCACCTATACACAAATCCAATTGTCCTACCTGCTTTATATCGGTCTCTAATTTTTCTTTTTGTTTTTTTAGTTTTTTCTTTTGTCTAATACGAATAAGTTCATTTATTACAATCTGCTTCGTTTCTAAAATTTGTTCATCATCACCAGTAATCGTTAATTCCTTCTCTAAGTCCGTTATTTTTTGTAACAACAAGTCTCTTTCATATTCATCAATATAATATCTATATGATCCAGCCTGTCCCTTTTCAGCATATCTCGACAAAATAATTCCAAAGAAAGAAAGCAATATTGTTACCATCCATACAAACGTAAGCCATACATTTTCACACTCCATCATTTGACATACAAATGATGCAATGACGGATATAACTAACGAGTAGAAGCATGTTATCAAATTATCAAACAAAGAATTTTGAATCAAAAGAAAGTCTGCACGTGCATACAATCTTTCTATTTCTTTGTTTTTCACAAGCTCATCAACTTTTCCACCCTCTTCATAGTAAAGGTTTATTATTTGAATTTGTTTTATATAATAATGTTTATCTTCACCCCAACATTTTTTATATTGATCAATTTTCTTAAAAAGTTCATCATCACACTTCTTAATATTACGGATACCTCGTTTCATAGTAAGAATTCCGCAGATAACAAAATATACTATCATAGCCACTGCTATCAATAAAAAAATTGAACTTAGTATTGTTCTTACAACTCCAACTATTCCTGAAGAAAGCAGGTTAATATTATACGCAAAAAGAACGGTTGCGACACATGTTATAGCAAATATGATGGCAGTAATAACAATATAACGTTTCTTCCACTTTTCCATATACTCATCCTTTCTTAGTTGCTAATTTTAGTAACTCTCTTATATTATGTTAGAAAATATATCTACCTTATTCGACAAATTCTTTTATAATATTATACCACATTTTGACGTATAATCATCTATAAATATGGGTAAGTATTTTTTACTCACCCATATTTATATTATCGGCTCTTGTTCGTGCTAACCCGAACTACATCTTCATAATACTGTCTATTCTTCGTCGCTTCAATCTCCGCCTTAACACACTCTTCCTGCCATACCTTACAAGCCTCTTCATACTTCCGCTTCTCCTCATGCACCGCAAAAAGTTCTGTAAAGAATTCCGCAGCATTTGCATATCCGGCATCCCAAAGCACCTTTGAAAGCTCCGCTTTCATCTTCTCCACCTTTTTATCTAAAAGTGTAATTCTCTCCTGCAACTCCTTCCTCTGCTTCTGCTTAAACACTCCGGAACATTCAGACAGTTCAATTTCCAAATCACCTCGCTCCTGTTCAACCGCAAAGATTTCCTTATTCCTACGCTTCAATTCTGCATCCAGTTCCATAATCACTAGATACTTAGACAGCAATAATGGTTCCTCCGGCTTCTTAGGAAGCTGTACCTTTTCCCGAATCTCAACCGCCTGCTCTTGCTCTTCCACCAACACTGGAACCTCTTTCTCTACAACTTTCTCATAAACCACATCCACAATCTTTTCAGCCATTTTAGCCGCTGCAAGTAATACCTTAGTCCTTACAAGAAGTGGCACAAGTACACCTTCTTTCTCAATACTTTTCATCAGCTCACATAATTCCGTATTTACCTCTACCTTAAACGGATGATTCCTAAAATCATGCAACTGATTTATCTCCATATTCCGTATCGTCTCCATAAAATCGCCTTTCTCGAACACATCGAATCAGCCCTTTAAAACGTCTTAATAAAAATCCGTTTTAAAGGTATAAAAAAAGACCACTCACTTTCAATTTTTCTTGAAAATGAACGATCTTTCACGCTTCTGTTATTTAGTTGAATGATAAATGTATTACTTTCTCTTTGATGTGTTTCCGAAGCCGCAGTCCAATACCACAGACACATTTACTCCATCAGAAATTGCCTTTTTGTATGTTTTTCGGTCACTCTGGTCAAACCTGAAAAACCTCTCAAAGTGCCTAAAATCAAGGATTCTTACAAATCGGTCCGATGTAGTGCAACTATTGTCTCTATATGATAAGTATTCGGAAACATATCCACGCAGCATATCTTCTCCACTCTATACCCTCTGTCCATAAATATCTGCAAATCCCTTGCCAGGCTTGTTGGTTTACATGAAATATAAACCATATTCTCAACACCATACTCTATGATTTTCCCGATAGCCTTCGGATGGATACCGTCTCGTGGTGGATCAAGAATTATATAATCCGGTTTTTCCTCTATCTCATCAAGCACCTCGAGGACATCACCTGCGATAAATTTACAGTTATCCAGACCATTAAGGGCAGCGTTTTCCTTTGCTGCGCAAACTGCCTCCTCAACTATTTCGACACCTACTACTTCCTTACACACCGGTGCCATAAGCTGCGCGATGGTGCCGGTTCCGCTGTAGAGGTCGTAGACTGTTTTACCGTTTAGCGAATCCTTGTCATCTCCCAGGATAAACTCTCTCGCTGTCTCATAGAGCACCTCCGCTCCGAGTGAGTTGGTCTGGAAAAATGAGAATGGTGTGATTTTGAATTTCAGACCTAAGAGCTCCTCGTAGAAATATGAATCTCCGTAGAGCACCTCTGTGCCCTCGTTTTTGACCACATCTGCCACGCTGTCATTTTTTGTGTGTAAAACGCCCTTAAAGCTGCCGTCATAGTGCCTGGTCAAAAGCGCATATCTAAAGCCTGCGAGTAGCTCCTCCTCGTTGAAGCCTTCTGTCTGTGTGGTGGTGACAAGGTCGACTATGATTTCACCGGTTTTTGTTGCCTTTCTGACAAGCAGATGCCGCAGATAGCCCTTGTGTGTTGCTCTGTGAAAATATGGGATATTGTTTTTAGAAAAATAATCAAGCGTTGCCTTTAATATTGTCCTGAAATCCTCATCCACTATCTGACAGTCCGATACTGTCACAAGGTCATAAAAGCTTCCTCTTTTGTGCATGCCAAGCGCAAGAGGGCCATCCTTGTACTCATCACCGAAGGAAAATTCCATCTTGTTTCTGTATTCACTCTTTTTCGGACTTCCATGTATCCCTATAAACTCATATCCTGACTCTTTTTCAGTGCCGATAGCATCCGAAATGAGCTTTTTCACCTGGGTAAGCTTCATATCAAGCTGCTTTTCGTAAGGCACTGTCTGATATGTACAGCCCCCACACATTCCAAAGTGAGGACATGGCTCTTCTGTCTCCAGAGGTGATTTCTCAATTACCTCCATGAGTCTTCCCTCTGCCCTTTGATGCTTTACTTTATTTACAACAAATTCTACCTTCTGTCCCGGAATTGTATTTTTCACAATTACTCTGTCGCCGTCATCTGTAACGGCTATTCCCTTGTTCGGGAAGTCTACTCTTTCTACGGTTCCTGTTCCTCTAAATCCTTTTTTCATGTAATTCTTATCTCTCTTTAAACTTTATTATTTCTTTGTATGCCTGACTGCAAATGCCTTGCTTCACAAATAAAGAAAAATGAGGACTACATATGTAGCCCCCATTATCTAAAAACGATTATTTCTCTTCTTTAGTCTTTGGTGCCTCTTTTTCCTCTTCAGCATCATCATCGTCTTCATCCTCGAAGAAATCATCATCGAATTCATCATCATACTCATCATCGAAATCATCTAAATAATCCGGTGTAAAAAATCTGTAGATACCATATGCCGCTGCTGCAACTGCAACTAACACACCTATGACAGCAAATATGATAACAGCCTTGGAAGGCTTCTTCTCTTCCTCTTCTTTTTTGAGAAGGTCATTAAGCTTTGCCATGCTGAGCTTCTCTGTAAGCTTGTTGTCCTTTAATAATTCTTCAACTTTACACATAATTGAATCCACTCCTTTTCCAAAAGTAATTGTCAAATGCTATTTGTTAAATCCATTATAGCATATTATATCCAATTTTCCTATAAAAATTACAATATTTTTAGTCAATTTTTTTCAATTTGGCAAATGAGGCAAACATCTTTTTGGTACCTGCCTTGTCGAAGTCCACTGTGACCTCATAATCCCTGCCGCCTTCTACGATTGCCATGACCTCGCCTGCACCAAACTTGATATGTGATACTCTGTCGCCTACCTTATATGAAAGACCGCCGGTGGTATTGGCACTGGCAAATGACTTCTGGTTGCTCACAGGCGTGTAAACAGGGGTCCTTGTGCGCTGTGTATTAAAGGTGGTCGCATACTCTGTACCATATGTAGGTGTCTTTTTGAAAGCTTCCTTAGCCTTTCTGTATGTGCTCTGCGAATTCCTTTCAAGGTCATCATCCCGATGCTTTGGCTCATAAACCTCGCCTGCCATAAGCTCACGCGGAATCTCCTTCACAAATCGAGATACCTTGTTGAACTGTGTCTCTCCACGCACCATGCGCATACGTGCAGATGTGATGGTCAGATGCTCCTTGGCCCTCGTGATGCCAACATAAGCAAGACGCCTTTCCTCCTCTATCTCGCTTGTCGCATCATCACTCGTGATAGACATATAGCTAGGAAAAAGACCATCCTCCATGCCCGCCAGATACACATTCGGAAACTCAAGTCCCTTAGCACTGTGCAGAGTCATAAGAACCACATAGTCGCTGTTTTCGTCAAGACCGTCTATATCGGCTACAAGCGCCACTTCTTCCAAAAAGCCACTGAGAGTAGGATTCTCCTCCCCCTGCTCGTAATCAACAGCCTTGTTTATAAGCTCATCAATATTCTCAATACGCTGCTCTGCCTCATCAGTGCCCTCAGCCTTCAGCTCGTCGACATAGCCCGTCTCATCGATTATAGCCTGTATGAGCTGCGAAACCGAATCCATCTCGGCTCTCGCACGAAGAGACTGTATAAACATCACAAATGGCTTTATCTTGCCTGCTGACCTCGCCATGCCCGGCACCTCATCGACATAGCGCAGTGCCGTATAGAAATCTATCCCCTTCTCAAGGGCATAGTCCGTCACCTTATTGATGCTTGTAGCTCCGATGCCTCGCTTTGGCACATTTATGATTCTCTTTACCGCAAGGTCATCATGGCCATTGTCAATAGTCTTTAAATATGCAAGAATATCCTTTATCTCTTTTCTGGCATAGAAATTCACGCCACCGACAATCTTGTATGGGATGTTGGCTGCAATAAATTTCTCCTCGAAAAGACGCGACTGTGCGTTGGTTCGGTAAAGCACAGCACAGTCCTTATAGCGCGCCTCGCCCTTTCTCACGAGTCTCGCTATCGAGCGCGCCACATAATCCGCTTCCTCAAAGCCGCTCTCAAGCTGTTCAAATGTAATCCTGTCTCCAGCTCCGTTGTCAGTCCAAAGGCGCTTGTCCTTTCTTCCCACATTGTTGGAAATGACGCTGTTGGCAGCATCCAGGATATTCTGGGTAGACCTGTAATTCTGCTCAAGCTTTATGACCTTTGCATCCTCAAAATGCTTCTCAAAGTTTAAGATATTGTAGATATTGGCACCTCTGAACTTGTAAATGGACTGATCATCATCACCAACCACACACAAATTCTTATACTTCATGGCAAGAAGCCTGATAAGCTCAAACTGCACGGTGTTGGTATCCTGGTACTCATCCACCATGATGTATCTGAAACGCTCCTGGTAGTAATCAAGCACCTCCTTATCCAGCTTGAAAAGCTCTACTGTCTTCACAAGCAGATCATCAAAATCGAGTGCATTATTCTGCTTTAAGGCATTCTGATACTCCTTGTATACAAGGGCCTGCTTGCGCTTCACAAAGTCACCTGTGAAGCGGTTTTCAAACTCTATCGGATCAATCATCTCATCCTTTGCCGATGATATGACATTTAAAAACATCTTTTCCTTATACATCTTGGTATCTATATCAAGGCGCTTGCAGATGTCCTTCATCAAAGACTTCTGGTCGTCAGCATCATATATGGTAAAATTCGTATCATATCCCAGCCTGTCAATATACCTGCGCAGTATACGCACACATGTCGAATGGAAGGTAGAAACCCATATGCTTTCCGAACCATAGCCCACCATATCATCAATTCGCTCACGCATCTCTCCCGCAGCCTTATTTGTAAAGGTGATTGCCATGATATTGTAAGGATTGACGCCACACTCATCTATCAGGTAGGCAGTCCTGTATGTAAGAACCCTGGTCTTGCCACTGCCTGCCCCCGCTAAAATAAGAAGCGGTCCCTCTGTGGTCAAAACGGCCTCCCTCTGCTGTTCATTCAACATATCTAAGTTCATCTGTTTTCCTCTCAATTCTCCAGTCTTATTACAGGCACACATACCATAAATACAAAAATAATTTATCTACAGCATATCACAAACATATGTTTTGCACAACCCAATATGAGAAAATTCAAAAAAAACTTGTCATATAGTTTTCAATACTATATAATAGAAGTCTGAGGTGATGATATGGAGAATGACGTTAAAGATTTTTTATCAGAATTATTAAAACAGCTTAAATCAATAGATTACATAAAGCCGGAGGATATACCAAACATTGATCTGTACATGGATCAGGTCACAACCTTCATGGACGAGCAGCTCGCTGCATCAAAGCGCTATGAAAGCGACAAAATCCTTACAAAGACAATGATAAACAACTATGCCAAAAACAATCTGCTCCCTTCTCCGGACAAGAAAAAGTATTCTAAGGAGCATGTGCTCACACTGCTTTTTATATATTATTTCAAAAATATATTGAGCATCAACGATATCCGCTCGATTCTTAATCCGCTTACCGAGAAGTATTTCGGCAATGATGACGGATTTACGATGCAGGATGTCTATACTGAGGTTTTCAGCTTAGAGGCGGAGGAATCTCAGAAGCTCCTAAAGGACCTCGGCAAGAAATACAAGATTGCCGGTGAGACATTTGAGGATTTTCCTGATGAGGATCAGAAATTTCTCCACACATTCAGCTTTATCTGCATGCTAAGCTTTGATGTCTACATCAAGAAAATGCTGATTGAGCGCATGATTGACGATCTAAATGAAGAAAAAGAGGCTTCTAAAAAAACAGGCTCAAATTAACGAGCCTGTTTTTCTTTCCCCTATGATAAACTAATCCTCTTTGTCAGAGCCATCCTCCATGCGTGAAAAAACCATATCATATCCATCGTTGCCGTAGTTTAATGATCTGTTCACACGGCTGATTGTGGCTGTGGAAGCCCCGGTCTTTTCTGCTATATCAAGATATGTCTTCTGCTCTCTAAGCATCTTTGCCACTTCAAATCTCTGTGATAGAGAAAAAAGCTCATTTACAGTACAAACATCCTCAAAAAATGTATAACACTCTGCTCTATCCTTGAGACACAAAATAGCATCAAACAAATGGTCTACTGCTTCTGTTTTAAGATTCTTGCTCATCGTGTTCTCCTTTTTCATGCGATTTATTTACATTTAATTTTAACATATTAAAGTTTTAAAGTAAACAGCTTTCTTGCAATTAAATTATGATATGTTATACTAGTGTTACTATCGCCTAATAAATCAGAATGGAGTAAATTGAAAATGAAAAAAGTAGGATATTTCTTTTACACATTTGTCCCACTGCTTGCAGTTGAGGCAATTCAGACTATCGCCTTGTTCTTTATGATGGGCATGGGAGTGTTTGGACAGGGTTTTGTCGGAAAGCTTGCTTTTCCGTCTGCAAACGTATCGGACCGCCTTGAAAAGACATTTACCTCTGTAAATTTTAACATGATGATTATGGTCATCTATGCACTCATTACCATTGCGATTTTTGGCATGTGGTACTATGCCAGATACGAAGGTAATTTTCTTCCATTCCCTAAGAAAACCTTCAATCCCATGATGATTGTGGCAATCGTCATACTCGTGCCGGGTACACAGTTTGCTGCCAATTTCATCGCTAACTTAACCGGCTACATCCGTCCCGACTGGCTGCAACAGTACAATAAGCTTTTTGAAACATCCGGCATCACAGATACCACCTTTGTAACAGTACTTTATTCTGTAATACTGGCGCCAATCTGTGAGGAGCTTATATTCCGCGGTGTAACCATGCGCTGCGCCAGAAAGGCTTTGCCGTTTGCTCTTGCCAATCTGATGCAGGCTGCACTTTTCGGACTGTTCCATCTCAACTGGATTCAGGGCATATATGCCTTTGCACTTGGCATAGTGCTCGGATATGTGTGCGAACACGGTGGCTCTATTTACTACTCTATGGGGCTTCATCTGCTTTTCAACCTTTGGGGCACACTTTCAGGATTTTTCCCTGATCCCGGTAATAGTGTAGTGGTCTTTGTGATTGTGATTGCTGTTACAATTGTTTCACTGGTGACCGGATTTGTACTGTTTAACAAAGGACAAAGAAAGCTCCCCATAAATTCTACAGGAATATAGACACGCCCGCCAGACTTACTATCATCATAATCATGCCGGCGAGCAGTACTCCAAGCATGACAGCGGCAACCGTTGACTTGAAATCCATATCAAGGATACTTGCCGCAAGTGTTCCTGTCCATGCACCTGTTCCCGGAAGCGGGATACCTACGAAAAGTAAAAGTGCAACAAACAGACCTCTTCCGGCCTTTGCCTGAAGCTTCTTGCCACCCTTCTCTCCTTTTTCAAGGCAGAAGCTGAAGAACCTTCCAATGACCGGTTTGTCAGCTCCCCAGATGAGAACCTTTCTTGCAAAAAGATAAATAATTGGTACCGGAAGCATATTTGCAATGATACAAACGATAAATGATGGCACTATCGGCAGCCCCATCACCTGTGAAACCGGAACCGCTCCTCTGAGTTCAATAAGTGGTACCATTGAAATTAAAAAGATGTAAATATATTTTTTTAACATGAATAATTCTCCAAAAATTTAATTAGTGTATGCATCTGCTCATCAGTTCCTATGGATATGCGCAGATAGTCGTTGATTCGCTCAGGTGAGCTGAAATGTCTGACAAATATATTGTCTGCCTTAAGGTCCTCAAAAAGCTTTGTTGCAGAAACATTTGCAGGCTTTGCAAATATAAAGTTGCTCTTTGAGTCACAGAATGTAAAGCCAAGTCTCTTAAGCTCTTTCTTTGTCCACTCACGTGTCTTTATAACCTTTGCTGTGGTCTCTTCAAAGTATGCCCTGTCTTTTATCGCTGCTGTAGCTGCTTCGATTGTGATTCTGTCCATGGTATATGAGTTGAACGAATATTTCACATCATTCAGATACTTGATAAGCACAGGGCTTGCCATGGCAAAACCAACTCTCGAGCCTGCCAGGGAGCGTGATTTCGAGAATGTCTGTACCACAATGACATTATCATATTTGTCAATGAGCGGCAGCGCGCTCTCCCCGCCAAAATCCACATATGCCTCATCTACTACGACAATCACATCCTGATTGTGCTCTATTATATCCTCTATCTCATCAAGAGGCATGAGCTTTCCTGTCGGAGCATTAGGGTTTGGAAATACTACTCCACCGTTTGCCTTATAGTAATCTGACGGTACTATTGAAAAATCATCTGACAGTGGAAGCTGCTCATAAGGGATTCGAAGCATATCTGCCCACACATCATAAAATGAATATGTAATATCAGGAAACAGTATAGGTTTTTTCGAATTGAAAAATGTCATGAAAATCATGGCAAGTACATCATCAGAGCCAACTCCGACAAACACCTTCGAGCTGTCTATCTTATAGAAATCCGCGATTGCATTTACCAGCTTATCAACCCTTGGGTCAGGATACAGTCTTAAATCATCTGTATTGAAATTACTTAAAACCTCCTTCACTCCCGGCGCTGGCGGATATGGATTCTCATTTGTATTTAACTTAATAACACAGGTATTCTTTGGCTGTTCTCCCGGTGTATAAGGTACAACCTTTCGAATGTTATTTTCCCAGTCTCTCATTCTTTTCCTCCAAATTTAATTATATGTCAGCCCATACATATTACTGATTATTCAATTTTCTTCTCTGAAAAAACATGATATCAAACATAAAATCAGCGTTTTTATTCACTATAAAATATGCACCCAAAAAAATGCTAACAATTTAACTTTACCTCATTTACTTATGTTTGTAAAGGTTGTATATTACACTTAATCACTATTTTTTATATATATTTTTATCTATTTTTAATCAAGGGGGATTATAAATAATGACTAAAAATAATTCAAAGGATCTCACTGTAGGTTCTCCTACTGGGCTCATTCTGGGCTTTTCTCTTCCGTTGCTTCTCGGAATGCTTTTCCAGCAGGTTTACAGCCTTATGGATACTATAATCGTCGGTCGTTTTCTAAGTGTTTCGGCCTTAGCCGCAGTTGGCTCTACCGGAAGCATCTGCTTTCTCATCATCGGCTTCTGCCAGGGTGTGTGTGCAGGCTTTTCACTTCCTATAGCACAGCGCTTTGGTGCCAAGGATGAAAAAGGACTTAAAAAATATGTAGGAAATGCAGGAATTGTGTCTGTAATTATCGCAATAATCATGACGGCACTCACTGTGCTTCTCTGTGGTCAGATTCTGACCTGGATGAATACGCCAGGCGACATTTACGACCTCGCTTACCAGTATCTGATTGTCATATTTGCAGGCATTCCTGTCACAATACTGTACAATCTGCTGTCAGGATATCTGAGATCTCTCGGCAACTCGGTCATACCTGTTATTTTCCTTATAATCGCGGCTGTTCTAAATATCGGTCTTGATTTACTTTTCATTCTGGTATTTAACATGGGCGTGTTTGGAGCTGCTTTTGCAACCGTACTGTCACAGTGTATATCAGGAGTGCTGTGCATCATTTACATAGCAAAAAAGGTACCTCTGCTGCATGTAAGCAGAGACGATTTGGAGCTTGACTCTTCATATGTCAGGAATCTGATGGTCATGGGACTTCCTATGGGCTTTCAGTATTCGATAACCGCTATAGGCAGCGTCATACTGCAGACTGCCGTAAACGGCTTAGGCTCCATCGCAGTTGCCTCAATGACCGCTGCAAGCCGTATTTCAATGTTTATGATGTGTCCATTTGACGCACTCGGCTCCACAATGGCCACCTACAGTGGACAAAATGTCGGCGCAGCCAAATTTGAACGTGTAAAGAAGGGGCTTATTTCAGCCTCAGTGATAGGATCGATCTATTCGGTTTTGATTTTTGTGGCACTGCTGTTTATAGCCAACTATCTGATTTACCTGTTTGTATCACCAAGCGAAACAGAGGTTGTCGCACAGGCTCATCAGTTTCTGCTGACAAATGCATTTTTCTACATCCCACTCGTTCTGGTAAACACAGTCCGTTTCACCATACAGGGCATGGGCTTTTCAGGTTTTGCAATGTTTGCAGGAGTAGCAGAAATGATTGCGCGTTCGCTCATCGGACTTGTATTTGTACCGATATTCGGCTTTTCTGCCGCCTGCTTTGCAAGCCCACTCGCATGGATATTCGCAGATGCCTTCCTGGTGCCTGCATTCATCCACTGCCTTCACAAGCTACAAAAACGGTAATTTCATCCTAATGACACATCTTTAGTAAAAAGTCATTAACAATAATGGCTTTAACAGGTCCTTTAAAAATCAGTTTATCTCACAACCGAGGAAAGCACCGGCGAATCATACTATAGTATGGTTCGCCGGTGCTTTCCGCATTATAAAAAGATAATTGAAAATCTTATGCATTTACCGCATCTATAAATTTTTGGAACGCTGCACGTCCCTCATCAGTGCACTTGTACACTCCTGCACACTCAAGCACTTCTTTAAATACAAGTCCAATCTCCTCATTGATGATACCATCAATATTAGACTCATCAATCTTATCATACTTAGACATAAACTTAAGAGCCCAGTCAGCATGTGATGCAAGAGTCTCAGTCGAATGCAGATCCTTTCCTGTAAGGATTGCATCCCTAAGCTCTGCCATCTCACCCTTTAATCTGGCCGGAAGCACTGCAAGTCCCATTACCTCGATAAGTCCTATATTCTCCTTCTTTATGTGATGAAGGTGGGCATGCGGATGATATACGCCAAGCGGATGCTCCTCTGTGGTGATGTTGTTTCTGAGCACAAGGTCAAGCTCATAGTCTCCGTCACGACGTCTTGCTATAGGTGTGATAGTGTTATGTGGTTCTCCATCTGTCTCTGCAAAAATAAATGCTTCTTCATCTGTATAGCCTCTCCATGCAAGAAGAATCTTATCTGCAAGGTCAATAAGCTTATCTTTGTCTGCTGACTTGATTCTGATAACAGACATAGGCCATTTTACGATACCTGCCCCGACATCCTCGTAGCCCTTGAATGTGATTTCTTTCTCTATCGGAGCCTTTGCCATAGCGAAAGTATAGTGTCCGCCCTGGAAATGGTCGTGACTTAAGATAGAGCCTCCAACGATTGGCAGATCTGCATTTGAGCCTACAAAATAGTGTGGAAACTGTGTCACAAAATCAAGCAGCTTTCCAAATGTGGCACGCTCGATTTTCATCGGTGTATGCTTTGAATTGAACACGATACAGTGCTCATTGTAGTATACATATGGCGAGTACTGGAAAAACCACTGGCTGTTGTTTATTGTAACAGGGATAATTCTGTGGTTTTCTCTTGCAGGATGGTTTACGCGGCCTGCATAGCCCTCATTTTCCTTACAAAGCTGGCACTTTGGATATGCACTCTGCTTTGCATTTTTAGCGGCAGCAATTGCCTTTGGATCCTTCTCTGGCTTTGAGAGATTAATTGTCACATCAAGTGTGCCATACTCTGTGTCTGTGGTCCATTTCATATCCTTCTTTATGCGCTGTCTTCTGATATAATTGCTGTCACAGCTTAATTTGTAAAAATAATCGGTTGCCGCAAGTGAAGACTCATTGTCGTATAAATCCTTAAAGCGAGCTCTGATCACGCTTGGTGCATTTACAAGGCAGCCCATCAGCTTTGTATCAAAAAGATCCTTGTATACAATGCTGTTTTCTTTCATGATGCCATTGTCATATGCGTATGTCATCATATCCTCGAGTATACCCTCAAGCTTCGCCTCTGCCTCTTCCTGTGTCCATGCAGGCTGAGCCTCTACCTTTTCAAATGTCTCATCCTCGATGTCGTCCACTTTGAGTACCTCGAGAAGTCTGTTTACTGTGTATACCTCATCAGCAGGGTCAACAAGTCCTGTTGTAAGACCATATTTTACTAATTCTAATATTCTCTCCTGAATCATGTCATGCTCCTTAATCATTGTCGAAAAAAACCTGTTTATCCGTTACTGTTATTTCATATTGCTAATTTTATGCCAGACGGCTAGGTCCGTCTCCGATTGAAACAACATAAAACTCAGGTGTCTTTCCAACCTTCTCTTCATAGGCCTTTGTCAGGTTTGCCTTAAACTGATCAATAGCCTCGTCCTTTACTATGCTGACTGTACAGCCGCCAAAGCCGCCGCCTGTGATTCGTGATCCGATAACACCCGGAATCTTCCATGCCTCATCAACAAGTACGTCAACCTCAGGACATGATGTCTCATAATCATCACGAAGTGATACATGTGAAGCATTCATGAGCTTTCCAAATGTCTCGATATCATTTTCCTTCAGTGCCTTAACAGCCTTGATGGTACGCTGGTTCTCATAAACCGCATGCTTGCCTCTCTTACGTGCAACCTCATCCTTAATCGCATCCTTATGAGCCTCGAACTCTTCATCTGTCAGGTCACCGAGAGTCTTGATGTCACATACTGTCTGTAAATCCTTAAGAGCCTGTGCACTCTCATTTCTTCTGTCATTGTAAGCACTGGTTACAAGGCTGTGCTTAACCATGCTGTTTGTAACTACAATCTTTGCACCATCCAAAACGATTGGCGCATACTCGAAATCAAGAGTATTGCAGTCAAGGAATATTGCATTGTCCTTTTTGCCCATTGCAGATGCAAACTGATCCATGATGCCACAGTTACAGCCGTTGTAATTGTTCTCCGAATACTGACCGATAAGTGCCAGATCCTGATTTGTCACATCAAAGCCGTAAATGTCTTTTAACATGTATCCTGTAACCACCTCAAGAGATGCTGAAGATGAAAGTCCTGAGCCATTTGGAATATTTCCGAATAAAACAATATCAAGACCGCTTTCAAGCTTCATTCCGCGTCCCTCGAAAGCCCACATAACGCCCATTGGATAGTTTGTCCAAAGTCCGTCCGGATCAGGTGTAAACTCATCAAGTGATGACTCAACCACACCCAGATTTTCAAAATTCATAGAGTAGAAACGAAGCTTCCTGTCATCGCGCTTTCTTGCTGCCATATATGTACCGATGGTAAGTGCACATGGGAACACATGTCCTCCATTGTAGTCAGTGTGCTCACCTATCAGATTTACACGTCCCGGAGCAAAATATACTCTGATATCCCCATCTGCTCCAAAAAGCTCCTTGAATTTGTCTAATACGTTCTGCTGTATCATTTTTTCTTCTCCTTTGCTGATTGTATTTGCGTTAAATTGATAGTTAAAATAATTCGTTCTTTCTTTATAACTCTATTATAACTGCACATTTTTACATTGCAATACATCCGACTGAAAATGCAACATAACAAATCAAATCATGCAACAAAATTACATATGTTATTATTTTATTTTTTAAAATTCTTAATAACATCAAGTGCCGGCAGCACATTTCCATCATAGTCAAAAAGTGCCTGGTTTGCCCACTCATTGCCGCATGGTCCCGGATCATTCATGTAATTAAGTGAAGCAGGTGTAGCCCAGCCTGAGCCCGGTACAGGAATCCACGCAGGCTCCCACCAGAAAAATCCTTTTCCGTGGTCATCCACCACATTTGCCACTCTGTTTAAGAAATCCTTTGTAAAGTCAGCCTGTCCCTCAATAGTCATAGGATAATCTATCTTCTCGACAAGCTCTGGTTTTGTCGCATAACCTTTGCGCTCAGAATCAGCAAGCTTCTCGTACTCCTGGTAGCTGTCCATTGTAAAGCCCATGGATACCTCAGCGATGATAAGATCCTTATTGAAACGCTTTGCAATGTCATTCATATTGAACTCAAGCTGATCGAGAGAGCCGTGCCAGAAAGGATAGTATGACAATCCGATATACTCAAACTCCTCTCCTCTTTCGATGAAGTTTGTAAACCATCTGACATAAAGCTCATTGTTTCCACCATTATCGAGGTGAATCATAATCGGAATATCAGCATTTACCTTGCGGCAGGCACGTATTCCGGCATTCACAAATTTTGCTATATTATCGTAGTTAGGTACCTTTCCCTCAGGCCACAAAAGTCCGTTTGAAAGCTCATTACCTACCTGAATCATTGTGACATTTACACCTGCATTAATAATCTTTGTCAGATTTTCAAGTGTAAAATCATATACAGCCTGCTCCAGCTCGTCTACACCGAAATCCTTCCATGCCTTTGGCTTAATCTGCTTTCCCGGATCTGCCCAGAAATCACTGTAGTGGAAATTCAAAAGCACTCCAAAGCCTGCATCTGTAACCTTTTTTCCGATAGCGATAGTCTCAGCCAGGTCATTGTTACCCGCACCGTAAGGCTCACCATCCTCTGATTTTGGGTCGTTCCACAGACGAAGACGGATTGTGTCAACATCATGCTCCTTCATGATGTCAAGAATATCCTTCTCCTTTCCATCCTCGTAGTATTTTGCTCCGCAGCGTTCCAGCTCGAGCAAGGTCGATAAATCCATACCCTTAATAAATTTTGACATTTTAATTCTCCTTAATTCTTATATCATTTATGATTAATCATATTCCGCGGAAACAGAATGTGAATTCCATTTTCTCTGAGGCATCAAGCAGGTACTCCGGATGAGTATGTGAGCCCCAGCTGTCGTCTCCGCCTACACCCATCTGCTTCTTTGCCACACGGACAACAGTATAGTGTACAGGTGGAAGTTCGAAATGATGCGCTGCATTTTCCAGCTCATGTGGTGTATATGGCAGTGCCGAGAACGAAAGCTCATCACCAAAGAACAGCATGCCTCTGCCCTTCTTATCCATTACCTTTGCATATCTTACTCTGCACTTGTTGCCGCTCTCCTGCGGAACGAGATACTCTGCGACATTGTCTGCCACTTTATTCTCGTATACACCATACTTTCCGCCATGCTGTCTGTCCTCGTATGTCTCCTGTGGTCCGAGTCCGTACCATTTCACTGTATCATAATCGGCATCCAGCTTGAACATCATGCCAAACTCCGGCATATCGCCAAGTTCCTTTACAGGGTCATATGACAGAGTTGTCTCGATTGTTCCATCACCAAACACTCTGTATGTCACCTCGCATGAACTCTGCGGTGTGGTAGGCATGAAATAAGTGTATGTGATGGCGATATTGTTATCATTTTTTTCTACCCTTGGTGATGTATCTGCAAAGCGCTGATCCTGTCTGGTGGTCACATACATGCTGGCAATCTTCCACTGTGCATAGCGCTGTGGCATCATGTTGCCGGAATCATTGTTAGTAGGTGTTCTCCAGAAATTCGGCAGTGGAATAGTATTTGGAAGCATCTCGACGCCACCATATACATATGAAACCATTCCCAGATTCATTCTTGAGAAAAGTGCCTTGAAGTTCTCACCTCTTACAAGGATATTTCCGTTTCCAACAACAAGCTCAACTGATTTGTCGCATGAATACTCACTTACAGGCTTCTTTATCATATGCTGTCCGAATGCAATCTCATATCCTGCCTTTTCCCATATAGTGTTTTCCTTCAATACAAATGATACCACAATACAGTACTCTTTTTCCACATCTATCATGGAATTTTTAAGAGTAACCGGCACCTCATAGCTTGCCTGCTCCATCGGTGGAACAGATATCTGAAGCCTGGTCCTGTAGACCTCATTTCCGTCTGCAAGTAGAATGGCAAAAGCATCAAAAACCGATGTATTTACAAAAAGATTTTTGTTTGTGACTGTAAAGATGTAGTCGCTGTCAAAACCAACCGAGATATTCTGATAATTGAACTTCACCTCCTGCATCTTCGGAGAAGCTTCCCTCTCTCCCCCATAGCAGATTCCGTTTCCGCTGAAATCTCCATCTGTAGGCCTATCGCCAAAGTCTCCGCCATATGTGAGGAACCATTTGCCGTATCTGTCCTTTTTGTAGATTGACTGGTCGATATAATCCCAGATAAATCCACCCTGATATCTAGGCTCGCGGTCTGAAAGCTCTGTATATTTGTGCATAGCACCGCAGGAATTTCCCATTGCATGTGTATATTCGCAGCAGATAAATGGTTTCTCAGGATTCTCTGCAAGAAATTTCTCAATACCTGCAACCGAAGTATACATCTGGCTTTCCATGTCACTTGTGTCATTGTAGCTTCTATCGTTAAATACTCCCTCATAATGTACCAGACGATGCTTATCAAGCTGCCTGAAAAGCTGTGACATCTCATATATTGTCTTGCCGCCAAACGACTCATTGCCACATGACCAGATAAGGATTGCCGGATGATTTTTATCTCTCTGATAGCATGAGTTGGCACGGTCCAGCATCATTTCTCTCCACTGTGGCTTGTCCTTTGGCACAACAAAGTCAAGGTCAACATAGCCCTTATTATATGCCTCCCATGTGCCATGACTCTCAAGATTGTTCTCAGCTATCATATAGATTCCATAAATATCGCAAAGCTTATAGAGCATGGAATCATCAGGATAATGGCTTGTTCTTATAGCATTGATATTGTTCTTTTTCATTGTGACAATATCCTTTATCACCTCATCACGGTTTGGCACACGGCCTGTTATTGAGCTGAACTCATGGCGGTTTACACCCTTAAATACAATACGCTTACCGTTTAGCTTCATGAGTCCGTCTACCATCTCAAATCGTCTGAAGCCTGCCAGCTGGCTGATAAACTCGGTCTCATTTCCATGCGTATCTTTAACTATAATTTTAACCTCATACAGATTCGGCTTTTCAGCGCTCCATAACAGAGGATTTTTCACATTACATGAGCCCTCGCAAATTTCCTTATTCCTAAGCTCTATATCAAACTCTTCCAGTAAAAGCTTAGCCCTGTCATATTTTTCCACAGACAAATCGCCCAGCTCATAAAGCTTTACACTTGCAATACCATCACCATCTGCCTTTATTGACACACTAAGTGTGCCCTCGTCAAAGGTATCATTAAGTGTAGGAACAACTGACAGATCCTCAACATGTGCACAAGGAACAGCATACAAAAATACATCTCTGAAAATGCCTGAAAATCTGTAAAAATCCTGATCCTCACACCAGCTGCTTGATGTCCATTTCCATACTCTGACCGCAAGCTTGTTCTCACCCTCGACAATATAATCAGTCAGCTCGAAATCAGACGGATCAAATGTGTCCTCACTGTAGCCGACATAGTGTCCATTCAGCCAGAGTGCAAAACCGCTCTCCACTCCCTGGAACGAAATACACACCCTCTTGTTCTTCATATTCTCAGGGATTGTGAAATACTTCACATAGCTTGCAACCGGATTAAAAATCTCAGGTACCTCGCCCGGCTTGATAAACTCATCAGCCTCCCACGGATATGTGGTATTCGTATAGATTGGCACGTCATAGCCTTCCATCTGGATATGTGCCGGAACCCTGATTTCATCCCAGCCTTTGCAATCATAATCAGCTGCCTCAAAGCCACAAGGAGCCAGGGACTGATTCTTTGCATATGCAAACTTCCATAAGCCGTTCATATCATATCTCAGGCTTGATTTCCCTTTAATTTTCTCCAGTTCATTTTTATAGCACACATGATCCGAATGAGCCGCAAGTCTGTTCTGCTCAAATATTTCCGGATTCTTAATGATATTTGAATCAAAATTACTCATATTTTATACACTCCTATCTACTGTATTTATTATTTGATACATGTCTGTTTTAAACACAAAGCCCTCTTATAAGACGAAGGCAAATAATAAACATTATTTGCCTTCTTGATTTTTAACAATATTATCTTACTTTTATTTAACAGATCCTGTAATTCCCTCTGCAAACTGCTTCTGAAGTACAAAGAATACGATCATTGTAGGGATGGAGCAGAAAAGAACGCCCATCATCAGTACACCGTAATCTACTGTATATCCTGCTGCGAGGTTTGCAATAAGTATTGGCATTGTGATAGCATCAGGCTTATTGAGGATTACCTTTGGCCACAGGTATGAGTTCCATGCATTCATGAATGTGATAACTGCAGCTGCTGCATATGTTGATTTCTGTACAGGCATATACATCTTGAAGAAAATACCAATCTCACTGAGTCCGTCAATTCGTGCAGCCTCCATTATATCGACTGGGAAGTTTCTCGAATTCTGTCTGAACATCATGATAAGGAACGGCGTTGAAATAGCCGGGAGCATGAAGCCCCATACCGTATTTATAAAGCCGAGCTTTGACATCATCTTGAACAGAGGAATAAGTGTAGCTACCTGCGGAATCATCATGGCAAGAAGTAAAACTGAGAACAGCTTATCCTTTGCCTTGTCATGATAGAGCTCAAAGCCGTAACCGGCAAGTGAGCAGACAAGCAGTGCTATAATTGTCTGAACTGTTGCATTGATAAGTGAGTTTTTCATTCCAAGTGCAACGTTCTGTGATGCAAACAGTTTCTTTAAGTTCTCAAGGGCATAGCCACCAAATGCAATTCTACCTCTTGCAACGTCAATAGACTTGTTGGTCGCTGCCGATATCATCCAGAAAAACGGAAATACTGAGATGAACGAAACTATTACAAGAAAAATGTATGAAGGTATAAGCCTTTTTTGTATTGATGATCCATGTTTTTTCTTAGTCACGCTTGTCACCTACTTTCAGATTGATAAATGCCAGTATAGCAACCATGATGAATACGATAACAGACATTGCTGATGCATATCCAAAGTTTGCAACACCTTCACCAAACGAGCCGTTATAGATATAATGTGACATGGTGATTGTCGCATTTGCAGGTCCACCCTTTGTCAGGTTTACAGACTCATCGAAGAGCTGTAATGTACCGTTTATTGACATGATGGTTGTCATAACAATTGTAGGTTTAAGAAGAGGAACCGTGATAGACCAGAAGGTCCTCCAGCCGCTCGCTCCATCTATCTTTGCCGCCTCGTAAACAGAATACTCGATATTCTGCAATCCAGCTAAAAAGAACACCATATTATATCCTGTCCATCTCCAGATAAGAGCTACTATGATAATAATCTTAGCGCTCCAGCCTGTACCGAGGAAGTTAAAGTTGCTCTCTAATATTCCAAGTTTAACAAGGATTGTATTGATAAGTCCCTGTGTTGCAAAAAGCGATTTAAAAATCAATGCATATGATACGAGTGATGTTGCACATGGTAAAAATACACATGTACGGAAAAGTCCTTTAAATTTAAGATGCTTGTTGTTAAGTAACTGTGCCAGTAAAATTGCCAGTACAAGCATGATTGGCACTTCAATAATTAAATATAAGAATGTGTTTCCGATAGATCTCTTAAAAACCGCATCCTGAAACATTCTTGTGTAATTGTAGGCAAATGGATTAGCCCACTGCATATTTGCACTTGAACCGGTTTTAAATGATGTAATAACAGCCTGGATTATAGGCCAGAAGCTCATTATGAAAATGAGTATTGTAGCCGGAGCCAGATAAATCCAGCCGGCAGCCCTTTGTTTACCGGTTATGCTCATTCCTTTTTTCTTATTCTTCACTGTAAAGGCCTCCTAACTATATGTCTTTGAGAAAAAACAGGGAGCCATTTAATGGCTCCCTGTACATTTGCCATCAAGCTAACAGATTAAAGTCCCATTGTGAATTTGAGGTCATCCTCTGCTGTCTTTATCTCTGAATCGATATCTGCACCGTTCTGAGTAATATTGATAAGTGCTGTAGCAAGCTTCTTACGTGCATCGTAATGGAAATCACTCTGCTCGATTGGCTTAACATTTGCACCCATCTCAACGATCTTAGCGTAAATTGACTGGTTGTTGAAGTACTCAACGCCCTCGTTGTAAACATCTGACTTGCCTGCAGGTGTATATGTAGTGATAACACCACCATTCTTAAGAGCATTGTCATATGTCTCAGATACACCCTTGTCTGTATAAGATCCGCCACCGAATGTATATGCTAAGAATTTCTTAGCAAGGTCTGTCTGCTTGCAGTTGCTTGTGATGTAAAGTGAAGAACCACCGTTTGATGCATAGCCTTCGCCACCCTCAAGTGTTGGAAGAGATGTAATCTCCCACTTTCCACTGTTGTCTGTAACCTTCTCGATTGTAGGAATGATCCAGTTTCCGTTCATAACACCTGCAACCATGTCTCCCTGAATAGCCTGATCTGTGTAATCTGACCAGTTATTTGCAAGATAAAGAACATTGTTGTCGATCATATCCTTAAGTACCTGCATGATTTCTTTTAATTTAGCGTTGTCTACAAAGTTTGGCTTGCCATCCTTAAACTGTGACTCGCCCTCTGCCTGAAGCATCATGTAGAATAAATCGTTTCCGTCGCCGTCCATGCAAAGTAAGTATTTTCCTGTCTTCTCGTATACTTTCTTACCTACCTCAATGAAATCCTTCCAAGAGATGCCTGTCATATCATCGATTGTGTATCCTGCCTGCTCAAGAAGATCTGTTCTGTAAGCAAAGATAACTGTTCCGTTATCAACAGGGAATCCAAAGTGCTCTCCGTCGATTGTAGAGAATGATAATTTTTCCTGGCTGAAATCATCCCACTTAACATCTGCATCATTTGCTGATACCCATGCATCAGGATAATTTGTATGGTACTGCTGGAAATAGTGATCCTGGAATAATACGATGTCAGGAAGTGTACTGTAATCTCCTGCTGAACCTGCTGTTGTAATTGCTGTCTCAATATCAGATGACTGTGACTGCTCCTCAATATTGAGTACAAAATCAGGATCTACATTTTTCTTGTAATCCTCTGCTGCTGCTTTGAGTGCCGGGATATTGAAGTTTGCATCCCAGGCCCATGCTGTAAGTGTATGACCGTCATCTACGGTCTCTACCTTCTTACCTGTCTTTTCTGTGCCATCTCCTGATGAAGATGAATCTCCACATCCGGCTGCAAGTGAGGCAACCATTGTTGTTACGAGTAATAATGAAACTACTTTCTTTTTCATTTTTCTTCCTCCCTAATAAAAATTGTTTCTGCAATACTCCGTTCACAATTCATTCATAGTCTTATTATTTTAATTGGGCATTTTGACTATGAATGTTTGTCCGTTTCTTGATTACATAGTCATTATAACCATACATGCTATTTATGTGTTAACAAATTCCACACAATTATATGCATATTCAATCATAAATGTACAAAATTATACGAAAACATGTATTTTCTACCATCCCTTTAGTGCAGATATCCTAAAATTCAGCAGCTTATGCTCATAATTTTCAGGATTTATCTTCCACTGATATGGCGAAGTGTCCAAAAATTTGCGGAAATTACGGTTAAAAGTTGACTGGGTTGTGAATCCACACTTTTGTGCAATAAGCTCCATAGGCTCATTTGTTTTTTTCATAAGCTCGCACGCCTTCTGTACTCTTATCAGATTCAGATACTCCATAGGCGGCATATTGATGTATGATTCAAACAGTCTCCTGAAATGAGTCTCGCTCATGTTGCATAGTTCCGAAAGTTCCCCTGCCTTTATCGATTCGCTGTAATGCTTATTCATGTAGTCAAGTGCTGTGGCTATCTGTGACATATTGGTACCCTTTACGATATTATTATCCTCCTTTGGAAGCTCATCATACCTGCGCAATAGCTCTATTACAATTCCCTGCACAAGGAGTTTTATCGTCCTTTGGCAATAAATCTTGTGTTCACGGGTTTCCCTTATTATGGCATTTATATACTCAGCCATAGCCGGACTCTGATACACATTAGTCATAAACGCTTTTTTTGATATAGTCGTAACTGCCTCATTCTGGAATGCCGTATTGTTTGGGAACATCTCTTCTATCACAGAACGTATGTCGATAAAAATATACTCCCAGAAATTCACCACCTCACCATAGCTGACTGTAACATGTGGAAAATTCTCAGGTATAAATGTGATATCGCCGTCATGATACTGGTAAATATCCTCATCCAGATACATATTTCCATCCCCCTCGCGGCAGATGCCGATTTCAAGCAGATTATGGAAATGCAGGTGAAATTCCTCATGACCATACACTCTCTTCCAGGATTCTCCGCACAGCACGAGTGCCGACTCTCCCTGTGGCAGCTCATAGAATCTGAATTCCATCGTGTCTTTTTTTCTTTTCGCCATATATACTCTCCTTTGTAGCGAAATGCAAAATACGCTGCTGCTATTATAGCAGCAGCGTACCAATCACTACTTTAATCAAAATCGAACTTGTCGAATCTCTTGTACATAGCCTTGTACTTCTTGCGTACATCCTCGTTGCCCTGAAGCACCTCTTCCTCTGTACCTCTGAACTGACAACGGATGCAGCTATAAATACCTGTTTCCTTATTATAGAACATATCAATATCAAGATCCCTCATAAAACATAAAGGACATCTATAGTTTAATTTGCCTTTTCCAAGTTGAGCCATGTTGCAAATACCTCCTTGTCTTTAATCTGTTTCTTGTAACCAAGCTTGAACATTGGAGAGAATGCATATCCTTCCTCAATGTATCCCTCTGCCTTTGCAGATGGTGTGAGTGAAACCTTTGTCTGAATTGCAGGAATTACTGCGCTTACTGCAGTTGCTCCGTCAAGCTTTGCATCACGACACTTGTACTCATAATTGATGCTCTGTGGGTTTTCTCCCTCACATGTAAGTGTGATGCCTGTCATATCCTCTGGATACTCTGTTGTTCCGTAGCATGCTGTGATGTACTCATCGAGATAAACCTCTGCATTCGGATCACTCATGCTAAGGATATTACGCTCAATCTTGATGTTTGATGAGCCCTCCTCAAAGTATTCCTTTGTCTGAAGAGTAAGCTTAACATCATAAAACTCAATATCTACAGGATCAAGTGTAAGGATTCTTGTCTTCTTGCCATCAATAACTTCCTCAGAGAAATGGCTGTGTGTAGGACAGAGACACAGGTCAACCTCCTCACCGTTGTGTGAAAGCTTGGCACTTCTTACTGTTCCTGCTCCTGCATAGTGTGTAAAGTATCCTGCTCTGTATTTCTCCTGAATAAGGAATGGATAAGATGCATCCTGTACATGCTTTGTTCCGATTCCTACAGGCCACTCAAGCTTTGCAACGTATGGACGAAGGTCTACGATTGCTCCACCCTGATCCATGTTCACACATGCTCTCATGTATGGGTCACAGTACCAGAAGAGCTGCTTGTCTGAGCCGTAAAGGATATCTCTCCATGGTGCACACTCAGGCTCATTGTAGTTTCCTGCGTTTACACCCTTTTTCTCTCTGTAGTAATCAGCGAACTCTGACATTGTCATGTCGATGAGCTTGCCCTCTTTCTTTAACTTGCCATAGTAGTTACAGCCGTCTGTGTATGACTTTAAGAGAAGCTCATATGGCTGCTCCCAGCGTCCCATCTTGTTCATCCAGCCAGGTCCTACGAACATCATGTTGTATGAATATCCGTTATTGTATTTTGCAAGGTCTCTGTACTGGTCGATGAGGTTGTAAAGATATGGATACTCCCATGTCTTTGTATCATAAATCATTCCACGAAGCACGTTCTGTGGATGTGTTCCGAAGTTTGAGCCGTTTCCATCATAGCAGGCGATAAGGTCACGTGAGAGATGTGGAATTGCTACGATTCCGCTATCCTCTTCCTTATTTGCTGCCGGTGCATGTGTATTCTGCTTTGATGGAATCCATGGTGCCCATGGGCCTCCGTCGAAGAGTGTATACCATGAGTTGTTACATGTGTGGTATGCCTTAGGTCCCTCCTCCCAGCATGTTGCAACTGCACATTTTACCATTGGGTATTTTTCTTTGATGTAGTTTGTAAGGTCTGCATCCATATAGTATGAGCCTGTTGACTCAGGATAGAAACCGAATCTGTCATGGAATTTCTCGAAAACATCATTTACGATAGCTTTCTTGTCCTCCATTGAGAACATCCAGATACAGAAATCCTTAGTCTTATACTTCTCTCTAAACTCCTCACATGGGAGTCCAAGGAGTGAAAGTGCTATCTCATCACCGTATTTCTCGTGATCCTGCTTTGCAAGCTCTACTGCCTCATCATTAAAAAGTGAAGCATATGTCATCTGGATTGTAGTTTTGAGTCCTGCCTCATGTGCAAGTCTCTGCTGTGTCTTGAAGATGTCGAGTGACTCTGTGATGAGCTTCTTATCTCCGATATCCTCTTCTTTTCCCTGTCCTGTCACTGTTGCTGAGTACTCAGGCACCATCTCAGGGCGGTGAATGATGTTAACAATAAATTTGTCCATCCGTTGTTTCCTCCATTTGCTTGAAATTTGATTTATTTCTTAGGTGCGCTTTGCGCGCAACCGCTTGTTCTGAACTTAGTATATTACAGTATTGTGATTATGTCAATGTGCAATTTCGACATTTTTTAACTTTTGTTTTCAAGCATTTTTCACAAATAAGGGATTAGGTGCGCGTTTTTTGTGCGCAACTTTTGCGCGTTTTGTATGTGTCCGTACGTAAGCCGGGGACTGTGGGGATACACGTACTTTCGCCATCGTTACGCTTAGCGCCTAAGATTCTGTACGAAATTATGCTCTTAGGTTTTCTATGCACGACGAAACCGTCGAAACTTATACAAATGTATATGCTAGATGGTTTGCTATAATCTCACAGTTTATAGTTACTGCTTCATTATGTACGCTTTGGAGGTTACAAATGACACGCTACTCACAAGTTCTAGTACACTCCACAGTAGTTAATTCTCGACTAAGCCATCAATACATGTCTATAAGTCCCTTTTTATAAGGCTTTACGGCTGGGTTTTTGGAGCTGTTTTGGGGATTTTTGCTGTTTCAGCTACTTTTTCTCGGCTTTTTTCCGGCTTTTGAGCTGGGTTTTGGGTGCTGTTTTAAGGATTTCTGCAGTTTCAGCTACTTTTTGCCGGGTCTTTTCCGGCTTTTGAGCTGGGTTTTGGGTGCTGTTTTAGGGATTTCTGCAGTTTCAGCTACTTTTTCTCGGATCTTTTCCGGCTTTTGGGCTGGGTTTGGGAGCTGTTTTAGGGATTTCTGCAGTTTCAGCTACTTTTTCTCGGCTTTTTCCGGCTTTACGGCTGGGTTTTTGGAGCTGTTTTGGGGATTTCTGCAGTTTCAGCTACTTTTTGTAGGGCTTCTGGCATAATGGTGGAAGCCCAACACCATAAATTAACAACAGCATATTGAAAAAAGCCACTTGTGTCCTTTAATATCAAGAACACAGGTATAAGAAATGGTAATCTTTATGAACCAGGTCCTCCTGCGTACACATATGTAAATCTTCCTCTCCCCTGCGTCCATACAGGTGCGTTTCTACGCTTCATGAGCATAATTTCTACAGTATCTAAGTCTCTTCGCTATGCGCTCCTGCTAAAGCGCGTGTCTCCCCGCAGTCCCCGACTTACGTACCTTACATTGTGGCAGAAATTTAAATAAATGTTTTTAATCTTGCGCTTATTATGTTATGATTAAAGGGTCACAAGGTATCATCGATGCATGCTCGCATGCAATTCGATGTATACCTTAGTGACCCTCATATCATATTATTAAATTAGCATTAAAACAGGCAGGTGAATTATGATTAAAATAGCATTCTTTGATGTGGATGGCACCCTTCTTCGACTGGGACATAAAGAATTATCCGAAAACACTGCTGCTACACTTAGACAGCTCCACCAAAATGGCATCATCCTTTGTATGGCTACCGGAAGAAGCTACACAGGTGTGCCTCATTTTGATGGAATTGATTTTGATGTCCTGCTCACCTTTAACGGCTCATTCGTCACCAAAGGCAATGATATCATCTTCAAAAATCCTATTAATGAGCACGACAAATATCAGATAATTTCCAATCTAAAACAGATGAACCGCGCCATTGCAATCAGCAACGAGCATATGATTGTCACAAACGGTACTGACCCTGATTTAGAGCAGTACTTTGCCTTCGGCAGTGAAAAGCTTAAAATTGCTGACAATTTTGACGAGATAAGCAAAACTGATATCTATCAGATTATGTGCTCCTGCAAAAAAGATGAGCACTCACAGATTCTATCCGGCGCGCCCCACTCACAGATAACTGCATGGTGGGATAAGGCCGTTGATATTATTCCTCTTAACAGTGGCAAAGGCAATGCTGTTGCTGCTGTGCTTAGGCATTATGGCTTTTCGAAGGATGAAGCCATTGCTTTCGGTGACGGACATAACGATATTGAAATGCTTGAAGCCGTAGGCATGGGTATTGCCATGGGCAATGCAAAGGACGAAGTCAAGGCTAAGGCTGATTTTGTGTGTCAATCGGTTGAGGATGATGGAATATATCATTACTGTGTTGAAAACAGACTGATTTTTTAGAGAAATATACTTATGAACATAGACAACAATTTACGACACCTACTCGAAAACGAAACAAAAATACATCTCGCGGAAATCCGCTTTCTCTACCAAAAACTCGACAGACAGCTTGGGCTTAACGGTGCAAGGGTTCCCATCACCTTTGGCTTTGATACAGACAGGCTCGGTGCCTATTTCCCTAAAGCTTCCCCTGATGGTGAGGGATTTCATTTTTCGCTGCTTTTCATCGGCTACTGTGTGGCAAAGCCCTTGTCAAGGGATGACAGGATGGATTTATATAAGCACGAATATGCCCACTATATGCAGTACAATATGGACATCCCGGACAAATACAACTGGCAGCCCGGCATCCACGGAAGTGCTTGGAAATACTGCTGCTCACTTATCGGAGCAGCTCCCACTCCTTTCTACAAAGCCGGTGAAGGACTTATTAAGCACGATTATGATAAGGTTCTCAAAAAGAAAATTACTGACAAGAGTATTCCTATCCGCGACACATATTCACGCGAACAGGAATACCGTAAAAAGAAAAATAGTACTATAAAATTTAATATCAATGACGATGTCAATCATCCAAAGTTCGGCAATGGCACCATTGAACATATCGAGCAGCTCGAAGGCTCAGTTCGGCTGCATGTCAGATTCGGTGAAGATCTTAAGAAAATTGATCAGAAATGGCTGCTTCAGGCAAACCTGAAGAAAGCAGGTTCATCATGGCACATATAGCGTTATGCTATATATGTCGATGCACCTGCTTTTCAAATACATGTGTGGTTAATTATTATCGCTTATTGTTCCTTCATCTGAACAAGTAATTTTAAATGTTCCATCAATTACATTATTTCAAGTTCGTGAAAAATCCTTACTATCTCATTCCAGGAAGCTATGTTTTCTTTTAAATATAATTCCCCCTTTTCTACTATTTTATAATATTTTCTCTGTGGTCCCAATGATTTTTCACTGTAATATACTTCCGTCAACCCTCCTTTATTCAGTCTTCTTAGAATGGCATAAATAGTGCTTTCATCTGTATCCGGGAAAAGTCCCTGCAATATTTTAATTATATCGTATCCATATCTGTCTTCTTGTTTTAAAAGCTGTAAAATACATATATTTAAGATTCCTCTTTTTAGCTGTGAATCCATTTATGATTTCCTCTCAAATTTTAATTTTAACAATAAAATTGTCCCCAAAATCAGTGTCTGAATATACAATAAACTACTATATGCTATTATTTTTTCAAGCCCAAGCGTTCTTTCTATATAAAACATATGTAACTGATTTATAAAATACATTAAACAGGTAATAATACCAAGTATATGAAATATCGTTATAAAACCCAATTCCCTGTTTATTATATATTTCTTTAAGATGATGTAAATAATAATACAACTCAGAATAATTATAGCTGTTGTAACTAATACCACATAATAACTCCCTAAGCCAGCCTCATTCTTTTTCATTACCAGAAATACTTCTGCTAATAAAATAAAAAAGAATAATCCGATTAATAACAGATGGTTTTTAAATTGCATATCACATGTTAATTTTGATTTTTTAAGAATAAACAAACCTGCAACAAATACTAGAACATTAGCTATCAGAGCAACCGGATAAAAATTCCAGCCGTTTTTATCAAAGTATCTTAACAAACTAACGCATAGCACATAATATATAACCAGCGTGGCAATTGTCTGTAATAAAACACTACCCTTCAATGGTAACGTATGTTCTTTTCCTTCTTTTGAATCTTTGTATAAATTTCTCGCGATATCAAACGGTTTTCCTAAGCCGGAACATATTTCGTGCTCGCTTTTTTCAGCCATTTCTTCATTTTCGAACCATTCTTCATAGTCTTTAATTAAACTATCACAGTCATCATCCCCAAAATAAAATGATAAGCTAATATAAAGTTTCTCCAAAAATTTCTTTTTTGAATTTTGCTTTTGCATTATAACACCCTCTCTACTGATTAACACTCTACTGTTTATTAGTCACTAGCTAAGTATAATATATTTCATATCTTGCATTTTGTCAATACAAAAATCATGGGACTGCAATATATCGCAGTCCCATGATTCTAACTATATCTTATATTTATGTTTGTAACTATTTAAGTCACATTGAGAACAAGAAAATCTACAGCTCTATTGCAATCGTATATGACTTCTCAAATTTCTCCCCCTGTGCCAGCGAATTACCATACTCCCTGTCCTTTAATTCTCCGGCAAAGCCTGCTCTGTCGCATCGGCCGTACCACGGTTCAATACAGATAAACGGTGCTCCCATTCCTGCCGGTGACCACAGACCAAATAAAGGCGCATCAAAGGATACCGTAAGGTAAGGCTTCTTATCCGGTGTACACAGGCTCACCTTTGAAGCCTGTCTGTTTTCTATTATGAGCGCATCCTTATCAAACATATGCTCATCTATCTGACAGTATCCATCCGCATCCACCTTAAGCAGATTGTCATCCTTGTCTAAAAGTCCTCCGTCACAGATAAGTCCGTAGGTGATTGCTTTGTCTGTGTCAAGCTTCAGATAATAGTCTGACTGCTTTCCCTGCTCTGCGACAGGACACATGAATGCCGGATGACCACCAATTGAGAAAAGTAAATCCTTTTTCGCAGGATTAGTCACCCTCCAGGTCACTTTTATCTCACTTCCTGAGAGCTTATAGCCGATTTCGAGCACAAACTCAAACGGATATTTTGCAAGAGTCTCATCATTTGATTTAAGCAAAAACCATGCCTCATCCTTTGTCTGTGACACAAGCTCAAACTCCATATCCCTTGCAAAGCCGTGCTGTCCCATCGGATAATCTGTCCCATCAACGGTAAACTTCTTGTCCTTTAAGCTGCCGACAAACGGGAAAAGCACCGGTGCGCTTCTCTTCCAGTATTTCTCATCGGCATCCCACAGATACTGTGTACCTGTTTCCTTGCCGGTTATGCTTTTAAGCTCTGCTCCGAAGCTATTTATCGTGAGCTCAAGTGATTCATTTTCCAGTTTAATCTCCATCAAATATCTCCTTTTATATTTTTTGTAACTATTCAAAACCACCTTGAATAGTCAGTTTTTGTTACATTAGCAGAAGTCCAATAATTCTTACAATAAATGCTGCCACCCATGCAATCGCACACTGCAAAAGCACCACGCTGACTGCCCACTTTGCACCCAGCTCTCTCTTTATGGATGCTATTGCTGCCACGCAAGGGCTGTAGAGCAGCGAGAACACCAGAAGAGATGCTGCTGAAAGTGTTGTGAGTGCTGTCGTAACAGTTCCTCCAAACAGTATCTCAAGTGTTGATACCACGCTCTCCTTTGCCATGAGTCCGCTGATAAGTGACGTGCATATACGCCAGTCGCCGAGTCCCAGAGGCTTAAAGACAGGCACGATAACACTTGAAATAGCGGCAAGCATGCTGTCCTTTGAGTCTGTTACCATGTTAAAGTGTATGTCAAAGCTCTGTAAGAACCATATCAGCATTGTGGCAATAAGTATTACTGTAAATGCCTTCTGCAAAAAGTCCTTTGCCTTTTCCCAGAGGAGCTGGCACACATTCTTGGCGCCCGGCATCCTGTAGTTTGGCAGTTCCATGACAAATGGCACTGCGTCGCCCCTGAACAGAGTCTTTCTGTAGATAAATGCGAAAAGTATTCCGACAATTATTCCAAGGAAGTACAGTCCTCCCATGACAAGTCCGCCATTCTTTGGAAAAAATGCACTAACAAAGAATGCATAAATTGGCAATTTTGCTGAACAGCTCATAAATGGTGTGAGGAGTATAGTCATTCGTCGGTCTCTCTCACTTGGCAGTGTACGTGTCGCCATGACAGCTGGCACCGTACAGCCGAAGCCTATGAGCATTGGTACTATGCTTCGTCCGGAAAGTCCTATCTTACGAAGGAGCTTGTCCATGAAGAATGCAACCCTCGCTATGTATCCGCTGTCCTCCATGAGGGATAAGAAAAAGAACAGTGTCACGATAATCGGCAAGAAGCTTAATACGCTTCCGACACCCTGAAAGATGCCGTCTATTACCAGTCCGTGCAGCACCTCATTCACGCCTGCTGCTGTGAGTGCCTTATCCGTAAGCGCGGTCAGTGCTCCTATCCCCTGCTCCAAAAGCCACTGAAGGCCTGCTCCGATTACGTTGAAGGTGAGATAAAATACCGCAAGCATTATCACTATAAAGCAAGGTATTGCCGTGTATTTGCCTGTAAGAACACGGTCGATGCGCTCACTTCTGATACGCTCCCTGCTCTCCTTCGGCTTTACCACGGTGCTCTCGCAGATTTTCTCAATGAATGTAAAGCGCATATCCGCAATCGCAGCGCTCCTGTCGAGTCCTCGCTCCTTCTCCATCTGGACAATCAGATGCTCTATTGCCTCTTTCTCATTCTCATCAAGATGAAGCTGCTCTAATATAAGTGCATCTCCCTCGATAATTTTGGTAGCAGCAAAGCGAATCGGAACTCCGGCGAGCTTTGCATGATCCTCAATCAGGTGGCTGACCGCGTGTATACATCTGTGCACGGCACCGCCAAAATCATTCTCATCACAGAAATCCTGTCTGCCCGGACGCTCCTGATACTTTGCAATGTGTATCGCATGGCGCACCAGCTCATCAACACCCTGATTCTTTGCGGCAGAAATCGGTACAACAGGCACTCCTAACAGTCCCTCGATTTTATTTACATCGATTGAGCCTGAGTTTGCCGTCACCTCATCCATCATATTGAGTGCGATAACCATCGGTATATCCATCTCAAGAAGCTGCATGGTCAGATACAGGTTTCTCTCGATATTTGTCGCATCTACGATATTTATTATGGCCTTTGGCTTGTTATCGAGCACAAAGTTTCTCGACACAATCTCCTCATTAGTATATGGGCTCATTGAGTAAATGCCCGGTAAATCTGTGATTGATGTATCCGGATGTTCTTTAATAGAGCCATCCTTTCTGTCCACCGTCACTCCCGGGAAATTGCCGACATGCTGGTTTGAGCCTGTAAGCTGATTGAAAAGTGTTGTCTTGCCGCAGTTCTGATTGCCCACAAGCGCGTATGTGAGCTTCTCACCATCCGGAAGGGGATTGCCACTGCCCTTCACATGGTATTTGCCCTCCTCGCCAAGTCCGGGATGGGCTGTGTTGCTTATCTTTTCAGGGCCCTCATGCTTTCTTGAACGGCTGTCAATTAATTCTACCTCAATATGTGCTGCATCATCAAGCCTCAATGTGAGCTCATAGCCGTGCACCTGAAGCTCCATCGGGTCTCCCATCGGTGCAAATTTGATAACTGTTACTTCGGCTTTTGGGATTACTCCCATATCCAGGAAATGCTGGCGCAATGCGCCCTCACCGCCTACTGTAAGTATTCTGGCACTCTGTCCTATGCCAAGTTCTTTTAGTGTCATTTTATCGCTTCCTAGTGTATTTATTGATAATTTTTCTCAACTTATCACAGATATCTTACCACAAAGCGTGTGCCACTGCATTCATTTTTTTCATTTAATACATCTTTTTTACAATCCTCCACAAGGATATATCCATTGTCATGACGCACAATTGCTTCCGCGAGCGAAAGTCCTATGCCGATGCTGTCTGCCGGCTGTCCGCTGCCGCTGTAAAAACGCGTAAAAATATGCTTTTTGTCCTCATCACTTATGGTCTCTCCATCGTTTTGCACTGTTATCTCTGCATACATCTCATACCTGTAAAAGCCTATCCTTACCTCACTCTCTGCATGCTCCACTGCATTTTTTACTATGTTTGTAATGGCCTCACACTGCCAGTATGCATCAGCATGTATACAGGCATCCTTATCAGAGCCTTCATCTATGGACAGCCTTATGTCTCTCAAATCGCAAAGTGCCATCACATTGTCAGCTGCCTCAGCCACAATTTCAGACAGCAGCGTATCCTTCTCATCAAACTCCACAACATCCGCTTCAAGCCTTGAAAGCTTTAAGATAGCCTGCACCATATGCGATATATTGTCCACATCGCGCTTTGCCCTGCGCATTATCCTGTTTCTGTTTTCAGATGCCATATCAGGATTTCTTTCCAGATTTTCCAGATTTATCGAAAGTGATGTGAGCGGTGTCTTAAGCTGATGCGATATGTCAGAAAGCGCATCCTTTAGCAAAAGCTTGTCTGCCTTTGCATTTTCCGCAGACTCCCTCAAATAGATTGCTGTCTTGTAAAGCTCTCCCTTTAGTATAGAAAGCTCTCCCTCTGTGCTATCTGACATAACAAGTCTGTAATCGCCCTGATTTATGCGGCGCAGATAATCCGCAGCCTGTCTGACCTGTCTTTTAAAGCTAAATCTTATAAGCACAATGTAAAGGCAAAAGCCCCCTGCAAAAAGCACAACAAGAAATATGTCTAGCCAAAGCGCTCTTTTAAGCTCTTTATCATTTGACAAAACCGCAGAATCCTTTTCCATATCAATGCCGTATTTTTTAAAGAGCGTCTCTGCGCTTTTTAAATTTGTATAATCACTGTCGAAGCTGCTGTCATTTAGAATCCCGGCTATGCTGCCATCTGATACATCGGGATATTTTTCATGAATGAGTGCACATAGCTTAGCCACTGTGACGTTATAGTTTTTTGTATACGCCCTGTACTGGAAAAAGACGGTAAAAGCCATAACCGTCACACATATACATGTATATATTATTGCAAAATACACAAAATGTTTTCTGTTCTCTAAATTATATTTCTTCTTTCTCATGCTTTCCCCCGGGAACTGTCTCTGTCGGCCGATACTGTTTAAAGAGCTTCATCTGAATCAACACGATACCCGATTCCCTTCACAGTCTTTATCACATCCTCACCAAGCTTTCCCCTGATGCGCTTCATATAGACAGTCACTGTATGGTCATACACATCGTTGCCTGTCGCCTCCCAGATGCAGTCAAGCACGGCATTTCTGGACACAGCCTTGTCGTGATTTGTAAAAAGCAGATCAAGTATACGGTTTTCAAGACTTGAAAGAGCAATCACCTGTCCAGCCCTTCTTGCTTCCTTTTTGTCCAAATCATAGCTTATGCTTCCTGCGTGTATGACAGATGAGCTGTCATCACTTTTCCTTCGTAAAAATACGCGGTTTACCCTCGCCACAAGCTCTCTTACTGAAAAAGGCTTTGTGATGTAATCCTCCGCTCCAATCTCAAGTCCCTTTACTATATCATTTTCCTCATCCCTTGCGGTAAGAAAAATCACCGGTGTTTTTTCTTTTTCCAGCCTTTCGCTGTAAAAATCAAAGCCGTTCCCATCCGGAAGCGACACATCAAGCAGCACAAGACCGGGGTGCTCACTCAAAAGCGCCCCAGCCTCCTTTAAACTGCCTGCTGTCAAAAGCTCATATTCAGGTTCTGTAAAGGTATCACACAGTCCCTCTGTTATTCCTTTATTGTCCTCTATGAGAAGTATTTTTTTCATATCAGCTCCCGCATTTCCTACAGATTTTCATTTTTGATCGTCTCAACAATGTTATTGTGTCTAAGCTTCGTCATTGATAGTTTCATGATAGCATAAATCAACATTATTACAACCACTATACACAATATAATTGCTTTATACGGCAGCTCATAAATGATTACAGCATCCATCCTGTTCATCATAACACATAAGAGATAGCTTATTAAAATCCCAAGCGGTACCCCTATTACAAGAGCCTTTACAGATATAAACACACTCTCGAGCCTGACCATCCCTGCAAACTGCTTATCTGTCATTCCAATGCTTCTTAGTGTTGCAAACTCGCGGCTTCTAAGCTCCATTCCGGTGCTTAAGGTATTGATGATATTTGTGATTCCTATTAAGGCAATGACCACAATAAGTCCATATGCAAATACTCCAAGCAGTGTAAAGAGTGATTTTTCATCGCGCATCTGCTTATCCATATTGCTGACATAAAAACTAATCTGAGAATACTCAGGATTTTCTGCCGTCTCCTTTTCTAATGTATCCTGATATTCATCTGCATTTTCTGCAACCACATATGCCGAATATATCGCATTCCCCGGTTTGAACTCATTACCGCTCTTGCCGTCAGCCCATAAGCTTTCAAAGCCTTTTTGGTTCATAAACAAAAGCGAGGTATTGCCGTAGCCATTATAACATGTTGGTACCTTGTCTGTGACACCTGCAATAGTTACATCCACAGTCTTTCTGACTCCGTTATTTATTGTTTCCTCATCAACATATCCACTGCTATCCTCCGTGCTGCTTTCAGTATCACCTTCCACGGCATTGTCATCAGAAGAAGCATCCTCATACACATTGTAGCCGCACCTGATTGTATCTCCTGCTTTATATTTGTACAGCTCCATCTCTTTTTTGACGTATTTCGAGCTTTTCTCATTATACACATCAAATGTGCATTTATTTACAAGAATTGCTCCTGTATCTGCATTTTTTATGCCTGCGTCAGACGCATACTTATCATACGATTTATCATCCAAAACCGTGATTAAAAACATTTGCGAAACATCCTCACTGTCATCATAAAGCTGCCTGCAATACTCTCCATACTCCTTTGTGTACTTAGGCTTATCTACATCGAAATCATAGCCTGCTCCAACCAGATAATCCTCAGCTCCTTCAATGCCACTCAAAAGCTTAGAGAACTTTTCAATATCAATGTCTTTTTTACATGACATATTTATTCCAATATTGTAATCTGCTGATGCATATGACATCCCAACAACTCTAAAGGTCATAGACATAAAGTATGATATCACAATAAAGGTTACTGAGCAGATGACAATGGATGTCACTGTGGTTCTGTACTTTTTATTGTTTCTCTTTATATTCTTATATGAGATAACACCTCCGATACCCCAGATTCTACCTATAATCGCCGGTGTCTTAAGCTTTGATGACTTTATTTTAATCTCCTTTGTGTTTCTTATTGCTTCAAGCGGTGTGACCTTTGCAGCCCTTCTTGCACTGCCTGTTGCTGAGAAATAAATGGTCGCTATACTCAGTATCACAGCAAGAATAAGTGCAGGCAGGGATGTGTGAAAGCTCAAAGCAAAGTTTAGCCAGCCTGCTGACAGCGCATTTACCACCTTAACAAGTATAAGCGATGCCAAAATACCACTCAAGGTACCCACCGGAATACCAACCACTCCAAGCATTGCAGCCTCTGTCTTAACGCTGCTTTTTATCTGACGCCTCGTAGCACCCACGCTTGCGAGCATGCCATACTGCCTGATTTTTTCAGTGATTGATATGTTGAAGCTGTTTTTGATACAGTACACTGATGTCAGTATGATTATCAAAGCCACAACAGCGGCCACTGTAAACAGTGCTTTAAATGAACCGTCAATCGGGAAAACACACTCATAGCTTATAAGATAGCCATTTATATATATATCATATTTTGCATTTTCCATCTCTTTAAGAAACCTGTCACTCTCCTCAGCAGTCATTTCAACAGATGAATTATTTGCTTTCGCAAACAGCTTTTCATCCACACCAATTATATCAGCAGTCACAGCATCCTTGTTTCTTAAAGCCTTTTGAGTGTATCTGCTGTACACTGTGAGTGTAGTGTCAGCTTCGCTTGCCTCACTTTTTGTGCCGTTATCAATTGCTGCCAGTTCATCAGAGTATGTGACAAATGTATATCCGGCAGCACTATAGTCCTCCATTCCATAACCCGGTCTTTCCATGATGCCGACCACCTTATACTGCTTTGTCACAGTATCAGTAAGTGTCTCTGCCTCATGCTCATATGCGATGTTTTCCCATATGACACTTTCGGTGCTTGAATCATATCGCTTTCCGATATCAAGTGTTATCTCGTCTCCTACCTTTATGTCGATTCGTCCGTTTGTCCTTAAGTGCCTTGGAATGACTATCTCATCCTCATTTTTTGCCATGCGCCCCTCTATCAGGTTAAAGCAGCCTTTCTCAAAGCCAGCCTCATCTGTTGCCATTACATACGCATACGGCTTATCCTCATTCTTGCAGCCGTCAAGCTTTGCAAAGCCCATCCCCATCGTCTCAAATGTACTTTCAATATTTCTGTTGTTTTTAAACTCTGAAAGCTCAGACATTTTCACACCCGAAAATTTCACATGAAAGTCGCCGTCTTTTTGCTTCTGGTATTCGATCATACTGTACTGAAAGCTTGACACAAGTGTGACAAGCGCCGACAAAAGCGCTGTTGCAAGAATTATTCCGACTATCGTGACAATAGTTCTTTTCCTGTTGAGCTTTAAGTTTTTTAATGTGAGTGTCTTCATCAAATTCATCTGATTTTACCATCCTCTATCATTATTGTGCGGTCAGCCGCCTTTGCAAGCTCCATATTGTGTGTAATCATAATGATTGTCTGGTTGAGCTCACGGTTTGAGGTCTTTAAGAGATGCATAATCTCATTGCTTGCCTTGGTATCCAGGTTTCCGGTCGGCTCATCCGCGAGCACTATAGATGGTCTCGTAATCAGGGCTCTTCCTATAGATGTGCGCTGCTGCTGTCCTCCTGAGAGCTCATTTGGCAGATGCGTGCGTCTCTCTGTAAGTCCAAGGCGCAAAAGCATGTCATCCATCTGTGCCTTTTCCACCTTTCTTCCATCAAGCTCCATCGGGATAGCCATGTTTTCCTCCACATTTAATATAGGTATCAGATTATAAAACTGATAAATGATACCCACCTGTCTTCTTCTGAATATGGCAAGCTCATCATCATTCATTGCAAAAATATCAGTGCCGTTTATATACACCTTTCCGCTTGTTGGTCTGTCAACACCTCCGAGCAGATGAAGCAGTGTGGATTTTCCGGAGCCGCTCGCCCCGACTATTGCCACAAACTCTCCCTTTTCCACGCTCATTGACACATCGTCCAAAGCCTTGACCTGATTTTCTCCGGCTCCGTATATTTTTGATAAGTGTTCTACTCTAAGCAGTTCCATTTAATTCTCCTTTTCTTCTTAAATCCTTTTTGAATACACAATGCGGTCTGTCCTTTAAAGTGCTAAAGCTCCGCGATACAAGTGTATAATACATGATGTAAAGTTACAGGTAGGTTACTTTTAAAAAATATTACAGCATAATATAAAAACTCCGGTCAGAACAAAAAATTTTCTGTGCCGGAGCTTATATGTTATATGTTTTATATCATATGTTTTATAATTATCTATGCCAATAATTATTTCTGCTTATATGAAGACAAAAAGTCTGCAAGCTTACCTGTGGCATCCTTTAATATCTCTGTTCTAGGCAGATATACCACTCTAAAGTGATCCGGCTTATCCCAGTTGAAGCCGCCGCCGTGGATGATAAGTATCTTCTTCTCACGAAGCAGATCCAGTGCAAACTGCTCATCGTTCGTGATATTGAACCTTGCAGTATCAATCTTTGGGAATATGTAAAATGCTGCCTTTGGCTTTACTGCCGAAATTCCCGGTATATCGTTTAATGCCTTGTAGACATACTCTCTCTGCTCATAGATTCGTCCGCCCGGCACAATATACTCGCCTACACTCTGATATCCGCCTAAAGCTGTCTGCACTATCGACTGCGCCGGAACATTCGAGCAAAGACGCATGTTTGAGAGCATGTTGAGACCCTCGATATAGTCCTTTCCGAGCGCCTTGTTGCCGCTTAAAACCATCCATCCGATACGATAGCCTGCTATCATATGTGACTTAGAAAGACCGCTGAAGGTCACACAGAAGAGGTCCGGTGCAAGCGACGCAATAGACACATGCTCATAGTCATCCATCACAAGCCTGTCATATATCTCATCTGAAAAAATCATAAGCTCGTGCTCTCTTGCCACATCAACTATCTGCTGCAGCACCTCCCTTGGATAGAGCGCTCCTGTCGGATTATTCGGGTTTATTATTACGATAGCCTTTGTCTTGTCTGTAATCTTCTTTTTGATATCCTCTATGTCCGGATACCATTCTGACTGCTCATCACAGATATAGTGCACTGCCGTGCCTCCCGCAAGTGTAACGCAGGCTGTCCAAAGCGGATAGTCCGGTGCCGGCACCAGCACCTCATCACCATTGTCAAGAAGCGCCGACATGCTTAAGTTTATAAGCTCGCTGACTCCGTTTCCGGTGTAGATATCCTCAACCGTCACATTAGGAAGCTTTTTGAGCTGTGAATATTGCATGATTGCTTTTCTTGCAGAAAAAAGTCCTTTGGAGTTGGAATACCCCTCACAGTCCGTGAGCTGGCGGGACATATCATATATCACCTCATCAGGTGTCCTGAAGCCAAACGGCGCAGGATTTCCTATATTGAGCTTCAACACATTTGTGCCGTTTTCCTCCATGCGTGCCGCCTCATCCACCACCGGTCCTCTAACATCATAAAGCACATTATCTAATTTTCTGGATTTTCCAAATTCTCTCATCCTGACAATCTCCTTTTATTTTCGTAACAATTCCTGTATCCGTAATATATCCTGCTAGCCTAAAAGTTCAAAAACAGCCTCAGCGTCAAATACCACCTGCTTTACCTTATCAACCTCTATCTGATAAAGTGCATTTGCTGCCAGATGCTCTGCAGCCTGCTCGAGATCTCTTATACCCGATGTGTTCTCGTGAAGCTTAATCACTGCATCAAGTCCGTCCTCTGTGAGAACGCACTCCTCCTCCTTCATTCCCATCCGCTCAAATACCTTGCGCAGGGCAAATCTCTGGAAAATGACCTTCTTCTCTTCATCAGTATAGTCCGGAATGTCAATCACCGCAAAACGAGACATAAGCGGTGCTGAAATCTGTGATTTATCGTTGGCTGTGGCAATCGGATATACTCCGACTGTTGGCACCATACATTCCATATAGTTGTCTGTAAAGCCCAGATTGTCAAGCAGTGTCAAAAGCACATCTGCAGGATTTCCGTTGCCGTTTTTGCTCGAGGCCTTGTCAAGCTCATTGATGATAAATACAAGATTTGACTCTCCCGCCTGTGAAAATGCCTCCATAATGATTCCCGGCTTTGCGTTTGAATAGATTCTTGAGCTTCCTGTGAGCTGCTCTGCATCATTTATGGAGCTCATGTCGAGTGTGGTCCATGGAAGCTTCAGAATACGCGCAACCGCATATGCAATCTGCGACTTTCCCGTTCCTGCAGGTCCACAGAGCAGCAGTCCGTAGGCAGGAAGTGTATGCGTCCTGTTTATCTGGATAATGGTCTCAATGATTCTCTGCTTCACGCTCTCCATGCCATAAAGCTCCTCATCGAGTATGCGTCTTGCCTCCACAGGGTCAATTGCTTCAAAATAATTTCCCTTCCACTGGATATTCATCATGATGGAAAGTGCTCTCTGCGCATGACGTCTCTCCTCAGGTGATACCTCGCTTGAACGCGCGACTGCCAGGTTTCTTCTGGCCCAAAGCAGTATATTGTCAGGCAGTGTACGGCCTGCACAGGTCATGAAATCTGTGATGCTCTGTATACTGGTAAGCTTCATGCTGTCGCCCTCTTCCTCGTAATCATCAAGGTCCGGCTCATCCTCGGGCATAGTGCTCGCAAAAAGTCTCTCCATCATATACTGCAGGAATCCGTCCTCTGCAGACAGCTTTGTGCCTCTGCCGAGAGCCACCTCCCTCACCTTGTATACTGCGTATCCATCAGGTGTATTGGCTCCTGAAAGCTGCACCTTTATGTGATTTTCGCCAAGCCACTTAAAAAGGCTCACGAAGCGCAAATCAATGCGCAGGATATCAGCACTGGTCACGCCATCACCATCCTCAAATTCAAAGGATGTACGCTTTATCGGATTTGTAAACATACCGAGCGCATGATGCGCCCATTCCTTTTGCTTATTGTCTATCACAACAATCGGTTTATCGGCCGATGCCTTGGTCTCTGTCGAATGAAATGTCTCATATGTACACTCCGGATGCTCATTTGCTACCGGTGTATCGCTAAAATCAAATACTGGCATTTTTATTCCTCTCTTTTCGTAATTGTATTCTTCATCATACCCTGTCAAAGGCTATGTCCTGTACCACCTCGCCAGCGATGATAAGTCCTGCCACGGATGGTACAAATGCAAGGCTTCCGGGAATATCCCTGCGCTGCGTGCACTTGTGTTCGGCACCCGGCGGGCAGATGCAGTTAGTTCTGCAGCTTATAGACATATCCTCTATCGGTCTTGTAGGCTTCTCCTCAGAGTATACCACCTTAAGCTTTTTCACGCCACGTTTTTTAAGCTCACGGCGCATGACCTTGGCAAGAGGACACATGCTGGTCTTATATATATCAGCCACCTTAAATGCACTTGCATCCAGCTTATTTCCTGCCCCCATACTGCTCATGATAGGGATATTTTTCTCCTGTGCCTTCATAACAAGCGCTATCTTTGCTGTGACCGTATCGACCGCGTCAACTATATAATCATACTCATCAAATGGAAATTCATCAGCATTTTCCGGCAAAAAGAAGCACCTGTGTGTCACTACACTCACATCCGGATTAATCTCATGAATTCTCTCTTCCATCACATCTGTCTTGTATTTTCCGACTGTCTTTCGGGTTGCGATAATCTGTCTGTTCAGGTTTGTAAGACACACCTTATCATCATCGATAAGGTCAATCGCTCCTACACCGCTTCTGACTAACGCCTCGCAGACATATCCGCCCACTCCTCCTATTCCAAATACTGCGACTCTTGCGTTCTTGAGCCTATCCATCGCCTCTTTTCCCAGCAAAAGCTGTGTTCTTGAAAACTGATTTAACATTTATTTCTCCTTTTCGTCTCTGACCACACCGACACCGGCAGAAATCAGGAGTCTTACTGTATTCTTAAGCATGCTCCAGTCATCCTTGGACAGCTCATCGGCAGCCTTTATCATCTCAATAAGCTGCTTAAATGACATCTGGTCAAGGTTCTCAAAATTGGAGTCCGATGCTATTGAAAAAAGCACATTTACAAACTGCTTTCGCTGCGCCTCATCCATGCTGCCTATCCAGTTTCTGAGTGTCTTGTCAAGGCGCACACTGTTTTTGTCCAGCCCATCCGCCTTTATGATACTTCCGCCCATTATCTCCCATGAAAAAGCATCATGCTGCAGCGGCCCCGAATTACGGCTTCTTACCACCTCATAATCGTCCACATGCTCAAGCAATAAGCCAACAATAGACGACTGTGGCAGAAATGTCTCTATTCTGTCAAAAATTCTTTTGTAGCCTGTCGTATATATCATCTTGTGATTGAAGCCCGGCCCGTCAAAATTAAACACCCTTATAATGACATCCTGCACCTCTTTATCCACATGCATGGCGGCAAACACTGCCAGATTTCCACCCTTTGAGTGACCGCCTATCCACAGCTTTCTTGTATTGATGCCTTTATTGTTGATATTTTCATCATCTAAAGCTTTATCATTTATGGCTTTTTCATTTATGCCCCTATCATCATTGTATATATATGCTGCCACCTGCTTTAAATATTTTTTCGCCTTGTTCTGTCCGGGTGTCTCATCGAGATAGCTTAGATTAAAGTTTTCCTTCCAGCCGACCACGGAATGGTCTGTACCACTGTAGGAAATGAAATATGTGCCGTCTGGCAGTTCTATCGTAACCGCAGAAAACTGCGACTCCTCTTTTTCACTTATATCGTATATATAATATCTCAAAATGCAGTCAGCATAGCGCCTTGAGTGCGCCAGCTTTTGAAGCAGCCTCGCGGAATGGCGAAAAAGATTAGGCATCTGCTCAATCTCATCATCACTGTGGTCCGCGCAGTAAAGGCTTGAAAGCTGTTTTATCGTAAGGTATGACTTCTTTGCATCCGGCATATATGGCTTCATCTGCACATAAATAAGCTGTGAAAAAATCAGTCCGTCCACCTCATTTACATGCACCTCATCAAAGCCTATATCTCCACGCCAGTCAATATAATCCATGATATCTGCCATACAATGCCCTCCTGAAATATATCTGTCTTATTCATCATAGTGATCTAGGAAGCTGTGCTTTATGCCATCCTTTTTATATGCTACAACCGTAGCCAGATTTACATTCTCCACGCTCTTAAATATATTTGCCTCGACAAAAGGATTCACCTTTTTAAGATTAGCGATGAGCTGCTTTATCTCAACACGCTTTGAGCGGTTTTCCTCATTATTACAGGTGGTACAGGTATCTGTAAACTTGCATGCGCACTGTATGAAATGCAGACCATTGTAATCACGCCATGCCTTGATATCGTCCTCTCTGACTAAGTAAAGCGGTCTGATAAGCTCCATGCCCTCAAAGTTTGTGCTGTGAAGCTTAGGCATCATGGTCTGTACCTGTGCACCGTAGAGCATGCCCATGAGTATCGTCTCGATAACATCATCATAGTGATGTCCGAGCGCAATTTTGTTGCAGCCCAGCTCCTTTGCAAATGCATACAGATGCCCTCTTCTCATCCTCGCACATAAATAGCATGGCGATTTTTCGATATCATATACAGCATCAAATATATCCGACTCAAAAATAGTGGCAGGGATGCCGAGGTTTCTGCAGTTTTCCTCTATGACATGTCTGTTTGCCTCATTGTAGCCCGGATCCATGACGAGAAACTTCACCTCAAAATCAAACTTGTTGTGATGCTTAAGCTCCTGAAACAGCTTTGCCATGAGCATGGAATCCTTGCCGCCTGAGATACACACTGCAATCCTGTCACCCGGCTTTACAAGCTCATATGTATTTATCGCCTTTGTAAACTTGCGCCAGATGGATTTCTTAAATTTCTTTCTGATACTTAGCTCCACATCTGCCTTTATATCGCGCTCTGCCACCTCATCCTCTTTCATGGCATCAAGCAGCCAGCTTATATAGCCGCCATTTAAGCTTGCCGCATCAAAGCCTTTTTCTGTGAGATACTCTGCCACATCCACGCTCGTCTTACCACGGCTGCAGACTATGACAAGCTTCTTATCATGCGGCACCCTCTCATCTGACTCTATTTCCTCTGCCTGAATATTGAGTGCTCCCTTTATGGCACCGTGAGCCACCTCTTCCTCACTTCTTATATCTATTATCTGATAGCTGTTACTATCCAGCTTTTTAACTTCTTCTATACTAAGCTGCATTTTATTTCTCCTATATTATTTCCGCAATGACTTTATTTCCTGAAATATCCTGTACTCATAATATGCCGTCACCACAAGGATGAGCCCTATCATAATGAGGCTGTATACATCGCGGATTGATATTCCAAACGCATCACACACGCATGGCACCAAAAGCCCTGCTGTAAAAACAAGCTTCACAAACGTTAAAAGCCTGAGTGAATACTTTCTTATATTGCCCACACACAGCTCTGCTGCTATGTGATTGAGCTTTTCCGGATAATGCTGCAGCCATGTGATTGCAATGTATACAAGCAAAAGCACAAGTATATTGGCCACAAACTTAAATACCTGTATGTGATAGCACACTCCATAATAAATCTGTAAGCCTATATACGCAAGTGCTAAAATCGCATCTATCGCCTCAAGCACCGCCGAAGCAAAGGTCATATCTCTTTTTCTCATATCAATCTACTGCCTTTCTTAACACCCTGACCACGTAAAAATAAGGTAAAACTATATTGTTTCGCTTTAAACTATCTAATTTTATCATATTATGGACTATCTTTCTAGAAAAATTGTGATATAATAATCAGGTTAAAGGAATTTTATTTAAAAATTTATAATACAACGAGGTTTAATCTAAAATGAGCAAATTAACAATACCAAAGAACTATTCTTCGGCACTGAATCTTCACGATACACAGCTTGCCATCAAGACTGTTAAGGATTTCTTCCAGGGCATGCTCGCACAGCGTCTTTCCCTGACACGTGTTTCAGCACCGCTTTTCGTTGATCCTACCACAGGGTTAAACGATAACTTAAACGGATATGAAAGACCTGTTACCTTCGGCATCCTTGAGCAGGGTGACAAGGAGGCTGAGGTCGTTCACTCTCTTGCCAAGTGGAAGAGATATGCATTAAAGAAATACGGCTTCTCTCTAGGCGAGGGTATCTACACAGATATGAATGCCATAAGACGCGATGAGGAGACTGACAATATCCACTCTATATTTGTTGACCAGTGGGACTGGGAAAAAATCATCCGCAAGGAGGACAGAAACTTAGACTTCCTTGAGGAAACAGTAAAGACCGTATACAAATGCCTGCGCAAGACCGAGCAGTACATGGCTATACAGTACGACTACATAGATTTAATTCTGCCAAAGGATATCACCTTTATCACCACATCAGAGCTTGAGGAAATGTTCCCGGACAATACTCCAAAGGAGCGCGAGTATTATTTTGCAAAGGCAAAGGGTGCAATCTGTGTAATGCAGATTGGTGACAAGCTTGCAAACGGAGAGCCTCACGACGGACGTGCCCCTGACTATGACGACTGGGCTTTAAACGCTGATATCATCGTATACTATCCTGTTCTTGATATCGCACTTGAGCTTTCATCAATGGGTATCCGTGTAGATGAGAAAGCCCTAAAGGAGCAGCTTGACAAGGCCGGATGTCCTGAGCGTGCTAAGCTTCCATTCCAGAAGGCTATCCTCAACAAGGAGCTTCCGTACACTATCGGAGGCGGAATCGGACAGTCACGAATCTGTATGTTCTTCCTCAGAAGGGCTCATATCGGTGAGGTACAGAGCTCACTGTGGCCTGAGGAGACAATTAAGGCATGTGAGGAGCATGGTATTCAATTGCTATAATCTGCATACCATACTTTACTGTTTGTTATTAGTCCGTATAAATTTAATACACTATACTAATGATATGAGGGGTCAAAAGATATTTTGCCCCTCATTTATGATTATTCATGAATTTAACAAAAAACCTGCTGTGTCAGACAAGCATTGACACAGCAGGTTTTTTATTTCTTATTTTTTAATTTTTCCATATGCATCACAAACATCAGCATAAATGCATGTGTTGCTGCTATTATCTACACAAACATCCTCCAGGCGGCCCTGATCTGCGAACTCAGCCTCTCAAACTGCCAGTGGGTATTGCTCTTTATGATACTGTTTGGATCATTTATGGTAAAGCCCTCATCATCATAGCCTGTGATCACCATAAAATGTCCCTTTTCTGTGAAATCTCCCGGACCGACATTTACGACTATCAGATTGCCCTCATCAAGCCTTTCTTTAAATGTATCCTCATCCACCTTTATAGTCTTTGCATTTACACCGTAGTGCCTGCAGCCCTTGCTCATAAGATCCCATGCACTTCCGGAGCCATCCACACTGTAGCCGGCCTCCTTTGCATACTCTGCCACCGCAAGAGGGGATGCCTGTGCATCATGTGTCAGATATAATACAACCATCGAAAGTGCAGTCGGACCGCAGCCACTCGCCGCAAAATAATTGCCACTGTACTTTTCATAGCCCCATCTCTTATCCCACTGCTGCAAAAGAGGTACTGTATCCTGCGAGGCCTCTGCAGTCAGATCAATATCATGCTTTTTCGAATGCTCCTTAGGATACTCATATATGAAGTCAATTGCCTCATCATTTTTCTTTGCAAGCTCCTTTAGCTGCCCCGGATACTTTGCACTGTGAAGTATCTCATCAAGCTTCGTTTCCTTGTCAGGCTCGCTGCTTTGCTCCGCAGCGTTTACATCAGCCTCTGAGCTGTTTTGATTTTTTTCTGAATCCATTTTAGATGCGGTAAGCGAATTATTATTCTTCTGCACATCAACATTCCCCGATTGCGTCTTATTATCAGCGCTTACTACAGCATCAGCTACAGGAACCAAAAGCTGCATGCCGCACGCCAGAAATGTTGTTATGATTATCGCGGCGCAAAGGACTATCGCACCTATTTTCATACGCCTGTCGCGGCGCCTTGCACGTTTTATGCTTCCCTGCTTTCTATGAGTTTTCTTATGTGTCTTTCCCATTGTTTCCCTCTTACTTATCCCAGCTTATCAACCTCATCCATCCAGATACGTCCGCACGCATCAGAAGGCATCCTTAGGTCTCCTCTCGGTGAGACCGCCACTGTTCCTACCTTTGGTCCATCCGGCAGACATGAGCGCTTGAACTGCTGTGCGAAAAATCTGCGATAGAAGTTCTTAAGCCATTTGAGAATAAACTCATCATCATATTTTCCTTCAAATGCTATCCCTGCAAGGCGGTAAACCTTGGCAGGAGCATAGCCGCAGCGCAGCATATTGTAAAGGAAGAAGTCATGCAGCTCATAAGGGCCCACAAGATCCTCTGTCTTCTGTGAAATCTTACCGTTTTCAGGTGGTAAAAGCTCAGGAGAAACAGGTGTATCAAGCACATCAAGAAGTGTACTTTCCAGCAAATCGCTGCCGCAGGTATCTGCATAGTATTTTACCAGATGGCGCACCAGAGTCTTTGGAACCGATGCATTTACAGCATACATGGACATATGGTCTCCGTTGTAGGTGGCCCAGCCGAGTGCCAGCTCTGACAAATCTCCTGTACCTATAACCATTCCGTTTTCCTTGTTTGCGATATCCATAAGTATCTGTGTGCGCTCGCGTGCCTGTCCATTCTCATAGGTAACATCATGCACAGACGGATCCTGTCCGATATCCCTGAAATGTATATTTACGGCATCCTTTATATCCACCTCGATAAATGTAGCTCCAAGGCATTTAATGAGATTTACCGCATTGTCATATGTGCGGTCTGTTGTTCCAAAGCCCGGCATGGTAACTGCCGCTATATCCTTGTGATCCTTTCCCAAAAGGTCAAATGCTCTTACCGTGACAAGCAGTGCCAGTGTGGAGTCTAGTCCTCCTGAAATACCGATAACTGCTGTCTTGCAGTTGGTATGCTCTAATCTCTTTTTAAGCCCCATAGCCTGAATCATAAGAATCTCATCACAGCGTCTGTCCCTGTCTGTCTTGTCCGCCGGAACAAACGGAGCCGGGTTTACATAGCGGCTAAGAGTGGTATCCTTTACCTCAAGATCAAACTCAGCCCATCTGTGATCATCCTCGACAACAAATGTTGTCATCCTGCGCCTCTCAGTCTCTATTCTTTCTACATCAAACTCGCTGTATATGGTCTCATTTGTAAAGCGCTTTGACTCGGCAAGCACATTTCCGTTTTCACAGATGAGATTGTGTCCTGAGTAGACCACATCCTGTGTGGACTCACCGTCTCCCGCTGACGCATAAATATATCCACATATTAATCGAGCAGACTGTCCGCTCACAAGCTCTCTCCTGTATATTGCCTTGCCTGTCACCTCATCTGATGCAGACAGATTTACAATCACAGTGGCACCCGACATCGCGTGTCTGATGCTCGGCGGGTTCGGAGTCCATAAATCCTCACAAAGCTCCACCGCTATCTTAAGCTTTGGCAGCTGCCTGCAGCTAAAAATAAAATCAGTATCTACAGACACCTGCTGGCCATTTTTCAGTGTGACATATGTGCTAAGGTTTTCCCACGATGCAAAATGCCTTGCCTCATAAAACTCATTGTAATTTGGCAGAAATGTCTTTGGCACCATGGCAAGCACCTCTCCGCGCGATACAACTGCCGCCATATTGTAGAGCATGCCGTTTATCTCATATGGAAGCCCTATGAAAAATATGCCGTCAAGGCTCCTGCTGTAATCAGCTATTCCTATAAGCTCATCCTCTGCTGCAGCTATGAGCTTATCCTGCCAGAAAAGATCCTGGCAGGTGTATCCGGTAATGCAAAGCTCCGGGAAAACAACCACCTTTGCCCCGTTGTCAGTGCACTCCTTCATAAGAGCTTTAATAAGCTGTCCGTTGTATACAGTATCAGCTACCTTTACCTTTGGTGTCGCTGCAGCGACCTTTATATATCCGTCCTTCAATTAGCGCATCTCCTTCAACTCATCCACCGTAAACTCATATGCCTTATTACAGAACTGGCACTTTACCTCAATGCTCTCACCATCTGCGATAATGGAATCAAGATCCTTTTTGCTAAGTGTGGAAAGTGCTCTGCTCACACGCTCCTTTGAACAGTCACAGTGGAAGCGTGTCTCAGTCGTATCTGTGATTTCAAGCCCGAAATCCCCTAAAATTTCCTCAAGTATCTGCTCCGGAGTCAGCCCCCTGTCAAGCATCTGTGTCACAGAATCAATCTCTGTAATTTTCTTTTCAAGCCTGTCCACAACCTCCTCCGGTGTAAACGGCATAAGCTGGATGATAAATCCACCGGCCTGCTTCACGCTCTGGTCCTTATCCACCAGCACGCCAAGACCAACCGCCGACGGAATCTGCTCAGATGTGGCAAAATAATAGGTCAGATCCTCAGCTATCTCACCTGTTTTAAGCTCACACTGACCTGAATACGGCTCCTTTAAGCCCATATCCTTTATGACTGTGAGTATACCAAGATCAAGCGCTCCACCCACATCGAGCTTGCCTGCCGCATTGAGTGGCAGCTCAACCTGTGGATTTATGGCAAAACCCTTTACATTGCCGTGCGAATCTGCTGTGACGGTAAGCCCCTTAGCTGGTCCGCTGCACTGTATCTGAAGAGTTATGATATCCTTATCGCCCTTCATCATAGCTCCCATCATGGCTCCTGCAGAAAGAAGTCTGCCAAGTGCCGCCGTCATGACAGGTGTTGTCATGTGATCCTCTCTGGCGGTCTCCACCATCTCCCTTGATGTTACAGCAAATGCTCTGATATTGGCATCCGCCGCTGTTGCTCTTACTATATAATCTGACATAATTTACCTCTCATTATCTAATTCTATGCTTTATGTGCAATTACAGTGACCTTCTCACTGTCACACTTCACCTGATCGTCTGTGTACGCATCATATACCGCATCAAACACAAGTCCCGACTGCTCAAGAAGCTCCTTAAGCTCTGAAATCTCATAGCATCTCTGGAAATGAGTTTCCTCAAACTTCTTGTAGATGTCATCCTCATCCTCTGACTGCTCCTTTATAAAAAGTGTCAAGTCATACTCGTTTATTTTCTCATCGGCATCATAATAATTGTCCCATATAAAGCTGCCCTCATCACGGTTTTCAGCTATGGTATTATCAGCCATGAGCACCTCATATTTATATGGAGTATTGATATCAAATATAAAAATGCCACCCTCTTTAAGACTTTCGCTCACGCAGAAAAAAACTGCCTGAAGATCCTCAGGCTCAAGAATATAATTGATGCTGTCACATGCGCTTACGACGGCACTCACCTTTTCTCCCGGTTCAAACTCTCTCATATCCTGCATCAGATAAAGGATTCTGTCATCCTCTCTCTCAAGCGCCATATCAAGCATGTCAAAAGAATTGTCAATGCCTATCATATCATAGCCTGCATCTGCAAGAAGCGTGGTAAGCTTTCCCGTACCACAGCCTAAGTCCACGACATATCCACTGTCTATGCCATTTGCACGCAGTTTTTCGACAATATATCTGCCCCACTTCTCATATGGCACATTGTCCATGAACATGTCATACACCCGGGCAAAACTCGTGTATGCTTCCATAATTACCTCATTTCATGTTTCTATTTACCGTAACTATATAATAACAATTAAATGTCTTAAAATCAAGGTTGATATAAGGCACAAAAACCATTATACTAAGCATATGATTGATAATTACGAACACTACATAACAAAAAACATCAAAGCATTTTACAAAAGGCGTCTTTTCTCCCCGATTGTATATATCATTCTGCTTACCGTGCTATGGTTTGCATTTTCACTCGGAGATATTTTATCGCCCATACATATTAACGATTCTGTCAGCTTTGAAGCTGCATACAAGGATTCGGACAGGTATGTAAAAACCACCCTTAAAAAGCTTTACTTTACCGGCTACACCATGAAGGACGGCAACGATATCAAGGGCTATTACTACTACTGCATGCGCGATGAGCACTGCTCTATTGTTCTGCTTGCACCATCCACCTGTGAGGAGGGTCTGCCCTCTATCGACAAGCTCACGGTGGTCGGTAAAATCGTAAAGGGAAAGGGCACCTACACACAGTTTGTAAATAAACTGTCGAAGGATCTGAAGTGGGATTCCAAGGGACTCTCCGATACCATAACAGGCTGCTATCTTAATGAGCCTGAGTACCATTTGAAAACTACTATTTTTATGTTTGTTTTTTATTTTGGCACTCTTATCTATGCTGTTATAAGCCTGATATTCTACATCCTGTGCATCAGATTTCCTGTTTTGGCACCGGCATGTCAGAATCTTGTCGTATTCGGCAATCCACACACGCTGCTTGCCGAGGCTGAGGAGGAGCTTGCAACACTGCCACAGCTTGCCACCGAGGATATGTTTATCACAGAGCACTATTTTATCATGACCTCGCCTTATGGCAATGCCATCGTGCCTATCAAAGAGATTTTATGGATTTACAAATACTCTACCCTGCACAAGATTCTGTGGTATCATTTCAGCATCTCATATACACTGCATATTTCCGCAAATAAGCATCTGTATATTCATTGTCCGAAGAACACGAAGTCTGATATCGATGGTATCATCGATTATCTGGCTGAGGCTAATCATGATATTCTGGTTGGTTTCAGTGAGGAGAACAGATTGAAGGTGCAGGCTGTTCAGGGGAAACCGCTGCATATTGAGAGGCTTCTTGCGTGGAAGAAGAAATAAAGCGTTTTAAGTTTATTGGATTAAATGACAAAGCCTCGCAGGAGCACTTGCTGCAAAATACGCTCATACTAAGCGGATTTTACAGCAGTGTTCCTGCGAGGCTCCTGTTTGTTGCAGTGTCCAGAGATTTTTGCTATTTTTTAAAATCCCAAATAGATGCCTGTCCGCACCGCATATCTGCCACTAAACGAATACTGAAGATTTACCAATACCGCTGTCTGTATAAGTCCTGTTGCCTCATATACAAATAATGGAATAACAGATACACAAAGCCCCATCAAAGTAACACTACTACAAATAACGCTAATAAATGTAGTTATCAACAGGTCTGTAATCGTTTTGGTAATATTTTCATCAAAATTTTCGTAAAAATTTAATGCCTCTAATTGACTTGAGACATAATCAAAAGTCTCTTGTGATAATTTCTCGTCATCAGATGCCGTATAATAATGTTCATCAAAATATGCTTTAATTAATGGTGCAATACTTTCAACTGCTCCTTTTGTATTATAGCCGTTAACGCCTGCCATTGCTATATCCTGCCTACTGAGAGACAATGTTTGATCAACTGTATTTATAGCATTTAAATTAGAAACATAGTCAATATCAGAATATACAGCACTTCCAAGACCTGCTAATGCCGTTGCCCAACTCGACAAATTTGCACTTGATAAAAAAGTATTATACGCTTGGATATCATCGGTAGAAATAATATATGGTAAATCATTATTTGTTGGCGCACGTCCAGGTCCATCTATGTAATGTGATAAATATAAATAGGTTAAATAATTTCCAAAATCCTGCCCATTTTGGTCTGCACCTTGATAAAAATCCGAATGAAAATACTGCAATGCTACTCCATATATATTTTCTATTCGTTGCCGCTGTTTCCCATTTGATGATGGTGGATTTCCATTATAGCTCTCATATGTTGTAATCCCGCTATCGTCAATACCACTATCTGACTGTTCCATTACAAAACTCCCAGTATATGATGCTGTCTTCACTTGTGTTACTTTATAAAAATTATCTTCACGCGGTGTAAATTGGAACAATCCATTTATTTCACTATCATTGAGTCCCAATTCTTCCAACTGCAAAACAATACTATCCATACCTTCCAAAAGAGTATTTAACTGTTCAGCACTTAATCCTTCATTACCTGCTGCATTAACATTCATGGATTGAACCATAACAAGACCTAATGATAAAATTACTGAAAATATCCTCTTGCACATTTTTTTACTCATATAACTGCCTCCTTTGGTCTATTTTTTGCCTATCCCACACAAAACAAAACTCCTTAATTAAAAAACCTTTTTTTACTTCTACATATCCCATCACCTCATCATTCAAATAAAGTATCCATCTTTCATCCTGTTTCTTAATTATCAACTCCTGTAATTGACACATCTCATATGCATATTCATGTTTTTGGACAACCTCAAATAAAAAGCTCTCATTGATTTCCTTTCGTGTATAATATGTAGAAATATATGCCTCATCATTCTCTTCACTTCCCAATTCAACACAATCCCTATTATCACTTCCTAAAATGAAATAATACACTAATTTATCCATTGTAGAATTTACTTTCATCGCTGAACCCATCATCAGACAACCAATCAAAAAAATAATTGTCCAAAACAAATATATTCCCCAATAAGCAGCTTTGCTTTTGACAATATTCTTATCACGATGTCTCCCAAAGCACATAAGATGTGTTAATTGTCTTGGATAGAAAATAATCAAAAAAGCTGAAACAACTATATAACATATTTTCATTTTATTATCTCTCTCTTAATCAAAATTCCTAAATTGGATGTTTCCTGAAAAACACTTTATTCAGAACGATTTATTGTATCATTTGTAAACTCAACAATAATGTTCTTATTGGTGCTCAGTGTGATTCGGTGGTTGTTATTCATGGTAAAAGACTCCAATCTATAGGTTTTGTTACGTCTATTTTACCATATATTTTCTTCACCTGGTGGGTGAATAATGATATGAACAACAAAGTATCGCAAAAGCTTGAAATTATAGGATTTAAGGAGTCTGTGAAGAAATATACTACCATTTATTTCTTTATTTATTTTCTCTATTACATTTATGTTCTACCGGTCTTTTCGGTTGATGAAATATCCCCAAACAAAACGGAGGATCACCACTGGCTCTCTTAATCTCATTTCTTATCACCCTCTCCACAACCTTCAATACCTTTTTGTTAATTTTCTTCATTTCTCTTTACCTCCTGTTTTAATATTTTAGCTATCAGCAACAGAACCGCACATAATATAACAGCAACTGCCATATGGCAAACATACATCATATCGGCTCCGAGCAAAGTAAAAGTGTAAATAACACACACTTCAACTGCACACAAAATTCTTGCCGCCCTCTTTGATTCTGACAGTTCTACCGCATCCATATGTATGTTGGGATGATTAACAGTCCCTATAACTTCAACTATGCAAATTGCAACTAATAATAATCCAAAAACCAGCTGCGGATAGTCAACCAGAACCATACATAAACCTAAGACAAGCATATAAGTAACCACTGTACCCAAATAACATTGAAAAAAGGTATTCATATGATATCCGCCTGTTCTTTTTCTTAATGACAAAAAGAATAACAAAAAGAATGCTGTTGGAACTAATTTCTCAATCAGTACACTTATTAGCAAAATAGTTCCAATGGTTATAAATTTTTCCATTAACGAAACAAGCGTATAGACATAATATTCTTCCGCTTCCTTGTCAATCATTTTTTCCTCAGCCATTTGGTCAACCAACCCCATTGCCATCTTCTCAATCATATCAACGCCTCCTTCTACTGTAAGTATAACAATACACAATTTCTTAACAAGGTCTATTGCAGAAAGTGTACTTATTTTGCAGAAAACGACAAAAAAGTGATTTGTTCTCAGAAATCACTTTTCACTAGAGGAATCATAATGGAAAAATAAAACTCTCGTTCATCGTTTTGAATCACATAAGAGCCCCCGTACTTCCTTATTGTTTCAGCTATATTTTTTATTCCTATTCCATGTTCATCTGTATCCAGAATCTTTGTAGTCTGTATCTCTCCATTTTCATAAATAACAGCATTCTCATAAGTATTTTTCACCGATATAATCGCATTATTGTCCTCTATAACAATTTTCAATTTTATTATTTTATCCCCTCTGCACTTTTCACATGCTTCAATCGCATTGTTTAATAAATTGGACATAATAACCACAACATCCTCATCGCTAATATTCAAAGATGATAAATCATTAATTTTAAATACAAAAACAATACCTTTATCCCTTATTTCCTGATATTTAGTATTCAATACCGCATCCACAATCACATTATTTGTACAAATAAAATCCAATTCTTTACTAATTTGACCACTGATTTTATTTACAAAGCTTTCCAATGAATCATATTTCTTCTTTTTTATCAAAGAATCAATGCACATAATCTGATTTTTATATTCATGTGTCATTTTCTTTTGTTTATCAAAATTTTCAGAAATAGAACGATACATACCTATTTGGTTTTTAACCTGTATCCTATAAATACGTTCCTCCCGCAATTTATTTTCTCGTTTTAAAATATCATATATTAAATAAAATACAACTATGTTCATTCCCGCCAATCCACACGCTATAACAAAAAATAAATTCTCCTGGGCTTTATTTTTTATATCTTCAGACATTTTTATCATAGCTGTAATAACACATATTGTGAAAATAGGGAAAAAAATAAACCGAAGCCATTCTGTATCTGCCAGCATAGCCAAAGATTTTTTCTCCATATGATTTCTAATAATTAATACAGCAAAAAGTAACAATGCCTTTCCTAAAACAACGACCAATGAACCCTGTATAACATGTGATTCCCATACTTCTTCCATGTTATGAAAAATATAAATATTCATAAGTAACGCGAAATAATCCATCACGAGCAAAAGACTCTCAAATAATGCTGATAAAATCATCGCCTTACCAAAACTCAGTTTAAGATAAAGCAACATAAAGAATGTTATGAGAATAATTGAAAATACCTGCTTTACAATAAAATAGTCTCGAAAAATCATTGCAATAAAATAGCAAAGCACTGTCAATCCGATAACTATACTATAATTTTTCCAACAATTATTTTCCTCTCTTTTTATTCCAAATGCTTCAAAAAAAATTTTGCAGCATAATATTTCCAACATCATAATCAAAAGACTCTGAATGTAAACAAACATTTATACTTCACCTCTATAAGCGATAAACTTTTCTTCTACATATTTATATCTCGCTCTAGCTATATCTAATAGAATTCCATTATTCAGCAATACTCTGTATCTGCTTATATTTTTAATGAATTTCATATTAACCAGAAAGCTCTGATGTATCCGCAGAAAATCATTTCCGGCAAACTTATCATCTATTTCATTTAGCGTCCCTTGTAATGTATATTTTTGCAGACAATCCTCCATTACATGAAACTCCAATTTATGTAATTTACTCTCAATATACAATATGCGATTCAATGAAACTTTCCTTGTACCTTCGCAGAAATCAAATTCAGCCCAAGTAATCTTATAATCCATTTTTTCATGAATTGCATCCATGCACTCATAAACACTGGCAACCAGATTTTTATTGTCCTTTAAAATATATCTTACTGCATCTACCTTATATCCTTCTATCGTATAGTTTACAAAGGCTGTAACAAAAACAATAAACATATCCTTGCTGTTTTCCCGGATCTTTTTTGCTGTCATAATTCCATCCAGTTCATCCATGTTGATATCCAGAAAAACAATCTTATATTTTACCATTTCAATTCCCAGTTCAACAAATTCTTTTCCTGAACTAAAAGTATCAATTTCAAGCATTATTCCTCTGTCAGTCATATAACGTATAAGTATTTCCTTTAGGTCATCTCTAAAAATCTTTTCATCATCGCATATAGCAATTCTAAACATAGCTTATTTTCCCTCGTTCAATTAGAATAATATAAAACCATTTTACAGTCATATATTACTATTTCTCACCCGAACAATCAAATAAAAGGCAGAAATCGACCTATATTTGTAGAAAATGACCAAAATCAACATTTTGAACAGTTTAATCTTTCTTCTATTACCAAATTTGCATTAACATATGCCGGCATTACTACTGTCTCCGAACTTAAAGAATATAATTATATCTCTTTAGCAAATGTTCTTCCTCTTTCTTTCCTTATACGCCGGATATTCTTACCAATAAATATCTCATCTTGCTTTATTTTCTGTTCCATCCCTTTTCACCATGCCTATGAACCCATTTTGGTTCTTTTTGCATTATTTTATGCAATATGCATGATGAAAAGGGACTTGTTCTAGTCCATCTTGTTTCTTCCCTATAATATTTTAAAAAAGAGATTCGAAAAAGGGGCTGTCATGCTAAATCGTTAAAGCGACAGTCCCTTTAAATAACAAATGTTATAACAGTAAACACCTATTATCATTAACACTTTCTGTTTTGGTCTTTTGACATATTCCTGTGCCTATTAAATTACATCACTGTTGCAAGAATACCCCATAGAAAAAATGCATAATTTTCTTTGATAGTCTGTTATATCAAACATTTACTTTTTTCCAATATTTTCAATATAGACATTTTACTGCTGTGAAAGTTTATCTTCAAGCATTGATTTAGACACCGAAAACTCGAATGTATCCATATTACTATATGTTGTTATTTTCTCTGGATTATCATTCTCAACAATAAATTCAGGTCTAATATAGCTATCTTTATTCAAAGTGTACCGTCCAAAGACTGAACAGTTAATTCGATAACTGTCACCCAGAATACTGCCTTCATTTGTTTTCAGAAATAGAATAACAGTATCTCCAACATTTGAATGTTCCGCACCCATAAAAGTATGGTTAATTAGCAAATTTTCCATTTCTTCTTCTGTGTATTGTGACAAATCGGCATGTGCTTCAATTTGTTCCTTTTCATCGCTCAGCCGAGTATATCCTCCATCCTCATACACAGTGATGGTTTCCTGCACCTCGCCTTTATATGCTCTCTCCACATCAACGGTAAGCACAGAATAAGAACATCCATCAATATACACATATTCTATTTCTATAATATTTCCTTTTACAATGACATCTGATGAGTCACTATCAATAAATTCATCAATATTATAGTAAAGATTTTTTAACGCAGCTTCACTATTTACATCTGTAAAAATTTCATAACTAGAAATATCACTATAAAATAGGGAATTTTTATTTGAATATTCATTATTATTTTCTGCCAAAGTGGTTTCACTTTCAACAATTGCATCTTTAGTATTGCTTAAATCCTGAACACTTGCACCTTCTATCCTTCCACAACCAACCATTGACAATAATGCCATACACCCTAATATTCTAATACCAATTTTTTTCATTTTACTTCCTCCTACTTATATAAATAATTTATTCCACCTAAATCATTAGTTTGTGCTCTCGAGGTACTACTTGAATTATAAGCAATATCTGCCCTCATCAAAACATTACTAAAGTCTGAATGTGCCAACCCCATAACATGCCCCATTTCATGAGCTATAACAGCCAATCTTTTATTTTCACTTAAATCCGAAAAATCCGCATCTAATTGTATTTTTCCCCAAGCCCAATTGCTACTGAATGGATCAACCTCTGTACTTCCATTATACATAGTTGTTAACCCCCACCATTCATTAACAGTACTTACTTGATATATATCCATTCTACTACTTGATTGTGTTGTGGTTTTTGTATAAGAAATAGGGGTTGTTACTCCCATGCTACTAGTTGTATTTACCCATTCGCTCATTGCCGTATTAATATAAGATGCATAGCCGCTTGCACTTGATGTAATAAAGTAATGTTGTGTATCTTTTCCATAATTTCCCACACCATATGTCAATTTGTGCTGATTATATGTATTATACGCATACACAGTTGACACACTACACATGAACATAAAAAAGCTAAAACATAATGCAACTATAAATTTTTTTGTTCTCATAAAACTTTCTCCGCTTAATTTTCTTAATACATACAATTATAAAGCAACAAAATACTACTAAAATTTTTTATCTCACCTCCGTATTTTTTGACAACTATAATTGACAACAATTCAAGGGTCAATTGGCTTTGTAAATGGTGCCTTTTTTTGTAAAACCCAAAACCTTTATCCTCTAAAAAAGTATCGTGTTTAACATGTTGCAAATGAACAAATCATTATTTACTTGCGAGAATGTCATCCTATTGATATTAAATCAGTAACTGTATGTGACTGTTATTGTTGCCGTTACCGTTGATGCAGGATATAGTTTATTGGGATCATAGGTTTTGCCTAAATTTTCAATTTGAAGATACCAATCTCCTTTGGGATTTTCACACACAAAATCGGTTACATAATATGTCCTTGACTTTGTAGAAGGTGTCAACCTTGCTACTGTTCCTTCTGGACTCTCAATATAAAGGTCAAACGGATCTGTACCACTTGCTACATTTAAGTATACTTTCACCTGAGTGATTTTAGGATTGGTTCCTAAAACACTTCCTGAAGAAACTTTTGCTATTTGAGATACCCCACCATCTATCGCATTTAACTTTACAGTGGTCTTCGAAAATGAATTTGAAGCTGCTAATACCGGCATTGAAAACATTAAACATGCCATAAAACATACTGCAATTGATGTTAAAGCTCTCTTCTTAATAGTATTCATAAAAAATCCTCCTTAAGTCAAAACATAAATATTATCAAACAGAATGCTCTCCCGCAAAATGGATACTTTTTATATCATTCGTTCAAATGACTTTCTAATCAGTTGACTACCAGATTTTACTAATAAAGCATCAATGGATTTACTTGTAATTCTATCTAAAACTCCCGGCATGATAGGTTTTCCAGCCTCCCATTTAGGGTCTGCTACTTTTACGGCATCTGTGAATGCCTGCCAATACTGTCGCTCATACTCCTCTAATGTATACCCTGCTGCTAATCTGTCGTTTTTCTCAGTTTGCTGATACAACTTTTGATATATCTCTGATCTGTTTGTTGTATCGCCGTTATGCACCCCATTTTCCATAAAAAATTCTTTTTTAGTGCTTTCAAACATCTCATCCATAATGCTTTCTGAAATTGAAACAATTCTATTTTTGCTAGCACAATTTTTATCTGTAACGAGTAACCCCGCCAATCCTGTGCGTGGATTAATCCAGTCTCCATCTTTATCATATCGGCTCATTCGTTTCTTAATGGCTGAGATTGTAGTATATCCACCGCCACCATCTCTGGACATCTCACTCATAACAGCTCGATATTGTTTACTATTTATATCTATTCCAGCCGCTTTAAGTCTTTCCTTTGTTTCGTTACTATTGATAGGCATTCCAGACATTTGCTGAAATCTATTGCTAAACTCTCTTACTATAAGCATAATTTTCTCTCCTTGATAAATTACTCTGAAATCCATTTTCTTCTTTAACAAACGATTATACTCTTGTCAAATTAAATATCACTTTCTTCTTTAAATATATCAAATAAATTGTATTGTTCAATTGTTCTTGCAGAAAGTGACTCCTAATTGCAGAAAATGACACTCCAAATATAAAATTCCCTTGAATCAAACCAAAGTTCAATTCAAGGAATATCTTCTTATCGTTTCTTTCCAACCATAACAGGCATAGATTTTGCTGTCATACTCTCATTCATTGCTTTTATAGTGTTATAGGTATCATCTCATATATTATAATGATTCAGCTATAATTTAATGGGGCTGTAAAATAAGTCCCTAATTAAGAAACGCCAACTCCGGCAAATGTCGGTTTTGTTGTTTCTTTGTATGAATTTTTCTATTTTTGAACAGGTCTGCATCTTTGGGTATAAAAAATGGTGAATTTAATAAAGCTCAGCTAATCACGCTTGAGTTTTATTCAGCTTTCGTCTGTCGTTGCTTTTTTGTACATGGGAAATTTCATGTGTTTTTCCATGCCGTGTTCTTCGCAATAAAGATAATTATTGTAAGAACCGTATCCGGCATCAGCAACCTGATATTTCGGATAATGACCATATGTGCGATTGAATTTTTCCATCAATGGTACAAAGCATTGGATCTATGTCAATACATTGGACACAAAAAGTATATACCGGATCAGAAATATCGATCAATTTTGCGATTTCTAATGGTAATTTCAGCTGACGCATAGTATAATTACCATTAGTATAGTCTGTTAGTAGCATAATTAATTATACCAAAAAATCGCTCAGACCCCACGGCCTGGGCGATTTTTTTCTAGGGGAGTTTTTTTACAGCCCCATTGCTGTATCTTGACATAATTCCAACAGCTGCTAAGCCGCTTCGTACAGCGAATTTTGTAGCAAGTTCTCCTGCGAGGCTCCTGTTTTATGCAGTGTCCAGAGATTTTTGCTATTTATCTCCTGTTGTTGACTTCCCTATCAAAACATGTTTCCCGCAAAACGCAAACGCATATTTATGAATCTTTTCCTCCGGAATTCCTCTTGCCTCCAACGTTGCAGCATACTTCTTATATTCAATCTGCTCCAGCCCGGCTTTCACTGTATCTTCCAGATCTTTCTCTGTTTCCGAATCCTGAACCTTGAACTCAATAATAAATGCATCATCGCACTTATCTCTTGGCTCCAACATCACATCGTATCTTCCGAATCCACTCTCCCGGTTCGAAGTCACAATATAACAATCCTCCAGTTCTACAATCAGCCCCAGAACAAATGGTACAGACGTCAGATTTACTACTATTTTCAATTTTTCTATCCTGCATCTCGTTTCAGAACTTTTTAGAACCAATCCAGAACCACGATACTATTATAGAACCAGAGTATATTTAGTCTTTCAATCTGCTTAACAGCATCTGATAATGCCGCTGTCCGATATGTCGTCCGGCACGTTGCAGACCATTCACGCATTCTCTGACTTCATCCGATGTCAGTTCGTGTTCCTCATAGGCTGCCATAAGAATCCCTATCGTCCCCATGATTCTAAGTCCCATCTGAGCTGATACATTTCTTCCCTTTGCTTCATCCATCAATAACAGATCTGCTTTTAATTCATCTGACAGGACAATCGCTTCACTCTCGCCCTGGTCAAGACCTGCCGCTCTTTTTAATATACTGGCTGATTCCGGATTATTGACAGGCTTCACTACGATAAATTTCTTCTGCCTAATCTCATCGGCTTCCAGCCGAAATCGTTCATCAACTGTCAGCTCATCAAATACTGCCTGCGGAATCAAAACATCGCCAAACAGTTTTTCCAGCAAATCTATACGATTGATTTTAAGAAGTGATATCAGCGGTGTTGTATCTGATACAACAATCATACCGCAGCCTCCTTCTTTTTGAGTTCTCTGAAAGTATTCAGTTCATCATCCAGATCATCCATCGTCATATCAAAATAGGAATATCCCAGCTTATCATACAGATCAATCAACTCGGATTTTCTGATTCCCAGAATTTCAGCCGCACGACCATGGGATATCGTCTGATTCAGTATATATGGATACAGCAACAGTGCATTTCGAGTAAGCTCTGTTTCCGGATTCATAGTTACCAGATATTTTGACATTCCTACCGGAACTTTAATAGTTACAGATTCTGTTGTTACCATAATATCACGTCCTTTCTGTTAGAAATCTATGTTCGTCTCTTTTCCTATATTATTATTATATCCATTATTTGGATTTTCTACAACTGATTTTTATCTGCTTTTATTCAAGTAATCTTCCTCGTCAAAATTGTGCGTATTGGAACTATTCTGGACGTGCTATGTTTTACAATGCACTACAAAAGAATGGGTTAATTTAGAACTGTACATATCCCATTTGTTGCAGTGTCCAGAGATTTTTGCTATTTTTATCTTGTTTTAATTATCAATTGCTTCGACAACCTCCTGTATATCATCAGCAGTGAGTTTTGTCAGCTTATCATATAAGTCAGCTTCAAGCTCATCATCCATATCACCATTTTGAACATTAATAATATAACCTCTGACTTCCATTCCAACCTTTACAAATTCATAATCTCCACAATTGTAAATATCATCTAACCCATATATGATCCCACAATAATAAAACATCTGCGCAAAATTATCACTTTCCCTGCTTATTCCTTTAATATTATCCTGTAAAAATTTCTTTGCCTCCTGCAATTGTAAATTAATAGCTTCTTTGTCCAAAGAATTATTCTGCAGATTTTCTGCGTATTTTGATGCAAGACTATAGCCTTCTGTTCCGGACTTAAAAGTCTGATATGCTATTTCCTGTTGTTCAGTACTAACTTTCATATTATTATCTTCTCTTGTATTTCCCAGAAAAAGAACTCCAGCCATAAAGTACATAATTATTATGATTATAAGAACAATTCCAAGAAAATACTTATTTATTTTCATTTTCCTCAACAATTTTTCCCTCCGCAATTTTTAATATCACATCACACACTTCCTTTAAATCTTCTTTATGATGAGTGGCTACAATAATCGTTGCGCCTCTTGACTTCTCCTCTCTTATTATTTTATATATAAGCTGCACTGCATCTTCATCCAATGCATTTGTCGGTTCATCAAGCAATATAATTTTCTGATTTTCAAAAATTGCCTGTGCAATATTTAATCGTTGTTTCATTCCCAATGAAAATTTTTTTACTTTTTTATCAGAGTCGGGATCCAGACCTACTCTTTCCAGAGAAAAGATTATATCTTTTTCATCAGCAATATTTTTTATCTTTGCAAGCATCTGAAGATTTCTCTTTGCGGAACATTCCGGCAGCAATTCCATATTTTCTATAACAATACCGGTCTCAGGTGGAAACTCAATTTTATCATGCAGCTTTTCCCCATCAATGAAAATACTTCCACTATCCAGATTTATCAAACCACTTATAGCTCTTAGCAGCATAGTCTTTCCTGAACCATTTTGCCCATATAAACCATAAACAAAACCACTTTTAAACGTATACGATACATTATCCAATACCGTATTTTCCTTTATCCTCTTTGTTACATTTTGTAATTGTATCATACTATATCATCTCCTCAGTAAATGTCTGTTTTCTTATATTTTATTATTGAAATAATATTTAAAACTACTAATAATATAATCACATATATAATTGAAGTTTCATATCTCACATATATGTTTTTTTGATAAATTATCCCACTACGCGTTCCAAATAGCATATTGGGAAAAAGCATAACTCCAATCCGGCTTAAATCACGATTTATCAGTACGTTATTTCCAATTATCAGTGATACCACCAAAAAAATATTTACAAATATATTTGAAATACTGGCATCCATAAATAATTCAAGTAAAAATTGTAATTGTACCAATGTCCATACTCCAACAAAATATGTAACTATTACCTGTATTAATTTTATACTTGATAAATCATTCCATGTCCCATCACATATTAAAAAAATAATCGTCTGACCTATTACTATACAGGCTAATTTCGCTGCTGATAATATAGCATTTTTTAAGTATAACCTCTCTCTGCTATAAGATCTGATCAGCCAAAGCTTACCATATCCGGTTGTAATTTCTCTTGCATTACCCGAAAAGTAAAAAAGTACAAATGGTAATGGTATATATGCATATAAAATTTGCACTAAATTACTTGTTGGGTTGTCAAAAATAAAAAGTGTACTGGCAAATGGTAATTGATATACCTCATAGCCACTCATTTGTATTACAACTCTTTGCATAATAATCATGCATATGATCAATATTATGTTTAACCACTTATTTTTCATTTCTCAAAATATCCCTTTTTGCAAACGTTACTATTCCTGCTATGTACAGAACTATTGCCATTACTATATTTTTTGCAAGAATACCCAAACAGCTTACAAACGATTTATTTCCTTCCAAAAAATCATATGCTGCAGCAACATCTAATCCGGGTATCCAAAACTTAACGAGCCAAAATTTTATCAAAAAGAATTGTACAAAATTAACTCCAAAAGCTCCTATAAGAGAAATAAGTTCATTTTGTAAACAATCTCTAAGTATTTTGTATAAAAGACCTGTCGCGACAAAGAAAATCCAAATAACAACAAATTCCATAAGAGAATACAGCACAAATGGATATTTCTTAATTGTTGCACCATTAAAACTATACACCGTAAAAATATAATCAACTATCTGACGAACTGCCGAAAATATTGCCGCCATTACAATAATTATCCTGATCTGGCTATTATTATATTTTTCCCGCGTTTTATATCTAAGTAATATATATGTTTTTTCTTTATCTAATGCATAGTATATTCCCAATAAGACAGGAATTGTATCTGCAACCAATATTTCTTTAATTCCACAGAAATTACTGCCTGAATTGTGCATATTCAGGAAAATTACATCCTCCGTTATCCCCATCTGCCCTATTGAATTAAGCATAGGTACATTTGAAAAATAACAATCTATACTACACAATCCCACATATATTAAAGCACATACTAAATATTTATACTTCAACAATTTTTTTCTCCCATATAATAGCTGTTATAATCACTAAAATGTAAAGCACTATACACCATATCGCCATTGGAACAACAACATTAAAACCATATTCCATAAACGGTTGAAAAATATGCATTGATGAATTTTTAAACAAAATAGGTATGAACCAAATTGCAAAGGTCAACGCATATACCATCTTTCTTTCGTGTATAGATATTGCCAACGCAGCTCCCATCATTCCCAAAACACCGGCAAATATTGCCGTTATAAGAATGTAGACTATATTCGTTGTCAATGGATGTGTATAGCTTATTTCAAAAAGAAATGTTTCTACCATGACAAAACTGTCATATTTCAATGGTTCTGCATCAAACGGTGTATTTGTTCCCCCATTAAATACTACTTGTGATAGTATAAGATTTAATCCCAGTCCTACAAATACAATTGTAAATGAGACGATAAAGGCTGATTTCATTTTTTGTAAAATATATTTATTTTTTCCCATTTTACATATCAATATATTCTTATATCCTGTAATATAATCAACAATACTCTCTTCTCCCACTATTACAAGCAAATATAATGGCAAAAACCACAGATAAATCATTTGAAATATGTGCCCTTGTGAATAGCATGATAAAAATGTGACATATAACGGATAGGGTTTCCCCATTTCTCCATTAATTTTAATAATATCCTGATAATAAATCTGTACAATATCCAAAATTGGAATTACGAGCATAAAAATTATCATTCCTATACTTTTTTTATCACTTATAATTCTGTTTAATTGCTGTCTCATATTTTCCTTTCCTTGTAATTTTTTACTACCGCATTGTTACTATAGACGTCTATGTTTATATAGTATCTCATATTTCTGAAAAATCGACTTAATTTGTTATGAAAATTTCTGAATTTTTCATTGTCATGTACATCCACACTTCAGATTTCTTCAGAATTTTTCAGATTTTATTAAGCGCATATTGTGTTTTTATGTGCTATTATATTTATATCACTTTTATTTTTACAATAAATCTTATTCATTTATATAAGGAGCAGCTTGTATGGATAAACTACTCATTATCGAGGATGACGAAACAATCAGAAATGCACTTAGAATTTTGCTTGAAAATCAAGGTTACTTCATCGAAGAAGCGCATGACGGTGAAGAAGGGCTTAAAAAATTTGACTCAACCTTTGATCTGCTGATTATTGACATAATGATGCCAAATATTTCCGGCATCGATGTATGCCGCAAAATCAGGGAAAAATCATATGTTCCGATTCTCTTTTTGACAGCCAAATCTCTTGAAACCGATAAAATGGAAGCCCTTTCCGCCGGAGGGGACGATTATCTTGTTAAACCATTCTCCTACGTGGAGCTTATAGCGCGTATTCAGGCTCTTATCAGAAGATGTCGCGTCTACGACAATGCAGATGCATCAGACAACACCGCTTCATCCACTATTGAACGATGTGGCTTAACCTTAGACACAAAATGCAGCAATGTCAGTTACGATGGCAGACAGCTTGCTCTCACGGATAAAGAATATCAGATTCTTCTGCTGTTAATTTCTCATCCGACAAAGACATTTTCAACACAGAATATATTTGAAAGCGTCTGGAATGAACCGTATACACAGTTTTCCAATAACACCATTATGGTTCATATTAAAAATCTGCGCAATAAGCTTGAAGCCGGCTGTGGCTGTGCCCACCTGATTAAAACAGTGTGGGGAAAGGGATATAAATTTGAAGAATAAATTTAACGGATATAAGGAATACATAAGCAGCTTATTGATTTCATTTTTAATAGCTTTGTTGATTTCAATTACTGTATTTACAGCTATATACCTTTGCGTGGAAAAAATAATAAATGAATATGTAAGCTCCGACAGCTATATTTACAATACACAAGCTGCGTATATTACAGACTTTCAAAAATATGTGTCTGACAATAAGGTTTCGTCAAACGATTTTAAAAGCATTGATACATGGATTCAAAGAGAAAAGCCCGAATTTTTTCTCATATCCATTGACAATGAAACACATTACGTTTCAACAGAATTTTTATGTCTCAAAAAGCCCCAAAATCTATCATTATATAATCAGAAAATATCTGTTTACCTTAAAGATTTAAACTTTAATGACAGGACAGCTAAAATTTTTATATACAATAACTATCAGGAAAAATATCTCAAAACTTTGCTTATTTGTGATGCTCTCTTCACTTTAATTACAGCAATAGTGATTTTGTTTTTCATTTTCAGGCATATTCTCACACAAATACATGGCACATTAAACGTTGTCGAGCAGTCTGAAACCGAATTGATCAATGAAAAAAATATGCTGATACGAAGCATGGCACACGATATCCGCACTCCTCTCGCAGGGCTGCAGTCATACGCTGAAATTATCAAAATGGAAAATAAAAAGGGTGCGATTCCCACTGAACACATAGATGTGATTTTCAATAAAATATGCGAAATAAAAGGCCTTACCGACCAGCTTTTTGACTATTCACTTGCCTGCAACGAAGAAGCTCTTGAGCTTGACGCTCCATGCAATATGGAAAGTGCAATAGGTGACTATCTCTCTGAGATGGCTTTTATCCTCCGTGAAAACAGCTTTTCACTTGATATAGAAAAGCTCATATGGAAGGATTTCAAAATCACTGTGAACTCAAACTTCCTCGGACGGATTTTTAACAATATTACAAACAATATATGCAAATATGCAGATAACAAAGCTCCTGTCTGCATAAGCTCTATCTACCGGAGTAAAGATGCAGGTATCGAGATAACAAACCATATCGCAGATAAAAGCTCTCTGTTTAATACCACCGGCATGGGTATCAGAAATATTACCCTTATGATGAAGCAGATGAATGGGCGGGCTATTGTTTCACATAATAATACCGAGTTTCGCATTACCCTTTGGTTTTCACGTGCATAAAAATAAATCCGCTACACCAAAATCTGGCATAGCGGATTTATTTATATACATCTATCTTTTTTTATTTATCAAGCAAATCTGTGTAAAAATCTGCGTAATGTGTCTCGCCTGACTTGATGTAGTCAATAGCTGCTGATGGATGCTGATTTAAGCGTCCTGTGAGAAGGTATGGAATATCGTAGCCCCATACAGCACCGCTCTCCTTGAGCGGAAGCATATGCTCTTCAATGAATTTGAGTACAGGGAATACGTTGTATTTTGGATTTTTTAGGAAGCTGAGTAAAAGCTCCATCGCACAGTTTCCTGCGCCTCGTCCCATGCCCATCATTGTTGCATCCAACAGGCTGACTCCCTGGGCTGCTGCCTCTATGGTGTTTGCAAATGCAAGCTGCTGATTGTTGTGTGCATGCATTCCTACGAACTTTCCGTTTGCCTCTGCAATTTCTGTGTATTTCTCGGCAGTGCGGCGAATCTGCTCAGGATAGAGGGCACCGTAGCTGTCTACAATGTATATGCCGTCTGCAGAGCTCTTTGCAACCATATCAAGTGCCTGGTCTAAGTCTGATTCCTGTGTGTTTGAGATTGCCATGATATTGCAGGTTACCTCGTAGCCCTTGGACTTGGCATCCTCAATCATCTCGATTGCAGCAGGCATCTGGTGTACATATGTAGCCACACGCACCATGTCAATCACACTGTCCTCACGAGGGAGAATATCCTTCTTGTAGTCACATCTGCCCACATCTGCCATGACAGAAATCTTCATATCAGAGTTGTTGTCCCCGACTATCTCACGGATAGCTGCCTCATCACAGAACTTCCATTTGCCGAATTTATTTACATCAAAAAGCTCCTTAGATGCCTTATAACCAAACTCCATATAGTCGATGCCTGCCTTTACGTTTGCACGATAAAGAGCATTGATAAAATCATCTGTAAACATAAAGTTGTTTACCAGTCCTCCATCCCTAATGGTAGCGTCAAGCACGCGGATATCAGGGCGTGCTGTCATTAAATCACCTTTCTGAGCCATTTTTGTTTCCTCCAAGTATAAATATTATTGTAACAAATATAAATATTACTGTAGCTAGATGTTACAATTTAAAGTTTTAATGTTTCAACGCTTTAAAGCATATAAGTATAATAACACAATTATTTAAAATTGCAAGTAAAACTTTACTTTTTTTTGTCAGACTAATATAATGAATGAGGTTGTAATACAATATCAAAGGAGGACTATATGATTTCTTATTTGACTTCGGCAGATATGTCGATAATAGCTTTCATCGGAGTGATTTTTGCATTCGCACTCACATGTATTGCTATTGCAAAATTAAATAAATTTTTACCAAAGGATCTCGGCAGACAGTTTGCTGTGGACGGAAAGCTTTCAGCCGGAAAGCCGAGAGGAGCCGGTATTATCTTTATCTTTACGTTTGTGATATCGGCACTGCTCTTCTCACAAATCAATGTCGAGATTGCGATTTATCTTGTGCTTATAGTTATTGAGATGCTCACAGGCTACTTTGACGATGCGGCTGAAAAGCCATGGGGCGAGTATTTAAAGGGCGCACTTGATTTTGCGGTTGCCATTGTTGTGGCAGTTGTGTATCTGCATTTCAACTCAAGCACAATCACTTTTGCCATATTTGACAGCTCTGTAAATATTCCACCTGTTGTGTTTGGAATACTCACAGTCATTTTAGTCTGGGTATCAATCAATGTCACGAACTGTTCAGACGGTGTTGATGGTCTTTCAGGAACACTTACCATCATTACCATAATGACCTTCTTCGTGCTTGATTCAGTGCTCAAAATAGCTGACAGCTTCAACTATTGTATTTTATTATTTGCAGTGTGTCTGCTCGGATATCTATGGTACAATGCCACACCAAGCAAGCTTTTGATGGGTGATGCAGGCTCAAGAGCCATGGGTATATTCATAGCTATTTGTGCTCTTAAATCACAAAGCCCATTCATCTACATACTGGCAGCACTCGTGCTTATCATCGACGGAGGACTTGGACTCATAAAGGTTTCTCTTCTTAGATTTTTGAAGATACATATTTTAAAGAATACCACAACTCCAATCCATGACCATGTCAGAAAGAAGCTTGGCTGGTCAAATGCACAGGTTGTTTTCAGATTTGCAATCATCCAGATTGTTGTGTCACTCGCAACAGTTTATCTGGTGATGATTTAACAAAAATGGTAACTATATAAAGCAAAAGCCGGAGTCTGACATTTTGTCGACTCCGGCTTTTACTATTTACTGTGTGGACTCCTTTAACACTACCTCATATGGCAGAAGTGTTCTGTTCTCAGTTTCTTCACCCTCTATCTGTCTAAGCAGATTCTTGCAGGCTCTTGCTCCAAGCTCCTTTGAATCAAACGAAAGTGATGTAATGGATGGCACATTATTTTCCAGCACTGAACTGTTGTAAAATGAAGCCACCTTCACCTGCTGAGGCACCTTTATATGCTTTTCACGGAGCCGTCTCATGGCCTGCGCACAGACTGCATCATCCATACACAGCAGACAGTCGCACCCTCTGTCAATAGCATCATCTACAGCTTTTTCGATATATGATTTTCCTTCAAGGTTTAAAAATACAAGATTGTCATTTATTTTTTTTCCAAACTGCTCATAGGCATCCACTACGCCTGCATATCTGGTCTGATTTACGACAATATCCTCGTTTCCACCGAGAAGCGCCATATTTTTCATGCCACGCATGAGCATAATTGATGTCAGCTCCCTACAGGCACTTTTATGATCATGGTCAATCTGCTTTACATCCTTATATTTGCATGAGCCTGCTGTGACAAACGGTATCCTTCGCTCCTGTAAGAATGTCACCTGTGGATCATCTACCATCGTGCGAAGCAGCACCACTCCATCCACCTTATGATTTTGTATGATACGCCTAAGCCCCGCCATATCATTGCCTGAGCCTATACAAAGTAAAAGATCATACTCCATCATACCTGCTATCTCCTGAATTCCCATTATAGCTTCCTGGAAAAAGGGCAGATCGACAAGTGCGTAATCCCCCGGCATCACCACACATATATTAAATGTCTTTGACTGTGCAAGCCCCCTGGCTATTACATTAGGTTTATAATCATGCTCCTGTATATATTCAAGCACTCTTTTTCTTGTTGTAGCGCCTATCCTGCCTTTCCCCGATATAGCCCTGCTTACTGTTGTCTTTGAAACGCCAAGTGCCTCTGCCACATCTGATATCGTGATATTGTTACTCATTCTGCCCCCTCTTTCATCTGAATGTGAATAATAACTGAACAACTTTTATTTGTTGCGCAACTCTATTGTTTTTCATTATAACCTATCTTCATACACTTGTCATCCCAGACATGCAATTTTTGCGCAACTGACTCATTCTTCCACGCATATTCGCTCAACATTTTGTTTTTTGATGATTTCATATTTACACCATTCATTTACTAACGTATATTTATAGTATGATTAAAGTTCAAAAGGTATCATTGATGTATACCTTGTATAAATATTGGAGGTACGAATAAATGAATTTTGAGGAAATACTATATGGTGTGGCATATTACGACGAATATATGCCTTACGACCGCATAGAAACAGATTTTAAGATGATATGCGATGCCGGCATGAATGTTATCAGGATTGCAGAATCCACCTGGAGCACATGGGAGCCTAAGGAGGGAGTATTTGATTTTACACATCTGCACCGTATGCTTGACTGCGCAACAAAATATGAGCTGAAGGTCATTGTCGGAACACCTACATATGCTATTCCATCATGGCTTGCAAAAAAATATCCCGATATTCTTGCTGTAACACATAACGGCAAAGAGCTCTACGGCCACCGCCAGAACATGGATATCACAAATCCTGACTATCTGCGCCATGCACAGATTATCATTGAAAAGCTTATGGAGCAGGTAAAGGACTACGACTGCGTGATCGGCTTCCAGCTCGACAATGAGACAAAGTCCTATGACACCTGTTCCAAATACGCACAGGCTAAATTTGTAGAATATCTGAAAAATGAATTTCCTGACATTGACGAGTTTAACAAAGAGTTTGGACTTGATTACTGGAGCAACCGTGTGGATGACTGGGATGCCTTTCCTGATATCCGCGGCACCATAAATATGAGTCTTGATGCGGAATACAAAAAATTCCAGAGAAAGCTCGTGACAGACTTTTTTGCATGGCAGGCCGATATCGTCAAAAAATACAAGAGAGACGACCAGTTCATCACTCACAATTTCGACTTTGAATGGCACGACTACTCTTACGGCATGCAGCCGGAGGTCAATCAGTACGAGGCTGCCAAGTGTATGGATATCGCAGGCTGCGATATATATCACCCGTCCCAGAGCAGTCTTAGCGGCCGCGAGATTACCGCCTGCGGCAATATTGCAAGGGGCATAAAAGGTGATAATTATCTGGTACTTGAGACCGAGGCTGCCGGAAATCACCCATGGCTTCCTTATCCGGGACAACTGCGCCTGCAGGCCATAAGCCACATTGCAAACGGTGCAGACATGGTTGAATACTGGCACTGGCATTCTATCCATAATGCCATAGAAAGCTACTGGAAGGGTGTGCTCTCCCACGACCTTAGACCGAACAGGCTTTATAAGGAATGCAGCGTCATCGGAAACGAATTAAAAAAATACGGACACAGGCTGGTCAATTTAAAAAATACAAACAGGTTTGCGGTTATTGCCGACAACGCTTCTCTTACAGGGCTTAATGAGTTTAAGCTGAACAACGAAAGCGACTCCAACTACAATACTGTTTTCAGATGGCTTTGCGATGCCCTGTATCTTATGAACATCGAGTATGACGTGATTCCTGCTGACCCGGCACTTTTTGCTTCATATGAAAATATCCTTGTTCCTGCGCTCTATAGCGCAACAGATGAGGTACTCAATGCCTTAAATGAATTTGTTGCAAACGGAGGCAATATGGTGGTGACCTTTAAATCTGCTTTTTCAGATGAACATCTTAAAATACGCCATGACGTACAGCCTTATATTATAAACAAGGCTCTCGGCATACAATATGATGAGTTCACCCTGCCTGACAATGTCACCGTAACCTGTGGCGGCAAATCGTCAAAAGCGCGTGACTGGATGGAGATGGTCGACTGCACCACTGCCACACCTGTTGCTATGTATGAGCACAAGCACTGGGGAGTACACGCAGCTATCACCCAAAACAGCTATGGTAAGGGCCGTGCCATGTATCTTGCCACACTTTTTGGTGAGGACACGCTGATAGAAGCCCTAAAGCTTTTCTTCGGCGAGCAAAAAAATGAATTTGATGCTTCTTATCCCGTTGTCATAAAGCGCGGCACCAATATGCAGGGCGAAAAAATCATTTATCTGCTTAACTACTCGGATGATGAGCAGACTGTTACCTGCCATGCAGACGGTCTCAAGAAGCTTTGCGATGACAGTACAGTATCAGCAGGCGATTGTATAGCTCTTGCACCATGGGATTTCTGTATTCTTTATACTGATTAGCCCACAGGTTATATCCTATACTTTTAGCTGCAGATAAATATTTCACAAAAAGCTTATTATATAAGGTCTCAATTATTAATTTTTTCATAAAATTTATTAAGTCTTTTGTTTTGGTGTTGTTTGAATTATTTTTCAGTGTTATAATTTCAAGCGGATTAAAAAGGTGGTTTTATGAAGAAAATACAGAATAAGCTTATAGAGCTTTTCAACCGCTACAAGCATGTGTGGATTTTATCATACTTTATCATATATCTGACCTGGTTTGGATATTTAGAGCGCACTGTTACCACACATTATCACTTGATTCATCTTCCGATAGATGATTATATACCGTTTTGTGAATACTTTGTTATTCCTTATATCATGTGGTTTGGCTATGTGGCCTTTGGAATTGCTTTCACGGCATTACATGACAAAAAAGAATTTTACAGACTGTGTGCGTTTTTATACACCGGTATGACCGTATTTTTAGTTATATCAACGCTCTACCCGAATGGTCACAATTTAAGGCCTTATTATTTCACGCACCACAATATGTTTACAGCGCTTTGCGAGTGGCTTTACTCTACTGACACACCGACGAACCTGTTTCCGAGCATTCACGTATACAATTCGCTCGGCATTCATTTTGCGGTGATGCACAGCAGCTATTTCAAGGATAAAAAGCACGTTCAGCATGCATCCTTAGTGCTTTGTGTTCTGATTATACTGTCTACCATGTTTATCAAACAGCACTCAGTATTTGACGTTTCTACAGCCTTTATGCTTGCTTTCGTAATGTACAATGTGGTCTACATCAAAAACTGGATGCATCTGCCACAGCAGAGCGGAAGCTTCCAGGATGCAGCAAACAGCAAGGTTCGTGTTTGAATTAATGATTGCAGCTTTCAACTCAAAAAGACATCAGCCGGAATTTACACCGGTTGATGTCTTTTTATATTTCACTCATAAGAATGCATGACACTCACAGTCTGCATATCTGTCCTGTTATCTTACTCTCTCCCTGCTGTAGTCGAGCACCTTGTCCACAGTGGATTTTATTTCTACTGAATTTTTCCTCTGAGTCGAAATTTCTGCGTATGCATCCTCTATCTGCAGCTTATTGCGCTCCTCAAACTTGATAATCTCCTCCTGTGTATTGCGGATTGACACAATCTGCTGTCTGCACGCTTCTATCATGTCAACTGAAATCTCATCACACTGTGAAAACACATGATTGAGCTCCACTCCCTGCTTCATGAGCTTTGTCGTGGCAACATTGTTGTCCTTTAGAAGCCCTACAAGGTGACTCACCTGCTCTTTAAGTGCACTAATCTCAGCTTTTGCCTCTGAAAGCTCCTGTTTCACAGCATCGATTGCACTGTCATATGAAACAGATGCCTCCCTTATGCTCTCAGCAGCCTCCACGAACAGCTTTCCCTGCTCTCCAAGCATGCCCGCCTCTATGGCAGCATTGAGCGAGAGAACGCTCATCTGCTTATTCTGCTCCTTCATCTGCGCAGCTATTTCTGCACAGCTATCCACATGCTCTTCAAGCCTGTCCGATTCCTCTGATAAGCTCTTAGCCGGAGCTGTAAAATGCTTATTGTTTTCGACAAGCGCACATGTATCCTCATGCTGTGTGGCAATTGCCTTTGCCGCACTCTCAAGACTTGTAAGATTGTCCGCAGCCGCCTTTACACACTCTGTAAAGCTGTCGTTTAAGGCTGATATGGCATCCATGCTGTCCTTTGAAAACTCCACCACATTATTTGCATTATCATTCAGCTGCTTAAGGGATGACTCCTGAAGCTGCCTTGATTTTTCCAGCTCATCAAAATCAGCCTCTATAAGCTTTGACTTTGCATTTACATTCTCGAAAAATCCCCTGTCATTATCCAATTGTTCCTTCATATACGCTAATTCCTCAGCGGATATTTTTGCTCTGTTCCCAAACACTGATCTATTCTCCTTTACCGGTAACCTTTTTAGAATATAATATCACTTATAATACTGTATTTCAAACTGCAGTGACTCATTTTCCCTGAATACATTTATCTTTGGTGAATATACTACGGACAGCACTATATTATTGAACCTTCCTCTTTGTGCAGCTTCAAGCGCGTCCAAACCAAACCTTTGCCTGATATAGTCAAAAAAGCTTTCTATATCACCAAAATAAATTGCATTGATTGGCGTGCCATATGAGGATATCAAAGAAAGCCTAAGCACATTGTTGTTTTTACCAACTACCCACATGCGGCTCACACGTAGATTTTTGTCTGCAAAAACAGGCTTTGGATTGTCCTTTCCAAACGGTGCCAGTACTGAAAACTCAGACACCAGTCTCATTGATACATAATCCACCGGCATCGGCACATCTATATGTATTTTAGGCACGAGGTCATCGTCAGTAAGCGATGCATACTCATTTATTTTCTGACGGAATGGCTCAACGTTTTCTTGTGGCAGTGAAAGTCCTGCAGCCATCGGATGGCCACCAAACTTCGTGAACAGCTCACTGCATTTGCACATTTCCTCATACATGGAGTACTCCTCTATCGAGCGGCCTGAGCCCTTTACTCCGTCCTCACTCTTTGTGAGTATAAAGGTTGGCTTATTGTATTTCTCCCTGATACGGCCTGCTATGATTCCAGCTATGCTCTCATGCACATCCGGCAGATATATGACAAGCACCCTGTCTTTTTCGTAATTGTCCCTCTCATATATCTCAACTGCGGTTTCGACACCCTTTGCAGTCATTTCCTTCCTGTCATCATTGAGTGCTACAAGCTCTGATGCGATGCGCATGGCCTCCTCCTGCCTGTCACATAAAAACAGCTCAAGTGCTCTTTTGGCTGTATCCAGACGGCCTGTCGCATTGACACAGGGTCCAAGAACAAATCCAAAATGATATGCATCTACATTTTCAGCCTCTATATTACAACATTCAAGCAGGGCTTTCATGCCGATATTTGTCGTATGATGAATACTCTTTAAACCGGCCTTTACGAGTATACGGTTTTCACCCGTCAGCGGCATTACATCACCGACTGTTGCAAATGCCACATTCTCTATAAAATCCATGGCCTCTTTCTCATCTATGCCGATTTTTCTATATAGTAATATGACGATTTTCCAGGCAACAGCTGCTCCGCAAAGCTCCTTGTACGGATAGCTGCACTCTATCTGATGCGGATTTACAACGGCATCTGCTTTGCTCTCCTTGTAAATCTTTATACCCTTTATATCTTCAAAAGGCACTGCATGGTGGTCTGTTACGAGAACTGTCATTCCAAGCTCCTTTGCATGGGCGATTTCCTCAATCGCCGCAATTCCGTTGTCACAGGTGACCACAGTGTCTATCCCGTCCTCATATGCCTTGTCAATCAGATGCACATTCAAACCATAGCCATCCTTCACTCTGTCGGGAATCATATAATCCACACATGCACCGGCTCTTTTAAGTGCCTTCACAAGAATATATGTAGACATCACTCCGTCTATATCATAGTCGCCGATTATCCTGATTTTGGCCTTGTCAGCTATCTTTTGGACAAGAATGTCAACCAGCCTCTGACCATCCTTTAAAAGAGCCGGGTCTGCAATGTCTGAGATTTTGCCGTTTAAAAACTCATTTACCGCGTCATCTCCTATCACACCTCTGTTTCTGATTATCCGCGCCGTCACCTGATCTATTCCAAACTTTGCTCCGATTGCCGCAAAATCAGCCTTCTTCGCACTAACATACCACTTTGCCATAATCTACCCTTTCCAGTCTCAGCCCACACGCCGGTGCTGTGTAGCCTGCCTGTGCCCTATCCTTTGAATCTAAAATCTCCATCACAGCATCAGGATTTTTCCTTCCGTCACCCACCTCAATAAGCGTTCCTGTGATGATTCTTATCATATTCTGTAAAAATCCATCTCCGGTGTAGCTGATAATAATATCAGCGCCTGTTTTTTCTATATCAATAGAAAAAATCGTCCTGACCGTTGACTTTTTCATATGTCTGTTGCCACAAAAGGCTTTAAAATCATGCTCTCCAAGAAGATACGCTGCTGCTTTTTTCATCCTGTCTGTGTCAAGCGGCTTATCATAATCGTATATATATTTTCTCCTGAACACATCGGACACAATACCGGTGTGTATTGTATACACATATGTCTTTGACACAGCATTGTACCTGGCATGAAATCTGTCAGGCACATTTGAAATATCTGTCACCGCAATATCTGCCGGCAGATGCTCATTCAGCCATATAAATATCTCATCCTTGGAAAAATGCTTCGGCATGTGAAAGCTTGCCACCTGCCCCACCGCATGCACTCCCGCATCCGTGCGCCCTGAGCCTATGACCTCAACCGGCTTTCCTGCCAGCGTGGAAAGCACATGCTGAAGCTTTCCCTGTATTGTATCATCTGTGGATTTCTGCACCTGCCAGCCTTTGTAGCGTGTGCCGTCGTATGCCACAATTATCTTGTAATTTTGGGTTTCTGTATTCATAAAATTGTATTTCTTTATCTGAAAATAGGGTTGTGAATAGTTACTTTTATTTTATATAATATCACATCATTTTTTCTCTTGCCAGCACTGTTTTGCTCCTTTAATCCAATTAAGCAAGCTCCGCAATACGTGTCACAGCGACATATATATTTGATATCTCATACCATGTATTGTAGTCCACCACACCTGATACCGGAAGTCCGAATACAGCCTGAAATTTTTCCACGGCAGCCTTTGTCTTTGGTCCGTATATTCCATCCGGCACAATAGATGGAATTGCCGGATATGCCTTTGCGATGCGGGCGAGCTGCTTTTGTATCTGGTATACATTCTGCCCGGACGAGCCTATGCCTATATTGTAGCCAGGCCATGACGCCGGGATTCCTGATACAGCCTCCGCTGTATTGATATACATGTTGCTTCCGTAAAAGTATCTGAGTATCTCAATTGCACTGTAGCCCTGGTCACCGAGACTTTTAGAGCCCCACTGTGTCATCCAGCTCGGACAGGAAACCTTCTGTCCGTCACAGTACTGCGTCAGAATCGGCTGCTTCACATTAGGTCTCGACAGATAGTTTTCAAACATTTCATTTACTATCAGCGAGATATTGTCATATATATTTCTGCCATAGATGAATTTGTGATCATATGCTGTGGATGAAGTGATATTAAAATTATAGCCTTTTCCGCGATAGAACTCCGTATATATCCTATTTAACGTAAATGACATAATTGCAAGCACATTTGCCCTTATAGTGGCATCAGGCCAGGTAGCATATATCTCACTGGAAGCTACATTTTTGATATAATCCTTATATCTGACATAATAATTTGACGCTGTGGAATCCGATGGCGCCCCATCATGCACAATAACATATTCCGGAATCACCACACGATTAAGTACAATCTCACCGGTCTCAGCAACCGGCATAATCTCCGGCTCAGGTATCTTGGCAGGATAATCACCGTAGAGTGTATGTGCCGGAATAACAATATTGTCCACATCATTTCCAGGTGCGTCAAGTACTTCCAGCTCAATATCCTGTATGGAAAGTCTGTCGGGCATCACCTCAACACCCGAAACCGTGATATTTCTGTATCCGCTAGCCGAAACGGTTACCGTCACCTCCGAATACGGCTGTGCCTCACTGGGCGACATAGAATACTCAAGTGGCGGAGTGGCAATCTCAACTGCCTCTATGCTTCCCGATTCGTTGGTGTCAGTCTCCTCTATCTTTCCCTGCGGATCCCCGGAATAGCTGACTGACACCCTTGCATCCGCAACCGGCGTCCCCATGTTTTTCTGTCGTACTCTCACCTGAAGCCGCCCCTCATCAATTGACTCCTGTTGTAAAATGTGCAGATTTTTCATGAATATTATTACCTTAATATCTTTTTACAATAATATGCACAAAGTGCGTGGCATATGATATAATGAGCGTAGGCAACGAGCAGTGCCAATTTGAAAATATATAAAAATGCCTGCTTGCTGAGCACTTTTTATATATTTTTAATTTGATAGGGCGACTGCCCGTACAGTCAGGAAAATCTCAGATTTTTCTGACTTGCACTGCGTATGACACACTTAGCACCATTTGTCAATTTTATTAATATTCAGGAGGAAAATTATGCATACATTTCAACCATATCCAATCGACATGCTCGATATCAATCCATTCACCAAGCTCAGTAAGGAGTGGGCTCTCGTGACAGCCGGCGACAAGGAAAAATCAAACACCATGACCGTTTCATGGGGTGGAACCGGTGTCCTCTGGGGCAAAAATGTCGTATTTATTTTTATCAGGGAATCAAGATATACTAAGGATTTCATAGACAATGGCGAGTTTTTCTCACTTTCTTTCCTTAGCGAGAAATACCGCGATGCCTTAAAATATTGTGGTGCTCACTCAGGACGTGGCGAAGACAAATGGTCAAAGGCCGGTCTGACTCCTGCAATACGCCATGGCATCCCATATCCTGACGAAGCAAATCTCGTATTCCTCTGCCGCAAGATGGCTGCTGTGCCTATTGAGGAGGCTTCATTTACAGACAAAGCCATTATGCATCAATGGTATGGTGATCACGATATGCACACTATGTATGTTGGTGAAATTATTGAGGTTGCAGCTCGCTAATTTATTGCAATACTACGGAATGAGGTCTGCATATGTATGTGTTTGTGCGCTCAGTACTACGTGGCCAAGATTCTGTAAGAATTATGCTTTAATTTTTTCTATGCTTGACGAAACCGGCTTTTATGCGCCGTCCATGGCGCATAACACCTTGCCCTGCCTTCCATGGCAGGGCATTTCTGTGTTTCATGGCATAATTCTAACAGAAATCTAGGTCACTTCGTAATCGCTTACAAATACATACATATGCAGACCTCATTCCTTACTCTATGCTAATATTACTCAAATTTAAACATTGTACAACAACACATACAAATTGTCCCCTCATTACTGTCACAAGATTCTATATATAATCTAGCGGCAGCCGGTACTCATAGCCTCAATAGCCACGGCACCGCCACGCACAACAGAGATATGCTTGTACTGTGACTTGAGCAGAGCTATAAGATCATCATTGCGGTGCTCTGTAAGCTTGCTCTCCAAAATCACGCTGTCGGCATTCTTATCCACCACGTCAATATTAAAAACCTGCGCTGTCTGGAAGATATCGGTGATTTCCTCGCGGGTGAGCTTTGATACCCTGACATAGAGTATTTCCTTCATATGCAGAGGCACATCAGTCAGGTCAATAACCTTGATGACCTCGACCATTCTGTTGAGCTGCTTTTTTATCTGCTCAAAGGTAATATCATCGCTTGTAACGCAAATAGTCATTCTGGAAATAGTCTCATCCTCTGTGGTTCCAACCGTAAGAGACTGTAAATTGTAGGATTTTGCAGAGAAAAGTCCGGAAACCTTTGCCAAAACACCGACCTGATTCTCCACATAAAGTGCAATCCATCTGTTTTTCATTTCAATATTATTCATCTTCTGCACCTCCTACTTTAAAATCATTTCGCTCATAGGATTTCCGCTCTTGACCATTGGAAGGACAATCTCATCCGTAGCAATCATAAACTCAATAATTACAGGTACATCCTTGTATTTCTTTGCTTCTGCAAAGGCTGCATCAATATCCTCTTCCTTTTCCACGCGGATTCCGTGTCCACCATAGCTTTCAACAAGCTTGATGAAATCAGGTGTATATGGCGGACACGCCTCGTTTGGCCCCTTGCACTCTGCCGGGCAGCCCTTTCTTCTGCGAAGACAGGTTGCAGAATAGCGCTTGCCGTAGAAAAGCTGCTGCATCTGGCGCACCATGCCCAGGTAGTAGTTGTTGAGCACGCAGATGGTCACTCCTGCGCCCTGTACAACTGAGGTGGCAAGCTCCTGTATATTCATCTGAAGTCCACCATCACCGCTTATGCATACAACATCCTTGTCAGGATTTGCAATCTTGGCACCTATTGCTGCCGGAAGACCAAAGCCCATTGTTCCAAGACCTCCCGATGTAAGAAGCTGGCTGTTGCTGTCAAGCTCTATGTACTGTGTAGCCCACATCTGATGCTGACCTACATCTGTAACGTAGATTGCATCCTTATAGTTCTTGTTGATATGCTCCATAATCATCTGAGGTGTCATGCCCTTGTCTCTTCTCATGCCAAGAGGATTTTCCTCATCCCATGCCTTAATCTGCTTCTGCCACTCAGCAGTCTTTTTCGGCTCAGCCCACTCGTTTAACTTATCGAGTGCCACATTGGCATCTGCAACAATAGGCACATCAACCACGACATTTCGTGAAATAGATGCAGTATCCACATCAATATGTACAATCTTTGCCTTTGGAGCAAACTCATTTAAGTCACCTGTTATTCTGTCGTTAAATCGTGTACCTATTGAAAAAAGCAAATCACACTCACTGACTGCCTTGTTTGCCGCGTATTTGCCGTGCATACCGCAGTTTCCCACGTAAAGCGGATGGGTGGTCGGTATGGCACCCTTACCCATTATTGTAGTGACAACAGGCACATTCTCTGCCTCCACAAAACGGCGCAGATTTTCATTTGCCCTGGCAACATTTATACCGCCTCCAGCAAGGATAAGCGGTTTTTTTGCACTCTTTAACATCTTGTAGGCGCGCTTAAGCTGTCCGACATGTACTGTATCATTTACACGATAGCCTCTGATTTCCACCTTGTCCGGATACTCTGCCGGACCGTATGCAGTCTGTATATCCTTTGGCAAGTCAATCAGTACAGGGCCCGGCTTTCCGGTCCTTGCAATATGAAATGCCATCTTTATGATTTTTCCAAGGTCCTTTCTGTCGCGGACTGTAACAGAATACTTTGTGATATTTCTGGTGATTCCGACTATATCCACTTCCTGAAAGGCATCATTTCCGATAAGTGGAAGCGGTACCTGTCCTGTAAAGCACACAAGTGGCACATTGTCATAATGCGCATCTGCAAGACCTGTAACTGTGTTAGTAGCACCTGGACCGCTTGTCACAAGGCAGACACCCACCTTGCCTGTAGACTTGGCATAGCCCTCAGCCTCATGAATCAGGCCCTGCTCATGTCTCGGCAGAACCAGATTGATTGAATTAGTCTTATATAACTCATCGAATAAATCTGTAACTGTTCCTCCAGGATAGGCGAAAATAGTATCTACGCCTTCCTCCTCCAACGCTTTTACAAATAATTTTCTTCCTGTGATGTCCATACTGCTGTCATCCTCGTTTCTATTTTATTTAATAGTCTATTTTACTTTCTCGTATCGAAGGAAATAAAACTCTAAATCAAAGTATGTCTGCTCTTCGCTGTCCCCCGTAATCTGCCACTCAGGCTTCTCGTCAAGATTTGGAAAATATGCATCCGCATCATACTCGAAGTCCACCTTTGTGATGTGGGCTACATCGCATTCATCCACGAGCTGCTCATAGATTTTCTGTCCACCAATGATATAAATATCCTCTGAATTGTATTTTTCAAGCTCCTTGTGAAGCTCATCAAGTGAGTGAACCACGACAGCTCCCTCCACCTCATAGGATGTGTTGTGTGTGAGCACTATGTTGGTCCTGTTTTTAAGTGGTCTGCTGTTTGGAAAGCTCTCAAGTGTCTTTCTGCCCATGACTACAACCTTTCCTGTAGTCATCTCGCGGAAAAACTTCTGATCCATAGGTATTCGAACGAGCAACTGGTTGTTTTTTCCAATTGCCCAGTTATTGTCAACTGCTGCTATTAAATTCATGATTTTCTCCCTGCTGTAATCGTTGCTGTTCACACAAAAAAGTGAACAATAACCTTCTTAATAATTGCTTCATATAATTGCTTCATATGCACATTTTCAGACCGCAATAGGTATATCCTTAATCTGCTCACCTGTCACATAGTCTGTTATCTTGATATCATCCGTCGTAAACTGATAGAAATCCTTTATGTCAGGATTGAGCCAGAACTTTGGTGCATCGTACTGTGGTCTCTCAATCAGCTCCTTTACGATTGGCACGTGTCTGTCGTAAATGTGTGCATCTGCAATCACGTGCACCAGCTCTCCGACTCTCATATCACACACCTGCGCCAGCATATGCATAAGCACCGCATACTGGCATACATTCCAGTTGTTTGCCGCAAGCACATCCTGTGAGCGCTGGTTTAAGATACCGTTTAATGTGAGCCTGTCATCTCCCTTTTTCTGTGTCACGTTGAAGGTCATGCTGTATGCACACGGATACAGATTCATCTCATGCAGATCCTGATGCACATATATATTGGTAAGTATTCTTCTGGAAAAAGGTGTATGCTTCAAATCATAGATGACTCTGTCCACCTGATCCATCATGCCTTCCTTATACTGATGCTTTACCCCAAGCTGATATCCGTAAGCCTTGCCGATTGAGCCATTCTCATCTGCCCACTCATCCCACACATGACTTTTTAAATCATGGATATTGTTTGATTTCTTCTGCCATATCCAAAGCAGCTCATCCGTTGCACTCTTGATATATGTCTTTCTTAAAGTGATAGCCGGAAACTCCTTAGACAAATCATATCTGTTGACAACACCAAACTTCTTTATTGTATAGGCGCTTGTGCCGTCCTCCCAGTGTGGACGTACCAGCTCTCCCTCAGTGCTTGTGCCATTTTCCAGAATATCCTGACACATCGCTACAAAAACCTTATCTGCATAACTCATATTATCTGCTCCCTAATCATAAGTATTCAACCGATACAATTATCCGTTTACTGTCTATTGTATCTAATTATCATTTTTTTTTCAATATATACAATGTGCAAATTCAAATGATTTTTTTAGCTTTTTTCTTCATAAATTATTTAATTTTTTTATTATTCTTTTCGATTAAGGACACAATTTGGACAAATTTATTTAGTATAGTAATATTCGTAAAGGAGATACACCTTTACAAATTCCCTTTTTTAAACATTTTTTCATAAACTAAACTCCTCGAAAAGAAGCCGCTTCCCTCGGCTTCTTTTCACGTTATGGGGGTTTACATTTCAGGCTTTTTCCCATATTATGATTAAAGGGTCACCTTAGTGACCCGCACTACACTGAGAAAGCAGCATGTAGTAATCTGATTAATCATAAATGAGGAGATTCACAATCACATGAAATTTTTTCTCGCACCGATGCAGGGACTGACAGGATATATAGTAAGAAATGCCTTTCACCACCATTTTGACTACATAGACAAATACTACACACCATTCATTCCTGCTGCAAAGCGTATGAATGCCAAAATAAAAAGAGACATAGACCCGGTGAACAATGACGGAATCACTCTCATACCGCAGGCCATGTCTATAGTGGCAGACGAGGTCATCGACCTGCACAGGCAGCTTGTTCCTTACGGATATGATGAGATAAATGTAAATCTCGGCTGTCCGTCAGGCACCGTCGTATCCAAGAAACGCGGCTCCGGCATACTCGCATATCCTGATATGCTCGATAGCTTCCTCGATGAACTGTATACAAAAGCCGATTTTCCTGTTTCAATAAAAACCCGCGTGGGCTTTAACGATGATGAGCTCTGGCCAAAGCTTATCGAAATATACAGTAAATATCCAATAAGCGAGCTTACGGTGCATCCGAGAGTCCAGAAGGATTTTTATAAAAATACGCCGCGCATGGATGACTTTGCCCTCGCCGTGCAGAAAATAAATCCTGATAAAACCATACTCTGCTACAACGGAGATATAACTAATGCTAATAGTTTCAAGGCACTAACCGACCGCTTCCCTGACATTGATGAAATCATGATAGGCCGCGGATTGTTTGCAAATCCTGCTCTTATCACAGAGCTTAAGGGTATAAGCATGGATAAAGCCGAGCTTTGCGAGCGCTTAAAAAACTGGCATGATGAGATTTTATCCGGTTATCTGTCCATCTTTTCCGGTGAAAAGGATGCCATTTTCCGCATGAAGGAAATCTGGGCATATATGCATGGGCTGTTTTCTGACTCTGAAAAGCTCTGGAAGAAAATAAAAAAATGCCAGACGCTTAATGACTATAAGTCAATCGTTCGAATGGCATTTGATGCTTTTTAAAATATAAACACTTTACTTTCTAGCAATTCTGTGAAGCTGTGGCCTTATGGTGATATCTGTCATCACAAGGCCTTCTCTTTGCTCCAAAACATAAATCACTGCGTCTGCAACCTCCACCGGCTGCAGCCTTGCAGCTTCATTTTCATCAACTGTAAAATCAGCATTCCTGTACAGCTTTGTGTCGGTCATATCGGGCTCTAAATTTACCACGCGCACGCCATACTTTCTCGCCTCCTCAAACAGGCTGTGTGAAAAGCTCGTAAGCCCCGCCTTTGTGGCACCATAGGCACAGCCGTGCGGATTCGTCTTTTCAGCAGTGATTGATGAGATATTTATTATCGTTCCTTTGTTTTTCTTTAAATCGCGAAGCAGCAGATTTGTAATAATCATCGGTGCCTCAAGATTTGTCCTCACCATCTGTGATATTTTTACAGGATTAAGCTCCTCATGAAGAGCATAAAAGCCAACTCCGGCGTTGTTTATGAGAAGGGATATGTCATGATTTTTATTTATTTCTTTTATTTTCTTAGTGAGCTTTGCGGTATCGGTAATATCGCATACTATATGCTCTATCCCGGTGGTATCATCGTTTTTTTGAAAGCTCCTTCCTATTCCGTAAACCACCCAGCCCTTTGCTGCAAGCTGCTTACATATAGCTTTTCCGATCCCCGAAGACGCCCCGGTTACAATTGCTTTTTTCATCTGATTACTCCTTTATAAATATCACTTCCACATAAATATCCTGTCCTTATCCACATATGTAGAGACAGCCTTTATCATAAACTCTTCCATATCACTTCGTATATTTTCCGGATACTGGTAATACCCATTCACATTGTCGTATGGGAAATTCACCACAGCACTACAAGGCATGTCCTTTCGCATTTTCTTCAAATAATCCTGCGATATGCGGAAGCTTCCGATACTCACATCCCACAGCTTAGAACCGTCTATCTGTGAAAATACGTCATCAACCAGCCTGCTGTATTCACCTCTCCAGTCCTTGCAGTATATCATCGGATCAAAGCACAGTCTCACAGGGAATCCTCTGTCCATAGCACATTTTGCTGCCTGAATCCGCTCCATAGGTGCGGACGCAAAATGCTCATACTCTGCTGCAACCCTTTGAGGCGAAACTGTATAGGCAATAATTACCCTGTCACAGGCTTCGTAATTGCTCCACAAATCACACCTGCCACTCTTGGTACGGATTTCAATTGTAAGCTTTTCATGCTTTTTTGTAAAAGCAATCCATTCCCTCACAAAGCCGGTAAGCGACTCTATGGCCACGAGGTCTGCATCATATGACACGCAAAGATATATGCTTTTTTGCGCCAGAATTGCTTCAAGCTCCGCAAAAATATCCTCCAAATTTACAAACACCACAAGATTACCAGACGGATACATGCCCTTTAAATAGCAGTATTCGCAGTCAAATATACAGTTCATCATGCATGAGCAATAGTAGAAATTCTCATTTCCAAAGCTCTGACACACCGGTGCACCTTCATATATGCAGCCGCTTGTATTCTCTGCCAGAATGAGCGCCTTGGCATTGCTTTGAGCAGAAATACTCTGCTTTTTGCGGCAGAAAACATCCTTGTAGTGGTCAATTTCTATGACAGTTGTATTATTCAGCTTTTCTAAAATCTGCTTTGTACGTGGATGCTCGGCCACGCCTTTTTCCACATATACATGTGAAAACATTTTATTGTATTGGCACATTTGACATTTCCTTCTTACAACAATCTCTGTTTCAATTCAAACAGACATTTCTTTCCTTCACGCTTGCTCTCACACGGCAGCAAGCCATTTGTATAGTACTCATCCAGAACAGCTTTATAATCTATACCACTTAGTCTGCAATACTTTATAAGCTGTGCCAGCTGATCTCCCATTACCTTGGAACAGCGCATATCGCAAATCAGCCTATCCATATTCCAAGTGGATTTAGTATCATCTGTCGCATTGCTGTCTGCCATATTTTCGCCTTTAGTCTTATCATCTATTGAAGTTTTATTACCACCTACACTTAAAAGCCTATCAATATAGCCGCATATTTTTTCTTCCTGCAAAGCAAAAAGCTCTGTGATTTTTGACTGGTCAATTCTCTCACCGGCATCTGAAACCAGCTTTATAAAATGCATACGGTGCGGTCCCACGAAAAATGCTGCTGCCTGATATATGGCGGCTGCCTCCATATCATATACAACTTGTTCGCGTCCTTCATTAAGCACCCTTGCGACCGTTACTATTTCACACTCCCTTAAATTTGCTTTCATCAGCATATCGGGGTAAAATGTACGCCCTGTCATCTGCTCAGTGAGCTTGTTTCCCAGAAATATACTGCCCAAACAGGTCTCACTGCTAAAGCAGGCGCCACACCCCACATTCAAAATCTCATCATCAGGTGAAATCCCATAAGCACCACCGATATTTGAAACCGCTGCCGCAGCATTGATTTCTCCTACACCTGTTATCACAAGCCTGATGCTATCATTTGCAAACACATCAAATCTGACCATTTCAGGGCTTTTTTCCTTTTTTAAGCCATAGTGGTCTATTATATTTTTTGCCTCAGCATAAAAAGCACTAAATATATAAATCATAGATAATTCCTTCAAATCTTCCCTGCATACATCAACAGAATTTATCTCTCGAGCTCCTTAAGAAGCCTTGTCCTGTTGCTTCCAACCATGAGCTTTTCATTGTAGATATCATATTTTTCACATTCATTCTCAGCTAAAAAGCTGCTGATTTCCGGTGTGATGGTCAGCTCTGTCACAAAGACAAGCATCTCCTGTCCGTCCGAGAATACATCCTCCACAAAATCAAATGCGTGGTTTAGCTTCTCTCCTGCCGCATCCTCCATCGTCGAAAGCTTCTCTGATTCTACGGTAAAATCATCCATCACCGTATTAAAATCACCCTTGATATGCTTTAAGACATCCTGCCTGATATAATACTCCTTCGGCAAAATAAGAGAGCTTTCCTTCAATATCTCCATATTCTTTGAAAACTGCTCCACAGCACTGTTGTACAGAGCATGCTGCTCCTCAAGGCTTCTTTGTGACTTTCTGTATTCCTTCAAAAACTCATACCACAGCTGCACCATTTTCCGCTCTCTTGCCACATCCGAAAAAACAACTGTCAAGCCGCTTAAAAGCAGATTCACCACAGTGATTCTCTCATCGAAATCGGCATCAAACACCCGTTTATACACTGACTTTTTCACATTTCCGGACAGTATATCGCTTATACCGTAATCCTCATTGTATTTCCTATAGATTTCCAGATATGCGTACACATCCTCTGCTATATCAGGATGGTGGATAAACTCACCTATTACATCCTCCGTGACTGCAAGTTCTCCCGCTTCGTACACCTTAAGCAGGCTGCTTAAATCCTCCCAGCCTCTTGCCGTGACGAAATTCATACCGTCCACGTCGGTCTCCACCCTGTAAAAATTGTTTGGGTGAAGCTCCAGATAGCTTAAAAGCGCATCATGGATATGCACATCTCTGGCATATTCCTTCCACACCTGATAGTCCGCTTCTATAGATATATATCTGACACGGTCGAGCGTAACCATATCAAAATCGCGCACTGATTTATTGTACTCAGGCGGATTGCCTGCCGCAACAATCACCCATCCCTTTGGAACAGCCTGATTGCCAAAGGTCTTGCACTGCAAAAACTGAAGCATCGTAGGCGCAAGCGTCTCGGACACGCAGTTTATCTCATCAATAAAAAGTATGCCCTCCTTAAGCCCTGTTGCTTCCATCCTTTCATAGACGCTGGCTATAATCTCACTCATCGTGTATTCCGTGACGGAATAGTTCTTTCCGTCATACTCACGCTCCTTTATAAACGGCAGTCCTACCGCCGACTGGCGCGTGTGATGAGTGATGGTATATGCCACAAGACCTATTTTGCACTCTCTTGCAATCTGCTCCATAATCTGTGTCTTTCCTACGCCGGGCGGTCCTATTAAGAGCATCGGTCTCTGCCTGATCTGCGGTATCACGTACTCTCCATGTGCATCCTTTGACAGGTATGCTTTCACTGTATTTTTTACTTCGTTTTTTGCCTGTTTTATATTCATAATGTTTCCTCCAGCTCCACCTGCATCGCCCATGGCGGCACCTCATTACCCTCATATGCACCAACCGACACAAATGCGCACTTGTACGATGGACACTTTGCCGGGAAAATTCCCTTGCCATCAGTAAAATATATAAGTCCGCACATGTTCTTAAGCTCTCCCTTATCCAGAAGGTCTCTCACATACGAAAATGCCGGTCTGAAATCTGTGCCTCCGCCTCCGACGAGCGTAAACTTGTTTAAAAGCGGCTTAATCTGCTTTTCATCTGTAATTTCCTCGTCAGTCTTTACGCTGTCATCACACTGTATGATGCGTATTTTATTCCTGACAAAAAAGCTGTCCGACTCCGTGAGAATCGTAAAGGTCTCCTGTAAAAAGTGCTCCACCAGCTCCCCACTCACAGAATAGCTCGTATCAAGTACTATGACAAAATCCCTTATCTTGTATGTCTCCCTCGTTTCAAGAGGCTCAATGAGCGGCATATTGCCGTAAAGCGCAAGTCCATACGCGTAATACCCCATATCAAAGGAATCATAATCTGCGTGTACCTCCTCACGAAGCACTGCAAACCTGCGCAAAAACTCCTTGTAGCTTCGTCTGCTTCTTTTCGCGGACAGCTCCCTCATCATTACCTGCTCGCCCTCGGATTTGCTGTCCTTTGAATGGCTTTTCTCCATGCGTGTCTGTCTGGATATTTTCTGCCACTGCTTTTGTGCCTCGGATGAGCTTAGTGGCATAGCATTATCGTTTTTCTCCTCCGGCCAAAGGGCATGGTCGTCTGTGTAAAATTCCCGTGCCAGAAGTGCAAGCTCATTTTTATCCTTTGTATTTGCAATATCATCTATATCCGTGATTTCTTCAGCCTTTATTTCTGCATACTGCTTATATAGCCACGCGTACAAAGCTCCCGGAGCAATCACTATATGCTCTTTTTTAAGCCTCTCATACGTGGTTTTTCTTATATAACTTAGGATACGCTTTGTGCTTTTCTTTTCCATTGTATCAATCGTGTACTCAACCATTATATCACATGCTGTATTCCACAGGAATTCATCCCGCTCACCTCTTGTCCACAGATGAAAAAACAGACAGTGCAGCACACTGTGCAGATAAGCCCGGTTCAGATACATGCCATTTTTCTTAAATATATCAATCAGCCTGATGGGATTGTAATAAATATATGTGCCGTCAGTTGCCATGGAGTAAAGCTGCTCGTTCACCTTTGGTGAAAGTGCCGAGAGCGCCAGCTTCATAAAAGGCATGTCGAGATACAACTCGCACTGTATTTCATCTATTATTTTCTGTGACATTTCCTCCTGCCACTCTGAATCCGTCTGGACATGTTTTTTCATGAAGCAGCCTCCTTCCTTTTGTGACTATTCCAATGCCGTATTTACACTCAAATCTAAAATTCAAATCTCTTTTTCCTGGACACCGACAGATTTTCCTTCTTAAATCTATGTAAAATCACGCTGCCCTCGCTCCATTCATCTTCTGCTGCAAGTGCAAGCATATCTGTGACAGCAGAAGCATTTGCTATAAAACCTCCGTCATCGTCCGTAAGCTTAAGAAAGCTCATAAGAAGCCGTGTGTCACGTTTTTCAATGATAAGCTTTGACAATCTTTTCAGATGCATCACAATATACTCCAAAAACTGCTGCCTAGCTTCTTTTGAAAGCTCATACGCATAAATAAGCCTGTAAAATGCCATATCTAAAAGGTCATCCTCACTCTCCTGCGCAATCGCCTCTGAAAATATTTCATCATACTGCTTCCACACAAACACGCGGTCCATAAAAGCCTGTCTGGCGCGAAAGCCTTCTCCGTTCATGTTCAGCTTAAAAATATGAGCAGGACCAATCTCATCATATGTCTGGTCGTACTCGAAAAAACATGCCTGCGCAATCGCATTTCCATCGCTGTCAGTCCATCTAACCCTCACAAGAGTGCTTATCTGTGAAAGAATCTGCTTAAGACACGACTTATCCTTCGGTGAGCCTCTCATCACAAGCATATAAAGTTTTGTGCAGTTCATGAAAGCGTCACCATCCACATCACATATGTCGGATGGCAGCTCAAGCACAGACAGCCTTGAACAATTGTAAAAGCATAGCCTGCCAATCTTTTGCATTCCGTCCGGCAATATGACCCTCTCGATATAATCATCACACAGCTCCGTCATATCAGGACGCAGAATATCATCAATCCCAAGCTCTGTTTTCAATTTTTCAGGCATACTCTTGAAAGAAAAGCAATACTCCGCAAGCTCCGTCACTCTCATGCCGTCAAGCATATCCGGCACCACACACACCGGATTTTTCCCATACATATGAAGAAGCCTAATGCAATCGTCATTAAGCCTCTCATACACACATATATAATTATCGTTTATTTCAACTTCTGCATTTATCATTGTTATCTTTAATTCTATGTTTTTTTACCATTTTGTGTTAATTATGTGCATTACATATGAGTTAGTTTATCACAATTCCTACATTATTTCCACCACAACGTAAGGGGCGCTGCCGCGGGCACCGCGGTGGCACACGTACTATCACGTGTGCGAATAGCGCAGTGGGTTAGATACTGTAGAAATTATGCCATGAAGCACAGAAACGCCCCTGCAAGGACGCGGGGGCGAGGAGAACCGCGCCACGGACGGCGCGTTTCGACGGTTTCGTCAAGCATAGAAACCCTTCAAGCATAATTTCGTACAGTATCTTACCCATGAAGCGTAGCACTCGGGATAGTACGTGTGCCATCGCGGTACCCGCGGCAGCGCCCCGTACTACATCCACAAACAGTGAATTAGCTAAATCTACTCAAGCAGATTCTTCATACTGTTCACACTGATAAGAATTGTCGATCCATTGTGCAAAAGTGCCGTCGTAGTCGGCGGAAGCACTCCTGCCACACCAAGAGCAATGAGCCCTGAGTTAAAACCAACAATCTTTCGATAGTTGCTCTTTATACGTTTCATAAGAGCATTACTTATATATTTGAGAGTTACAATCTGGTATAGATCGTCAGAGCCCACCGTAATATCAGCAATCTCGCGTGCAATTTCAGCGCCATCACTGATTGCAATACCGACATTTGCCGCTGAAAGAGCCGGTGAATCATTTATACCGTCACCAATCATAATGACCTTTCTGCCCTTATCCTTTTCTCTCTCCACAAAGGCAGCCTTGTCCTCAGGTAAAACCTCGGCGTAGTATTCATCTACACCTACTTTTTTCGCAATGACAGAAGCTGTACGCTCACTGTCGCCTGTCATCATGACAACCTTTGATATGCCCGCCTTCTTTAATGAAGTAACAACCGCCGCTGCCTCATCACGCAGAGGATCCTCAATACAGATAACTGCCGAAAGCTTACCCTCAATAGCCAGATACAGGTGCGAATAATACAGCGGAAGCGACTCAAACAGTGGCTCCTTTCCTGCAGGAACAACACATTTTTCATCCTCAAAGACGAAATGATAGCTTCCGATAACAGTACGCTTGCCATTTATGGAGGTTGCAATTCCATGAGCCACAATATACTCCACCTTTGTATGCATTTCCTCGTGGGAAAGTCCCTTCCTAGAAGCAGCGTCTACCACTGCCTTTGCCATGGAATGAGGGAAATGCTCCTCCAGACAGGCTGCTACACGAAGCATGTCATCAGATGAATACTCATCATTGAAGTTCACCACATCAACCACAGTCGGATGTGCCTTTGTGAGTGTACCGGTCTTGTCAAAGACGATGGTATCAGCCTCCGCAACAGCCTCAAGGAACTTTCCTCCCTTTACTGTCACATTATAAAGGCTTGCCTCTCTGATAGCAGAAAGCACTGAGATTGGCATAGCAAGCTTGAGTGCACAACAGAAATCCACCATGAGAATTGACATAGCCTTTGTCACATTTCTTGTCAGAAGATATGTAAGCCCTGTAGCTCCAAGCGTCCACGGCACAAGCTTGTCAGCATAGTGCTCAGCCTTTCCCTCCAGCTCAGATTTAAGCTTTTCTGACTCCTCTATCATAGTAACAATCTGGTCAAAACGGTTGTTTCCTTCAACCTCCTTGACCCTGATAGTAATCTCGCCCTCCTCGACAACAGTGCCTGCAAACACAGTATTGCCGACAGTTCTTTGAACCGGAACCGACTCACCTGTCAGGGAAGCCTGATTGACCATCGCATCGCCATCTAAGACCTCTCCGTCGAACGGTATGACATTTCCCATGTGGACAACAACCTTGTCGCCCTTTTCAATCTTTGAAGACTCAACGAGTATCTCCTGATTCTCAGGTGTCCTAAGCCATACCTTGCTCACATTAAGCGACATGCTTCTGGCCAGGTCATCAACAGACTTCTTGTGTGTCCATTCCTCCAAAAGCTCACCTATTCCAAGCAGAAACATAATAGAGCTTGCGGTAGAAAAATCCTTTGTGACAAGAGAAACCGTGATGGCAGTAGCATCAAGCACCGGCACCTCTATTTTTCTCTGCAACAGACACTTAAGCCCAATTCCAATATACTTTATAGAACGTCCAACAGTAAGCGCTGTCCTGATTGGCCAAGGCAGCAGGAGCTTTTTACTGTAATGCCAGACAACACTTCCGATAAGTTTTTCCTGATATGAATTATTAAGCTCTCTTCCTGATGTCTTGATAACAGTCTGTGGCACGTTGGCACTCTCATAATGAAAGTGGCGAAGCAGCTCTATAATCTGCTCTCTGTCTCCTACATACTCAATCACAGCATCAGCCGTCCTGTCATAAACCTTTACAAAGGTAACATTCCTGTGATTGTGAATCACATAAAGCAGAGTGTCCGCCTGCTCATATGTCATGCGGTACTGCTCCATATGAACACGCATACGGCCTCTTGACTCATGCTTAATCGTAAATTTCATATGACCGCCTCTTATCTTCTATGCCTCAGCAGTCTCTGCTGTAACCTCAGCCTGCTCTGCTTCCTGCTCATCAGCCTTAGCACACTCGCATACATCCTCAGATGCATCCGAAACCTTAGCAGCCTCAGCCTTAGCCTCGCGCTCCTCGTTGATGCTCTTAGCCTCAGCAAGAATATCCTCTGCATTCTCCTGAACAGTATTAACAGTCTTCATAACACAATCCTTAGCACGAAGCGCTGCTGCTGTACACTGTGTATAAGCACGCTTAGCATCCTTGCTTGATAAAATCTTGATACCTGCTGTACCAAAAGCAACACCTGCTGCGAATAAACCTGAAGCCTTCCAATTAAATGACATAATGTTTTCCTCCTGTATATTTACAAAAATTCTGGTTAAAGTTTACTTACAAGAAACATTATATTTCCCGGAAATACTGTTATACAAGTCTAATCTCATGCAGTTCTATCTAATCCATGCTCTCAAATGCCCCAGCCATGCGCCCTCCCGGACTTAATGATAAAGTTTATCACTTGTAAACACTTTTAAACAAATGACTCCGGTTATTTGTGTAAAAATAATTATTGTCTCACTAATAGGAGAAATCCGATAGAAAATCGGAACTGTCTGGCAAACTGGAAGTTATAAACATCTTTGCAAATATACCATATCTATTAACTGTACACC